>Ga0302314_10014466_pt1 | contig 13498 bp, 16 predicted proteins | sample III_Palsa_N2_3_FD_200533 | JGI IMG/M metagenome (GOLD analysis project Ga0302314, IMG submission 200533) | Peat permafrost microbial communities from Stordalen Mire near Abisko, Sweden - III_Palsa_N2_3 | ecosystem: Environmental > Terrestrial > Soil > Palsa > Peat permafrost | place: Sweden...
ACGGTGATGACGCCGCTCGCGACACCATCCTCGGTCACCGTCCCGTGCCCGCTGACCTGGCCGAACACTCCCCGGAGGGGAAGCAGCCCCCAGGTGTGCCTGGTGTGCAGCACGACCTCGGACCTGGCCGGGTCCAGCGTCCAGGACCCCGCCAGGCTGCCATCGCGCAGCTGCGCCTGCAGTGCCGGCTGTTCCGATGGTGCCATGCTGCCCTCCGGAGATGATTTGATTTTGGAGTCAGAACTATTTTGACTTGGGAACCATATTTAATCTGGCCCGCACGTGTCAACCCGACGCCGGACGCTTCGCGCGAAGGGCCGGGGACTGGGACTGGCTCAGGGAGTCAGATCGAGGGCTGCGCGCCTGGTCTCGTCCATGTAGAAGGGGACGGACGCGTGCAGGTGGGCGATCCGCCAGGTCCCCTCGTCCTTGCGCAGGCCCACGGTGAACCGGAACCACAGGCTGAACGCGCCGCTCGAGCCCATCCGGCCCAGGGCGTGCGCGAACGCGACGTCGCCGCCGACGACCACGGCGAGATCGGCGACCTCGTAATCGAACGGCTGGTCGCCGAACCCGGCCAGCCAGACCCGGACGCCGTCCGCGGTGGCCATGTCGACCATCCGGCCGCCGCCGATATCGGACCGCTCCCCCGCGCCGGTGCGCAGCGGCGGCGCGAGGTTGAACACCATCAGGTCCGGCGCGTAGCTCGCCACGATCCGCTCCGCGTCCTTGGCCCGGTAACCGGCCGCCATATCCGCCAGCAGCTCGCGGATATGGCGTTCGTCGTCTGTCATAGTTCCCGGCTTCCTCGGCGGCCGGCGGCTCCCGGCGAGCGCCGCCCATCGTGCAGACTGTGACGCTGGCCGGAAGTAATCGGCCTGGCCCGCTTCAGGAACGGACGCGGGTGTTGTGCACGGCGAGCTGGGTGGCGGCGAGGTGGAAGAGCGGCGATTCGAGGCCGTGAGCCCGCCCGCGCCTCACCAGGTCACCGACAATGTAGTCGGACTCGGTCGGATGCCCGTCGAGGACGTCCCGGTACATCGAGGATGTGAGGCCGGAGCCCGGCTGGATGACGGTAGCGGTGGTGTTCCTGACCTGGGCGTCCGGAATCGGGTAGCCATTGGCCTGCGCGATCGCGGCGGCCTCGGCCAGGAACGCCGGGCCGAGCTTGTCGCCGCCGGGCTGGGCGACGATCTCGCCCACGGCGCCGCGCATGAGGCAGGTGAAGGCGCCGACGGTGGCGATGAACACCCACTTCGACCACATATCAGCGAGGATGTGGTCGGAGAGCGCGAAATCGAACCCCACGACGTCGCCCAGCGCGGCGGCGACGCCGGTCATGTCGGTCGGCGGGCTACCGGGCTGGGCGCCGGTGGTGAGGCTGGCCTGGGGCGCAAGCCGCACGATGTCACCCTGCTGGTTGGCCGTGGTGGCGACGATGACGACCCCGCCAAGGACGGCGCCAGGGCCGAAGCGCTGATTGAGGCGGTCCAGGTGAGACATGCCGTTGAGGAAGGGCACGATGAGGGTGCCGGGACCGACGGCGGGGGTCATGTCGTCCATGGCCGAGTCGAGGGCGCCGTTTTTCACGGTCACCAGGACCAGGTCGTACGGGCGGTTGATCTCGGCCGCGGTCACCACGGTCACCGGCACCGCCTCGTCCGGGCCCTGACCGGTCAGCCTGATCCCGCTGGCCCGCACCGCCGCCGCCCGGGCCGGCCGGAGCAGGAACGTGACATCCCGGCCGGCCTGCGCCAGTCGCGCGCCGAAATATCCTCCGGTCGCGCCCGCGCCGATCACCAGAATCCGCATGGTCTCCTCCTGAACCCCAGCGCGCCTATATCGCCGCTTCGGTAAGGCACATACCCGCCTGCCCCCCGATGATCCTGCGTCACCCGACGCCGTTGTCATAGCCGCTCCTGGCGTCGGCGACGTCGGCCAGGTGGTGCTGTGGTCGTCCTGGTCCACCACTTTGGAGGAGACGACCCATGTCGCGCCCCAACCCGCCGCGGAGGGCAACCTGCCCTACGTGGTGACCCTGTACGGCACCGTTCTCGGCGGGTTCCTGCTGCTCGGATCGCGTCTGGCGGACAGCTTCGGGCGCCGCCGGATGCTCCGGCTGGGACTAGCGCTGTTCGGGGCGGCCTCGTTGGCGGCTGGGCTCGCGCACGAGCAGAGCGTGCTTTTCGCCGCCCGCGGCGCGCAGGGGCTCGGATCGGCCCTGATCGCCCCGGCCGCGCTGTCGGCGCTCACCACGACGTTCACCGGCGGCGCGCAGCACGCGAGGGCACTCGGCGTCTGGGGGGCGCTGACCGGGATCGCGTCCGTCGCCGGCGTCATCCTCGGCGGCGCCCTGGCGGGCGGCCCCGGCTGGCGGTGGATCTTCTTCATCAACGTCCCGGTCGCCGCGGTCGCAGTCGCCGCGGCCGGACGCGTCCTGCCCGAGAGCCGCGGCCGACGCCGCCCGTTCGACCTCCCGGGCGCGGCGGCGCTGACGGCGGGACTGCTCGCCCTGATCTCCGGACTTGACGCGGCGATCAGCCGCGGCTGGCGCAGCGGCGCGGTGATCGCCAGCTTGGCCGGGGCGGTCGTCATCCTGGCCGCGTTCGCGGTCGCCGAGCGGCGGGCCGAAGCGCCGCTGGTGCCGTTCGAGGTGTTCCGGTCCAGCACGTTGCGATACGCCAACCTGGCGACGCTGTTCCTGCTCGCGGCGGTGGTGACGATCTTCTTCTTCGCCAGCCTGTTCATGCAGCAGGTTCTCGGCTACAGCCCCCTGCAGACCGGGCTCGGGTACGTGCCGCTCGCGGTCGTGGTCGCCATCGGCGCGGCGGTCGCCTCCAACGCGATCGCCCGCGTGCCGGCCAAGGCGATCCTCGCGGTCGGACTGCTGCTGGTGGCCGGCGGCCTGATCATGCTCGCGCGCACGCCCGCCGACGCCAGCTGCCCGGCCCAGATCCTGCCGGTCTTCGTGGCGATAGGGCTCGGGATGGGACTGTCCTTCGTCCCGCTGCAGATCGCCGCGCAGGCCGGCGTCCCCGAGGAACGCGCCGGCCTGGCGGCCGGTCTGATCAACACCAGCCAGGAGGTCGGCGGCGCGCTCGGGGTGGCGATCGCGGCGACGTTCGCCTTCCGCCGGGGCACAGCGCTGACCGCGGCCGCCCACGGCAACCCGCACCTGGTCGAGGCCGCGAGGACAACCGTCTTCCACGACGGGTTCGCCGCGGGCGCCGCCTTCGCGGTGATCGCGCTGCTGCTCTCCGTCTTTCTGCTGCCGCGCTGGTGACGCGCTCCCTGGCGGGAAGAAAGAGTTCATCAGGTTGGGGCAGGCGCAGGGCGCGAACTTCCACTGCCAGCCCACCGGGCTCCGCCTAGCGCACATCCAGGTGCTCGACTGGCTCGCCCATCACTGACCGGGTGAGGAGGAAGGCGGCATGACAACACCCTCCGCTCGCGGCGCCCAAGCGGCCCATCCGGCCCACCGGGCGTTGTGGTCCTGGCGGCGGTGGGCCGTGGGGCTGGCCGCGGTGGGCCTGCTCGCGGTGGCGGTGCTGGCCGAGCGGCCGCTGCTTGGCGAGTCGATCCACTCGTTCACCCATCTGCGTTGGCTACCGGTGTTCTGGGCGCTGGTGTTCGAGGCGCTGTCGATGCTCTCGCTAGCGCTGCTCGAGCGGCGGATCCTCATCCTGGCCGGGCACCGGCTGCCGGTCGGGCGGGCGGTCGCCATCGCCTACGCAAGCAACGCGATGGCCCAGTCGCTGCCGATCGTCGGGTCCGGCGCCGCCACCGCGTTCACCTACCGGCGGATGGTGTCGCACGGCGCCGAGCCGACCCTGGCCGGCTGGACCCTGACGCTGGCCGGCATCGCGTCGAACATCGCCTTCGTGGTGATCCTCTCCATCGGCGGCCTCGTCTCCGGCGAAACCCTCGCGATGGTGGCCGGCGGCCTCGGGCTGGTCCTGTCGGCGCTCGTCATCGCCGTGGCCGTGATCGCCGTGCGGCGCGCCCCGGTCCGCGAGCGGGTCGGGCGGGCCGCGGTCTGGATGCTGAGCCGGGTCCAGCGCCTCATCCACCGCCCGGCGGGCGACGCGGCCGGGATCGTCGGTGCGACGATGGCCGACCTCACCGCCTTTCATCTGCATCGCCGCGATGCCCTGCACGTGACCGCGTCTGCCTTCCGCAACTGGGCCTTCGACCTGCTCTGCCTGGCGTTCAGCATTAAGGCGGCGGGAGCGCACGTCCCGTGGTGGGGAATCGTGCTGGCCTGGGCGGCCGGCGCCGGCGGCGCCAGCCTCAACCTGACCCCGGGCGGGCTCGGCGTCGTCGAGGTCGCGCTGACCGGCGCGCTGGTCGCCGTCGGGGTGCCAAGCACGCAGGCCCTGGCCGCCGTGCTCGTATATCGGGCGATCACCTTCTGGCTGGCCATCGTGATCGGCTGGCCGATCTACTGGCGGCTGAGCCGGGAGCGGCAGCTTGTCGCCGCGACCGCGACAGAGACCCCGGCTAAGGAATGAGCGTCTGACGGCGGTCCCGCACCTGTTACGCCTATGACGATTTCTGCCATACCGAGATGTGGGTCATGCTGTCGCTGGTGAAGGGCTCGCGATTCCAGTCGCTCCAGCGTTCGCGCAGGGTCATTCCGGCGAGCCGGGCCATGAGGTCGAGCTCGGACGGCCAGACGTGGCGGAATGGCGCCGAGAAGGTCTCGAGCTCCCCGTTGTCGACCCAGTAGTGGTGAGAAATAACGCCCTGGGCGGCGACGTCGTACTCGTCGAAGCCGAGGTGCCTCGGGGTGACGGTGAACGCCCGGACGGTCTCCCCCGGCGGGAGGCGCTCCAGTTCAGGGACGATGACCTCGAGGAAGCTCACGGCCGGGTCAACGACCGCCGGGTCGAACAGTTCCGGCCACTTGGCCTCGTAGGTCGCCGCTATGCGCTCATCGAAATAGTTCTCAGCCACAGCGCCCACTGTCGCCGGTAACGCCGACGGCCGCGACTCATTATCAGCGCGGGGGAACCTGGGGCGATACCGTCAATCAGCGAGGGACTCGGCAGACTGAAGGAGCCATGTCGGTGGATGCCCACCCCGCCCGCTCGGCCGGAGCTCCGGAGGGGCCAGCGCTGCTGGCCGGGCTCCGTGACCGACTCCTCGACCAGGTGCTCGCGCTGCTGCGAGCGGACCCGGCGGTCGACGGGGTGGCCCTGGTCGGTTCGCTTGGCCGCGGCGGAGAGGATAACTGGAGCGATATTGACCTGCTCATCCTGGCCAGCGACCAGTTCATCAGGCAGTTCATGAACAACCCGGCCACCCGCCTCTGGGCGCGAGCCGACCAACTCTCGGACGGCCGCCACAACTCGCCCGCGGGCGCCACGTCATTGGGAACCACCCATATCCGGTCGGGCCTGCCGCTGAGGGTCGACCTGCACGTGCACCCGGCCGACCGGACGCCGTGGCCGACCGACGGCCGCGTCGTTTTCGAGCGCCAGCCAGTCAGGACGGGGACGCTGCCCTTCGGTGAGTTCAACGCCGACGGCCCCCGACAGCCCGCCACCTCCAAGACCGCGGACGAGGTTCGTCAGATCCACCTCGGCTACGTCCCCATCGCTGGCGCGTACGTCGGCCGCCGCTCAACGCGCGCCGTCGAGATGATCCGCTTCCTGGGCCAGCGGCGCGACTTCAACGACCGGGACCCGGCCGCCCAGATCCGCGCCCTGCGTGGCATCGCGGATGACCTCTCCTCCCCGTCCGGGGGCCAGCTTGGCGATGCGGTCTCCTGCTATCTCGACCTCGTCGAGGCAACCATCCAGCCAGGGGGCGGCGAGCCTTCCTCGTAACGGCTCCTGATGCCCGTCCTCCGGGTCCGCTTGAGCCTGGTCCGCTGCCGTCCTGATGGCCAGCCGCTGATACCGCTGCCGCGCCGCCTGCGCGCTGCCCAGGCCCAGCCAGAACGCGAGTTCCTGCCAGGTCATCCCCTGGGAACGGGCGATGATCAGCAGCGAGGCCTCGAGCTCGTCGACCTCCGCGCGAACCTTGGGCATCAGCGTCAGAGCGGCGGTCAGGTCGGCGACGTCCACGTCATCTTCGCCGTCCTCGAGCACGGCCGAGCCCGCCGCCAGGCCCACCAGCAGCCGGACCGCCTCGCTGGATCCGACCATCGGCGTAGGCCCAGGGCGGGCGCGGCGGGCGGGGGTATCGGCGTGCCGCTGGTGGATGCGGAAGAGCGCGGCGTACTCCCGTTCCACCCGCGCCTTCGGTGGGTCCGGCGGCGTCCAAGTCTCGGCCATGCCTGCGATTATCGTGCGCGAACACATAGTTGTCAACTTTTAGTTTTCAACGATCTGTTCATCTATTTCCGACGTTAGTTGTGGCGGCGTCGTGGAACCACTGGATGGCGATGGTGCAGCCGCTTGCCCGTCGACCGCGGTAATACCGGACCGTGCGGCGGACACTCAAGAGTGTGACGACTCTCCGAATCGCGCATCCCGCTTGGCAACGGCCTCAATTATCGCGAACTGTGGCAGGTCACAAAAATCTACTCGGAAAATTGTGCTCTGACCCTGTACCCTGAGCGAGGGGCCGAGGGGCGCTGCGACGGGCGATCCGCCCGCCACGCTCGGCCCCGCGTGCGGGCGGTCCGTACGCAGCTGCCGGTCACCAAGGGCGCCTTCCGCGAACGGGAGATGGCATGGTGCGCGAACGGGCAGACCGCTTCCCGGGAAAAGCCATGACAAGCACAGGAGCATCGTTGCGTGCAACGACGAGCCGTAGCACAGCCGTTGCCGTCACTGACAGTGATTCCCGCCGCGGGTTTGAGGTTATCTGCGAGGTTGAGCCGCCGACTCGCCCGGATCTGACGCGGGTCCGGCACCAGATCGGTGTGCTCAGCCAGGTGGCTGACTCGTTCCTGATTCCCGACAATCACATCGGGCGGGCGACGGTGTCGAGTGTGGCGGTAGCCCACGAGGTGCAGGCGATGGGCTCTCGCCCGATTGCGTGCCTGAATTCTCGGGACCGGAACCTGCTGGGGTTTCGCCGGGATCTGCTGACGGCGGCGGCGTACGGCGTGGACCGGTTTCTGTACGTCTACGGTGACAAGCCCAGTGCTGGCGGTCGTACCAGTGAACTGACTGTGCAGGCGATGATCGAGGAGACCCGGGCCGTCGCAGAGGATCCGGTGTTCACCGGGCTTGCGCCGTTCCGAGCCGGGGTGACGTGCGGCTTGCGGGCGGTCCCGACCTGGAAGGCCACCGCGGATTTCGTATTCGCGCAAGTCAGCTACTCGCTGGAGAGCCAGCTGCGGTGGCGCGAGAGCGTGCAGGTGTCTGGGCCGGTCTACGCCGGGGTAATGGTGCTGGCCAGCGCCGCCATGGCCCGGAACCTGGCGGGGACGATCCCCGATATCGACATTCCAGAGGACCTGGTCACCGCAGTTGAATGTGACCGCAATGCCGGAGTCGAGGCTGCATGTCAGCAGGTACTGGCGATCCGTGACAGCGGTGCCTTCGACGGAGTGCACCTGGTACCGGTGAGCCGCTACCGTCAGGTCGCCGCCTTGCTGGAAACCGAACTTCGACCGCCTCAGAAATCTTGGAGGCCAAAATCGCCAAGTACCGCCAACTAGCCTTGACGATTCGCCAGGTAGGTCCGGCCTCTACTAAGGCGCCGATCGTGTTTCTTGCCGCCGAATGTCGTAGGGCCTCAGTACGCGGGACCTACTGCTCGACTTTGATCAGCTTTCCGCCGGGTCCCATCGTGTACGTGGTGCGCTTGTGGGTTCGGTGAACTCGGCGACCATTTCCGGCGTTACGGGGTGCGCGGGCGGAACCTGAAAGCCTTCGAGCTTGACCGATTCCGCGTCGATATCCGCAGGCTGCGGCCGACCCTCGATGACGAAGCCGAACAGTGCCTGCAGTGCCGGGCACCAGGGTGCCGTTCTCCCAGACCGCGTAGACGAACATGTCAACGGCGCTGTGCATTGCGTGCAGGATGACGCGGCGGCCCGCTGCGACGTCGAGGTACCGCGCCGGGAAATCAGAGGGCAGGTGGTCGGTCACATCCCGGTCGCACAGGATCTCACCGGGCCCGGCGCAGTGATTCCACCGGATCTTCAGCCGCGTAGGCGTGCACGTGCTCCACCAGGTGCTCAACTGCAGGGGCACCAGCGGCTGACCGACCAGAGTCGCCCCGGTCCGTTCGAGATGATGGATGTGAGCTCTTGACTCTGGGGAGGGAGGGTCAGCTGGTGACGGCGCTGGCTTTGGCGCCCGCGTAGATCTGGGCGGCTCGCCAGCAGTACCAGGCGACGACGCTGCGGTAGGGGCGGTAGGGCTCGCCGAGCGCGTCGAGCTGCTTCGGGGTGGGGGTCGGGATGTTCCAGGCCAGGGCGAAGCCCTTGCGGACGACGAGGTCGCCGGTGGGCCAGACGTCGAGGCGGCGGAGCTGGAACAGCAGGAACATCTCGGCCGACCACCGGCCGATCCCGCGGACGGTGGTGAGGCGGGCGACGATCTCCTCGTTGCTCTCGCGGGCGAGGCGCCGGGATTCGAGCACCACGGTTCCGTCTTCGACCTTCGCGGCGAGGTCCTTGACCGAGAGCGTCTTGTTGCCCGACAGTCCGGCGGCCCGCAGGGCCTCGGGAGAGATCGCGAGGAGGGCTTCCGGCGTGATCTCCCCGCCGAGCGCGGCCACCATGCGGCCGTAGATGGCCCTGGCGGCCGGCCCGGCCAGCTGCTGGTAGATGATCGGGCGCACGAGGGCGGTGAAGTGGGTCTCGGTCGGCCGGGCAAACGACGGCAGGCCCGCCTCCGCGACTAGGCGGGCGATGATCGGATCGCGCTCGGCCAGGATCCTGGCCGCCTCGGCCGGGCTGACCTTGCGGGGTCGCGCGGCGTCCTGGTCGCCGGTCATCGCTGATCCTGGGCGGGCGGCGGAGCGGACGTGACCGCGCCCGCGACCCGGGCGAGGTCGAGCTTGGTCTCGTCTTCGCTGCCGGGCGCGGCCGTGTAGATCACGATCTTCAGGTCGGTGTCGCTGTCGTTGAGCACGTCGCAGTCGACGGTGATATCGCCGATCTCGGGGTGCCTGATGACCTTGCGGTCCTCGGCGTGCCCGCCGACCGCTCCCTCGTGCCACAGCCGCGCGAAGAGCTCGTTGCCGTCGACCAGACGGCTGATCAGCGCGGACAGCCGCGCGTCGTCAGGATAACGGCCCGAGGCCCGGCGCAGGTCGGCGACGATCGCGCGGTCGGTGGCGGTCCGGTTCTCCGACGCGATCGGCCAGCGGGCGAGGCCACCGTGATCGTCGCCGACCGGGAACCGGGACCGCACCAGGCTGCGCTCCTCGGGGGGAAGGCTGGAGGGGTCGCCGAGCAGCGCCGTCCAGCCGCGATTCCACCAGATCAGCCGCCAGTCGGCCGCGAACACGGCGACCGGCGTTTCGCCCAGCCGGGTGAGCACGCGCTGCATGCCCGGGGGGATGTGGTCGGTGATCGCGGTGTCCCTGGGCGGCTGCAGGCCGGCCAGCCGGTACAGGTGGTCGCGCTCGTCCCTGGTGAGCCGCAGCGCCCGGGCGAGCGCGCTGACGATCTGCGCAGACGGGGTGACGGCGCGGCCTTGCTCGATGCGGACGATGTAATCGACCGAGATCCCGGCGAGCTCGGACAGCTCCTCTCGGCGCAGCCCGACCGCGCGCCGCGCCCGGCCGGTGGGCAGGCCGACGTCGGCGGGTGTCAGCCGGTCGCGCCACGCGTGAATGGTGGCGCCCAGGCTTGTCTCGTCTGTGCTCACTGTTTGATTATCCGCCATTACTGGCTGGCTTGGGTGGTACCGGCTTTCCTACCGTTGACGCATCCCTGGCTGTCGGGCGGGCGACCGGGCAGGCTGGGTTCATGACCACTATTACCTTCATCACCGGGGCCAACAAGGGCCTCGGCTACGAGACCGCCCGCCGCCTGATCGAACTCGGCCAGACGGTGATCATCGGCGCCCGCGACGCCGACCGCGGGCAGGCCGCCGCTGACCGCCTGGGCGCGCGCTTCGTCCCGATCGACGTGACCGACGACGGATCGGTCAAGCGCGCGGCGGCCGACATCGAGGCGCACGAGGGCCGCGTCGACACGCTGATCAACAACGCCGGGATCATCGGGGCCCACGTCGCGGCGTCCGAACTCGCCGGCGACGACGCGCTGCTGGTGTTCGACACCAACGTGATCAGCGTCGTGCGCGTCACCAACGCGTTCCTGCCGCTGCTGAAGCGGTCGGACGCCCCGGCCGTCATCAACGTCAGCAGCGGCATGGGCTCGTTCGCGCTCACCCACGACCCGTCCCGGGTCGAGTCGACGATCGCCTCCCCGCTCTACACCGCGTCCAAGGCCGCCGTCACGATGATGACCACGCAGTACGCGAAGGCGATCCCCGAGGTGCGGTTCAACGCGGCCGACCCGGGCTACACCGCCACCGACCTCAACGGCCACAGCGGGCATCAGACCGTCACCGAGGGGACCGACGCGATCGTCGCCCTCGCGACCGAGGACCCGTCGGCCGGGACCGGCCGGTTCATGGACCGCGTGGGGCCGGTCGCCTGGTAGCGTCACCCGCTCAGCTGGCCCGCGAGCAGCTGCGAGAAGCGCTCCATGGCCGCGTCGGTCTCGGCCGAGCGCCCGGTCGCCAGCACGTCGAGCAGCAGGCCGCGGGTCACGGCGACCGCCAGCCGGGCATCGACCCGAGCGGTCGCCGGACTCTCCCCCAGGGCGGTGAACAGGGCCGCCAGCGGGCCGATCCAGTCCTCGACGACACCCGGCAGCAGCGGCTTGGCCCACTCGCGGCCTTGCAGCGCCTGCCCGTAGACCTCGAAAAACAGGCGCTCCTGGGGCGCGAGCGCGGGATCTCGCAGGTGCTCCCAGAACGCCCGGCCGAGCTCCTCGAGCGGGCTGTTCGGGTCGACCCGCCACTCGGCGAACAGGGCCCGCTGGCGCGCCTCGACCGCCCGGATCACCTCCACCAGCAGGCCCTCCTTTGAACCGAAGTGGTGAATGAGCATCCGGTGGCTGGTTCCGGCGGTGGCGGCGATCGCGCGGAGGCTCTTGTCGGCGATGTCGTCGGTCAGCGCCGACTCGACCACGGCGTTGAGCAGGCGCTCCTTCGGAGTTGAGGCAGTCATGTACCACATGGTACACTTCCGGATATGGAATACCGGGTAACCGCGACGGCGGGCGCGCCGCCCGCACAGGTGTATCGGTTGTTCATCGACGTGGAGCGCTGGCCGGAGCTGACGCAGAGCATCCGCTCGGTCCGCCGGCTGGACAGCGGCCCCATCCGGGTGGGCAGCGAGGCGATCGTCAAGCAACCGGGGCTGCCGCAGGCACGCTGGCGGGTGACGGAGATGGACCCTGATCGCTCTTTCACCTGGGAGACGAAGAACGGCGGCGTCACCACCGTCGGCGACCATCGGGTCGAGCCGGACGGGCCGGGCTCGAAGATCACCCTTACCCTGCGCACGCACGGGCCGCTGGCGGGGGTCATCGACCTGCTCATGGGCCGCCTTGCCCGACGCCATGTCGATATGGAGCTCGAGGGCTTCCGATCGGCGGCCGATACCGCCGTGCCGCCTGCGCCGTCCGCCGGCTAGCGGGACTGTCGTGATCGGGGACCGCTGGGGAGTCACGGAAGCGGAGGTGACCCGCCGCTACCCGTGCGACGACGCCGTCCAGGCGCCGACCCTGCAGGCATGGCGCGGGGTCACGGTGCGAGCGCCCGTAGATCGGGTCTGGCCGTGGGTGGCGCAGATCCGGCTCGCGCCGTACTCCTACGACTGGATCGACAACTTCGGCCGCCAGTCGCCCCGCGAGCTGCGTGGCCTGCCGGAACCGCGGGCGGGCGAGCCCTTTACCGCCGCGTTCGGCGGCCGGCCGGCCGGGCGCATCCTTTCGGTCGAGCCTGGCGTGCAGTTCACCGGCCTGCTTATGGGCGCCGCGATGTCCTACGTCCTCGTCCCCGACGGCGACCTCACGACCCGGCTACTGCTGAAGGTCGTCGCCCGGGGTGGGCCGACGATGACCCGGCTGGTGTGCGTCGGCGATCTGCTGATGGTGCGGCGGCAGCTGCTCAACCTCGCGCGACTAGCCGAGGCGACGCCAGCCGACGCGACACCCGGTCACGGCGACCGCGACCAGGGCGGGGAGCGCTAGCGCCCAGCCGCAGCAGGCGAGCATGACCGCCACCGCGGCCGAGGCGGGCACGGCCGCCCAGCGGGCCGGGCCGCGCAGGACCCGGACGGCCGAGACCAGGCTGCCCAGGTAGACCGCGAGGAAGAGCGTCGTCGGTATCGCCACCAGCGCGGCCGGGCTCACCACGCGGAAACCGTAGAGCGTGATCAGCAGCAGCCCGGACACCGCAACCGCGGCCAGAAACTGGGGCGCTCGTCGCGGATCGAGCAGGCGCTGCTGGCGATCCCCGCCGTCGTCGCCTGCTACCTCGTCTCCGGGGCCGACGACTTCCTGATCGAGGCCGCCGTGCCCGACCTCGGCGGGTATGAGCGGCTGCTGCTCGACGAGCTGCTGGCGATCCCCGGGGTCACCGAGGCCCGGTCGACGTTCGCGATCAGGTCCGTGCTCAGCCGCGGGCCGCTTCCGCTCGGCCATTGGAAATAGCGGCCCGGCTTAGCCTAGGTCGAGAAGCTGCTCGTAGAAGCCGCCGAACTGGCGCTCGGGGTCGATGAGATGGATCTCCAGGATCCAGTGGCAGACCCGCCCGGCCGCGTCGTGACGGCGCATGGGGGTGTCGTTGCCCGAGGCGATGTAGGACTCGATGTCCTCGCCGTCGATCTCCTCGTGCGGGAACTCACCGACCAGGTGCCCGGAGTGGATGTTGCCGAAGGACCATCCGGCCGCGCCGGCCAGCCGGGTGATCTCGGCGTAGAGCTCCGCGCCGGTGATGTCGGGATGGTCGGCGAAGTAGCGCCGTCCGGCCTCGAAGATGACCGGCAGGTCAGCCGCCAGCCGGTGCTTGGCCGGGTCACCGCCGATCACGTAGGTGCGCCCCAGGTCGGCTTCGAACTCGTCGAAGATGGGCCCGAAGTCGGCGAAGGCGATGTCGTCCGCCTCGATGATCCGGTCCGGCGGGTTCTCCCGGTAGGGGAAGAGCGTGTGCGGGCCGGACCGGATGATGCGCTTGTGCCAGTACCTGGTCTTGCCGAACATCTCGTTGGCCAGGTCCCTGACCTGGTCGCTGACCGCCTGCTCACGCTGGCCGACCGCGACGAGGCCGCGCGCGGCCACCTCGTCGAACAGCGCGATCGCGTTGGCCTGGGCGTCAAGTAGCCGGGTGGCCCGCTCGTCCTCGTCGCTCATGGCATCGACCTTAAGCGAGCCGTCCGTCCACGAACAATCCGATTAGCGCGATGCGGTGACATGGCCGTCATAGCCGAGTAAGTCGGGCGAAGCCGGGTAGCTGGCGGCCATGGCTAGAGGCAGAAGTATCGGCGGTTACGCCATCCCTGGAATTGT
>Ga0302314_10014467_pt1 | contig 13498 bp, 15 predicted proteins | sample III_Palsa_N2_3_FD_200533 | JGI IMG/M metagenome (GOLD analysis project Ga0302314, IMG submission 200533) | Peat permafrost microbial communities from Stordalen Mire near Abisko, Sweden - III_Palsa_N2_3 | ecosystem: Environmental > Terrestrial > Soil > Palsa > Peat permafrost | place: Sweden...
CGAACCAGACGTTCCAATTCTTCACGATCCGTCGCCGTGATCGTGGTCGCTTCGATCCTGCTCATAGGCCAAGACTCGCACGCCCACGCCAAATTGTGAATCGACTGTCAGAGACAGGACACTAGTTGAGTGAAGCCATCAGGCTCCACCGACGCTTTCCAACGCCTCGATCGCATCTTCCGGGAGTGCCAACTCGGCTGCGGCGAGATTCTCCCGCAAATGCGCGAGCGACGACGTGCCGGGGATCAGCAGGATATTGGGCGAGCGGCGCAGCAGCCAGGCCAGCGCGACCTGCATCGGCGTCGCACCCAGCCGGGCGGCGACGTCGGACAGGGTCGTGGACTGCAGCGGGCTGAACCCGCCGAGCGGGAAGAACGGCACATAGGCGATGCCGTCGCGGGCCAGATCGTCGATCAGGGCATCGTCGCCGCGATGGGCCAGATTATACTGGTTCTGCACGCAGACGATCCGGACGATCCGGCGACCTTCCGCGATCTGCGTCGGCGTGACGTTGCTCAGCCCGATGTGACGCACCAGACCCTGGCTCTGAAGCCCGGCCAACACGGCGAGCGGCGCCTCGATCGAGCCTTCGGCCGGGCCATGGGTGTCGAACATGATCCGCAGGTTGACCACATCCAGGACGTCGCGCCCGAGGTTGCGCAGGTTGTCGTGCACCGCCTGGGTCAGCGCTTCGGGCGAGAAAGCCGGCAGCCACGATCCATCCTCGCCACGCCGGGCGCCGATCTTGGTGACGATGACGAGATCGTCCGAATAAGGATGCAGGGCCTCGCGGATCGCCTGGTTGGTGACATGCGGGCCATAGAAGTCGCTGGTGTCGATATGGTTCACCCCGGCCGCGACGGCCGCGCGGAGCACCGCCAATGCCGCGTCGTGATCCTTGGGCGGCCCGAACACGCCGGGCCCCGCGAGCTGCATGGCGCCGTAGCCGAGCCGCTTTACACTGCGGTCGCCGAGGAGGAACGTGCCGGACTGGGCGATACTGGACATGAGCAATCTCCTTTTAAGGTAACCGACAGATAGGCGTTGCCCGCGCCGCCGATAATAGGATGCAATCCGTACGGGCTGTGCGGAGTAGCGAACAGTGAAGGTCGATCTCGGAGATCTGAACGCCTTTGTGGCGGTGGCGCGCGCCAGCGGGTTTCGCGATGGGGCGCGCGCAAGTGGGAGCAGCGCGTCCGGACTCAGCGAAGCGGTGCGTCGCCTGGAGGCGCAGCTCGGCGTCAGGCTGCTCAACCGGACGACGCGCAGCGTCGTCCTGACCGAAGCGGGGAAGGGCCTGCTGGACCGGCTCGGCCCGGCCTTGACCGAGGTCGAGGCCGCCCTCGACGTGGTGAACGGCTTTCGCGATCGGCCGGCGGGCTCGTTGCGCCTCAATGTCCCTGTCAGCGCCGCGCGGCTGGTGCTGCCCCAGATCGTGCCGCCGTTCCTCGCGGCCTATCCCGGCATCCGGCTGGAGGTGATCGCCGAAGATAGTTTCGTCGATGTGCTCGCCGCCGGATGCGACGCCGGCATCCGATATGACGAGCGGCTGGAACAGGACATGATCGCGGTGCCGATCGGACCGCGCGTCCAGCGCTTCGCCGCCGCCGCCGCGCCGGCCTATCTCGATCGCCAGGGCCGCCCGAACCACCCGAGCGAGTTGCTGGCCCATGCCTGTCTGTGCGGTCGCTTTTCCAACCGCGCGGTGGCGCCGTGGGAATTCGAGCGCGACGGCGAACTGGTGCGGGTTGATCCCGGCGGCCCCCTGCTGGTGCAGGCCGGTACCGCGACCGATCTCGCCGTCCATGCGGCGATCGCCGGGACCGGCATCATCTATCTGTTCGAGGATTGGCTGCGCCCGCACCTGGAGAGCGGCGCGCTCGAACCCGTGCTCGAACCCTGGTGGCAGCGCTTCTCGGGACCGTTTCTCTACTACCCCGGCCGGCGCCTCGTGCCGGCGCCGCTGCGGGCATTCGTCGATTTCATCAAGGCGTCGGCCTCTTAACTCTTCCCTCCCTTGCGACTGATATATTAGTATGTCTGTCGTCATGACCACCCTGTCCCGATCCCGCACGACCCTGCCCGAGCAAGCGTATGAAACGCTGCGCGCGATGATCGTGCGCGGCGAGATGCCGCCCGGCACGCGCCTGTCGGAGCCGGAGCTGACCCTGCGCCTGGCCGTCGGGCGCACGCCGCTGCGCGAGGCGCTGCTGCGTCTGGCCCAGGATGGCCTGGTCGCGATATATCCGCAGTCCGGCAGCTTCGTCGCCCCCATCAGCCTGAGTCAGCTCGAAGAGGCGCAGTTCGTGCGCGAGCGGCTGGAATGCGGCATCATCCGCCGGGTCGCGGCCCAGGCCGACAAGCTGGCGCTGTCCGGCCTGCGCCGGCTGCTGCAGCGTCAGGAGCAGGCGGCCGGCGAAGACGATGCCGAGCAATTCCACCAGTTGGACGAGGCGCTGCACGAGACTTTCTGCGCCATCGCCGGCTGGCCCGACGTGTGGCGGCTGATCCATCGCAGCAAGGTCCAGATGGACCGGGTCCGCCGCTTGAGCCTGCCGCTCGACGGGCAGATGCCGCACCTGATCGACCAGCACCGCGCCATCCTGGATGCCGTCATCGATCGGAACGCCGACGGCGCCGAGGCCGCGATGCGCGGCCATCTGCGCGAGGTTTTTTCCACGATCAGCCTGTTGCGGCTGGGCACCATTCCCGAAGCGCCGATGATCCGAGCAGCGGCGCCCGATCTTTCGAAGGAGTTATAGGCTTGGAACAGACATGGCGGTGGTTCGGTCCCGAGGACGCGATCACCCTTCCCCAGATCCGTCAGACCGGCGCCACCGGCATCGTGACGGCGCTGCACCACATTCCCTATGGCGTGGTCTGGAGCCTGGAAGAGATCCAGAAGCGCAAGGCCATGATCGAGGCCGCGGGCCTGCGCTGGAGCGTGGTCGAAAGCGTGCCGGTCGCCGAGCCGATCAAGCTGGGCGCGGGCGATCTGGCGCCGCTCTATGAGAATTATCGCCAGACCCTGCGCAACCTCGCCGCCTGCGACGTGCGCACGGTCTGCTATAATTTCATGCCGATCCTGGACTGGACCCGGACCCAGCTGGCCTATCCGCTGCCCGCCGGCGGTACGGCCCTGCGCTTCAACGCGTTCGAATATGCCGCATTCGACTGCTACATGCTGGAGCGGCCGGGTGCCGAGGCCGAGCATAGTCCCGACGTCCTGGCCAAGGCGCGCGTCTGGTTCGACGGCGCGTCCGAAAGCGACAAGGACAAGCTGCTGGCCTGCATCATGTCGGGCCTGCCCGGCGCCTATGACCGTTATGACGTGCCCGGCCTGAAGCGCGTGCTGGAGACCTATGGCGACGTGACGGTCGCGGATCTGCGCGCCAATTTCGCGCGCTTCCTGCGTGAGGTGATCCCGACGGCCGAAGAGGTCGGCGTGCGCATGTGCGTCCATCCGGACGATCCGCCGCGCCCGATCTTCGGCCTGCCGCGCATCGTGTCGACCGAGGAGGATATCGGCTTCATCCTGGGCGCGGTCGAGTCCGTCGCCAACGGCCTGACGCTGTGCACCGGCTCGCTCGGCGCCGGTCCCGCCAACGACCTGCCGCGGATCGCGCGGCGCTTCGCCGGCCGGATTCATTTCGCCCATCTGCGCAACGTGGCGAAGGAGCCGGACGGGTCGTTCATGGAGGCCGACCATCTGGGCGGCGACGTCGATATGGTCGCGGTCGTGACCGAGCTGCTGGAGGAGCAGAAGCGCCGCCAGGATGCCGGGCCCGACTGGCGCATCCCTTTCCGCCCCGATCACGGTCATGAGCTGCTGGACGATGTCGGTCGCAAGACCCATCCGGGCTATCCGCTGGTCGGGCGCCTCAAAGGCCTGGCCGAGATCCGCGGCGTCATGACCGCCGTCGCGGCCCTGAAGAAGCTTCCGGTCTAACGACGCTTGCCTGTAGCCTGGGCGCCGGCGCGATCCGCGCCGCCGTCCAGGCTGCTGCGCCGATGAATCTCCGCATCGATATCCTGACGCTGCAATTGTTCGTCGCCATCGTCGAGGAACAGAGCATCGCCAAGGCGGCCGAGAAGAAGCATATCGCCGTGTCCGCAGTCAGCCGGCGCATCTCCGACATGGAGGAGATGCTGCAGGTCGAGCTGCTGTACCGCCATTCAAAGGGCATCGAGCCGACCTCGGCCGGCTATGCGCTGCTGGAACATGCCCGCATCGTGTTGGGCAACCTGGCGCATCTGGAAACCGAACTGGTCGGCTATCGCCAGGGCACGCGCGGCCATATCCGGCTGTTCGTCAATAAATCCGCCATCCTGGAATCGTTGGCGCAGGAGCTGGGGCAGTTCCTGGTGCTGCACCCGATGATCCGGGTCGATCTGGAAGAGAACATCAGCCCGCAGATCGTCCAGGCCGTCATGGAGAACCGGGCCGACCTCGGCATCTTCGGCGGCAATATCCTGGCGCCCGATCTGCAGGTGTTTCCCTATCGCCAGGACCGGCTGGTCGCGATCGTGACCGCCGACCATCCGCTCGCCGAACTTCCGACCGTGCGGTTCAGCGATCTGGTCGATCAGGAATTCATCAGCCTGGAGAAGGGCAGCTCGATCGACACGCTGTGCGTCAAGGCGGCGGCCGAACTCGGGCGCCAGCTCAAGCTCCGCATCCGGGTCAGCGGCTTCGACGCTTTGTTCCATCTCGTCCAGGCGCGCATGGGTGTCGGCGTCGTGCCGCTGGAGATCACCAGCGGCCGGTTGGGCCTGGGCGAATTGGTCGCGGTGCCGCTGGACGAGCCCTGGGCCCAGCGCACGCTGATGCTGGCCGTGCGCGATCGGACCTCGCTGCCGCCCGCCACGCGGCTGCTGGTCGAGCATCTGCTGGGCCCCGCCATCGCAAAACCCTAACCGCGCCATCGTCAGGCGCGATGGCTCTTTGCCGAACCGCGACTGTGATCCCGGCCCGGCTTCGGCGTTATAGTCCAAGCCACTAAACGACGTTCGACACAAGAATGGGCGGTTCGGGGCATCAAGTCCTCGGCGCGAACGCCCGACGAACAGGGAGGAAGTCGATGGCGATGATCTTGACCAGACGCGCGATGATTTGCGTTGCCGGCGCCGGCGGGCTATCGCTCGGCTTCCGACCGGCGCGCGCGGCCGACCTCAAACCCGGCCGGGTGATCTATCCGACCGCCGAAGTGGCCTACATGTCGCAATATGTCGCCGACCGGATGGGTTTCTTCAAGGATGCCGGCCTGGACTGCAAGCTGATCCAGGGCGGCAGCGGCGTGAAGATGCGCGAGATCGTGGCCTCCGGTCAGGGCGATATCGGCATCGGCGACATGTCGCACCCGATGCAGCTCACCAACCATGGCCGCAGCGCCAAGGTCCTGCTGCCGGTCGATATCCGCAATGCCAGCGTCGTGTTCATGATCAACAAGCAGTTGGCCGACAGCGGCGTCGCCAACCTCCAGCAATTCGCCGCCTCGAAGCGGCCGGATGGGCACAAGCCGATCATCGGCGTCTCGTCGCTCGGCGGCACGAACCATGTCTGGGCGTCCTATTACATGGAGCAGATGAAGCTCGACGATCAGGTCACCTGGGTCGGCGTCGGCGATGTCGAGAGCATGCTGGGCTCGCTCAAGACCCGGCAGATCGACGTCCTGGTCAATTCGACCGCGCTGTTGAAAACCGCGGTCGAGCATGGCTGGGGCAGTCTGCTGTTCGACGGGTCGAGCGAGGCGAACTGGAACCAGTATATCGGCGGCAAGGTGCCCGCGACCGCGCATTTCAGCCTGGCGGCGACGATCGAGCAGGACAAGCCGAAGACGCAGGCTTTCGTCACGGCGCTGTGGCGGGCGACGCAATGGATCAAGACCCATTCGGTCGAGGACATGTACGCGGCGAGCGAACCGTTCCTCGGCAGCACGTCGCGGGAAGGCACCTCGGCCGACATCGCGCAGATGAAGGACATGTTCGATTATACCGGCGAGATCGATCAGGCCGCCTACGAGCGCGGGTCGAAGGTCTGGTTCCGCGAATTGACCGGCATCAAACCGATCCCCATGGCCCAGATCATCGATTCCAGCTTCGCCCTGGCGGCGAAGCAAGCGAACCCGGCCGGATAGGGCGCGGGGTTTGGGCGTGAGAGCCGTCGCAGTGGAACCGGCCCAGACGCGGGTCGCGGTTCAGGGATTGGGCAAGTCGTTCAAGCTGGGCGGCGCGGTGCTGGAGGCGGTGAAGGACGTTTCCTTCAGCATCGCCAAGGGCGAGTTCGTGGCCTTGCTGGGTCCGTCCGGCTCCGGCAAGAGCACGGTGCTGAACATGATCGCGACCTTGCTGAAGCCCAGCAGCGGCGAGATCCTGATCGACGGCGCCCGCACGATGCCGCACAAGGCCAGCCCCCAGGTCGGTTATGTCTTCCAGAAGGACACGCTGTTCCCCTGGCGGACCGTCGCCGACAATATCGGCTATGGCCTGGAACTGGCCGGCGTGCCCAAGGCGGAGCGGGCCCTGCGGGTCGCGACCTGCCTCGACCAGGCCGGCTTGCGCGACTTCGCCGACGCGTATCCGTCGTCGCTGTCGGGCGGCATGCGCCAGCGCGCCGCCCTGATGCGGACGCTGGTGGTCGAGCCGCAGATCCTGCTGATGGACGAGCCGTTCGGCGCGCTGGATACCCACACCAAGATCGACATGCATGACGTGCTGCTGAAGATCTGGGACCGGGAAAAGCAGACCGTATTGTTCGTGACCCACGACCTGAGCGAGGCGCTGACCCTGGCCGATCGGATCATCCTGTTCTCGGCCCGGCCCGGGCGGATCAAGGAGATGTTCGCGGTCGATCTGCCCCGCCCGCGCGATGCGGTCACCCTGCGCGAGACGCCGCATTATGCCGAGCTGTTCACCCATATCTGGCACTCGCTGGGCGAGGAATTCATCAAGGGACGCCAGCCATGAGCGGCCGCTATCCCGGCACGCTCCTCTGGCAGGCGCTGATCTGCGCCGCCGTGCTGGCGCTGTGGCAATGGGGCTACGACCTGCACGCCATGGCGCCCTGGCTGGTGCCGGATCTGCTCGACCCCTATTTCGTGTCGAAGCCGACGGAGATCTGGGAGCAATTCCTGGTGCTGGGCTGCTTCAAGAGCGGCCTCGGCGCCTGGAACGGCTGGGACAACGGCGCGTTCAGCCGCTGCATGGTCAAGTTCGACAATAATCTTTGGTTCGCGACCTGGGTCACGCTCAAGAACACGTTCTTCGGCTTCGCGACGGGCGTGTCGAGCGGCTTCGTCATGGGGCTGGTGCTGGGTCGGTCGGACCGCTTGAGCGCGATCTTCCAGCCCTTCATCACCGCGGTGAACTCGATCCCGCGCATTGCGCTGGCACCGATCATCGTGCTCGCCTTCGGCATCGGCGACAGTTCCAAGATCGTGACCTCCTGGATCGTCGTGGTGTTCCTGGTGTTCTACAACACCTTCGCCGGCGCCCGCTCGGTCGACGAGGGCTATATCAATGCCGCCCGACTGCTCGGCGCCAGCGAATGGCAGATCACCCGCAGCGTGGTCATCCCGTCGACCATGGCCTGGGTGTTCGCATCGCTGACGCCGGCGATCTCGTTCGCGCTGATCGGCGTCATCGTCGGCGAGTTCATCGGCGCGGAGCACGGCATCGGCCGGCTGATCATCGAATCCGAGGCGCGCGGCGAGGCGTCTGGCATGATGGTCGCGGTCATCATCCTGATGATCGTCGGCGTCATCCTGTCGGCGCTGATCTGGCGGCTTCAGGTCTATCTGCTGCGCTGGCAGCAGCAGCGGGCGCAATGACGGGACCCTGCGACCGGATGGCGTCTTGCCGAGCCGGTCCGCAGTGACGGCTGATAGGCTAGGCATCGAAGCACGAGGGTGAAAATGGATCTGAATCTGTCCGGCAAGCGCGTCCTGATCACCGGCGCGTCGAAAGGCATCGGCAAGGCAACCGCCCTGCTGCTGGCCGAGGAAGGCTGCGATCTGGTCCTGGTCGCCCGCGATCCGGCCAATCTGGCCGCGGCCGCCGATGACATCCGCGCCCGGCACCAGGTCTCGGTCCAGACCATCGCCGCGGATCTCTCGGCCCAGGCCGAGGTCGAGCGCGTCGCGGCCGAGGCCGGGCCGCTCGACATCCTGGTCAACAATGCCGGCGCCATCCCGCCCGGCAATCTGCTGACGGTCGACAACGACAAATGGCGCACGGCCTGGGACCTGAAGATCTTCGGCTTCATCAGCCTGACCCGCGCGCTCTATCCGAATTTGAAGGAACGCCGGGGCGTGGTGGTCAATATCATCGGCGCCGCCGCCGAATGGCTCGACCCGAACTACATCGCCGGCGTCGCCGGCAACGCCGCCCTGATGGCCTTCACCAAGGCGCTGGCCAAGCAGGCCAAGGCCGATGGCATGCGCGTGGTCGGCATCAACCCGGGCCCCGTCGCGACCGGCCGGATCGAAATGCTGCTGCGCGCCCGCGCCGTGCGCGAATTCGGCGACGAGACGCGCTGGCAGGAATTCTACAAACCGATGACGTTCGGCCGCCCGGCCCACCCGGAAGAGATCGCCAACGCGGTGGCCTTCCTGGCGTCGAGCCGGTCGGGCTATACGACGGGGACGATCCTGACGATCGACGGGGCGCCGGGATAGAAGAACCGATTATTCCTGCCGGCATCGCGCGCGCAGCCATTGCTCCAGCGCCTGCTCGCCGACTGTGCCGATCGCCACGTCGAGCATGATCGCCGTGGCGTCGGATTCCGACGTGTCCAGGCTGCGGCCCTGGGCCTTGAGGAACGCGACCATCACGGCGAAGGCGATGCGCTTGTTGCCATCGACGAAGGCACGGGCCTTCGCGATCCCGATGCCATGGAGCGCCCCCGGATGCTCCGGCATCGCGCCCGGCTCATAGACCGCATGATTGCGCGGGCGTCCCAGCGCCCCCTCCAGCAGCCCCATGTCCCGGATACCGGGGAGACCGCCGAAGCGCTCGATCAGTCGCGCGTGCCACGCGATCGCCAGGTGCGGCGGCACCCACGACCATGTCACTTCGCCAGATCGGCGTAGGTCTGTGGATAGCGGCCGAGGCTCCATTCGAAGGCTTCTTCGAGCGCGGCTTCGGCCGGTGCCGCATGGCGGATCTCGATGACACCATCATCCCGCGCCACCAGCGACAGGTCGTCGCCCTGCTTCAGCCCCGTGGCATCGAGCATGTCCTTGGGGATCGTGACGGCCAGGGAGTTGCCCCGCGGCGCCAGTTTGGTGGATGATTTGATCATGGTTGCAACACAGGTGGCAACCATCGCCCCATCCAGCCTTCTTCGAATTTCGGTCTGCTTTGTGTAGGCTGCTGCGGCGGCGATCTAGCCATACCGCGGGCAGAGCAGGGTCTCTATGGAGCTGGAATTTCGAGATTCACTGAACAATCCGAACCTGATCCAGCTATTCGATCATTGGATGCGCTGGCGGGGCACCCGCTTGATGCCGCGGTGGCGCGACATTCTGCCCGAAGAGATCCCCGGCCTGCTGCCCAACGTCTGGGCCTGGCGGATCGATAGCAGCGGCGACGCCCGTCTGCGGCTGGCGGGCGAGCAGATCGCCCGGATGGTCCGGGTCACGATCCGGGGCAAGACGCTGGACGAGCTCTACCCGAAGGCCTATGCCCAGGAAATCCGGGAGGAGTTTGCGACCATCCTCGATGGACCGGCCTGCTGCCACGCCGTCGGTGCGCTCGATTATGCCGGCATCGACGCCGGCCCCGGCCAGCGGCTCTGCCTGCCCTATGGCGATGCGAACGGCGCCGACCAGGGCATTCTCGGCATTTCCTATCACCCCGGCGTCGAGCAGATCCATGAAACCGCCGCCACATTTTCGAGACTGGCCGGGCAGAAGCGCTTCCTGTTCCTGCGCGTGGATTAGCCGGGATCGACGGCCGACGGCCGGCGCTTTCTCATCTGGACCATGCCGGAAACCACGCCTCCGGGAATCGACACATGGTCTTTGCGCCCTTCCTCCCCGTAGCCGTTCGCCGCATAAAAGCGCTGGGCATTGAGCGAGGCGTCGCAGACGAGAAATTCGGCTGTTTCGAAGGCCTGAGCCTCCAGGGCCGCGAGGAGTGCGCAGCCGACCTGGCCGACCGGATTGGGCCTGACATAGAGCGCCCGCAATTCGTTTTGCGCCGGGATCGCCATCGCGAAGCCGATCGTCACGTCTCCGGCTTCGGCGACAAGAATGATCATGCCTGGATCCGAGATTTCCCGCTCGATGCGCGCGAGACGATCCGCCGTGTCCGTGCCGACCCACGCCGCCACGGCGGCCTGGTCGTAGTGGGTCCCGGCCTTCGATAAGATCGCTTCCCGCCGCACGCGTATGATCTCCGTTCCGTCGTCGCGGGCGGCCAGCCGGATCTTCAGCATCTCGAATTTTCCGTCCTTGAGGGCCCAGGTCGTCGGGTCAGATCTTGACGTGGGTGTCGATCCAGTTCGAGAGCCAATCGGCGATCACCAGGCTATTCCGATCCTGCATCAGCATGTGCGAATTGCCGTGAATGCCGATCGTCGGCAATTCGACCAGCTCGGCCTTGCCGCCCGCCTTGTTCGCGGTCTCGACGAAGGCCTTGCACTGCTTGAGGCGGGGTGCCCAGCGCGGCGACAGATCGACGTAGTCGCCGAACAGCACCAGGATCGGCATCTTCGTGAAGGGCGTCATGTCGTCGGTCACGGCCGGACAGGCGCCGGGTTCGATCGAGACGATGCCGGCGATGCCCTGGGTGCTGAGCGCCGCGGTCTGGAACGGGTAGACGCCCGATTGGGAATGGCTGATCAGGACGGTCCGGCCGAGCTTGATCGCCAGCGCCGACAGTGCGGGCACGGTCGGGTTGGGCGTCGGCAGGGCGGCGCTCCAATCCGGCACCATCTGCTTCCAGAACTCGGTTTGGGCGTCGAGCGGGAATTGCATGCCCGGAAACACCTTGGGATATTCCGGTCCGAAGCGGAAAATTGCCCAGGCGGGTTCGTGCCCCGCCGAGAACACCGCCGGCAACTGATCGGCCTGACTCTTGCCCAGCTTGACGCTGTCGATCGCCGAGGGATCGGCGGCCGATCGTCCGCGCCCGGCCTGGTCGATCACATAGGTCGGATAGCCTTTGCGCACGAAATATTCATCCCAGCCCATCCGGCCATCCGGCGTGGTTTCCCAGGTCTTGCCGGTCAGGCAGCAGCCATGGATGAAGGTGATCGGCACATGGGTCGCCCCGACCGGGATCTGATAATGCACATACATCTGATCGACCGTGATGGTGCCGGCGGGCGCATAGGCCGGCAGGGTCGAGAGTGTGTCGGAATGCACGTCATGGCCGCCGACGAAGAAGCTGCCCTGCCGGTCGATGATCAGCGGCCCGGGCGCCGTCTCGTCCGCCGCGGCGGACAGCGCCAGCATCGTCGCGAGTAGGGCCGCGCACAGGATCAGCGCCCGCTGGTGATGGGTCCTCATCGACATATGATCTTCCTCCCGGTCGCGCCGCATGTCGGCACTCGTATTCCGACCAGTATCGAAAGCGGCAGCCGCCTTGTCACCTGTCGCGCGCGACGGGCCCGACCGCGCGGGCCGCCCCGGACCGTCGCAATCGGAGGCCCGGCCTGGAACCATGCCGCAACGGCATCGCTCGCCATCGCGCGAAAGTTTTGGTCGGCGCTGCCGCCTTCTGTTGAGCTTGCCGCCGGAAACGAGAGACCGGAGGAACTGGCCCCATGCACCCGAAATTCCGCTTCGCCCTGGTCGCGCTCGTCGCCTGCCTCCCGGCAGCAGCATTGGCCGGCCCGGCGCCGGTGCGGCACGAGATCGTCGCCCATGACGGCGTGCAGATCGAGGTGCTGGCCCAGGGGCACGGGCCGCTGGTGGTGTTCTACCCGTCGCTCGGCCGATCGGCGCGCGACTATGATGCGGTGGCGGCCCGGCTGGCGGCGAACGGTTTCCGCGTGCTACGGCCGGAACCGCGCGGCATCGGCAAGAGCCGGGGGCCGATGAGCGGGCTGACGATCCATGATCTCGCCGGCGATCTCGCCAGCGTCGTCGCCCATGAGCATCAGGGTCCCGCTGTCCTGGTCGGCCATGCCTTCGGCAATTTCGTCGTGCGCATGCTGGCGACCGACCGTCCCGATCTGGTACGGGGCGTCGTGATGGCGGCGGCCTCGGCCGGCAAGGTGCCACCCGGCTCGACCGAGCCGCCGATCGGCGCCGACATTCGACGGGCGATCGACGGCGCCGGCGACCTGACCCTGCCCGAGGCGCAGCGGCTGGACTATCTGCGCCTCGCCTTCTTCGCCCCCGGCAATGACCCGAAGCGCTGGCTCGGCGGCTGGTATCCGGACGTGCTGGCAATGGAGGGACATGCGCGCGACGTCACCCCGGTCGATGAGTATTTCGCCGCCGGCAAGGCACCGATCCTCGATCTGCAGGGCGCGGACGACACCGTGGCGCCGCGCCGTTTTTCCAACGTGATGAAATCGATGCTGGGCGACCGGGTTACCATCGTCGTCGTGCCGCATGCCGGCCACGCGCTGGCGCCGGAACAGCCGGCGGCGATGAGCGACGCCATCGCCGCCTTCGCCCGCCGGGTCTACGGCCTGGGCGGTTAAGCTCAGAGTTTGTCCGAACCGACCAGGAAATCGAAATCGCAGCCTTCGTCGGCCTGCAGGATGCTCTTGTAGAACAGCCGGGCATAGCCGCGCCGGGTCCAGGCCGGCGGCGGCACGACCGGCAGCGCCGCGCGGCGCCGGTCCATCTCGGCCTCATCGACCAGCAGATCGATGCGCCGGCCGGCGGTGTCGAGCCGGATCCGGTCGCCGTTCTGGATCAGGGCCAGCGGGCCGCCAACGGCCGACTCCGGCGTGATGTGCAGCACGATCGTGCCGAACGCGGTGCCGCTCATGCGCGCGTCGGAAATGCGCACCATATCCTTCACGCCCTGGCGGCCGAGCTTCTTCGGGATCGGCAGATAGCCCGCCTCCGGCATGCCGGGCGCGCCGCGCGGGCCGGTGTTGCGCAGCACCAGTACGTCGTCGGCCGCGACATCCAGGTCGGGCGCGTCGATGCGGGCCGCCATATCCTCGACCGATTCGAACACGACGGCGCGGCCGGTGTGCTGCAGCAGGTTGGGCGAGGCGGCCGCATGCTTGATCAGGGCCCCCCTGGGCGCCAGGTTGCCGTAGAGCACGGCCATCGAGCCTTCCGGCTTGATCGGGTGGTCGACCGAACGGATCACGTCCTGGCCCGGCACGATCTCGGCCGCCGCCGCGATCTCGCGCAGACTTTTGCCGCCGACGGTCATGGCATCCAGATCGAGCAGGTCGCCCAACTGCATCAGCAGGCGCGGCAAGCCGCCGGCATGATGGAAATGCTCCATGTAATGCTCGCCCGACGGCTTCAGATCGACCAGCACCGGCACGTCGCGGCCGATCTGGTCGAATTCGGCCAGG
>Ga0302314_10014468_pt1 | contig 13497 bp, 17 predicted proteins | sample III_Palsa_N2_3_FD_200533 | JGI IMG/M metagenome (GOLD analysis project Ga0302314, IMG submission 200533) | Peat permafrost microbial communities from Stordalen Mire near Abisko, Sweden - III_Palsa_N2_3 | ecosystem: Environmental > Terrestrial > Soil > Palsa > Peat permafrost | place: Sweden...
TCACCTGTCGCTGGCCGGTATCGAAAAGGCGATCGGCGATTTCGGCGCCCGGGCCCGCGACAACAAGCTCAAGCTGGAAGAACTGCAGGGCGGCACCTTCTCCATCACCAATGGCGGGGTATTCGGTTCGCTGATGTCCACCCCGATCCTGAATTCGCCCCAGTCAGGCATCCTGGGCATGCACAAGATCCAGCCGCGCCCCATGGCGGTCAGCGACAAGATCGAGATCCGCCCCATGATGTATCTGGCGCTGAGCTACGATCACCGCATCGTGGATGGCCGCGAGGCCGTCACCTTCCTGGTCAAGGTCAAGGAGAACCTGGAAGATCCGCAGCGCATGCTGCTGGACGTCTGAGGCTTTGCGACAAGATTTCGGAAAAGGCGGCTTCGGCCGCCTTTTTCATTTGCCTAGGCAGTGCGCTGGTCCAGCTGTTCCAGTTTTGCCAGCTCGACATGCGCACGCAGCTCGATCTGGTCGAGCACGTCCTGCAGCTTGGGATCGGCGAAAGCCTCATGGCGGCGGGTGACCGCGGCCGCCAGCTTGTTCAGGGTGGCGCGGGGGATGCCGCCGGCCAGAAGGCCGTCGCGCACCGAATCCAGCAGGTCCAGCAACTGCTCGCCATGGGCAAGCCCCTTGGATTTTCCTTGGGTGGAATCATCCAGCCCCTGCAGCATCAGGATGGAATCCAGCGCCGCGATGGGACCGGGGCCGGCCACGATCTGCTGGCCCTGGCTTTCCGAGGATCCGGACACGGAAAAGCCGCTGCCGGCAGCACTGGCTGACGTCTTGCGTTTGATGGCCGATGTCTCGACCCGGCCTGTGCCCTTGATTTCCATGGGAATGTCCCACTGCGACACGCCAGCATCCCTCAGCATGGTTAAGGAATGGTTTCGCGTGCCGCTCCGGCACGCAAAAGCCGCCAAAACCCTGGCATGAGGCTTGAAAGATACCGCTCGTCATTCCCAAGGAGAAGGGTTGCCCATGTATGGCGATCGCAGACTGTCTTTGACCATCATGCTGGTGGTCGTTCTTATCGCATTGGCCGGCGTGGCCTATTGGAAGCTGGTGGCCAAGCCCAGGCTGGGCCCCTATGGCGCCATCGCCATGTCGGGTACCTCGCTGACCTATGGCGGCGCCTGGGGCTATGCCGACCCCATCACCGCCTACAAGCGCTCCATCGCCGAATGCAACAAGGCGTCAGGCGGCAACAACGATTGCGTGGTCAAGATCAGCCTGAAGGACAATTGCGGGGCGCTGGCGATCAGCGTCCAGCACAACGCCTCCTTCCTGGTGCAGGGCCGCGACCAGGTGGCGGCGACCGCCACCGCCATGGGCCAGTGCCAGGCGACCGGCGCGTCCGACTGCACCATTCACGAGAATATCTGCTCCACCGCTTCATAAGCCGACCCCCTCCGGCTTACGCTACCTGTCGGCCACATAGCGCAAATTGCGCTGTGTGGCCTCAGTCGCTTCAGCCACCTCCCCCTCGCATGCGCTCTGCGCGCGATGGGGAGAAAGTCTCTAGAATTCGTAAGATGGAAGTGCCGAGCTACGCCCGATGATAGGGATGCCCGGCCAGGATCGTCAGAGCGCGATAGATCTGCTCGCTGAGCAGCGCCCGCGCCAGAAGATGCGGCCAGGTCTGCGGACCGAAAGCCAGGCTGCGGCCCGCCTTCTTGCCCGGCAGCGGCAACAACCCGTCGGGGCCGCCGATCACAAAGGCGAGATCCTTGGTGCTCACATCGCGCAAGGAACCCAGCATCTCGGCGAAGTCTTCGGATGTCATGCCCTTGCCGCGCGCATCCAGCAGCACGATATGCGCGCCATCGGGCAGCCGGGCCGAAAGACGCTCGGCTTCGTCCTTCATGCGTATCTCTGTGTCACGATGCTTTGAGACCGGCAATTCTTCCAGCGACACTGCCGTGAAGCCCATGTTGCGGCCCATCTTGCGGGCGCGGTCGCAGAAGTCCTCGCAGAGCTCGCCTTCCGGCGTGCCGCGCATATTGCCGATCGCATAGATCCAGAGTCTCATGAGTGGCCGTGCATTCTATTTGCGGCTAGCGACCGACCACATGCCTTCCAGGTCGTAATAGTCGCGCACTTCCGGGCGGAACAGATGCACGATCACATCGCCCGCATCCACCAGTACCCAGTCGCCCTGGGCCTGACCATTGATCGGACGGGTGCCATAACCGCCCTCTTTCAGGCGCCGCGCCAGATGCTCGGCCATGGCGCTGACATGGCGCGAGGAGCGACCGGAGGCGATCACCGCTGCGTCGCACAGGGCTGAGCGGCCTTCCAGATCGATGGTGATGATATTTTCCGCCTTGTCGTCATCCAGCGAGGTCAGGATGCGCTTCAGCAGATCGCTTTGCGGCGCGGGCTTGCTGGCCGGCGCAGCAGCCTTTTTCGGCGCTGGCTTCTTGACGGATTTGCTGGCGGTTTTCCGGACTGTCTTTTGGACTGTCTTTTGAACGGACTTTTTGGATGCGGCCTTCTTGGCCGGAGCCTTGGTTTTCTTCGCCGGCTTGGGGGCAGGCTTTTTGGCGGCTTTCAGGGCAAAGTTCCTTTGGTTCAGGGCGTAAGGTTTATCATGGCCTCGGCAGCGGCACCAAGGGCCTGCTGCCTGAGCGCGGTCGAACTTTCCCAATTGCGCCGCCCGTCCAGCACCACCAGCGACGGCGCCGGCCCCAGATGCCGCGCCACGCCCAGCCGCCGCGCCAGCGGCGCATGGAGCGGGGCCAGGACAGAACCGGGCCGGCGCACCACCGCGATGGGCAGGATCCGCGCGATCAGTTGCCAGCGCCGCCAGCGCGCAAATTGTTCCAGATTGTCGCTGCCCATCAGCCAGATGAAGTGGACGCGCGGGAAACGGCGTTTAAGCGCCTTGACCGTGTCTATGGTGTAGCGTGTGCCCAGCCGCTGCTCGATGCCGGTGACGCGGATGAAGGGATGATGCGCCGCCACCAGACGGGCGCGGGCCAGCCGCACGCCCAGCGCGTCCGGCTGCGGCTTGAGCGGATTGCCCGGCGACACCAGCCACCAGACATAATCCAGCTTCAGGCCTTTTCGCGCGATGTCGCTGACATAGAAATGGCCCTCATGGGCGGGATCGAAGCTGCCGCCCAGAAGCCCGATGGTGATCCCGTCATGGACGGGACCGGGCGCGGTTATCCAGTGGGGGGCCTTGCGCAATTACTGGCTGCGCCCGTCGTGGAATTTGACGTCGAGGGCGCGTGTGTCCAGCTCTTCGACGCAGCAGACATTGATCGCCACCATCTTGTTGCCTTTGGGATCGGCGCCTTCGGAGAAAGGCGAGATGCCGCAATTGGGGCAGAAATGATGGGCGAGCTTATGCGTGTTGAAGGTGTAGGTGCCCAGATCCTCGCGCGGGGTCTTGAGCGTGAAAGAGGCGGCTGGAATGAAATGCAGTAGCGCGCCGCGCTTCTGGCAAAAGGAGCAGTTGCAGTCCAGCACACTGCCGATCTCGCCTTCGAATTCGAAAGCGACCTTGCCGCAGTGACACCCCCCCTTGTGCGTCATGCCAACCTCTTATGGCCGTGTCTGGCCGCTGCCGCGCACCACATATTTGAAGGTGGTGAGCTGTTCGGCGCCGACCGGGCCGCGGGCATGCATCTTGCCGGTGCCGATGCCGATTTCCGCGCCCATGCCGAATTCTCCGCCATCGGCGAACTGGGTGGAGGCGTTCCACAGCACAATGGCGCTGTCCACGCTGTTCATGAAGGTCTCGGCGGCGGCTTGGTCTTCGGTGACGATGGAGTCGGTGTGATGCGAGCCATAATGCTCGATATGGCGGATGGCTTCTTCCAGCCCGTCCACCGTCCTGACCGCAATGATGGCGTCGAGATATTCGGTCTTCCAGTCTTCTTCGGTGGCGGGTTTGGCGGCGGGGAAGATCGCCTGCACCGCCTCGTCGCCACGGATCTCGCAGCCGGCCCCGACCAGGTCCTGCAGAATGGGCAGGCCATGGGATTTCAGGACGGCGCGGTCCAGCAGCAGGGTTTCGGCTGCGCCGCAGACTGAGGTGCGCCGCATCTTGGCGTTCAAGGTGATGCTGCGCGCTTTTTCCAGATCGGCCTGGGCGTGAACGAAGACATGGCAAAGCCCTTCCAGATGGGCGAGCACCGGCACCTTGGCCTCGTTGATCACCCGCCCCGTCAGCCCCTTGCCGCCGCGCGGGATGATCAGGTCGACCGCACCGTTCAGACCTTCCAGCATCAGGCCGACCGCGGCGCGATCGGTGGACCCGACCACCTGGATCGCGGTTTCGGGCAGGCCGGCCGCCTTCAATCCTTCCGCCATGGCTTTGCGGATCTCGCCGGACGAGCGGATGGAATCTGAACCACCGCGCAGGATGGCGACATTGCCCGACTTGAGCGCCAGCGCGCCGGCGTCCGCCGTCACATTGGGCCGGCTTTCATAGATGATGCCGATGACGCCGATGGGCGTGGCGATGCGGGCGATGTCGAGCCCGTTGGGCCGGGACCAGCGCGCCAGTTCGCGGCCCACCGGATCGGGCAAACGCGCGACCTCTTCAAGCCCAACGGCCATCGCTTCGATGCGCGCGTCATTCAGGGTCAGGCGCTCCACCATCGGCGCGGCCAGGTTCGCGGCCTTGGCGGCTTCGATATCGGCCTTGTTGGCGGCGAGAATCTCGGCGGCGCGGCTGCGGATGGCGGCGGCGGCCACGGTCAGCGCCCGGGTCTTGGTCTCGTCACTGGCTTCGCGCATGGCGCGCGCGGCATCGCGGGCGGCGGCGCCGATGGTCATCATCTCGGCAGTCAGCGCGTCGGTGGAATTGTGGACCGTCATGTTCCGTTTCCCGTCAGGATCAGGTCGTCGCGGTGGATCATCTCGTCCCGGCCACGATAGCCCAGAATGGCCTCGATTTCGACCGTGCGTTTGCCGGCGATCCGCTCTGCATCCGATGCATTATAGGCGGCCAGGCCGCGGGCGATTTCGCGCCCCTCCCGGTCTTTCACCACCACCGCATCGCCGCGATCGAAGCGGCCGTCGATCTGGCGGATGCCGGCTGGCAACAGGCTTTTGCCCTCTTTCAGGGCCCGGACCGCGCCGTCGTCGATTACCAGCGCGCCTTCGGGGCGCAGCACGCCGGCGATCCAGCGCTTGCGAGCGGCCGCAGGGGTCAGTGAGGCACGGAACAGGGTATGGCGCGCACCCTCATCCAGCGACGACAGCGGATTATCGCTTTCGCCCTTGGCCAGGATCACATCGCAGCCCGCGCCCATGCCGATCTTGGCGGCGATCAGCTTGGAGGCCATGCCGCCACGGCCCAGGCCGGAAACCGAGCCGCCCGCCATCGCCTCGATCTCGGGCGTGATGGCGCTGACTTCAGGAATATGCGTGGCCGACGGATCGCGGCTGGGATCGGCGGTGTAAAGCCCATCCACATCGGAGAGCAGAACCAGCTTGTCCGCACCCATCATGGAAGCGACGCGTGCGCCCAGCCGGTCATTGTCGCCGAACTTGATCTCGGCGGTGGCGACGGTGTCGTTCTCGTTGATCACCGGCACCGCGCCAAGACCGACCAGCGTACCCAGCGTGGCGCGGGCATTGAGATAGCGGCGGCGTTCTTCGGTATCACCGAAGGTCAGCAGCACCTGGGCGGCAACAATGTCGCGGCTGGCAAGCATATCAGCGTAAGCCTCGGCCAACCGCACTTGCCCGGCCGCGGCCGAAGCCTGGCTTTCTTCCAGCCTGAGTTCGCCGGCGGGCAGCTTGAGCAGCCGCCGCCCCAGCGCAATGGAGCCTGACGACACCAGCACCATGGCGACGCCTTGTTTCTTCAGCGCGGCCACGTCATCGCATAGCGAGGCCAGCCAGTCGCGGCGTAGCTCGCCCTTGGCGCCATCCACCAGCAGCGCCGAACCGACCTTCACCACCACCAACTTGGCGTTTGCGAAAATGCCGCTCATCGCCGCCCGGTCTTCTGCGCGCGTTTGCCGGTCCTGCTCAGCGCCTTGGGCCTGGCTTTCGCCTTGCCGGTCGAGCCGCGCACCTTCTTCTTCACCGCCACGGTCTTGACCTTGGCATTACCTTTGGCCCGGCGTGATGTGTGTTTGGGCTTGGTCTTTGGTGTGGCCGCTGGCGCCACGACCTTGCGCGGCGCCACCGCGACTTCGGTTGGCGTTTTTGAGGAGGGGGCTTTTGGGATTGCGGGCTTGGCGCGCGCCATCTCATCCGACAATTTCGCCTTGGCCACCACCGGCGCCTTGAAATTCACGGACTGGCGTTCGGCGCGCGTGCGCGGCGCCCGCGCCGGGCGCGCATAGGCGGCGTCTTCGGCGCGCTCAGCACGGCGCTGGTTGATCTCCTTCGCCATCGCCCGCAGCACGGTGTTGATGCCTTCGCCGGTGACGCCGGAAATCATGTGCACCTTGTGACCGCAGGCTTTCTCGAGCGCGGCGCGTTTCTTCGCCAGTTGCGCCTCGGGCACCGCGTCCACCTTGTTCAGGGCCACGATCTCGGGCTTTTCGTCCAGGCCATGGCCGTAAGCCTCAAGCTCGGCGCGGATCATTTTGTAGGATTTGGCGATCGCATCGCCGGTGCCGTCGAGCAGATGCAGGATGGACGCGCAGCGTTCGGCATGGCCCAGGAAACGGTCGCCCAGCCCAACTCCCTCGTGTGCCCCCTCGATCAGCCCGGGCAGGTCGGCCAAGACGAAATCGGTCTCGTCAATCTTCACCACGCCCAGTTGGGGTTCCAGGGTGGTGAAAGGATAATCCGCGATCTTGGGCCGGGCAGCGGAGACGCGGCTGAGAAATGTGGACTTGCCGGCATTGGGCATGCCGATCAGGCCGGCGTCGGCGATCAGCTTCAGCTTGAGGATGAAGACTTTTTCCTCGGCGGGCTGGCCGGGCAGCGCGAATTCGGGCGCCTGGTTTGTGGCGCTCTTGAAATGATAATTGCCGAAGCCGCCATTGCCGCCCTTGAGCAGGCGGTAGCGCATGCCGGGACGGTCCATGTCCACGATCAGACTTTCGCCGTCCTCCTCATAGATTTCGGTTCCGACCGGCACCTTCATGATGGCGCTGTCGCCATTGGCGCCAGTCATCACCTTGCCCTTGCCGCCTTCGCCGCTCTTGGCTTTGACATGCTGCTGGAAGCGGTAGTCGATCAGGGTGTTGAGATTTTCCACCGCTTCCGCAATCACATCGCCGCCGCGCCCGCCGTCGCCGCCATAGGGCCCGCCATATTCGATGAACTTCTCGCGCCGGAACGCGACACAGCCTTTGCCGCCAGCGCCACTAGCGGCATAGACCTTCGCAACATCGAGAAAGCGCATCTTTTCAATCCTTTACGCCGCCTGTTTTCGCAGGAAATCGGCCCGCGTCAACAGCATGTCATGACAGAGGATCTGCATCCCCCGCGCCCGGCATTCCCGCATCTGCGAGCCGTTGTGGCGTGCGCCCAGCTTGGCCAGGACATGCCCGGATGCCGGATTGTCATAGAACCAGCCGGCATGGAGGCTATCCAGCCCCAGCGCCACAAAGCCATACTCGGCCAGCCGGGCTGCTGCTTCGGTGGCATAGCCCTGACCCCAGAACGGCTTGCCCAGCCAATAGCCGAACTCGCAATCCTCATCGACATGAAGCCCGGTCATGCCCAGGAACAGGCCATCGCGCTTGCGCTCGATCACAAAGCGGTTGGACGTGCCCGCGGCGACAAAGGCCTCCGCATCGCCTTCATGGTAAGGGTGGGGCACGCGCGACGTCATGCGCGCCACGTCATAATCGCTGAGCCACACCGTCATGCTCTGAATGTCGCAAGGCCGTGGCGGCCTTAAAATCAGTCTTTCGCTTTCCAAAACACACATGACATCCCCCGCAGGTCCTTTCGCGTGGGAAGAAAAAAAGGGAGATGGCGGACCATCTCCCTCGCATACAACGGGCCGCCAATTTCTTGGCGGCCTATGTCTTCAGCCGCCTATTCTGCCGCGATCTTCACCGCCGGATTCGCATGGGAATCCTGGGCCGGAAGTACGGATACGAAGGTACGGCGCTTGTAGCCGCTCTTGAACGAGACATGGCCGTCGCGCAGCGCGAAAAGGGTATGGTCCTTGCCCATGCCCACGCCTTCGCCCGCATAGAATTTGGTGCCGCGCTGACGCACGATCACATTGCCGCCCAGCGCGACTTCGCCGCCGAACAGCTTCACGCCCAGCATCTTGGGGTTGGAATCGCGACCGTTGCGCGAGGAACCGCCAGCTTTCTTATGTGCCATGACTTAACTCCTTAGCCCGCCGTGATGCCGAGCACCTTCACCGTGGTGAAGTGCTGGCGGTGACCGCGCTTGCGGTGGGTGTTCTTGCGGCGCTTCTTCTTGAAGGCAATGACCTTCTCGCCCTGGCCGTGACCGACGATCTCGCATTGAACGGAGGCGCCAGAAACCAGCGGCGCGCCGATCTTGGGGGTGTCGCCGCCCAGCATCAGGACCTCCAGGTCCAGCTTGGCGCCGACATCGCCGACCAGGCTTTCGACCTTCAGGAGCGTGTCCTTGGCCACCTTATATTGTTTTCCGCCGGTGCGGACGACCGCGTACATCGCCTAATTCCTTGAAAATACAGGGTTTCCCGTGGAAACGAGTCCCCCGGGGAGCGGCGGAATATACGCAAAGACGCTTTCGGGTCAAGTATTGGCTCAGATCGTGTTTTTGGCCCGCTTTTGCCGCTCGTCCGCGAGCCTGGCCATCACCGCCCGCATTCCCGTCCCGATTATGATAATTCCATCTTATGCGAACCGCCCCGCCCAGAACAGTTGGCGACATTCTCTACAATTTCCACTGGGTGCTGCCTGGTGAAGCAGCGCGCGCCATGCAGGCCTGGGCCGGCCAGCTCGGGCCGTTCCTGAAGAGGCGCGGCATCCGCGCCATCATCAATTTGCGCGGCCGCAATGACGATCTGAACTGGTGGAAAAAAGAAACCCAGACGGCGCGAAGCCTGGGCATCGCCCATCTGGACGCGATGCTGGATTCCCGCAAGCTGCCGACGCGCGCGATGCTGGTGACATTGATCGAAAGTTTCGACCATGCGCCCAAGCCCTTTCTGCTCAAATGCTCCGGCGGTCAGGACCGCACCAGTTTCGCCGCCGCGCTCTATCTGATCCATCGCGACGGCTGGAGCGCGATGGAGGCAGCGCAGGCGCAGTTTGACCGTTTCCCCTATCTGCATTTCCCCAAGACCCAGCAGCGCTGGTTGAAGCTGTTTGCGGAATTCGCCCGCCAGGACAGTGGCGGCGCCCCGCTCGCCCAATGGATCGCGCAAAGCTATACGCCGGAAAAGCTCAAGGTCTGGCTGGATGCCAAAGGCATGGAAGGCAGCTATGCCGCCATCTTCACCCAGCCGACGCGCTCCCCTCGACAATGGTGAAGCTGTCGGTCGCGCCGGGTGTCACTCTCTGGCGCGAAAGATTTTCTCCCATCGAACAAAAGACCTTGCTGGAAGATGTGCTGGCGCGGCTGGAAGAGGCGCCGCTCTATCGCCCGGTGATGCCGGGTACCGCCAAGCCCTTCTCGGTGGAGGAAAGCAATTTCGGCGCTTTGGGCTGGGTCGCCGACAAAGCCGGTTATCGCTACCAGCCCACCCATCCGCTTACGGCCAAGCCCTGGCCGGCCATCCCCGACGCGCTGCTGGCGCTGTGGGCTGGGATCAATGACGGCGCGCCGCCCGAATGCTGTCTGATCAATCTTTACCGGCCGGGCGCCAAGATGGGACTGCACCAGGACCGCGACGAGAGAGACGTCAGCGCGGCGGTGATCGGAGTGTCGCTGGGCGACGAGGCCCTGTTCCGCATTGGCAGCGCCGTACGCGGCGGCAAGACCCAGAGCGTAACCTTGGCCTCAGGCGATGTGATCGCCTTTGGCGGGGCGGCGCGGCTGGCCTATCACGGCATAGACCGGATCCGGCCCGGAACCTCGCGCTTGTTGCCGGATGGGGGGCGCCTAAGCCTGACCTTGCGCCGGGTCGTCAGATGACGGCACAAAAAAAGACCCCCGGCCGGGGGGCCGGGGGTAAAATGCGCTTAAATGCGCGAGGAGCACCCGGGAGGGGATGACCGGTTGCCCCAAGAGGACGGGAGCTGGAAGCGAGCGGGGGGCAGTGCCAACAGCTCAGGCCGTCTTCGAGAACTAAACTATGCAAAGATGCAACAGGTTTCAATAAAATTCGACCCCCTGACAGAATTATAATGACAGTGCTATTTCTGTCATAATGGCAACGAGCCAAATCTGCGGGAAATTCAAGCCGGTTAGCCCCAACTCTCCCTGATTCCCTGGCGTCTCGCGCTTGCGGAAGGGGCGGCCGGAATCTCCTTCAGGGGCGCGCCCAGCCATTTGCCCTGGCCGTGCTGGAAACCCATTGCCCGGGCGGCCTCGGCCATAGCCTTGGTCTCGATCCATTCCGCGATGGTGGTAGTACCCATCTCGCCACAGAGCTTCGCCAGCCCCGCCAGGAGCGCATCGTCACGCTTGGAAGCGCCGATCTTCTGGATCATGGCGCCGTCGAATTTCACAAAGTCTACCTGGAAGGCGTGCAGGTAATTCACCGAAGCCGCGCCCGCTCCGAAATCGTCCAGTCCTACCCGAAAGCCCATCTCGCGCAGCGCCTGGATCGCCTTGCCGGCGGCTTCCAGATCGGCGATGGCGGCGGTCTCGGTGATTTCGATCAGGGTGCGCGGCGCCAGCTTGCGGCGCTTGGCCAGGATCGCGGCCAGCATGCCGAAACTGGCCGGCGAGGCGATCGTGGCACCGGAGACATTGAAGGCGATATGGGCGTCCGGATGCTGTTCGATGAGGCCCAGCACCTTGTTGGCCACGGCCAGATCGAAGCTGTTGGCGATGCCCAGGGCTTCGATGAACTTGACGGTTTCGCCGGTGCCTTCGGGACCGGTGAACCGCGCCAGCGCCTCGTAATGGGAGACCTTGCCCGTGGCCAGATCGGCGATCGGCTGATAGGCGACTTCGAAAGCGCCCTCGCCCACCGTGCGGCTCATGGCGGCCAGCCGGCTTTGGGTCTCCTCTATCATGCTGGCGAAGGCCGAGCCGATGTCGCCATCGCCCACCTCGATCTTTCCCTTTTCGGCGAAGCGGCCGATCACATAGCGCAGCGAAAGAATGCGCTGTTCCGGGCTCAGCCCAGGCCCCTGCAGCGCCATGCGGGTCTCGGCGATCAGCGGCGGGGTCAGGCCGCCTGCGGCGATCACCTCGGCGATCTTGCGGGCGAGATCCAGGCTGCCAAGCGTGGCAGGCGCCACCGCGCCAAAGCCGGTGCCGGAAAGCCGGCCCGTACTGCTGGCGCCGCTGGTCTGCAAGGACTCTCCGATCCGCTGCAATAGGGCGTCGGCGCCGTCCGAGGAAAGACTGGCGCAGAGATCGGGCAGGCCCGGCACATTCACCAGGGTCAGTGCATCCTTGGCACCGGCCTTTTCGGCGGCGGCGAGGAATTCATCGCGTTGGGCAAGCCCGGTCTTGGGATCGGTCCTGGCGGCGGGACCGCGCGCACCGGGCCGCGCCAGGGTGCAGGAAATGTTGGCACCGTTATCAGGCAGGCGGAACATGGCGAGATTGGCTTCGGCGCCCGTGGCCAGCACCAGCTTGTAAGGACCGGCGCGGTCACCGGCCTTCAGTGCCTTGGTGAAGGTGGCGAATTTGGTGCCTTCCGACGGTTTGAACAGCTTGCCCGCGGGCTTGCCCAGAAGCGCCTCGCCGCTCTCCTTGACCAGATCCTTGGCCGCGCCGGCGGCGAACTGGATCACGCCCTCGCCGTTCACTTCGAACAGAAAGTCGGCATTGGTGAAGGCAAAGCCCAAAAGCCGGACAGGATTGGGCATGGAAGTCCCCCGCGAAAGACCCAAAACTCTCAGGAAACTCTTAGAATGCTGTAAACGGCGGGGGCGCCAGAACAGGTCATAGCGCCGCGCCGAAACCTGCGAAAATGGCGCGGCTGAGCGGACCTTGCGCAAAGGCCCATTCGGGATGCCATTGCACCCCCAGAAGAAAGCCCTTTGCCTCCGGCAGGGAAACCGCCTCGATCTGGCCGTCGGGAGCCACCGCTTCGACCGCAAGCCCCGGCGCCAGGCGGTCCACGCCCTGGTGATGCAGGGAATTGACCATCGCTTCGCGCAAGCCCGACAGGCGGGCAAGCAGGCCGCCCGCGCTGATCGCAATGGCATGGGCGGGCGCATATTCGGCGTCGCGCGTCGCGGCATCTTGCGGCTCGCGATGATCGAGCCTGCCGGCAAGCTCATGGACATGCTGGTGCAGGGAGCCGCCCAGCGCGACATTCAGTTCCTGAAAACCCCGGCAGATCGCCAGCACGGGTTTTCCGGCGGCGATGGCGGCGCGCAGCAGCGGCAGACTGGTGGCATCGCGCCGCTCATCCAACTCAGTGCCGGGACGCAACGTCGCGCCATAGTGCGACGGCGCGATATTGGACGGGGCCCCGGTGAACAACAGGCCGTCCACCGCCGCCAGCACTTCGGCAACCGGCAAGGGCGCATCGCCTGACGGGATCAGCAACGGCAGCGCGCCCGAGCCCTCGCGCACCGCGGCAACATATTCGTCATTGGCCTGATGCACCGGCATGCCGTCAAAGACACGGCGATCGGTAATGAGCCCGACCACCGGCATCAGTTGTGGCTCGGGGCCGGCCTGGGATTCTTGACCGGCACAGCGAACACGGCCGGGTCCAAGGGAGCGCCGATCTGCAGGTTGCCCAGGGCCACGGTGGTGTTGCCGCCCTGGTTGTCCTTCACCACCCACTGGCGCAGCTCCAGCGCCGGCAGGGAGAAGACCAGGGTGATGTTGGACCGGTTCTGGTTCAGCGCAGTGCGGGCCTGCACAATCAGGGCGTTGTTCTGTTCGAACACGCCCAGCACCGAGCGGTTGGTCTTCAGGTCCACATTCTCGTTCAGCAGAATGCCCAGCGGGGTGTCGGAGAGATCGTAATGGTCCACCGTATTGAGGCGGGAATTCTTGACATAGATCTCGCCATTGGTGGCCACGATCAGCATCGGACTGGGCGGCCGGAAGGCGAAGCGGATCTGGCCGGGCTTCTGGATATCGATCTCGCCCTGGTCCAGGCTGCCGTCCGGACCGATCTGGATGAAATCGGCCTTCAGGCTGTGGATGTTGTTGAGATAGGCGCTGACCCGGTCGAGATCGGCTTTCTGCTGATCGGTATAGATGGCGCGCAGGACCGCAGGCTGGCCGGCGCCCGACAGCAGAACGATGAAAACCGGCAGAAGGATCAGGTGCGAACGGCGCATGGCGAAAGCTCTGAAGGAACATCGTGGAGAAATTCGGGCAGGCGTGTTTGCGGCCTGGCGGGGGGCAAGATAGGATCAGGCCCCGAATAAGCAATCCCCGCGACTTATGGCCAGACCCCTTTCCCATATCGCTGTCCTGGGTGCGGGCGCCTGGGGCACCGCGCTGGCCCTGGCCGCCCGGACCGCCGGCCG
>Ga0302314_10014469_pt1 | contig 13497 bp, 10 predicted proteins | sample III_Palsa_N2_3_FD_200533 | JGI IMG/M metagenome (GOLD analysis project Ga0302314, IMG submission 200533) | Peat permafrost microbial communities from Stordalen Mire near Abisko, Sweden - III_Palsa_N2_3 | ecosystem: Environmental > Terrestrial > Soil > Palsa > Peat permafrost | place: Sweden...
TCGGCACCTATCCTGCTACGGACTGCTTCATCCGGGTAGATATTGACGACCTGACCCCACCCAGAGACGCGGCCTCGATGGTCCGCAAAGCCTGGGGGCTTCCCTCGGGACCTGTCGTCAATCTGGTCGCCGCCATCGAGAAGGCAGGGGGTGTGGTGCTCTCGCGTGATCTCGGCAGCGATCTGCTCGACGCGGTGAGCCAGTGGTCGGACGGCGAGGCCCCGCTGCTTCTGGTCAATGACCATGCTCCAGGCGATCGGCGACGGTTCAGCATCGCCCACGAAGTCGGGCACCTGGTTATGCACAACCAACCCGGCAGCGGTATCGATCAAGAGAGGGAGGCCGACATATTCGCTGCGGCGTTCCTGATGCCGGCTGCTGATATTCGCAAGGATTTCGCAGGCGGGATGGACTTGTCCAAACTGCTTGCTCTCAAGAATCGTTGGCGGGTGTCGATGAGCGCGCTGTTACGCCGTGCACACGGTCTCAATGTCATCACCGACTGGCAGTATCGCACCATCACAATCGAGATGTCCGCTCTGGGATATAGGACTTCCGAGCCAGGCGACGTAAGTATCGAAGAGCCTTGTCGTGTTCGGGAAACGATCCGCGCACTGACCGCCGACAGGGGTTTGCAGACCAGCGATATCGCGAATCGCATGCTCCTTCTGCCCGATGACTTCCGGCGGCTCTACGTCCCGGAACCTGTTACCAGCGATCACTAAGGCTCTTCCAATTCGAAGGTGAGTCCATGACTGACTTCTCTCCCCCCTCCCAGCCCCGGCCTGGTCCGGACACCGCGGGGATTTCGACACATGCGAAACCCGTCGATGCGCTCGGTGTACTGCGCGGCCGCATGCTCGTGCAGGTGAATCCCAGGCGGGTGGGTAGTCATGTTGAGCATGTCTACACGTCGCGCAGCGGGCTGGTTCTGAGCGGCAAGAAGACCAGCGAGAAGGTCGCTGAGCTGCGCAAAGGTGGCTACAGTGGGGTACTGCTCGCAGACCCCGCACGCTATCTGACCGGTGCGGCACAGGAGGACGAGCCATTCTTGCCTCCGGACAATCAGACGTCGACTTTCAGTGTGCTCGAAGATGAACTGGCAACTCAGCTTGCTCGTGGAGCTGACGCAGTGATGAGCCCCACCGGGTACATCGATGCGGAGGACTCCGGGTCGTTGAAAGCGGCTGCAAAGACCATCATCGAGTTCAACGACCCCCGCATGATCTTCACGGTTCCCATCAGTGTCGCATGGTTGCAGGACAGCGAGGTCCCGCAGGTGATCGCGGTGTTGAAGCTCGTCCCAGGCATCAAAGCGATCATGCTTGGTGGCCAGATGGACCCCCTCAAGGCCAAGAAGTCCGTCGCCAACCTCTGCAGGGTGCTGTCCGAGGTGCCCAATACGGCGCTGATGCGTACGGATATCGCGGCCTTCGGCGCCTTGGCCCACGGAGCCATCTTCAGCTCATTCGGGATGGGAAGTTCGCAGCGCCACATCGTTCCGCCTTTCGAGATTACGAACAGCTCGAAATTCGGTGGGAAAACCCCGTCGGTGCTCTATCCGGACCTGATGGGGTTCTTCCTCGGTGAGACGATCGCTAGGCGCTTTGCCGCGCATGCTGACGCCCCCAGCTGCAGCTGTGCGACTTGCGGTGGAAAACCGCTGGACCGGTTCACCGACAAGAGCAGCGAGAAAGAGGCGATTGCGCACAACATCTCGGTCATGATGGGTTGGGCCGCAGAGCTCGAAGCGGCGGCCGTTCGCACGGACCCTCGCTACTGGTGGCGCGACCGTTGCGCCACAGCGATCGACCGCCATTTGGAAATCAATACCCGAATCAAGCAGCCGAAAGCCTTCGAAGTATCAGCCCAGCTCGATCAGTGGTCAGGCATCCCAGCCGCCGCCGGCAGTCCGCTTGGCGCAGAGGAAATCTAGTCCTCGGCCTTAATCAGCTGGTACATCTCTTCAACGAAGCTCCATGCTGCTGCTGTGTGTCTCTCCGGTCGGTACTCCTCCGGTTCCACAGCCATCTCAAATCCCGTTGCTAGGTGTCAGCACGCCAATACCGTAGAATCCGGCTTCCATGAAAACCCCGTCCAAAGACCCTCGCGGACGTTCGAGCAGCATTGCACGGCGGCAGAACGGTGCAAACTGACCTGCGAGTTCGAGCCCGCGCCGCCATCCTGGTGCGCGAACCACAGCCAATTCGATCCGCATCGGGCGAACCGCCCAACGTGTGACCGTCGTCCTGTCGAGTTCGACCGCCCCAGCCGGCAACGACCGAATAGCAGTTCTCATTCGTCGGTCTAGCGATAGAAGTGGAACGGGCAATCCCATGGGGAGAGCCATTAATGTTTCCAGATGCCTGATTCGGTCCAGTCCACCCGCACCGGTACGGCTACGCCGGGCATCTTCTTGAGCATCTACGCGGTGGAAGAGAAACGTGTCGGCGCCCCAGATCCGGAAATTGGACATCTTGCAGCCAGCTGGCAGGACTGCGCCAGACGCCTCCCGCACAGAACTTCCACGCATCTCGGTCAACATCGCCATGCCCCTACCCTCTCTCATCTACATGTCACCGTGGCCCACCGGGGTAGTGCATCCTTCCTTTGAGTGAAACTGATACGCTCAAATGTTCGATCATTTGGCCTAGCGTAGCTGGGTGCAAGACCGGCGTTCTTGCCAGCCAGTTACTGCTGGTGTGCGTCGAGAGGAAGTTTCGTGGCAAGGCTGGGCTGCTAGCAAGACCCCATTGAGGCTTGGTACACAACTGCCTGGGTAGGCGATAACTGCGCGGCAGTTGGCAAGACGACGCGGCCAAGCTTGACTGGGCCGTCCCCCGGGAAGTGGACACCGGGTTTCATGCGACTATGGGTATCAGTATAGCGTCATTGCCTGTGCTGGTAAAGGCTTGCCAGTACCGGCTTTCGTAGTCGGCTGGCGAGAGGTAGTCGGCTCGGGAGTGCCTGCGGCGGTGGTTGTACCAGGCGATCCACCGGAAGATCTCCCGGCGGGCGTGGTCTGCGTCGTCAAACCGGCGCGTTTCCAGGTCATATAAGGTTTCGAGTTTGAAGTTGCTGAAGAAACTCTCGGCCGCGGCATTGTCCCAGCACACGCCCCGGCGGCCCATAGACCTGCGTAACCCGTGGTCACGGGAGTATTCGGCGACCAGATGCGAGGTGTACTGCGACCCTCGGTCGGTGTGCCATATGACGTCGCGAACATTTCCGCCGCGGGCGGCCACCGCGGCAGCGAGAGCATCGCGCACCAGTTCGGCGCGCATGTGCTCAGCGATCGACCAGCCGACCAGGCGACCGGAGAACAGGTCGATCACAGTCGCGAAGTAGACGAAACCGGACGCCCCGACCGGGACGTAGGTGATGTCCCCGCACCACTTCTCGTCGGGCCGCGATGCGGTGAAGTCCCGTCCGACCAGGTCCGGAGCCGCCATAGCACCAGGGTCCTGAATCGTGGTGGACACCCGTCGTCGCCGGCGCCGGCCCTGGATGCGGTGCTCGCGCATCAGCCGCTCGATCCGCTTGCGGTTGACCGGCCCACTCCCGGCCGCCTCGCGCCGGGCCGAGAGTTCGGCCTCCACCCGGCGCACACCGTACGTGCCCCTCGACTGCGCGTGTGCGTCGCGGATCGCCTCGACCAGGTCGGCGTCGGCCGCCTCGCGCACCGCCCGCGCCGGAGCACCGGCACGCCACGCGTAGTACCCGGAGCGTTCCACCTCCAGGACCCTGCACAGCCGCTTGACCTTGTACTTCTCGGCGTGTTCGGAGATGAACCGGTAGCGGCGGGTCATCGAGTCATCTCCTTGGCAAAATACTGGGCTGCTTTACGCAGGATCTCTTTCTCCAGCTCAAGCTCCTTCACCTGTTTACGCAGGCGCTTGAGCTCCTCGAGCTCCGCCGGCCCCAAGGCGCCACCGGCCAGGGCCTGGTCGCGCTCGGCCCGGCGTACCCAGGAGCGCAGCGTCTCGTGGTTGACTCCCAGCTCACGGCCGATCTCGGCGATCGTCCGGTGCGGGCTCGAGCGCACCAGGGCGACCGCGTCGCGCCGGAACTCCTCGGAATGTTTAGGTGGGCGTGGCATCAACTGCCCCTTCCTGTGAATCGTGCGAGATCCACGTTAAAGGGTGTCTACACTCCGGGGGACGGCCCACTCCGCACGGTCTCCCTCGGCAGCAACAAGCGCGCCAACCAGCAACAGGTGGCCGCAGCCCTCATCGACCTGCAGAACCGCACCGACAACCCCGCGACCTGGACCACTTCCGACAAGAAGACCATGGCCCGGGACAACGACCGTGCGCGGGCCGCGGCCCGGGACGAAGCGCGCAACGGCAACAATCCCGAGACTCAGCCGCACAAACCGGACCTGAGGATCATCCCCGGTCCTGCGCCGGACCTGGCCGACGAGTTCGACTTCGGCGACCTGGAACCGCTCCGCACCTTCACCACTCGACCATTCGCCGCCAAGAACGGATGAACACCATGCACCCCGGACTATCCGAGCCCCGCACCAAAGAACAGTGGCGGGCCTATATCAGTGCCCGATCGCCTGGGCGGCCCGAACTGCCGGCGCGCGCGGACTACGACGCCATGACTGACGAAGAGCGCCGGCCGCTCAATCGGGCACGCAAAGCTCATCACAGTGCCCTTATTCTGGTCGAGGCCCCGCAGGTTAAGAGGCTGCATCGGCAGATGGGGAAGAAACTCACCCTCAACGAGTACGCGCCGGCCGGCGCGCGGCTCGGGGTCGTCATCGACGGCCCGCCGACCGTCGGCAAATCGACCCTGGTCAAGTGGTTCGGCGCCAACTTCGAGAACGAACTGCGTGAACTGTACCCCGAGCGCTTCGACCAGAAAGGGGCTGACTATACCCCGGTCGTGTATGTGAGTGTCAACGCTGGAGCGACTCCCAAGATGCTCTCGGCCTCCCTCGCGGAGTACATGAACCTGCGAATACGCAGCGGAGCCAATATCAGCGAGATCACCAACCGGGTGCTCGACGCCTTCGAAAAATGCGGTGTCCGCTTGGTCATCATAGATGACGTCCACTTCCTCGACCTGTCCTACAAGGAGGGGCGGCTGGTCAACGACCACCTGAAATACCTGGCCAACTATAGCGCCGCGACCTTCATCTATGCCGGAGTGGACGTCGAGGAGTCTGGACTGTTCCTTGAAGGCAAGATGAGGTCGACCAGATCCGACTCCGAGCAATACCGAGTCCGGGCCACCCAGACCTCCGACCGTTTCACCTGCCTGGAGCTCAAGCCGTTCAGTACCGACGGTATCAACAACGCCAGAGAATTGGCGCTGGTCGTGGAGACCATGGAGAGCGCACTGGTGCTGTTCGACCACGAGCCTAAATCACTCCGCAAACACCTTCGCCACCTGCAACGGCGCACGGGCGGAAGCATCCGCCACCTGTCCGCGCTCATCCGGGAGGCGGCCAACGACGCCATCGACACCGGCACCGAATCGATCACACTCGAATTGATGGATGACATCATCCTGAGCAAGCACATCGAAGACCAGAACAGGCTGGAAGTAGCCCGGGAACGCGCCCTCCAACGCAAAGGGAACTCCACAAGGGCGGCGCGATTGGCGGGCAAAAGCGGCAAAACAGGCAAGGGTAAGAACCGGGCCGAGAAATCTTCCGCTGTATCAGCCTAAGCGAAGCACAGGCACTGAAGCATCACATGGCGCGGCCCGCATCGCTGAAGGCCAAATCCGATACTTCAAGTGCCCAGGTCAGCCGCTATCGCTACTGAAGCCTCAAACAGCGGCCGACAGCGTAAGGAGTAGGTCGTAGGTCGAAGTACGACAGTGGTTCCACCGCGTTCGTGCGGTGGAGCCACTCGGCGTCTAAGCCAAGGTGTGGTGTTCGGCGCCGGGAGGTAGGCACACACGAGGGCTTACCTGCTGGTCGAATTAGCGCGACGTCCAGCGTGTCGTTGAAGGGGTCCAGAAACCGGGGTCGCCGGTCCGCAACAGCGGGCTGATGAAAACCTCCGCCGCTGCCGTCGCTTCCGGCAGGGTCCGGCACCCGCGCAAGCCGGTGATCTCCATCGCAGCCTTCGGGTAGCCAAGTGCCCAGGACTCCTGATCCGGGATTTCGAAGGATGAAGGCAGTGTCAGGCTGATGGTTGGGATGGTGCGCCGTCGGGTCAGCTCGCTGGCCAGCGCGAACTGCACTGCCCTGCCCTCGATGGTCTCCTGTTGCGAGATCAGCAGCAGGTCGCCAAGGTCGCGGAACCTGGTGGACGGCACGCGCCGCCCGTCGTTCCGGTCGTGCTGTTCGTACATGGCGCAGATCTTGTCCGCGATGTGGTCGGGAAGTGGGTAGAGCAGCACGTCGGGCCAAGTGTCGGGCCATTCGGTGCGTACGATCGGTTCAAGCCGAGCCAGCGTGGGTTCGGCGGTTGGCGTCCGTTTCACCACCAGGTCGACGCTGATGAACGTCTTGCTTCTGAGGCCGATCAGCACCTCGAGCTTCACTTTCGCGCTGTTGCCCTCCGACTCGATGGACACGGGTACGAACGTGAAGTAGTCGTCCAGATCGCGCCTGGCCGCGCGTTCGAGGGCGGCCACGGCCTCGGCTATCTCCTCGGTGGCCGGCCGGAACAGATCGGCGTCGCGGCTGCTGCGTGCCTGGCCCGGGTAGCGGACCAGGAGCGCCTGCCCGCCCTTGAGCATCCAGCCGTCCTCCTGGAATACCCGGGCGAGCAGGCGCTGGAAGTAGAAGCGCATCACCTGGTCGCTAGGAGTCACCCCCAACTCGCGTGCGAGGAGCCCGGCCTTGGACCGGATCGCGTTCTCCATCGCCTGCGGCGTGGCGTAGCCCTTCTTCACTTGTCTTCCTCGTTCACTTCGTCGTTCTGTTGCTCAATGGGTTGGGCGTTCGCGGCTGCGGTAGCGAGCATCGTCCTGACAACCGGCTTGCTGAGCCAGTCGGCCATCTGCTCGATTGCCGCTCCCGTCTCATCCGGGATGGTCGTCTTGGGCAGCGCATCAGCAAACCTCTGCTGTAAGGAGACGATGTCGGCTGTTTCCGGGAACGTCGCCAAGAAGTCCATCATCGGGGTCTGGTTGAGCGCTGCGAAGACCGGGTTGTACAAAGTCGGCATGACCCAATCCACGCCCGGCTTCTGCATCGCGGTCACGCTCTCGATCCACGATGTGGCCAGTGGCTTCACCTGCAGCATCTGGCGGACGGCATCCCCGTATCCGGCCGTCGCTCCGGCAGCCACCAAGCTCTTCAGCAGCTCGTATGCCGCATCATGGCTCAGCTGCTGTCCGGCTTCTGCCGTCAGTGCCGAGAGCAGTTCCTTTCCCGGAGCACCGGGCATCGCGTAGCGAGTTGCGAAGCGCTCTACGCGCGCGGCCAGCGCCCCGAGGTCCACCAGCCCGCGGTGCTCGGCATCGGCGACAACGCCGCCGACGTGGCCGGCGTCCGCGCCGTCTTCCAGCAGGTCCACGACTGTGCGTTCGACGCTCGTCACTGGCAAGCCGTCGACGACCGCGATGTCCACCGGATCCAGCGGGCCGGAGTGCTGATGCAGCTCGACCCATGGCTCTCGGGTGGTCAGCCGCCCAGGTACCGTCAACTCGACCTTGGGCGCGGGGATGTCGCCGAGTTCGTGTACTAGGCAAGCCGAGCGATGGGAGACCACCCCGTCTTTCATCCCCCGGCCGTCCCGTTTCCATGCTGGCCGCGCCGGGTCGAGCCGCAGCCACGCCACTCTGATGTCCAGATGCGATGGCATGATCGCGCCGGGCAGACGGTAGACGCCCCGGCCCACGTTCTCCAGCAGCGCCGCCTCACGCAGGCGCAGGAGGGTCACCCCATCGACTCCGAGATCCTTGGCTTGGGCACTCGTGATCAGGCCGTACTGGTCTGCCGCCAGCCCGCCCAAGAGTGCCAAAGCCTCAGCCCGCTTCATGCAGCAATTATTACATACTTAGCGCAGCGTTTGTTACTTCTGGATGTAACTAACGCTGTCAGTAGTCCGAGAGGAACCGGTCAAGGACGCGGCAGCCGAAGTCCAGGGCGGAGACGGGGACCCGTTCGTCGACTCCGTGGAACATGGCGGCGAAGTCCAGGCCGGGGGTCAGCCGGAGTGGGACGAAGCCGTAGCCGCGCATGCCGCCCTTGCCGCTGACGTCCAGGGCGGTGAAGGTCTTGTTGTCGGTGCCGGCGGACAGGCAGTAGGGGACGGTGCGGGCGCCCGGGTCCTCGGTGCGCAGGGCGTCGAGCATCGCGTCCACGATCGGGGCGTCGAAGGGGGCCTCGACCGAGCGGTCGAAGTGGATGTTCTCACGGGTGACGTTCGGGCCGGCCAGTTCGTCGATCTTGGCCAGGAACTCCGCGTCGCCGCCGGGCAGGAAGCGGCCGTCGATCACTGCCGAGGCGCGTTCCGGGATCACGTTCGTCTTGTACCCGGCTTCCAGCATGGTCGGGTTCGCGGTGTGCCGCAGGGTCGCGCCGATGAATCGGGCCAGCGGGCCGAGCAGGGCCACCGCCGCCTCCGGGTCGGCCGGGTCGAAGGGGACGCCCATCGCGTCGCAGACCTGGTTCAGGAAGTCGCGGACCGTGGGGGTCAGGGTCACCGGGAAGGAGTGCGAGCCGATCCGGGCCACTGCGCCGGCCAGTTCGGTCACCGCGTTGTCGTCGTTGAGCATCGAGCCGTGGCCGGCCCGGCCCTTGGCGTTCAGGCGCATCCAGGCCAGGCCCTTCTGCGCCGTCTCGATGAGGTAGAGCCGCAGGTCCGGGTTGATCTGGTAGGAGTAGCCGCCGACCTCGCTGATCGCCTCGGTGCAGCCGTCGAACAGTTTGGGGTGCTTGGCGGCGAGGAACTTGGCGCCCTGGTCGCCGCCGGCCTCTTCGTCGGCCAGGAAGGCGATCACGATGTCCCGCTTGGGTCTGCGGCCCTCGCGGATCATCCGGCGGACCACCGAGAGGGTCATCGCGTCCATGTTCTTCATGTCCACCGCGCCACGGCCCCAGACCGTCGGCTCGCCGTCCGCGTCCTCGCGTACCTCGCCCGCGAACGGGTGCACCGACCAGTCCGCGGGGTCCGCAGGCACGACGTCCAGGTGGCCGTGCACCAGCAGCGCGTCGGCCGAGGGGTCGCTGCCTTCGAACCGGGCCACCACGGAGGTGCGGCCCGGCTGGGCTTCGAACAGCTGCGGTTCGAGTCCGGCCTCGGCCAGCCGCGCGGCCACGTACTCCGCCGCCGGGCGCTCCGGGCTGGTCGGGTTCGAGGTGTCGATCCGGATCAGATCGGTCAGGAAGCCGACGACTTCGCCGTAGGACGCTTCGGACGGGTGAACGGACTCTGGGCTGGTTTCCATGGTCCCAAGTTAGCAACTCCCGGGGCGGCGGGCGCCCGGTGGTACTTGGTGCGGTCGGCTCCTACTGGTACCCGCGCTCGCCGAAGCCGGCCGCGACGTACGCGGCGAGCTCCAGGTAGGCGTCGGCGGTCGCCGGGCGCAGCTGGTCCAGCTCTATTTCCGCGCCGGTGGCCAGGTGCGGGTCGTAGGGGATCGGGACGACGGCGCGGCAGCGGGCGGCGAAGTGGGTCACCAGCTGGTTGAGGTCGAAGTCCTTCGAGGCCGGGCGCACGCCGGAGATCACCGTGATCGCGCGGGACACCAGGTCCTGGTAGCCGTGCGCGATCAGCCAGTCCAGCGTGGTGGACGCCGAGTTGCCGCCGTCCACGCTCGGGGTGGAGACCACGATCAGCTGGTCGGCGGTCTGCAGCACGCCGCGCATGGCGGAGTAGAGCAGGCCGGTGCCCGAGTCGGTGAGGATTATCGAGTACTGCCGCTGCAGAGCGTCGACGATCCGCCGGTAGTCCTCGTCGTTGAACGTGGTGGACACGGCCGGGTCCACGTCGTTGGCCAGGATCTCCAGGCGGCTGGAGGCCTGGGAGGTGAACCGGCGCATGTCCACGTAGCTCTGGATGGTCGGCAGGGCCTGGAGCATGTCGCGGATCGTCGCGCCGGTCTCCCGGCGGACTCGGCGGCCGAGGGTGCCGGCGTCCGGGTTGGCGTCCACGGCGATCACGCGGTCGCCCCGGTTCCAGGCCAGGGTCGCGCCCAGCGCGGTGGTGGTCGTGGTCTTGCCGACGCCGCCCTTGAGGGAGATCACTGCGATCCGGTGGCAGCCGAGCAGGGGGGTGCGCACCCGGCTGAGCAGCTCGGTCCGGTAGGCCTCGCTCTTGCCGGGGGCCGGCTTGATCAGGCCGCCCGAGGCCTGGTGGACGGTTCGCCGCCAGCCGGTGCGCGCCACCGGCTCCGCCTTGCGGACCAGGCGGTCCGAGGTGAGGTCCTGTGAGGCCTGGAAACCGAGGGGGGTGGCCGGATTCAGGCCTTGGTTCTGGGGCGAGTAGCCGGGCGGGAAATTGGGCTGCTGGGGGTAGTAGGGCTGGGCTTGCTGCTGCTGGGGGTACTGCTGGGGATATTGCTGAGGGTACTGCTGCTGTTGTGGCGAAGGCTGTTGGTGCTGCTGCGGCGGCGTTTGCTGCTGGTATGGCTGCTGGGCAGGAGGAACCGGCGGAAGCGGGTACGGAGTCAGGTTGGCTGACGAGCCGTCAGGGGACGGCTGTGCAGGAAGTGCCAGCTCAGCAGAGTTGGCTGACTGGTCCTCTTGGGCGTGGCCGGACGGCAGCGCGGGCCGGTTGATCGGCGCGGGGGAGACCTGGGGTACCTGGGGTACCGGGTGAGGTCCGGAGTTCGCGCTCCAAGGGGCGACCTCGGGGTTTTGGACGTTCCAGTTGCCGGAGCGGGAAAGCTGCGGCGGCACGGAGTTCGATGCCTGGCCAGGTTGGGCGGGCTGGACCGGCTGACTCCGCGTCTGACCGGCGGGGTGCGTTGGGGGGAGCGGCTGCTGTGGCTGCTGCTGGAACTGCTGGGACTGCGACATCGACGGCGGCTGCGGCCGGGGAGGGAACTGCTCCGTCGGCGGGGCCGCCTGCGTCGGTACCCGGACCGGGGCGCCGATCGGCGGGGGCATGGGCGGCCGCTCGGGCGGGGGCGCCGCCGGGCCGAAACGGTCGATCTGCGGAGCGGACGGCTGCTCGGGCTGCTGCGGGGCGGGGCCGAACCGGTCGATCCGCGGGTTGGCAGGCGGCACGGACGGGGGCACAGGAGGCTGCGCCGGTGGCTGCTGCGGCTGTTGTTGTGGCGATTGTTGCTGAGGTGACGGCTGCTGTGACTGCTGCTCCGGCGCCTGCCGGGGCGGCGGGGGTGCCTGCACCAAGGCCGTGGGTTGCGCGGCCACGCCGGGATCCAGTGGCGCCGCAGTGATCGGCGGCACCATGATCTGAGGGGTCTCGCCTGGCTGCAGATACCATTCCGGCGCGCTGTATACCGGGCCGGTCCAGTCCTCTTCCTCTGGATTGCCGTTGGAACCATGCTCGCCGCTCATCGCAGTCACCCTTTCCCGTCAGCCCGGCACATCGGGCCGGCATGACGCAGCGCTGCGCCGTGTCAAACCAACCATGCAGCTCCAACAGTAATCGTGCGCCATCTCACCGCGAAATGCGGCGGCGTGGCCGGATCGTTCAGCCGACCCGCTGGGGAGCGCCGAAAAGCCCGATCTCCAGCTGGGTCGGCGCCGTGTACACATATTGACGACCACGGCGGGCGCACCACAGGGTCAGCTCGTCCAGCAGGGTCGGCAGCGCCCTCACGTCCTCCGGCCCGATCCGGGCCACCCGGGCCGCGAGCTGGGCTTCCTGGGGCGAGATCCGCTGCAGGGCCAACAGGTCCACGTTATAGAGCTGGCTCGCGTATCCGGGGTCGAGGAAGGGCAGCAGGGTCAGCGTGGACTGCCAGGCGGACTTGGGCGCGGACGGTTTCGGCGGGCGGGCGCCGCAGTCGCGGATCAGCAGCACCGGCACGGCAGCGGAGGCGCCGAGCGCGCCGACCCGGCGCACCGGGGCGATCGTGACCACGGGCTGGCCGCCGCCGGCGTTCTGGGCCAGCGGGCCCCACAGGTCCGGGCGTGCGGTCTCGACTACGATCCGGGCCCCGGTGGCCGCCGCCCGAAGGGCCAGCAGCCGGGCCAGGTAGGAGCCGCCGACCAGGGCGAGGTCGGTGGCCTTGGGGCGGAACAGGTTCAGCACCGCGCGCTGGTTGGCCGGGTCGGTGCCGATCACCACTCCGTCGTCGCCGACCGGGACGGCCAGGGCGCCGAGTTCCTCGGCCGAGAGCAGGTGCCGCTCGTGCCGCGGGCCGCGTACCGGGACGAGCAGCTGTTCCTGGGATTTGGGCGGCCTGGCCTCGATCTGGATCGGGGCGCCGACCGGGCCGCCGCGCTGCTCGGGTACGGTCCCCGTCCCGGTCACAGTGCGGCTGCTGCGGGCGTAGCCGCCGGCGCTCTGGTTGCTCACGGTTGGCCCCCCAGGGGAATGGTCGCGATGAGGCCGGGCAGCTGCTCGCCGTCGAGCCGGGACAGGCTCGCCCCGAGCTTGTCTGCCCGCTGCTCCAAGGCCTTGGCCGCCTCGGTCAGCTGCGCCTCGGACCGGGCCGAGGTCCGCACGTGCACACTGAAGCCGATCGCCTCGCCGATGCCACGGGTGGCGGTGACGGCGAGGGTGGTCGACAGGGTCGGCAGGCCGGTCAGCCCGGCGACCAGGTCGGGGGTCGTGTCGCCGGCCAGCGGGGGCAGGCGATCCACCCAATAACTGGTGTGCCAGCGGTCGTCGCAGCGCCAGGTCCGCTTGCTCTCCGCGGTGCGCCGGGCAGTCTGGGTGGTGCCGGGCGCGGTGCCGACCATCGGGTTGACCACGCAGGCGATACCCAGGGCACTGATCAGTTCGGGCTCGCTCAGCAGCATGCTCTCGAAACCGGCCCCCTCGATCTCGCTGGCCACCCGCTGGGCCAGGGTGAGCAGCGAGCGCTGGGCGCCCAGGGCGCCGCCGCCGCGGGCCTCGATGGCCATCGCGCACTCCTGCGGGTCCATCCGGACCGCGACCCAGATGGTGCGCTGGGCCGGCACGTCGCCGGCCAGCATCTGGTACGACCGGACCGCCAGCGCGTGCGGGGGCAGCTGCTGGTTCGGTGCGGGCTGGGTGTGGGTGACGATCTGCACGCAGGACGCGGACAGCTGCGGGTCGTTGAGTACGGAGGTGACCACGCCCAAAGGGAGCGGGCTGGTGCGGCGGGCGTCGCGCAGCGGTTCGTGCCGCGCGGCCACCCGGATTACCGCGGTGAGGAACGTGCCGTCGCCGATCATCCCCACCGGCTCGCCGTTGCGGCTGCTCAGGGTGCTGGTACGCAGGCCCGGGTAGGTCTCCCGGAGCGGGGCCAGGGCCGCCTCGCCGCCGGGCAGGCCGGCCCGTACCTCGCGCCGCTCCCGGTACTCGCCGCGCACTTGCGAGGCCTGTCCCAGCCAGCGGCCCTTCGAGCCGCCGAGCATCCCGATCACGCTGAGCACGGCGAAGGGCGCGGTGCCCGCCAGCCACATCGTCTTGCCGGTCA
>Ga0302314_10014470_pt1 | contig 13497 bp, 5 predicted proteins | sample III_Palsa_N2_3_FD_200533 | JGI IMG/M metagenome (GOLD analysis project Ga0302314, IMG submission 200533) | Peat permafrost microbial communities from Stordalen Mire near Abisko, Sweden - III_Palsa_N2_3 | ecosystem: Environmental > Terrestrial > Soil > Palsa > Peat permafrost | place: Sweden...
TAGTTCGGTACAGAGCGAGGGCGATCGAGAGCAGGAGGCGCTGCTCAACTTCATTGGCGACCTCTATGACGCGGCGGCCGACCCTGCGGGCTGGCAGCCGATCGCCGCGAAGTTGGCGCATCTGTTCGACTGCGAAAGTTGCCTGTTGCATTTGGTGAATACCGCGGCCGGTAGAGACCGGTTCCTCGGCGTCACCGAGAATTTCCCGGCGCGGTTCTGGGCGGACTACCAGAGCTATTATTATCAACACGATCAATGGGCCGTCGGTGCCGCGGGCAATCTCGGCCGCGCGTTTCTGGGGGACGAGATCGCCCCCGCGGATTGGATCGAGAAATCCCCGTTCATCAACGAGTTCGCAGCCGGCGCCGAGGTCTATAGCGCCGTCGCTGCAGGGTTTGTGATCGGCGCAACCCGGCTCGGCTTGGTCGGGGTCCACCGTCCCAAAGGCCGGGCGGGGTTCGCCGAGGCGGACCGCGCCAAACTTGACACTTTGATCCCGCACCTTACCCGGGCGATCAAGCTCACGCTTTGCCTTTCCGCCGCGGAGATCAGCCACCAAGCCTCGCTCGAGGCGTTGGAGCGTACCGGCACCGCGGTGATTGCGGTCGATCGCAGCGGGTCGATCCTGTTCGCGAATCGCTTGGCCCTGGCGCAAATGCGGCAGGCGGCAGAGCTTGACGCATTTCAAGGCCGCTTCTCCGCGACCGATCGTCACGCGGCTGCCCGGCTGGCGTTTCTGATCCAGAACGTCGCGGACACCGCCGCCGGGCTGGGAGCCGCCGGCGCGGGCGGTGCCATCGCGATATCCAGGGGCGGAGGGCGGCTGCCGCTCGCGCTGCAGGTGGTGCCGTTCCGGCCGGCAACGATCGGCTTCGGCGCCCCGGTGCCGGCGGCGCTGGTCTTCCTCCGCGATCCGGAAATGCCGTCACAAGCGACCGAAATCCTGCAGGATCTGTTTGGGTTGACCCCGGCGCAGGCCGCGGTGGCGGCGAAGCTTGCCGACGGCCGCACCCAGGCGGAGGTGGCGGCAATCCTGCGCATCAGCGTCCATACCGTGCGCGACCATCTGAAGGCGATCTTCGCCAAGACCGGCACATCGCACCAGTCGCAACTGGTGGCGTTGCTGCTGCGCTCGGTGGCAGGGATGATTTGACCATGGCCCGGAACGATCAATCGGAAGAACGGCTGCTCGATTTCGTCGGCGATCTCTATGACGCGGCGGCGGACCCTACCACCTGGCAGCCGCTGGCCCCGAAGCTGGCCGGGTTGTTCGGTTCTGAAAGTTGCCTGCTTCAGATTGCAGACACCAAACTGCCGGGGGTTCAGTTTCTGGGGGCCACGGAAAATTTTTCGGCGCCGTTCTGGGCGGATTATCGAAGCCATTACTACCGCCAGGACCGATGGGTCGCCGGAGGGCTTGCGCGTCTTGGTCATGCCATTTTGGGCCAGGAAGTGGCGCCCTCGGATTGGTATGTAAAGTCCGACTTCATCAACGGGTTGGCCGCGACCGCCGGCGTTCATCATGCTGCCGGCGCCGCGTTTGCGGTTGGGGACAGCAAAATCGGGCTGGTATCAGTGCACCGGCCGAACGATCGTGCGGGGTTCGAGGAGCTGGACCGAGAAAGAATCGATGCGCTCATTCCTCACCTTACCCGCGCGATGCAGCTTACTCGTTGCTTTGCCGAGGCGGGACTGGCGCACCAGGCTTCGCTCGAAGGGTTGGAGCGCACCGGCACCGCGACACTTGCGGTCGATCGCGACGGGCTGATCCTGTTCGCCAACCGCCTGGCCGAGGTGCTGTTGCGGCAGGACGCCGGGCTTGGGGTGGTGCAAGGCCGGCTCACCGGCAGCGATCGGCGCGTCGCCGTGCGGCTGGCGTTCCTGATCCGGAGCGTCGCCGACACTGCCGCCGGCCGGGCGCCGGCAAGCGCGGGCGGCGGCATCGCCATCCGCCGGGGCGAGGGACGGCTGCCGTTGACGCTGCTGGTGGCGCCGTTCCGGCCGCGCACCACCGGGTTCGGCGCGCCGCTGCCGGCGGCGCTGATCTTCATCCGCGATCCGGAAATAGCCACTCCTGCCGCCGCGATCCTGCAGGATCTGTTCGGCCTCACCCCGGCGCAGGCCGCCGTGGCGGCAAAGCTCGCCGACGGCCGCACCCAGGCGGAGGCTGCGGCCAGCCTGAATATCAGCCTCTACACCGTGCGCGATCATCTGAAGGAGATCTTCGCCAAGACCGGCACATCGCACCAGTCGCAACTGGTGGCGCTGCTGCTGCGCTCGGTGGCGGGTTGACTTGACCATGGCCCGGAACGATCAATCGGAAGAACGGCTGCTCGATTTCGTCGGCGATCTCTATGACGCGGCGGCGGATCCATTGGGTTGGCAAGGGATGGCGCTGAAGCTGGCGCGGCTGTTCGGTGCTGAAAGTTGCCTAATCCAAGTCGCGGACCTGGTGGCGGGCGGCGCGCAGTTTCTCGACGTCACCGAGAATTATTCCGCCCCATTCTGGGCGGACTACCGGAGCTATTATTATCGCCAGGATGCCTGGCTTACCGGCGGGGTCGCGCATCTCGGCCAAGCCATCTTGGGGCAGGAGGTGGCTCCGGACGACTGGTACAAAAAATCGGAGTTCGTCAATGAGCTATGTGTCAGCGCCAACGTCCACAGCATTGTCGGCGGGGTCTTTTCAATTGGCAGCGGCAAAGTTGGATCGATCGGCGTCCATCGCGCGAAGGATCGTCCGTTCTTCGAGGCAGCGGATCGTACCAAAGTCGATGCGCTCATTCCTCACGTTACCCGCGCGATGCAGCTTACCCGCCGCTTTGCCGAGGCAGGTCTAGGTCATCAGGCTTCGCTCGAAGGACTGGAGCGCACCGGCGCGGCCACCATCGCGGTCGATCACGACGGTCTGATCCTGTTCGCCAACCGCTTGGCCGAGGCACTATTACGCCAGGGTGCCGGACTTGGGGTGGCACAAGGCCGTCTCACCGGCCTCGACCGGCGCGTCGCCGCGCGACTGGCGTTCCTGATCCGGAGCGTCGCCGACACTGCCGCCGGCCGGGCGCCACCAAGCGCGGGCGGTGGCATCGCCATCCGCCGGGGCGAGGGGCGGCTGCCGTTGACGCTGCTGGTGGCGCCGTTCCGGCCGCGCACCACCGGGTTCGGCGCGCCGCTGCCGGCGGCGCTGATCTTCATCCGCGATCCGGAAATAGCCACTCCCGCCACCGCGATCCTGCAGGATCTGTTCGGCCTCACCCCGGCGCAGGCCGCCGTGGCGGCAAAGCTCGCCGACGGCCGCACCCAGGCGGAGGCTGCGGCCAGCCTGCATATCAGCCTCTACACCGTGCGCGACCATCTGAAGGCGATCTTCGCCAAGACCGGCATATCGCACCAGTCGCAACTGGTGGCGTTGCTGCTGCGCTCGGTGGCGGGGATGATTTGACCATGGCCCGGAACGATCAAGCGGAAGGACGGCTGCTCGATTTCGTCGGCGATCTCTATGACGCGGCGGCAGACCCTTCCACTTGGCAGCCGCTGGCGCCGAAGCTGGCCGGGTTGTTCGGTTCCGAAAGTTGCCTGTTGCAAATCGTCGATGTGCGTGCCGGCGAGACGCAGTTTCTCGGCGCCACCGAGAATTTCTCCGAGCGCTGGTGGGATGATTACCGAGCCCATCATTACGTCCAGGATTTGTGGGTCGCGAGCGGGCTCGCTCACCTCGGCAAGACCATCCTGGCGCGGGAGACGGTTCCGGGCGGTTGGCTGGAGAAATCTTCGTTCGTCAACGAATTTGCCGTGACGATCGGCGTTCACGATGTGGCGGGCGCGGCGGTTGCTCTCGGTGACGGCAAAATTGGCGTTATTGGCATTCATCGCGCGAAAAACCGGCCGGGGATGGAGGAGGCCGATCGCAAGCGGATCGAAAGCCTGATCCCACACGTTAGCCGGGCGATGCAGCTAACGCTGCGTTTTGCCGAGGCAGGTCTGGGTCATCAGGCTTCGCTCGCAGGGCTGGAGTGCACGGGCACCGCGACCATGGCGGTCGACCGCAATGGTCTGATCCTGTTCGCCAACCGCCTGGCCGAGGCACTATTACGCCAGGGTGCCGGACTTGGGGTGGCACAAGGCCGTCTCACCGGCCTCGACCGGCGCGTCGCCGCGCGGCTGGCGTTCCTGATCCGGAGCGTCGCCGACACTGCCGCCGGCCGGGCGCCCGCAAGCGCGGGCGGCGGCATCGCCATCCGCCGGGGCGAGGGACGGCTGCCGTTGACGTTGCTGGTGGCGCCGTTCCGGCCGCGCACCACCGGGTTCGGCGCGCCGCTGCCGGCGGCGCTGATCTTCATCCGAGATCCGGAGATCCCGACCGTCGCAGCCGCGATCCTGCAGGATTTGTTCGGTCTCACCCCGGCGCAGGCAGCGGTGGCGGCGAAGCTTGCCGACGGCCGCACCCAGGCGGAGGTGGCGGCAATCCTGCGCATCAGCGTCCATACCGTGCGCGATCATCTGAAGGCGATCTTCGCCAAGACCGGCACATCACACCAGTCGCAATTGGCGGCGCTGCTGTTGCGCTCCGCCGCCGGGTTGGACGCGAACCCCAGAGCCTAAACGGATCATAAAATATTCGTGAAACATCCCTCATCTGCGGGATGCGCGAACGCGCGCGCTTTGATACCGCCGACCTCGAGCGACCACAACGGGGGACCACCATGGCAAACGTATCCTGGACCAGCGCCGTCACCGGCCAATGGAGCAACGCGGCGGATTGGAGCACCGATACGGTGCCCAATGGCGGCAGCGCGGTGACGATCGCGGCGGTCGGGACCTACATTGTCACCATCAGCAGCACCACCGTGGCCTCGGCGGCGAGCCTCACCCTCAGCGCTACCAGCGCCACTTTGGCCGATTCCGGGACGCTCGACATGGGCGGCGTGTTCGCGATTTCGGCGGGCAAGTTCGGCCTCGACGGCGGCACGGTGTCGGGCGGAACGATCGAGGTCGGTACCAGCGGCAGTTTCGTGGTGAATGGCAACGCCAGTCTCGATGCCGTGGCGTTCGACGGCGCGCTCACGGTGGGATCGGCGGCAACGCTCAATATTTCCGGCGGCATCACGCTGGCGGGCTCGGCCGGTACCGGCAGTGCCACCATTAATGTGACCAGCGCCAACGGCTCGCTTGATGTCTATGGCACCAGGACGCTGAACAGCGCCACCGTCAACCTCGGCAACAATACCGGTTGGGGTTATTTGCGGGCCGAAGACCCGAACACGCCCGGCACACTTACGCTCGGGTCGTCGCTGACAGTGGTGCAAGCCGGCACTAACGCCATGATCCAAGACGTCTATGCGACCGAAACGCTGGTGAACAACGGCGTCATCAGCGCCGGCATCAAGGGCGGCGATTTCAACATCGAGGATTTCACCCAGGTCACCAACGGTGGCAGCATCATCATTGCCAACGGCGACACGCTCGATGCAGGCACCGACACTGATTTCACCAATAAGGGTACGATTTCGGTGACGTCGGCGACGGTCGATATCGGAAATTACTACGGCGCCACGATCAATAGCGGCGTGATCGACGTGGGAACCAGCGGTGTTTTCGTGCTCAGCTCCGGCAGCTTTGCCGATCCCGGCACCATCAATGTCAGCTCGGGGGGCGTGTTCCTAATCGAGACCAGCGTCACCGCGGCGCAACTTGGCGCAATCACCGTCGCCTCGGGCGGCACGGTGGAATTGCTGTACGGCACTTTGTTCGGAGGCGGGACGCTCAATCTGGGCAGTGGCACGCTTGAGTTGGCGACGGACGGCGTGATTTCCGCGGTGACGATCAGCGGCGGCACACTCGTCGGTTCGGGCGGCACGCTCGATGGCGTGACCTATCTCGGCACGCTGAACCTCGCCGGTTACGAGGCGAGCCTTACCGTCGAGGGCGGCTTGAACGTCTCGACCGGCGGCGCCAGCGGCACCATCAACGTGACCGGCGAATACGCCAGCCTCGACTTCGAGGGCACCCAGACGATCAACAACGCCACGCTCAATCTCGGCAACAACAACGGGTACTCCGATCTTTATGCCGCCGAGAGCGAAGCCGGAACCCTGACCTTTGGCAGCAACCTCGCGATCGTCGCGGCGGGAACCCATGCCCAGATCGACTATGATGAGAGCGGCTACGGGGCGACGCTGATCAATCGGGGCAGCATTACGGAGGGGGTGAAAGGCGGCTATTTATATATTTCCGGTTCCACATCCACTGATGACGTTTTCACCAATCAGGGCACCTTGGCCGCCGTCAACAGCGGCACAATCTATCTCGAAACCAACGTCACCACCGCCGGGCTCGGCAGCTTCAGCACCTCCACCGGCGGCGTGATCGAACTTTACGGCGGCTACACGCTTGCCAACAGCGGCACCACGCTCGATGTCGGGTCCACCGCCCAATTGACGCTGGCCGGCACGATCTCGGGCGGCACCATCGATGATACCGGCAGCGGCATCGTCGCCGCCGGCGGCACGCTCGATGGCGTGACCTATCTCGGCACGCTGAACCTCGCCGGTTACGAGGCGAGCATTACCGTCGAGGGCGGCTTGAACGTCTCGACCGGCGGCGCCAGCGGCACCATCGACGTCACCGGCGAATTTGCGACTCTCGACTTCGAGGGCACCCAGACGATCAACAGCGCGACGATCAATCTTGGCAACAACACTGGGTACTCCGATCTTGAAGCCGCCGAAGGCGAAGCCGGAACCCTGACTTTCGGCAGCAACCTCGCGATCGTCGCGGCCGGGAAATACGCGCAAATCTACTATGACGCGGGCGAGTATGGTGAAACCCTGATCAATCAAGGCAGCATCACCGCGGGCGTGAGCGGCGGCACGCTGCTGATTAACGGCTATTATGCCGGCGATGTTTTCACCAACGAAGGCAGCCTGGTTGCCGAAAATGGCGCGACGATCGAACTGAACACCGACGTCACTACCAGCGGCCTGGGCAGCTTCAGCACTTCCACCGGCGGCAAGATCGAACTTGAAAGCGGCTACACGCTCGCCAACAGCGGGACCACGCTCAATGTCGGATCGGCAGCGCAATTGACCCTGGCCGGCACGATCTCGGGCGGCACGATCGACGACAGCGGCAGTGGCATCGTCGGTGCCGGCGGCACGCTCGATGGCGTGACCTATCTCGGGACGTTGAACCTGACCGCCGAGAGCGCAAGCCTCGTGGCCGAAGGCGGCCTGAACGTCTCCACCGGCGGCGCCAGCGGCACCATCAACGTCACCGGCGAATATGCGAGCCTCGACTTCGAGGGTACCCAGACGATCAACGATGCCACCCTCAATCTCGGCAACAACTCCGCCACCGCATACCTCGATGCCGCCGAGACCGAAGCGGGAACCCTGACCTTCGGCAGCAACCTCGCGATCGTCGAGGCCGGGAAATATGCACAGATCTATTACGATTATGAAGATTATGGCGAAACCCTGATCAATCAGGGCAGCATCACCGCAGGCGTAAGCGGCGGCACGCTGCTGATCAACGGCTATTATGACGGCGATGTTTTCACCAACCAGGGCAGCCTGGTCGCCGAAAATAACGCCACGATCGAACTGAACACCGACGTCACCACCAGCGGTCTTGGCAGCTTCAGCACTTCCACCGGCGGCAAGATCGAACTGGAAAGCGGCTACACGCTCGCCAACGCCGGGACCACGCTCGATGTCGGGTCCACCGCCCAATTGACCCTGGCCGGCACCATCACCGGCGGCACGATCAATGACGGTGGCAGCGGCATCATCGGCGCCGGCGGCACGCTGGACGCCGTGACCTATCTTGGCACGCTGAATCTGACCGGGACTGGCGCGAACCTGGCGGTCGAAGGTGGCCTCAACATTTCAACCGGCGGCGCCAACGGTGTGATCAATGTCACCGGCACGAGCGCAAGCCTCGACTTCGAGGGCACCCAGACGATCAACGATGCCACCATCAATCTCGGCAACAACTCCGCCACCGACTACCTCTACGCCGCCGAGACCGAAGCCGGAACTCTGACCTTCGGCAGCAACCTCGCGATCGTCGAGGCCGGAAAAGAAGCGCAAATCTATTTTGACGACGACGGCTACGGCGAAAAGCTGATCAACCAAGGCAGCATCACCGCTGCCGTGAGCGGCAGCATCTTCTACATCCAAGGCCCCTACACCGGCGACGTTTTCACCAACGACGGCACCATCGCGGTATCCAACGGCGCCACCATCGACATCGTCTCGACCAAGCTCGGCAATTTTGCCAGCGCCACCCTCACCAGCGGCATCTGGTCGGTCGGCTCCGGATCGACCCTCAACCTCGGCACCAACACCGTCTTCACCACGCTGGCGGCCAACGTCACCCTCAGCGGCGCGACCGCGGTCTTCGACGTCGAAAACAGCGGCGGCACCGTCTCCACCCTCGACAGCCACCTCACCACCATCGCCGCCACCGGCGCGCTCAGCCTGCTGGCGGGACGCAACCTCACCACCACCTCCGCCTTCACCGACAGCGGCAGCTTGCAACTCGGCGCCAGCAGCTTCAAAGCCGGCTCGATCGCGGTCACCAGCGGCGGCACGATCACCGGCTACGGCTCTGCCACTGGTGCGATCGCCAACAGCGGCAGCATCGTGGCGAGCGGCGGCACGCTGGTCATCAGTTCGGCGGTCACCGGCGGCGGCACCATGCAGATCGACGGCGGCGCGGTGCTTGATCTGGCCACCACCGCGGCCGAAACCGTCACCTTCGCAGGCGAGGGCGAGCTGATGCTCGGCAGCCCGACCGGCTTCACCGGCACGCTCGCGGGTCTCGCCGGCGGCGACGTATTATTCCTCACCGGCATCACCACCGCGACCGGGGCCTCGATCGTCGGCGGCAATCTGGTCGTCACCCTCACCGGCGGCAGCACGCTCGACTACGCGGTCAGCGGCAACCCCGCCGGACTCGATTTCAAAGTGGCGCTCGACGGCACCGGCCATAACACCATCGTCACCGCCTATCGCTACGCCGCCGCCAGCGTCGCCCCCACCACGATCGCGTTCGGCAATCAGCACGTCGGCGCCACCCTCAACCAGACCCTCACCACCACCAACACTGCCGCGACCGACGGCTATTCGGAAAACCTCGACGGCAGCATCACCGCGGGCAGCGGCGCCACCGCATCCGGCAGCTTCAGCGGCCTCGCCGCGGGCGCGGCCAGCACCGCCCTCAGCGCCGGCCTCACCACCACCACCGCCGGGGTCGCCACCGGTACCGCGACGGTGGCGCTCGCATCCGACGGCACCGGCATCGATGGCGCCGGCACCGATGCGCTACCGAGCCAGACCGTCAACCTCAGCGCGACGCTCTATGCCTACGCCACACCGTCGCTCGCCAGTTCCGCCATCAATTTCGGCGTGGTCCATGTCGGCGACAGCGTGAGCCAGGCGCTCGCGCTCACCGACAGCACCACCGACGCCGCCTACACCGAGGGCCTCGACGCCAGTCTATCGGGCGCCACCGCCGGGGTTACCGCCGCGGGCAGCCTGACCGATCTCGCCGCCGGCGCCACCGACGACAGCAGCCTGCTGGTCGGTCTGATCACCACCGGCTCGGGTGCGATCTCCGGCACCGCGACTCTCGGCCTCACCTCGGACGGCACCATCGACGGGCTCGCGAGTACTGCCCTCACCAGCCAGACCGTCACCATCTCCGGCACCGTGGATAACTACGCCGTGGCTGCCTTCGAGGACCCGAGCGGCCCCAACATCACCGGCAGCGGCACCAGCTACACGCTCAATCTCGGCAGCGTAGAGCAGGGCAGTGCCGCGCTGTCGGTGAATTTGGGCGCGCTCAATACCGCCACTGGTCTTTCCGATCTGCTCGGTGGCACCATCAGCACCGCGGGCGCCACCGGCTTCACCAACACTGGCTTCGGCAGCTTCAGCGGGCTCGGCGCCGGGTCTGGCGAGGATGCGCAAATCGTGTCGCTCGCGACCACCACCGCCGGCACATTCAGCGAAACCATCACGCTCACCGCCGCCGGCAGCAATGCCAGCGGCTACAGCGGCGCGCTGCCGACCGAGACCCTCACCATCACCGGCACCATCACCCCGGCCTTTACCACCTACACGCTGACCAGCGGCGCCAACACCATCACCGGCGCCGACGGCGCCGGCGATATTTTCATCGCCACCGCGGCTTCGATCAACAAGAACGACAGTCTTACCGGCGGCGACGGCGCCAACAGTTTTACCTTGACCGGCGCGGGAACCTTCAATTTCAACTTGCCCACCGTACTGACCAACATCCCGACCATCAACGCGACCGAGGGCCAAGCCGCATCCGGCAGCGACCCCGCTACCAGCGAGACGGTGGATTTGCGCAATGCCACCACCGAAACGGTGAACGTCGCCGCCGGCACGCCCGCTTCCGGCAACACCAAACCCGAGACCATCACCATCAAGGGCGGCACCGGTACCGACACCATCAACCTCGCTTCCGGCACCGACACCGTTACTCTCGGTACCGGCAGCGCAACGGTGACGCTGGGCGGCACCAAGAACAGCGTGACCGGCGGCGGCGGCACTGCCGTGGTACAAAGCGCGATTGCCTATGTTGGGGCCAAAATCGTCGGCGCCAGCAGCGGATCGACCACGCTTGCCATCACCACCACCGGCACCGGCACGCTCAATGCCGCCGACACCGACCTCACCGTCGATCTCACCGCCGGCACCAACGTGCTGACCCTGGGCGCCGGCAGCAACATCACCGTGGTCGGCACCTCGGGCACCGATACCTTCACCGTGGGGTCGACCAGCCAAACCGTGGAGGCCGGCTCCGGCACCGAAACGATCAAGGCGACCGCGGCGCTCGCGGGCGCTACGGTCGTGGGCTACAGCCAGGCCACCACCACCCTCAGCATTACCACCACCAGCGGGACCGCGACGCTCGCAAATTCCGACAGCAATCTAACCGTGAAGCTCGCCGCCGGCACCACCGCCCTGGCGCTCGGCAACGGTAACGATCTGACCGCGATCTTGAGTTCGGCGAGCGAGACGATCGATGCCGGTTCCGGCAGCCAGACCATCAAGGCGACCGCAGCGTTCGCTGCAGCCGCGATCACCGGCTACAGCCAGGGCGCCACCACGCTCGCTATTACCACCACCACCGGCACCGCGACTTTGAACAACGCCGACAGCAATCTCACGGTCGAGCTATCCACCGGTACCAACACGCTGGCGCTCGGCAACGGCGCCGATCTCGCCGCGATCGTGGGCGCCGGGACCGAGACCGTGGATGCCGGAACCGGCACCGATACGATCGACGAGACCGCCGCTTTCGCCGCGGCAAAGATCGTCGGCAACAGCCAGGCGACCACCACGCTCGACCTCACCACCGCCGGCACCGCGACCTTGAGCAGCAGCGATACCAACCTCACGGTCGATCTCACCGCCGGCACCAACAAGATCACCCTTGGCACGCTGGGTTTCATCACCGTCAATGGCGCTGCCTCGGGCACCGAGACCCTCACCGCCAAGGCCGCCAACCAGACGCTGGTAAGCCAGGGCGCCACCGACTCGCTGGTGGGCTACACCGGCGACGGCGATATTTTCAGCGGCACCTATGCCAATCTGTCGCACGACACGATCACCAACTTCGCCGGCAGCGACTTGATCGATATTACCAACCTGGCCTACTCGAGCACGACCTCGACCTGGAACTATTCCACCACCACCAAAGAACTCACGGTGAGCAACGGCGGCGACTCCGCGGTGATCAAGTTTGCCGGCACCTACACGACGGCGAGCTTCACCCTGGGCACCGACGCGGGCAACGGGACCTACGTTCACTTTGTTTGAGGCCGGGAAAGACTGAGCCACGACGCCAGATCGCGAAACGCAAAAGACCAATTTACAAAAGTTTTTTGCTTCTTTTTTTCAAAAAAGAAGACTTCTCTCTTCCCGCTAATACATTGATTGTATTTAAAATATGTTCGAACGGACCCTTAGCAGGGGCGATCGACTGCTGAAGCGCCGTCTGCCATCGGCGGTGGCGCGTTGGTGGCGCGAATTATGTGCCGTTTGCGACCGCATGGCGTCTTGTGCAAAACTGCCGTTCGGATTGAAAGTCGGCAAAGCCGCGGGCGCAAAGAAGGGGCGTAAGCATGACAAGTTTGCTCATCAACGGGCAGAGTTATCAAGTCGACGTCACCCCGGAAATGCCGCTGCTTTAGGTCTTGCGCGATGTGCTCGGGCTGACGGGCACCAAGTTCGGTTGCGGTATCGCGCAGTGCGGCGCCTGCACCGTGCATCTGGATGGCGAAGCGGTGCGCTCCTGCCTGCTGCCGGTAGGCGCGATCGGCTCCGTCCGGTGATCACCATCGAGGCGGTCGGCGCCACGCCGAACGGCCAGAAGATCCAGCAAGCGTGGCTCGACCTGGAGGTCGTGCAGTGCGGCTACTGCTAGCCTGGTCAGATCATGACGGCGACCGCGCTGTTGGACCACACGTCGCAGCCGAGCGATGCGGATATCGACGCCGCGATGTCCGGCTTGTATTCGCCGCGGTGCCGTTCGCCCTTCTGACTGTAGCGCAGAAGATCGCGGTGAAGCTGTTTCAGGTGATTCTCGGTGAAGGGAATATCGGCAAAGGCAAAAAAGGCCGTCTCCATGACCTCATAGCTAGCTACCTCCTCTTCGTCACGGCCATTGAAGCACTTGATTTCCAGTTTGGCGAGGAGCTGCTCGACCTCGCGATCGCTGAGCTTGCTGCCCTCGATGCGGGTCGAAGATCCGATGCTCTCGATCGTCGCCACATGCCGTAGCGCGTTCAACCGTTCAGGCGCGAGCGTGCCAAGCCCCCTTAAATTCGTCGATTTCGCTCAACAAAGCGAGCAGTTCCGGCGTGATCTGAATGGTGTCGGTATTGATCATACCCGAATACATACCGGATTAGACCGGAATAATCGCGCCCGACGGTATCTTTGTGCCTGGTCAGCCTTTGCTTCGCTCAAGCCGGCGAGTCTGCCGGATAGCGACGTCGTCATTCTGCATCCATCGGTCCAGCTCGCTGTAATCGAATGCCCGCCGTACAAGAACCGAGACCTCGGGCTGGAGTGGCAGCAGCGGTGCAGCCGGGAAGACAGGCAACGTCATCAAAACGAAACCCTCGTCACCAAAGGGTGGACAGTGGAACTGCGAACATCCGGTTACCAAAGGGGACGATCTGGTTGTGATCGTAGAGCACAATCCCCATCACAAACCGTTCACCGCAGGTTTCAGCCAAGCGACGCATGCCGTGAAAATCAGATCTGGACACACTCGCCGCGCCTTTGACCTCGATGCCGATGATCTGCCCCCGGCGATTTTCAATCACGATATCGACCTCATTCTGGTTTTGGTCTCGGAAATACGAAAACTCCAACCGCTCTTCAAACCAGGTCTCCATTTTCAGAAGTTCCGTCAGAACGAAGGTTTCCAGTATGGCCCCGAATGGTGTACGGT
>Ga0302314_10014472_pt1 | contig 13496 bp, 5 predicted proteins | sample III_Palsa_N2_3_FD_200533 | JGI IMG/M metagenome (GOLD analysis project Ga0302314, IMG submission 200533) | Peat permafrost microbial communities from Stordalen Mire near Abisko, Sweden - III_Palsa_N2_3 | ecosystem: Environmental > Terrestrial > Soil > Palsa > Peat permafrost | place: Sweden...
TTCGTCGGCAGGGCGGTGGATGACTTCGTGCTGTTCGCGGCGGCGCTCGGAGGCGAAGTGTTCGGTGTCTCCGCGGGAGGCGAGGTAGCCGCCGAGGCCCATGGCGATGGAGCCGGCGGCGATCTCGGCGAGGCCGGCGGTGACGACGAGGTGCGCGGCAGAGATGGCTCCGGCGAGGCCGGCGGCGAGGGCGAAGGGCACGGTGAGGCCGTCGGCCAGGCCGATGACGATGTCGCGAACGGTTGCGGAGGAGTTGAAGTGGTGTTCGTGGTGGGAGTGCGGGGTTCCCGGCTCGGGGGTAGGCATAGCGCGATTCTAGAGGCTGGGGTGGGGTTCGATGCGGGATGAGGCTGGTGTCGACGGGAAAATTTGTGGGGTGGGGCGAGACTTCCGCCGGTTGTTCCCGTCTCTTTGTATGGAGAGACCATGAAGAGCAGGCAAATGATTGTGGGACGGGCGTTTCTGGCAGTCGTCCTTGGCGTTCTGACGGCGGGGACGATGCACGCGCAGGATGCGGCGCCGCCGGACCGCAGCCAGTTCGCGGGAATGGAACGGATCGCGGGTGAGGTGACAGCGGTGGCTGGGGCGACGGTGACGGTGAAGACCGAGGATGACGCGACGCGGCAGATTGTGACGACGACCAATACGCGGATCATGCGAAGCCGGACTACGGCGAAGATCTCCGATTTGAAGGTGGGCGATGGGGTGGTGGCCGTCGGGAATTTGGATGGGCCGAATGGGACGATGCACGCGGCGATGCTGTTTGCTACGGATGCGGCGCAGGTGAAGGCGCTGAAGGACAATCTGGGCAGAACGTACATCACGGGCAAGGTGACGGCGATCGATATGACCAATGCGACGATCACCGTGGAGCGGCCGGACCATGTGGCGCAGACGATTGGGCTGGATGAGACGACGTCGTTCAAGCGCGGAATGCGGCCGGGTGCTTCGCCTGCTGCCGGAGCCGGACAGGCCCCGGCTGCACCGGCGGCGTCGACCGAGAGCATTACGCTGTCGGACATTAAGATTGGCGATAACGTGCATGGTGTTGGGGCGTTGAAGTCCGGGGTATTTGTGCCGGCGCAGCTGATCATTTTGCCGCCGGGTTCGGGCCAAGGTCGTCACCGGAGTGATGCGACGGAACCACCGCCAGCGTAGGCGGGCGTACTTTTCCTAAGGAATTGCTGGACAAGATGACCGGGCTGAGCTAGCCCGGCGCAGGGAGGGGTGTAGGTGGCGGTTGGAAGATTGAGGCCGGGACGCAGAGTCGCTGTAGTTGGGGCGGCGGTGTTGGCGTGGGGTGGGGTCATGATGGCGCAGAGTGCTCCGGCGGCGGAGCACTCTGTGGTGCCGGCGGCAGCTGCGGCTCCTGCTCCGGCGCAGGGTGGGACGATCAAGGGCACGATCATCGCGGGGACGGTGGGCAAGCCGGGTGTGCCGCTACCGGGTGTCGCGATTACGGCGACGAATACGCTTACGGGTAAGAAGTATGTGACGGCGACGGGGATCGACGGCGTGTACGAGATGAAGATTCCGCGCAACGGGCGGTATGTGGTGAAGGCGGAGCTGGCCGGGTTCGCGACGGTTACGCAAGAGGTGGTGCTGACCGGGGTGGAGGCGCAGGCGGCGGCGCAGGCGATCACAATTGTGCCGAAGGCTACGGATTTTGGGATGGAGCTGGCGAGCCGGGCGGCGGCAGATCAAGCTCGGCAGGCTGCGGCTACGACGAGCACGGTGCGGGGGCTGCAGAGTTTGAGTTTGAGCGCGGGTGGGCTGGATGGGTCAAACGCGAGCGCGAATGAGGGTGCGAGTGGGACGGCGATGCCTACGTTGGCGGGGGTAGGCGATAGTGCGACGGAATCGGTGGCGGTGAGCGGGCAGCAGGGTACGACGAATGGGCTGGCGAACTTCAGCGAGGACGAGATTCGGCAGCGGATTGAGGATGCCGTAGCGCAGGGACGGGCCAGCGGGATGATTCCGCAGGGCGGCGATCCGACGAGCGCGATTGTGGGGATGCTGGGCGGCATGATGGGTGGGCCTGGACCGGGCGGACCTGGCGGCGGTCGAGGTGGACGCGGCGGCGGCGGCCGTGGGGGTGGTAGTGGGAGCGGTGCGTTCCGCAACTTCAATCCGTCGCAGCCGCACGGAAGCATCTCTTACCAGGTTGCAAACTCGGCGTTGAACTCGGCGCCCTGGCTGCCGGACCTGCTGCCGCAACCGAATCCTTCGGCGTACCAGAACCGGTATGGGTTGACCCTTGCGGCTTCGCCGTACATTCCCGGGCTGACCAAGCCAAATACCAAGCAGTTTGTCTTTCTGAATCTGACGGGACAGAAGAACCTGACCCAGTTCACGGCCACCGGCCGGGTGCCCACGACGCTGGAGCGCGCGGGTAACTTCTCGGCTTCGACGGTCGGCAGCGACGATACGCCGGTGCAGCTGTATAACCCAACCACGGGCCAGCCGATTGCCAGCAACAACCTGGTCACTGCGGGGCTGGCTATCTCGCCCGCAGCGCAAGCACTGCTGGCGTATTACCCCGCACCGAATATTCCGCTGAATGCTGAGGGTTACAACTACGAGACGGTGTCGAACGGCGGCAACAACAACGTAGCGATCAACGGGCGCTATGTGCGGAACTTCGGGCAGGCGACGAATACCCCGATTGGGAGCTTTGGTGGCAGCGGTGGTGGAAGCGGCAGGCGAAGTGGTGGGGGAAGCGCGAATTCGAATCTGCCGCCGACGCTACATCAGAACATCAACCTGGGCTACAACTTTTCGCACTCGGCGCGCGACAACCGGAACATCTTTCTGCCCTTGGGCGGAGCCAACGCGAGCGACGGCAACGCGGTGAATGCGGGCTATGTGGTCAGCTATGGGCGTCTGTCCAACAACGCGAGCGTGACATGGAACCGGCTGAACTCGGAGACGCGGAACTACTTTACGGATACGTCAAACGATCCGACTACGACTGCGGGATTGACGATCCCAAATCTGAGCGGAGGGTTCGCGAACCCGGCGTTCTATAACGGCCTGCCGACGGTGAGCATCAGCAACTTCCAGACGCTGTCCAACCAGTCGCCGAGTCAGACGATCAACCAGACCATCAGCTTCTCCGATTTCGTGGCCTATCGGCATAAGAAGCACAATATGCGGCTGGGCCTGGATATTCGGCGAGTGCATGACGATACGATCGGCGGAAACAATCCGCTGGGGACCTTCACGTTTACAGGCTATGCGACGGCGAGCCCCGCGGCGCAGGCGGCGGGGACAGCCGGCCAAGCACCATCGAACCCGACGGCGGGTGCAGTGGTCGCGGGCGACGCCTTCGCCGACTTTCTGTTGGGGCTGCCGCAGGCGACGGCGCTCCAGGCCGACCTATTCAAGACGTATCTGCGGGAGAACGTCTACGACTGGTATGCGAATGATGACTGGCGCGCAACGTCCAGCCTGACACTCAACTTCGGTCTGCGGTATGAGTACTTCGGGCCCTTCAGTGAGAAGAATGGGCGGCTGGTAAACCTTGACCACAATGCGGCGTTCACAGAGTTCGACCGCGTGGAACCGGGCGGGAGCGGAACGTACGAAGGCAAGTTTCCGTCGAGCCTGGTGAACCCTGATCGAACGATGTATTCTCCCCGGTTTGGGTTGGCGTATAAGCTGCCGAACAAAGGCCTGACCAAAGACATGGTCATTCGCGCAGGGTACGGGATCAACTACAACACCGGCCAGTATGCTGTGTTCGCGCAGAAGCTCTCCGGGCAGGCGCCGTTTGCCGTGACCGAGACCAACACGCTGTCGTCCGGTTGCACGACCACCACCACGACGACCACGGCAAACATGACGCTGGCCAATGGCTTTGGCTGCTCCACGAACGATACGTTGCAGAACAACTGGGCGGTGGACAAGAACTACCGCCTGGGCATGGTGCAGGCGGCGAACATCAATGTGCAGAAGACGCTGCCGCTGCAGATCGTGCTGAACGTGGGCTACAACCTGGCGAAGGGCAGCAGCCTCGATGTGGTGGGATCGCCGAACGGGGTGCCGACCAGCATCAGCCCGACGGGCGTGACGACACCGACGGTGGCGCCCTTTGACTACGAGAAGAGCGGCGCGGGATCGCACTCGAACCAACTGGTGGTAAGCGCGCAGAAGCGCATGCAGAAGGGCATCGCACTGGGGGCGACCTACACCTACATGCACGCGATCGACAATGCGTCGGGCGTGGGTGGCGCGGTAGGAACACCGGTGCAGAACCTCTTCAACCTGGCGGCGGAGGAGGGCAACTCGAACTTTGACCAGCGGCACAACTTGACCGGAAACTGGGTTCTGGAGTTGCCCTTCGGGCCAAACCGCGCGCATCTGAACAAGGGCGGATTCTGGGCGTACGCGCTGGATGGGTTCTCGCTGAGTGGAACGTTTACGTTTGCGACGGGCAGCTATGCCACGCCGACCTATTCCGGCAGCGAGGAAGAAGCGCTCTCCGGCAATGTGTACACGCAGCGGCCTAGCCGCGATTTTTCGCAGCCGATCAAGGGCTCAGGGACGTTGGACGAATGGTTCAACAAGAATGCGTTTGTCGCGCCCCAAGGAGCTGGCAACACCACGGTGTACGGCAACGCATCCCAAGGTTCGATCGAGCTGCCGGGAACGGTGGCGGTGACAGCTTCGTTGGCACGGACGTTGCAGCTGGGCGAGACGCGGTCGTTTGAGATGCGGGCGACCGCGAGCAACGTATTCAATACGGTGCAGTACAGCGGTGTGAACACAACAGAGAATTCGCAGAATTTTGGCGAGGTGACCAGCGGGGCGCCGATGCGGTCGCTGCTGGTGCAGGCGCGGTACAGATTCTGAGCAGGGATAAGGGTAAAGAGATAAGGGATAAGGATTGAGGCAGCGGTGATGCGACGGGTGATTGCAGCTTTGGCGGTTGGGTTAGTCGGGTACGTGAACCCGATGCTGGGCGCTGCGCAGGAGGCGCAGAATCCTGCTGCGGATGGGCGGACCGTGCTTAGCGTGAACGCCAACATCGTGCTGACCAATGTGGTGGTGCGGGATAAGAAGACGGGTGCGGTGGTGAAGGGGTTGAAGGCCAGCGACTTTACGATCACTGAAGACAAGAAGCCGCAGAAGATTGCAAGCTTTGATTATCAGAATGTCGACGATGCGGCGGTCTTAGCGGAGAAGACGACGACGAGCGGCAAGGTGTCGGTGGCGGATATGCTGGAGCGAAATTTCGCGGCCAGCCCCGGGCAGTTGAAGGACCATCGGCTGATTGTGCTGTTCTTCGATCTGAGCTCGATGCAGGATGAGGACATTGATCGCGCGGTGGATGCGGCGACGGATTATGTGAACAAGCAGATGGCCCCGGCTGATTTGGTGGCGATGGTGAGCATGTCGACCGGGCTGAGCATGGACCAGGATTTTACGTCGGATAAGGCGGCGCTGCTGAAGGTGCTGGCGAAGTACAACGGCTCGGATGAGACGGGCTTTGCAAATGGCGGGACGGGCTCGACCGATGGGACGAGCGACGATACGTCGGCGTTCGCGGCGGACGATACGGAGTACAACTCGCTGAATACGGACCGCGAGCTGCTGGCGATTCGGTCGATCTCGAAGGCGCTGGAGCGCGTGGATCAGCGCAAGTCGATGCTGTATTTTTCGGGCGGGCTGACGCGGAATGGGATCGAGAACCAGGCGAGTCTGCGGGCGGCGACGAATGAGGCGGCGAAGGCGAATCTCGCCATCTATTCCGTAGACACGCGGGGGCTGCAGGCCTTGCCTCCGGTGGGCGATGCGAGCAAGGGATCGCTGCGTGGGAACTCTGCATACAGCGGAGCGGCGGCTACGGCGCAGTTGAGCGCGAACTATGCGTCGCAGGAGACGTTGAGTACGCTGGCAATGGATACGGGCGGCAAGTTCTTTGGGGACTCGAATGATTTTGGGCCGGCGTTTACGCAGGTGCAGCACGATACGGAGGCGTATTACATTCTCGGGTTCCACTCCACGAACACGGCGCGCGATGGCAGCTTTCGGCACTTGACGGTGAAGGTGAATCGCAATGATGTGAAGCTTGAGTTCAGGCCCGGGTACTATGCGCCGGCGGACTTTCAACATCAGAAGACGGAGGACCGCGAGCTGGCGTTGACCGAGCAGATGCACAGCGATCTTCCGGCGACGGACGTGTCGGTTTATTTACAGGCGCTGTACTTCAAGCAGGGCGATGCGAACTCGTATATTCCGGTGAGTCTGATTGTGCCGGGGTCGCAGATTCCGTTTGTGAAGGGCGGCGATCGCGACAAGGCTTCGCTGGATATCCTGGGACGAGTGCAGAACGCGCAAGGCATAACGGTCGGCAATGTGCGTGACACGGTGAAGCTGGCGCTGGATGCGAGCCAGCAGGTGCAACGGAAGAATATCCAGTACTCGACCGGGTTTACGCTGGCGCCGGGCAAGTATCACCTGAAGTTCATCGTGCGCGAAAACCAGAGCGGCAACATGGGCAGCTTCGAGACGGATATTCAAGTGCCGGACATGAAGAAGGTCGCGCTGAAGATGAGTTCGGTGGTGCTGGCAAGCCAGCGGATTGCGAGCACGGCGAAGGATTCCGCGAGCCCACTGGTGCGGGATGGGCTGGAGTGGATTCCGAATGTGGCGCATGTGTTCCGGCAGGACCAGCATTTGTATTTCTTGTATGAGGTGTACGACCCGGCGAAGGCGAAGGGTGCGCCCGAACCGGCGGCGTCGCCGGGGCTGGGGCGGCGCGAAGGCGGGCCCGTACACGTGCTGACCAGCATTGAGTTTCTATCGGGCGGAACGAAGGTCTATGAGACGCCGCTGGTGACCGCGGATGCGATCAATGATCCGGAGCGGGGAGCAGTGGCGTTCCAGTTCGACGTGCCGCTGGCGGGTCTTACGCCGGGGACGTATATCTGCCAGGTAAATGTGATCGACGATGCGGGTGGAAGCTTTACATTTCCGCGGCTGGCGCTGCGGATCAACGCGAGTGCTGCGGCTCAGCCAATTCCATCGGCCCCGGCGGCTGGAGTGGCTTCGCCAACTAAGTAGCCGGTCTCTGGAGCGACGACTGGGAGTTCCGGTTCATAGGGCAGGAAGATGCAGAAGGTCGTTCCCTGCCAGCCCGGGAGCTGGCTGCTGCGCATTTGAATGGTGCCGCCTTGCTTCTCGACGAGGTCCTGCACGACCCACAGGCCCAGGCCGTTGCCGGTCTCGTGCGCCTTGGTCGTGAAGAAGGGTTCGAAGATGCGCTTGCGGAACTCGGGCGCGATGCCACGGCCGCTGTCGGAAACCAGAACGCGGACGCCCGGGGCGGGGCCTTCGGGTAGCCAGGCGGATGAAGATCGGATGCGAACGACCAACTGGCCGCCGGGCGGTGTGGCTTCGACCGCGTTCGAGATGAGGTTGACGAAGACTTGGCGGAGCTCGCCGTCGCGGCACAGGATGGCGTGGACGTCTTCGCGGAAGTCGACCTTGACCTGCACCCGGGCGGAGTTGATCTTGCCGCCCAGTAGCATCAGCGCCGAGTCGACGATGGCGCCCGGCAGGCAAAGGATGGCGTTGCGGCTCTCGCGATAGAAGCTGAGCGTCTGCGTAGTGATCTGGGCGACGCGGCTAAGCTCCTGCTCGGCCATAAGTGCGTATTCGCGGGCAGCGTCGAGGGTCTCGGCATTGCGCACGAGGTAGAGGATATTGCCGATCGCCTCGAGCGGGTTGTTGATCTCATGCGAAATGCTGGCCGCGAGGCGGCCGACGACGGCCAGCTTCTCGCTCTGCAGCAACGCCTGCTCGGTGCGCTTGCGGCGGTCTTCGACCTGCGAGAGGGCTTTGCTGTCCTGCCAGAGGATGAGGGTCTGGACGCAGATGAGAACGACCACCAGCAGCGCCAGAGCGAAGGGTGGATCCATGAGGCCGGACCTGATGCCGAAGAGCAGAGGCAGAGCGACCAGCGCAGGAAGAACGGTGACGCCGAGCAGGAGCCACTGGGTTCGTCCACTACGCTTGGCATGGGTGAGGGAGAGGGAGAGGTAGGGCTCGCGCTCCGGACGCAGGGCGAGGACTGCACACTGCAGCAGTAACAAGGAGAGCGCCGTGGGGACGGCAAGGGTTCCGAGCACGGGCGCGCCGAAGAGTGGACCGACGTTGAACAGAAAGCCGACCAGCGCGGAGAAGGACAAAGCGCCGCCAACGAGCAGAAACACGGTGCTGAGGCGGGGTTTCCCGTCGAGGAAAAGCAGAGTGAACGCGATCAGAATGACGCAGACGGAGGTGCCCAGCGTAACGCGGCCAGCCGCGCCGTGGAAGGTTCCAGCCGTGCGCAGGATGGCCTGGCCGAAGCTCAATTGGCGTTTGGCGATGAACTCGAGGATCCCGACCAGGGCGATGGGGAGAGTGAGCCCAGCGGACAGCGCTCCCGCGACAGACGCCAGGCTGGGCCGCTTCCGGTGCGGGGCGGACAGCAGCACCGGCTGGCGGCGGCGCTTGAGGAGAGTGGCGAGCGCAAGGAGAGCGACACACTCGGCGGTGTGGGGTTTCATCGTCGCGTAGTGCGGAATCATCGATGTGAGCTGCGGAAGATAGAAGATCCAGCCCAGCAGATCGAGGCCGGCGATCGCGAGTGCGGCGCAGGCCAGCCAGGTGGACGCAGCATGCGAGGCAGGCAGGGCGTCGGAGGGGATTTCGGAGCCGGCGAATGCGGGCTGGGGTGCGGTCTCGTTCGGGATGGCCAACGGCGTTCGTGTCCTCTCGACTGGGCTCCGCGGCTGGAGGCGAAGCTCTCTCTTGAGCATAGTCGCTTGAAGGGCGGTGGAGAGGTTACTTATAGGGGCAATGCCTGCAGTTGGAGTTGCAGCAGTAGCCTCGGCGGAGGTGATAGGCCGGCGTAAAGACCAGGTAGGGGCCGTCCATGTAGAAATCTTCGGGGCGGAGGGGCTGATCGCTCAGCGGAGCTTCGCCCTCTTTGATAGTTGGACGCATGGAGTCGTCGTTCATGAGAAGAGCGCTCCGGAGGCGGCCGGGACGGCTGGAGTGCGGGTCGAGATGGCTTGCGAACGGATGAGGTCGGCGATGTTTCTGGTGGGGCGGGGCTTGGGCAGGAGCGGGGCGGCGGCCTGGCCGGGCGCTTCGAAGACTGAACCATTGGAGAAGAGGACTTCGCGGCCGGGGATGGCGGGAACGCGGTCGCCGGGGACGAGGATGCCGGCGAGGTTGAGGGGGTCGGCGGCGGCTACAGCGATGGGTTTTTCTTCGGCATAGTCGGAGGCTTTGCGGCGGGTACTGCGGAGGCTTTCGACGACTTCGGGGAGGCAGAATTGTTCGCCGAAGGCTCCGGAGACAAAGCGGCCGCCGCGGATCTCACCGCGGGCTTCGAGGCGACGGAGAATGGGGGCGAGGTCGCGCCATTGCGGGGCGTTGGATTCGCGGGTGAGGAGCTCGCGGAAGAGGACGCCGTAGCGGCAGAGGAGGATGCGGGCATGGGCGTCGAGTGCGGCGTCGCGTTGTTTGGCGTGGGCGATGGCGGCAGCGGTCACAGGCGATCCGGGGCTAAAGCCCTTCTGGGTGGGCTGGGTATTCAGGGGGCTGAAGCCCCCTGCTCCCTCCGGGTTCAAATTCGAATGGTCCGGGTCGGAGAAGAGGGACCAGCGGCCGGCGGTGGTGCGGGCGGCGGCGCGTTTGCGGAGGCTGGTGGGTGTGGGCGCGGCGGCGGCGGATTTGCGGCGAGGGTCCATGAGGACGCGGAGTTGGTCGAAGCCGTCGGCGGAGGCCAGGCCGGCGGTGGCGAGCTCCCAGAGAGCGTTGGTGGTGTGGGGCTTGTCGAGGCCGGAGAGGCGTTGGAGGTCGGCGGTGAACGCGGCGCCGCGTTCGGAGAGAATTGCGCGGATGGCTTGCGCTTCGGGAGAGAGGGATTGGGTGAGGACGGTTTCGTCGACAGACTTGGCCGCGAGCGCCGCGTGCAGCCACTCCGAGGACTCGCGCAGGAAGAAGGTGATCGGCGCGGCCGACGTAGGAATGACCCGGCGCGGCGCGCTTCCCTCGCCCGCCGACCACGCCGGGTGCGGCGAGATGCGGCCCCAGCCAATGACGCCCGCGAGGCAAAGGTTGTCGAGCCAGCGCGGGTCGTAGTTGGCGACGCGCGCCGGTAACAGCGTGCGCTCCCACTCGATGGCCGGGGCCTCAAAACCCTCAAGCTGCTCGATCGCCGCGAGCACGGCTTCTTCGCCCGTGAGCTGGGTCTGCGGCGCGAGGTGGTGCCAGTCCAGCAGCCAGCGCATGAAGACGTTCGGGGTGACGGGCTCGACCTGCTTGCGCAGTGTGCCCAGCGTAAGCCGATGGATGCGGTGCAAAATGCGACGCTCGCACCATTCAATGTCGTGCGGTGCGTCCTCTGCGGGTGCGGGATGCTCGAAGACCCCGCGCATCGCGAGGCCCTGCATCTCCATGCCCAGTAATGCCTGGTGGATGGAGCGCGGATGGAGATGTGTGAGCGCGGCGAGGTTGGCCGAGGTGGTGGGGCCTAGGATTTGGAGCCAGCCCTGGGTTAGGGTGGTCGTTGCGGCAGCGGCGGTTAGTTCTGGGGCCGATGGTTCGGGCGGTGTGGCGGGTGCGAGCTTGGTGGCTGGTCCTTCGGCTGCGCGCTCTGCGCTCCGCTCAGGATGACAAAGTTGTGGGGGGACGAGGGAGGGCAAGAGGAGCGCGGCTTCGGGAAGGCGTTCGGCGGCGATCCATACAGGAGACCCATTGAGGTTGAGGAGGTGCGCTCTTCCCTGCTCTGCCAGCCGCTGGAAGAAGAGCGGCCAGTGCCGCGTGGACTCCGGTTTGGTGGCGGCTTCGCGGTCGAGAGTTGCGAGCGGAAGCACGACAAGCTGCAGCAGCAGATCATGAAGCTCATGCTCATCACGCACGTCGGGCCAGAGCTGTTCGCGGACGGTGTCGATCGCTGCCTGGTCGAGCTTGCCTGCGCCTTCGGTGACGCCGTCGGGGAGGGTGCGGCGGGCGCTGACGGAGCGGGTGCGGCGGGCGGCTGCGTCGGCGTCGTCGAGGTAGGCGTAGGGCATGGCGTTGAGGAGCTCATGCGCGAAGAGCGATGGGACCGGCGTGTCGATGGCGATGCAGCGGATGGAGCCGTTGTCGATGGCGCGGAGGATGTCGAGGAGGCCTTCGATGTCCATGGCCTCGGTGAGGGTGTCTTTCATCACCTCGCGGACGAGGGGATGGTCGGGGATCTCGATGTCGCCGGTCATGGTCTCGGGGCAGGCTGAAGCGTGGGGGAAGACGCTGGCGAGGAGGTCGTCGGAGCGGGTGCGCTGGATCTGCGGAGCGACGCGTTTGCCCTTGGACATACGCAGCAGTTGCAGGCTGCGTCCAGCGGCCCAGCGCCAGCGGTTCTTGAAAAGCGGCGACGGAATCGACGCCTGCTCAAGCAGCTCTTTCGCCGTGAGCTCGGTAAGGAAGTGGAAGACGTCAGCGAGTGGAAAGCTGTGCTGCTCGGCGAGGGAGATGTTAATGCCGTTATCAGTCGCGGCAGCCTGCAACTCGAAGTTGAACCCTCTACAGAAGCGCTTGCGTAACGCCAGACCCCAGGCCTTGTTGATGCGGCCGCCGAAGGGAGCGTGGAGGATGAGCTGCTGGCCTCCACCTTCGTCGAAGAAGCGCTCGGCGATGATGGTTTGCTTGGTCGGGACGGCGCCCAGGGCGGCGCGGCCGGAGACGATGTAGGTGATGAGCTGGAGGGCGGCGCTGGTGGGGAGGAAACAGGCCTCCATGAGCCAAGCGATGCAGTCGGCTACCTGAGGGTGCGTCGCGTGCAGAGCGGTCGGGGAGACGGTGCTGGTGCGGCGGTCGATCTCGGCGCGGAGGTCGCTGACGCCGTCGCAGAGGACGGCCGTGCGTTGGGGGGCTTCGCCTTCCCAGAAGGGGATGGTGGGCGGCGCGCCGTGGGCGTCTTCGACCAGGACCTTGCCCTGCGGGTCGATGCGCTGGATGCGCCAGCTGGTGTTGCCGAGGAGGACGACGTCGCCGGGGGAGGAGTCGACGGCGAAGTGCTCGTCGAGGGTGGCAATCTGGACGTTCTCGGGCTGGAGCATGACGGCGAAGATGCTGGTGTCGGGGATGGCTCCGCCGTTAGAGATGGCGATGCTGCGGGCTCCACGACGGGCGTGGAGATGGCCCTGGACGCGGTCGCGGAGGAGATAGGCGCCGTAACGGCCGCGGGAGCTTTCGATGCCGTTGTGGAGGAGGGCGAGGACCTCGTCGTACTGGGCGCGGGTGAGGTTGCGGTAGGGGTAGGCGCGGCGGAAGACGGCGAAGAGGTCGTCCTCGCCCCAGCTCTCCGCGCCCACAGCAGCCACGATCTGCTGCATCAGGACGTCGGTCGGAGAGTCGGGGATCTCGAGGCGGTCGAGCTCGCCGGCGACCATCTTGCGGAGGAGAGCGGCTTGCTCGAGGAGGTCGTCGCGGGTGGTGGCGAAGAAGCGGCCCTTGGGGATGGCTCCGCGCCAGTGGCCTGCGCGGCCTACTCGCTGCATGGCTACGGCTACGGCGCGGGTGGTGGCGATCTGGCAGACGAGATCGACGCTGCCGATGTCGATGCCCAGCTCGAGGGAAGCGGTGGCGATGAGGATCTTGACCTCACCGGCCTTGAGACGCTGCTCCGCGTCGAGGCGGAGAGCGCGGTGGAGTGAGCCGTGGTGGGCTGCGACTGCGTCTGGGCCGAGGCGCTCGGTGAGCTCGAAGCTGATCTTCTCCACTAAGCGGCGCGTGTTGACGAAGACCAGCGTGGAGCGATGCTGCTGGGCCAGCGCGGCCAGCTTGTCGTAGATCTCCGTCCACATGGCGATCGAGGTGACCGAGCTTAGCTCCGTCGAGGGCACTTCGATGGCCAGGTCTAACGTTCGGCGTTGGCCGACTTGCACGATCGTCGCAGGCTGCCGTTTCTCCTCGCACCCAACCAGGAAATTCGCCACCAGCTCGATCGGATTCTGCGTTGCCGACAGCCCGATGCGCTGCGGCGCCCTGCTCTGGCCGGTGACGAACGCGCCGGGCGACAAGCGGTTCTCGCCGCAGACCAGCGCATCCAGCCGCTCCAGCGACAGCGCCAGGTGCGAGCCGCGCTTGTCGTCGGCGATGGCGTGGATCTCGTCGACGATCACCGTCGTCACGCGCGTGAGATTCAGCCGTGACTTGCCTGCCGTAAGCAGCAGATACAGCGACTCAGGCGTCGTCACCAGGATGTGCGGCGGATGCCTCAGCATCGCTGCGCGGTCTTTGGCGGGTGTGTCTCCGGTGCGAAGCCCGGTGCGGATTTCGCCGCACAGATAGCCGCGTTCGAGAGCGAGCTGTTGTATCTCCGCTAGCGGCGCGTCGAGGTTCTTCTGCACATCGTTGGACAGCGCCTTAAGCGGCGAGATGTAGACCACTTGCGTGTGCGGCGCTAAGCGTCCTTCGATGGAAGCGCGCAGCAGCTTGTCGATGCACACCAA
>Ga0302314_10014475_pt1 | contig 13495 bp, 10 predicted proteins | sample III_Palsa_N2_3_FD_200533 | JGI IMG/M metagenome (GOLD analysis project Ga0302314, IMG submission 200533) | Peat permafrost microbial communities from Stordalen Mire near Abisko, Sweden - III_Palsa_N2_3 | ecosystem: Environmental > Terrestrial > Soil > Palsa > Peat permafrost | place: Sweden...
TTCCGCGAGCGCTTCGTCGCCGACGGCAAGGCGCTGTTGAAGCTGGCGCCGGATCCGGACCTGCCGCTCACCGTCTACATGCACGCCCTCGGCGGCACCGGCATCACCGCCTATGGCGGCCTGCTCGAGACCGGCGCCCTGAAGGACGGCGAGCAGGTGTTCGTCTCGACCGCCGGCGGCGCCGTCGGCTCGGTCGCGGCGCAGATCGCCAAGATCAAAGGCTGCTATGTGGTCGGCTCGACCGGCGCGGAGGACAAGGCGGCCTGGCTGCGTGACGTGGCCGGGCTGGACAAGGTGATCAACTACAAGGCCGAACCCCTGGCCCTCGCCCTGACCGCGGCGACGCCGAACGGTATCGACGTCTATTTCGAGAACGTCGGCGGCGGCCACCTGGACGCCGCCCTGCCGCGGATGAACCTGCACGGCCGCATCCCGGTCTGCGGCATGATCTCGACCTACAACGGCGGCGGCGAGGGCGTGCGCAACCTGTCCCAGATGATCTACAAGCGGGTGCGGATGCAGGGCTTCGTCTCGCCCGACTTCGCCCACCTGAACGCGGCCTTCCTCGCCGACATGACCGGCTGGCTGAAGGCCGGGCAGATCAAATATCAGGAAACCGTGCTGGACGGCTTCGAACGGGCGCCCGAGGGGCTGATCGGCCTGTTCGAGGGGCGCAATACCGGCAAGATGCTGATCCACATCAACGACTGAGGCGCGGCATGATCATCGTCCATCACCTGAACGAATCGCGCTCGCAGCGCATCCTCTGGCTCCTGGAGGAGCTCGGCCTCCCCTACGAGATTCGCGACTACAAGCGCGACCTGACCACCCGCCTGGCCCCGCCCGAGCTGACGGCCATCCATCCGCTCGGCAAGTCGCCGGTGATCACCGACGGCGATGTCGTGGTCCACGAGTCCGGCGCGATCGTCGACTATCTGGTCCGCCGCCACGGCGGCGGCCGGCTGCAGCCGGACCCGGCGAGCGCGGACTATGACGCCTACGTGCAATGGCTGCATTATGCCGAAGGCTCGGCCATGCTGCCGCTGATGCTGAAGCTCTACACCGGCCGGCTCGGTGAAGCGGCCGCGCCGCTGAAGCCGCGGATCGACAGCGAAATCGCCAACCACCTGGGCTATGTGGACGCCGCCCTGACCGGACGAGCCTGGCTTCTCGGCGAAACCTTCAGCGCCGCGGACGTGCAGCTGAGCTTCGTCGGCGAGGTAGCCGGCGCCCATGGCGTGCGGACGCCCTATCCCGCGCTCGACGCCTGGACCAGGCGGCTGCACGCCCGCCCCGCCTACCAGGCGGCGCTGGAGCGCGGCGGACCCTATAGCCTCGCCCGGTAACCGTGGTGGTCGCGTCCGGGCCTCCCGCCCCTCTTGGCCCGCACCGAGATTCCGCTTTGTTCCGTTTCGTTAACCATATTGAACTGTCCACAGTTCTGCCTTTGTTCTTGACGGGCGCGGACCCCTCGACGATGGTCCGGCAGGGCTGAACGGGAGCAGGCGATGGTCGCACGCGTGGCGACACTGGCGTTCGACGGGGTGGAAGCGCGCCGCGTCGACGTCGAGGTGCAGCTGGCCTCCGGCGCGCCCTACTTCATCATCGTCGGCCTCGGCGACAAGGCGGTGGGCGAGAGCCGCGAGCGGGTGCGCGCCGCCTTCGCCGGCCTGGGCCTCGCCCTTCCCTCGCGCCGGATCATCGTCAATCTGGCCCCGGCCGACACCCCCAAGGAAGGCAGCCACTACGACCTGCCGATCGCGCTCGGGATCATGGCGGCGATGGGCGTGGTCCCGCCCGACACCCTCGACGGCTGGCTGGCCTTCGGCGAACTGAGCCTCGACGGCCAGATCGCACCCACGGCCGGGGCCCTGCCGGCGGCCGTCGCCGCCTCGTCCATGGGGCTCGGCCTGATCTGCCCCGAAGCCGGCGGGGCCGAAGCCGCCTGGGCGGGAGACGCCCGCATCCTCGCCGCCCGCTCGCTGATCGCCCTGGTCAACCACTTCCGCGGCGTGCAAGTCCTCGGACCGCCCAAGGCCGGGCCGATCCTCGATCCGGCCCCGGGCCCTGATCTCAAGGACGTGAAGGGTCAGGAGCAAGGCAAGCGGGCGCTGGAGATCGCCGCGGCCGGCGGCCACAACCTGCTGTTCGTCGGGCCGCCGGGCTCGGGCAAGTCGATGCTGGCCCAACGGCTGCCGGGCCTGTTGCCGCCGCTGACCGCGGGCGAGCTGCTGGAGACCTCGATGGTCCACTCAGTCGCCGGCCTGATCGCCAAGGGGGCGCTGACCCGCGCCCGGCCGTTCCGCGCGCCGCATCACTCCGCCTCCATGGCCGCCCTGGTCGGCGGCGGGATCCGCGCCAAGCCGGGCGAAGTCTCGATGGCGCACAACGGGGTTTTGTTTTTGGATGAGATCCCGGAGTTCACCGGGCAGGCCCTGGACGCCCTCCGTCAGCCGCTCGAAACCGGCGAGGTGATGGTCGCCCGCGCCAACGCCCATGTGCGCTATCCGGCGCGGGTGCAGCTGATCGCGGCCGCCAACCCCTGCAAATGCGGCCACGGCGGCCAGGGCCAGGGCCACTGCGGCAAGGCCCCGCGCTGCCAGATCAGCTATATGAGCCGCATCTCGGGGCCCCTACTCGACCGCATCGACCTGCAGGTCGAGATGCCGCCGGTGACCGCCGCCGATCTCGCTCTGCCGTCGCCCGCCGAGGGCACCGCCGAAGCCGCCGCCCGGGTGGCCGAGGCGCGTGCACTTCAGCTGGAGCGCGCCGAAGACGGTGAAGCCACCCTCAACGCCCGGCTGGAAGGCGGAGCCCTTGAACGGATCGCCACCCCGGACGCCGCCGGTGCGGCCCTTTTGGTCAAGGCGGCGGAAGGCGGCGCCCTCTCGGCTCGCGGCTGGACCCGCACCCTCCGCCTCGCCCGCACCATCGCCGACCTTGAGGGCGCCACAGCCGTGAGGCGCGTGCACATTGCGGAAGCGCTGATCTATCGGCGCAGCGCGCAGACGATGGCCGGCGAGGGAATGGTCGGGATGCACCGGCTGGGAACGGCGCGTTAAACGGCCTTCGCTATTCTTCGCGACCATGAGCGCCGACCGCAACAAACGTCTGCTCGCGCGCGAGCGGGTGCTGGCCACCCTGAGCCATGAGATCCGCACGCCCCTGAACGGAGTGCTGGGCATGGCCGGCCTCCTGGCCGACACCAAGCTCGACGCCACGCAGGCGGCCTACCTGAAGACCCTGCGCGATTGCGGCGAGCATCTTCTGGCCCTGGTCAACGACGTGCTCGACTACGCCAAGCTCGACGCCCAGCCGGTGCGGCTGGAGTCTTCGCCGAGCGATATCGAAGCCCTGCTGCAGGGGGTGTGCGAACTGCTGAGCCCCCGCGCCTACGCCGCCGGGATCGAGATCGCCTGGGCCACGCGCGGGCGCGTCCCGCCGGTGCTGGCCGACGACGGGCGCCTGCGGCAGATCCTGTTCAACCTCGCCGGCAATGCGGTGAAGATGACCAAGGCGGGCGGCGTGCTGTTGACCGCCGAGGCCCGGCCCGACGGCGAAGGTCAGGTGCGCCTGCGCCTGGAAGTGGCCGACACCGGACCCGGCATCGCCGCCGAGCATCAGGCGGCGATCTTCGAGGAGTTCACCCAGACCGACGACGGCGAGGACGCCGGAGGCGCGGGCCTGGGCCTGGCCATCGTCCGCCGCCTCGCCGAGGCCTTCGACGGCGAACTCGGGGTCGACAGCGAGCCTGACCAAGGCGCCTGTTTCTGGTTCGAGGCTGTCTTCGCCCTCGCGCCATCGAACTTCGCTGCGCTGCGGAGCCTGGACGGCGCGGTGGTGGCCGTCGTTTCGCCGTCAGCCATCATCCGCGAGGCCGCCGCCGCCCAGATCGCGGCCTGCGGCGGCGACCCCCGGCCCACGGACGACCTCGGCGCCCTCGACCCGCGCGCCACGGCGGTGCTGATCGACGCGGCCATCGCCGGTCCGCGCGCCCGGCTGAAGCCGCCGGCCGGCGTCCCGGCCCTGATCCTGCTCGCGCCGGAGGAGCGGCGGCGGATCGCACCGGCGCGTGCGGCGGGTTTCGCCGGCTATCTGATCAAGCCCTTGCGTCGGACCTCGGTGGCCGAACGCCTCCTGGCCCTGATGGGCGCTGCGGCTTCGGACGCCGCCCCGGCCGCGCCCGAGGATGAGCGCGCCGCCGCGCCGGAGCCGATCCAGGCGCGCGTGCTGCTGACCGAGGACAATCCGGTCAACGCCCTCCTGGCCCGCACCCTCCTGGCCCGCGCCGGCTGCAACGTGCACCGGGCGACCTCGGGCGAGGAGGCGATCGCCGCGGCCGAATCGGCGGACTTCGACCTGATCCTGATGGACGTGCGCATGCCGGGCGTCGACGGCCTGGCCGCGACCCGGCGCCTGCGCGCTCGCGGGGTCACCGCGCCGATCGTCGCCCTGACCGCCAACGCCTTCGACGAGGACCGCCGCGCCTGCCTCGAAGCCGGGATGAACGACTTCCTTTCCAAGCCGCTCGATCCCCGCGCACTGCAAGCCATCCTGACGCGCTGGGTGAAGCCGGCCGCGCCCGCGCAGAATGGACGACAAGCCGCGGCTTGACCTGACCGGCAAACACGGCACGGTCAGCCTATGACCGACGCCGCCCCCCTTCCGGCCGCCGCCAAACCTCGTCGCCGCACCGCCTGGGAGGTGGTCCGCGCCCTGAGTCAGCCCAAGGTGGCGGCGATGACGGCGCTGGGCTTCTCGTCGGGCCTGCCATTCCTGCTGATCGGCAATACGCTGGGCTATTGGCTGCGAGAGGGCGGGGTGGCGCTGGCCGCCATCGGCTTCCTCTCGTGGGCAGGCCTGGCCTATTCGTTCAAGTTCGTGTGGGGCGCGGTAGTCGACCGGACGCCGCCGCCGCTGCTGGGCCATCTCGGACGCCGGCGCGGCTGGATGATCCTGGCCCAGGCCGGCGTCGGGATCGGTCTGATCGGCATGGCTGTGTTCGGGCCCAAGGGACATGCGGTCGGCGACCTGCGCTGGCTCGCCGTGGCCGCCATCGTCGCCGGTATCTCCGCCGCCAGCCAGGACGTGGTGATCGACGCCTGGCGGATCGAGATCGCGGCGGACTCCGCCGAGCTCGGCCTTTTGACCAGCGCCTACAGTCTGGCCTTCCGCGTCGCCATCATCGCCACCGACGCCTGGATCCTCGGGCTCGCGGGCCTAGTCGGCTGGTCAGCGTCGTATGGCCTGTTCGCCTTCCTGATCCTGATCGGGGTCTGGGGCGCGCTCTACGCCAAAGAGCCGGAGCGGGCCGACGCGGTGATCGAGGCCAAGGCCGGCGAGGCGAGGCGCCATCCGATCCGCGGGGCCTACGACACGGTGATCGAGCCCTTCGTCTCGTTCTTCCGCACCCACGGCTGGGCGGCGATCCTGATGCTGACGGTGATCACCCTCTATCACCTGTGCGACTATCTGCGGGGTCCGATCCTGAACCCCTATTACGTGGACCTGCACATCCCGAAGTCGGAGGTGATGGCGGTGCGCACCTCTGTCGGTTTGGCCTCAAGCATGATCGGCACCGTCGTCGGCGGCCTTCTGGCCCTGCGCATCGGCGTCTGGCGCACACTCATCCTGGGCGGCGTGCTGCAACCGATCGCCATCGCCGCCTTCGCCTTCCTGACCTATTGGGGTCCGAGCCCAGCGCTGTTCTCCACCGTCATGGTGTTCGACGGCTTCTCGATGAGTTTGGCCGGCATCGCCCTGATCAGCTACATGTCGACCCTGACTTCGCTCGGCTATACGGCGACGCAGTACGCCCTGCTGACCTCGGCGCTGGCCTGGACCGGCAAGTTCCTGAAGGGCTTTTCGGGCGCATGGGTGCAGGGGCTGGTCACCCCCACGCGAGACCTGACCCACGCCTACGCCCTGTTCTACCTCTATGCCGCCGCGACCGGGATCCCGGCCCTGGCGCTGGTGCTGTGGCTGGCCTGGACCCAGCGCAAGCCGACTCAGCCGGCAGCGGCGTCTCCGACGGAGGCTTCCGCCCTGACGTCATAGGCAGCCAAGGTGGCCATGGTCACGATCTGCGAGACCGAGGCCGACAGCGGGCAGATCTGCACCGGCTTGGACAGGCCGAGCAGGATCGGGCCGACCACCGTGGCGCCGCCGATCGCCTCGACCAGCTTGGTCGAGATCATCGCCGAGTGGATCGCCGGCATGATCAGTACGTTGGCAGCGTCGCTGAGGCGCAGGAACGGATAGTTCATCCGGCTGGCGGGGCTCAGCGCCAGCTGCGGCGGCATGTCGCCTTCGTATTCGAAGTCGATGTCGGAGTCGGGCCCGGCCGCGCGCTGGTCCATCATCGCCACCGCCTGGCGCACCTTGCCGCCGCGCTCGCCGGGCGGATTGCCGAAGGTGGAGTAGGACAGGAAGGCGACCCGCGGCGTGTAGCCGAGCCGCTTGACCGCCCGCGCCGCTTCAAGCGCGATCTCGACCAGTTCGGCGCTGTCGGGCAGTTCGGTGACGGTGGTGTCGGCCACGAACAGGGTGCGGCCCTTGGCCAGCACCACCGACATGCCGATCACCCGGCCACCGGGCGAAGGCGGGATCACCCGCAACACCTCGTCCATCGCCACGTCGAAATTGCGGGTGACGCCGGTGACCAGACCGTCCGCATGGCCGTGGGCGACCATCGAGGCGGCGAAGGAGTTGCGGTCCTGGTTGATCAGCCGCTGCACATCGCGGCGCAGATAACCGTGGCGCTGGAGCTTGGCGTAGAGGGTGTCGACGTACTGATCGTTACGATGCGACAGCCGGGCGTTGACGATCTCGATCCCGGCGGTTTCGGGATCGGTCCCCAGGGCGCGCATGTTCTGATGCACCAGCTCGACCCGGCCGCACAGGATGGGGTGGCCGAGGCCTTGGGCCTTGAACGCCAGGGCGGCGCGGATGACGCTGGGCTCTTCGCCCTCGGCGAACACGATCCGCTTGGGCGCCGCGCCCTGGACCACGCCGGTGATCTTCTGCTGGAAGGCGGCGGCGGGATCCAGCCTCTGCGCCAGGCTGGCGCGGTAGGCGTCCATGTCGGTGATCGGCTTGCGCGCCACGCCGGTGTCCATCGCCGCCTGGGCGATGAACGGCGGCACATACCAGATCAGCCGCGGGTCGAACGGGGTGGGGATGATGTAGTTTGGGCCGAAGGTCAGCCGCTCGCCGCCGTAGGCCGCCGCCACCTCGTCCGGCACGTCCTCGCGGGCCAGCTCCGCCAGAGCCCGGGCGCAGGCGATCTTCATCTCGTGATTGACACGCCGGGCGCGCACGTCGAGGGCGCCGCGGAAGATGTAGGGGAAGCCCAGGACGTTGTTGACCTGGTTCGGATAGTCGGATCGGCCGGTGGCGACGATGGCGTCGTCGCGGATCGCGTGCACTTCTTCCGGGGTGATCTCGGGATCGGGGTTGGCCATGGCGAAGATGATCGGCCGCGGCGCCATCGACTTGACCATCGCCGGAGTCAGGGCGCCCTTGACCGACAGGCCGATGAAGACGTCTGCGCCATTGATGGCTTCGGTCAGTGTCCGGTGGGGCGTATCGACCGCATGGGCCGATTTCCACTGGTTCATATCCTCCGTACGACCGCGATAGAGCACGCCCTTGCGGTCGACGGCGATGCAGTTCTCCGACCGGACGCCGGCGGCCTTGATCAGCTCGAGCGTGGCGATGCCCGCGGCGCCCGGGCCGTTCAGCACCACCTTCACGTCCTTAAGCTCGCGGCCGGTGATGGCGCAGGCGTTGATCAGGCCGGCGGTGGAGATGATGGCGGTGCCGTGCTGGTCGTCATGGAACACCGGGATGTCGAGCAGCTCCTGGCAGGCCTGTTCGATGATGAAGCACTCGGGGCTCTTGATGTCCTCGAGGTTGATGCCGCCGAAGGAGACGCCGATCGACTTGACCACCGAGATGATCTCGTCCTGGTCCTTGGAGTTCACCTCGATGTCGATCGAGTCCACATCGGCGAACCGCTTGAACAGGACGCACTTGCCCTCCATCACAGGCTTGGAGGCCAGGGCCCCGAGATCGCCGAGGCCAAGGATGGCGGTGCCGTTGGAGATCACGGCGACCAGATTGCCCTTCGAGGTGTACTCGTAGGCGCTGTCCGGGTCCTCGGCGATCCTCAGCACCGGCACGGCCACACCCGGTGAATAGGCCAGTGACAGGTCCGTCTGGGTCGCCATCGGCTTGGTGGCGTGCACGCCGATCTTGCCGGGCGTGGGCCAGCGATGGAAGGCGAGGGCTTCTTCGTCGGTGAAGGTCGGCTTTTCCGTGCTCATGACGGAGCTTCTACCCAGCGGGCCACCCTACGGCTAGCCGCCTATTTTCGTCGTCACGGCAAGGACGATGACGATGGCCGCCAGGAACGGCAGTTCGTTGGTCATGCGCCAGAACTTTTCCGAGCGGGTGTTGGTCCCCGCCTCGAACCGGCGGCGCGCCCGCGCCAGGAAACCGTGCCAGGAAACGAGGAATACGACGAAGGCCAATTTTACGATCAGCCAGGGATGCAGGAGGAAGCGCCAGCCGGCGCCGCGCATGTTGAGCCAGATCAGGGTGCAACCCAGCAGGACGACCAGGATCATCGCTGGATTGATGATGATGCGCAGCAGGCGCCGCTCGGCGTCCTTGAACACCTGGTCCATCTTCGAGCCCGGGTCCGCCTGCATGTGATAGACGTAGAGCCGGGGCAGCATCATCATGCCGGCCATCCAGGCGATCACCGAGATGATGTGCAGGCCGAGGACCCAGTTGTAGGCCATCCCGAACATCACGCCGCCTCCCTGATGTCGCGCTTGTGCGGGCACTTGCCGAAGGCCGCAGGGCAGGCGCGGCCTTCCGGGGCGATCCCCCTACGGTACAGCGAGTCGACGACCTGCTCCGCCAGGCCTTCCACGAAGGCGAGGTCCACGCCGATCGCCGGGGCGCGGAGATAGAACGGCAGACCGAGCTGCCGGGCCAAGGCCGCGTATTCGTGGTCCAGCTCGACCAGGGTCTCCACATGTTCCGAGACGAAGGCGATCGGGACCACGAGCGCGCCGCGGCCGTCCGCCGAGGCCGCCGCAAGCGCTTCCGGCGTGGACGGCCCAAGCCAGGCCATGGGGCCGACCCGGCTCTGGTAGCAGATCCGCCAGTCCCAATCCGCTGCCCAGTCCGGGCCGAGGCGCGCCACCACCGCGGCGCAGGTGCGCTCGATCTGGTCTTGATAGGGGTCGCCGCCGTCCACCACCGTCTGTGGCAGACCATGGGCCGAAAACAGGACGCGCAGTGGTCCCGGCCGGCCGAGCGCCTCGTGGGTCGCGCGGATCGATCGCGCATGCGCCTCGACGAATCCGTCCTCTTCCGGATAGCAGCAGATCGCCCGGCTGACGCCCGGTCCGCGATAAGCCTTTCGCCAGGCGTCCAGCGACGAGCCTGTCGTGGTGGTCGAGAACTGTGGGTAGAGGGGCAAAAGGACGATCTCGTCCGGCGCGAACGCCTCGACCGCCCGGGCAGCATCGGCGGTGAACGGACGCCAGTAGCGCATGGCGACGAACACCTTCACCTCGTCGCCGAGCCGCGCCGCCAGCGCGCCCTCAAGCACACGGGCCTGAGCCTCGGTCTCCTTCAGCAAGGGCGACGCTCCGCCCATCAGCGCGTAGTTGGCCTGGGCCGTTTTTTCGCGGGTGGTGGAGATCAGCCTGGCGATGGCCCAGCGGATCGGCTGCGGCACGGCGATGATCGCTTTGTCGCTGAACAGGTTGAACAGGAAGGGCCGAACGGCTTCGAGCCGATCCGGGCCGCCGAGGTTGAACAGGACAACTGCGACGCGGCTCATCGGCCGGTCACCCGCTGCACCACGCGCTCCACGTGCGCGATCGGTGTATCCGGCAAGATGCCGTGGCCCAGGTTGAAGATGTAGGGGCCGCTCGACCATGCCTCGAGCATCTCCTCGACCCGCCGATCGAGCATCGGTCCACCGGCACGGAGCAAGAGGGGATCCAGCGCGCCCTGGATGGTCTTGCCGGTCGCCTGCAGCTGCTGACCGAACCCGAGCGGCGTCTGGGTGTCGAGGCCCAGGCCCTGTACCGGAACCGCGTCGGCATAGTCGGCAAGCAAGGCGCCGGCGCCGCGGGGAAAGCCGATGATCGGCAGGGTGACGCCGAGATCGCGCACACACGCGATCAGCCGAGCGTGCGGATCGCTGACCAGGCGAAGGAATTGGTCGTCAGGCAGACCCTCAGCCCAGCTCTCGAAGATCTGCAGCACCTCGGCTCCAGCCGCCGCCTGCATCGCTAGATAGCGGGCCGTCGCTTCGATCAGGATGTCGATCAGACGGTCGACCTCGGCCGGATGCGCATAGGCGTGGGCGCGGGCTTCCTCGCGCTCGCCGCCCCTGCCCTGCAGCATATAGGTCAGCACCGTCCAGGGCGCGCCGGCGAACCCGATCAGGGCGCGATCGGGCTCAAGCGCCGAGCGCACCCGACGCAGCGTCTCGGCCACCGGCCCCAAAATCGTTTCGACCTCGGCCACACCGGCATCCAGCTGGCCGATTTCCGGCAACGGCCCGAGCCTCGGACCTTCGCCGGCTTCGAACCAGACCTTCTGACCCAGCGCCATCGGGATCAGCAGGATGTCGGCGAAGACGATGGCGGCGTCGAACGGGAAGCGCCGCAGCGGCTGCAGGGTGACCTCGGAGGCTTTTTCCGGGTCGAGGCAGAAAGCGATGAAATCCGGCGCAGTCTCCCGCACGGCCCGGTACTCGGGAAGGAAACGCCCGGCCTGACGCATGAGCCAGATCGGAGGGCGGTTGAAGGTCTCGCCGTTGAGGGCGCGGACGAGGCGGGGCGCGACCGGGGACTGGTGCATGCGTCCTTTAAGCGGCTCCGATGCATCCCCTCAAGACCCACTGTGCAGCGCGGGTCTGCCCTTCTTGAAATGATAGAGTCTGAAAGATCGAAGGAGATAGAGGGGCAGTGGAGGATGGGGACGGTTTCGTCGGAACCCGGCGCAAATCGAACGCTGAAACATCGGTCCGGCACAGGCCGGATCGGCCATGCGGTCGCACGGTGTGAATTATGTTAATGAAACCTTAACCTGCTGATTCCGTGTTAAGAGTTGGTTAACCAATCGGCTGCCGACGCTGGGCGCCGGCGACGGCTGCGCGTGGGGTGTACACAGGCGCGAAATGAGGCGCTGATCGACGTGGGCTGGACTTCCCGCGGCGGGTCGTTCATCCACCGGCGTCAACCGCCGGCCGGATCGCGCCCGGCCGGTGTGGACGGTCATCACGGTCCTTCCTGGGTGGATCCGCGGTTTGGCGGGGTTCATCCCGGATTTGGTCCCCAGTCTCGACGGTGCGACATAGTGGCCAGCCCCGCGCCCCCGAACCGCCAATGACCGCATCCGCCCGCCTCGCCACTTATTTCCACGTTCACCTGATCTCGGACTCCACGGGCGAGACCCTGAACGCCATGATCAAGGCGGTGTGCGCGCGCTTCGACAATGTGACGCCGATCGAGCACATCTACCCCTTGGTCCGGTCGCTGCGGCAGCTCGAGCGGGTGCTCCGGGAGATCGAGGAGGCGCCTGGCGTGGTGATCCACACGGTGGTCGACCGAGAGCTGCGCGTGGAGCTGGAGGCGGGCTGCCGGGCCCTCGAAACGCCTTGCCTGGCGGCGCTGGATCCGCTGACCGCCGCGCTGGGCCGATACCTTGGCGCCCAGCTGTCGACCCGGATCGGGGCTCAGCACGCGCTGGATGCGGAATACTTCGAGCGGATCGAAGCCCTGAACTACGCCATCGGTCATGACGACGGCCAGGGCGGGAAGGACTTGGAAGCCTCCGACGTGGTGCTGGTGGGGGTCAGCCGCACTTCCAAGACCCCCACCTCGATCTACCTCGCCCATCGCGGCGTCCGGGCGGCCAATGTGCCGCTGGCCCCCGGTGTGCCGCCGCCGGATGCGCTGTTCAATTTGAAGAAGCCCCTGGTGGTCGGTCTGCTGGTTTCACCCGAACGGCTGCTGCAGATTCGGCGCAACCGGCTGCTGGCGCTGAACGAGAACCGGGGCACCAACTATGTGGATCCCGAGGCGGTGCGTGAGGAGATCATCGCCGCGCGGCGGATGTTCGAACGGCACGGCTGGCCGGTGATCGACGTCACGCGGCGCTCAGTGGAGGAGACCGCGGCGGCGGTGATCAACCTGCTGAACGATCGCAAGCTCAAGGCGACCGACAAGGCCGCTGAAGGATCGACCTGAATGCTGGTCCTGGCCTCGACCAGCCCGACTCGCCGACGGGTGCTCGACCAGGCTGGCGTAGCCTACCAGGCCGTCGCGCCCGGGGTCGATGAGGAAACGGCCAAGCTGTCGCTTCGGGCCGAGGGTCTGTCGTCCCGCGATCAGGCGGACGCCCTTGCCGAGCTGAAGGCACGCGCCGGGTGGGCGCGGACCCAGGAACCCACGCTGGGATGCGACCAGACGCTGGAGTTCGAGGATGAGACCTTCGACAAGCCGGAGGACATCGATGCGCTCCGCCGTCAGCTCGGGCGCCTGCGCGGCAAGACTCATGTGCTGCATAGCGCCCTGGTGCTGGTCGAGCATGGCGCGCCCACCTGGCGGGAGGTTGTCAGCGTGACCCTGACGATGAGGCCGTTCTCGGACAGCTTCCTCGACGATTATCTTGCGGTAGAGGGTGAGGCGTTGCTGGGCTCGGTCGGCGGATACCGGATCGAGGGACCCGGGGTGCAACTGTTCGACCGCATCGGCGGCGATCATTTCGCCGTCCTCGGCTTGCCGCTGATGGGGCTGCTGAGTGCGCTGCGCCAGCGGGGATTGTCGCCCCTATGAAGATCACCGGGCGAGCCATGGTGGCGGGGGTGGTCGGTCGGCCGGTGGGTCATTCGCTGAGCCCTTCGCTGCATGGGGCCTGGATTCAGGCTGCGGGTCTCGATGCGCTGTACGCGCCGTTCGAACCGGCGGCGGAGGGTTTCAAAACGCTAGTCGAGGGGCTGCATGCCGGCGGTGTGCGTGGGGTCAACGTCACGCTGCCGTTCAAGGAACAGGCCCTGGCGTTAGCCGACATCGTCGGTTTTGAAGCAGAGGCCGCGGGGGCGGCGAATGTGCTGGTGTTTAGGTCCGACGGCCGGATCGAGGCCCACAACACCGACGGCGTCGGTCTGTTGGCGGCCTTCGCCGAGCAGGCGCCTGGGACCGACTTGCGGTCCGGACCGGTGGTGATCCTCGGGGCGGGCGGCGCGGCGCGAGGCGCCGCGGCGGCGTTGAAAACTGCCGGTGTTCCGGAGCTGAGGATCGTCAACCGCACCCTGGAGCGCGCGGTGGATCTGGCTGATCGGTTCGGTGCGCACGCCTACGCAATCGAGGACGCGGGCAAGGCCTTTGCTGAGGCCGTGGCGGTCATCAACTCGACCTCCGCCGGTCTCAGCGGGGACGCTGCGCCACACTTGCCGCTG
>Ga0302314_10014477_pt1 | contig 13495 bp, 9 predicted proteins | sample III_Palsa_N2_3_FD_200533 | JGI IMG/M metagenome (GOLD analysis project Ga0302314, IMG submission 200533) | Peat permafrost microbial communities from Stordalen Mire near Abisko, Sweden - III_Palsa_N2_3 | ecosystem: Environmental > Terrestrial > Soil > Palsa > Peat permafrost | place: Sweden...
CGCGCGCTCGCAGTCGAGGTCCCACCGCGCGCCGAGTGCTGGCGCGCCATTCACGCCGAGCTCGAGCGGATCGCCAGCCACCTCGACGTGATCGCCAAGGAAGCGGAGACAACGGCACTCTCGGTCGGCCAAGCCCGGTTCCAGATCCTCAAGGAGCAGACGATGCGCCTGCGCGCGCGGCTCACCGGTAGTCGCTTTGGGCGAGGGGTCGTGATCCCCGGCGGGGTCCGCTTCGACGGCGGGATCGAGACGGGCGAGCTGATCGCCGAGCTCGCGGCGCTCGAGCGCGACCTGCGTCGCGATCGCCGGATGTTCCTGGGCACGGCCTCGATGGTCGACCGCCTGTTCGGCGGCGGCGAGCTCAAGCGCGCGCTGGTCGAGGAGTACGGCGCCGTCGGCCCGCTCGCGCGCGGATCTGGGGTCTCGACCGACACCCGGCACGAACGGCCCTACGGCGACTACCGCCGCTTGGGACTGCGCGTGGTCACGATGCGCGACGGCGACGCGATGGCACGGATCAACGTGCGCTTCGGGGAGCTCAGCGAGTCGCTGCGGATCCTGCGCCAGTCGCTCGATCACCTGGCACGGCTCGATGGCAAGCTCAGCGTGAGGATCGCGGGCCGCAGCAGCGGCGCCGCGTTCGGCTGGTCGGAGGCACCCCAGGGCGAGCTCGCGATCTGGGTCGAGATCCGCGACGAGGTGATCCATCGCCTGCATGTCGCCGATCCGTCGCTGCGCAACTGGGCGCTGTTCGACCACGCGTTCCCGAAGGACGTACTCACCGACTTCGCGTTCATCGAGCACAGCTTCGGGCTCACGCCGGCGGGAGCGGATCGCTGATGCTCGAGTGGATCGCCCGGGGCCTGTCGAAGGGTCGGATCACGACGCGCTACCCGGGGCGCCCCGAGCAGGGACCGCCTGGCTATCGCGGCGCCGTCACGGTACGCGGTACCCCCAGCGCTCCGTCGGCGCTTGCGACGGTCTGTCCCACGGGCGCGATCTCCGTCGACGGCGGCCATGTCCGCCTCGATCGCGGACGGTGCATCCTCTGCGGAGACTGCGTTCGTGCCGCGCCGGACTGGTTCGAGTTCTCCGAGCGCTACGAGACCGCCTCCCGCTCGCGCACCGGCCTGCTCGTGGATCCCCTGAACGGAGACGAGAAAGTGGAGCCGGCTCGTCGCGTGCTCGGCGAGCAAGCCCGGGCACTGAAGCGCTCGATCCACGTAAGGCATATTGATTGCGGCTCCGACGGCGCCGAGGAGTGGGAGATCCAGGCGCTGTGGAATCCGTTCTACGACATCCAACGGCTCGGATTCTTCCTCACCGCGGCGCCGAGGCACGCGGATGTGCTGCTCGTCACCGGTGGGGTGACCGCGCCGATGCGAGCGCCGCTCGAGCGCACCTGGGACGTCATGCCCGAGCCCAAGGCGCTCGTCGCGATCGGGACCGACGCATGCTCGGGCGGGCTCGCAGCGAGCGGAGGGCTGGTCGCGGGCGGCGTCGGCGAGGTGCTCGACGTCGATGTCTACGTTCCCGGCTCGCCGCCCGCGCCCATCGCGATCATGCACGGGCTGCTGCTCGCCGTCGGGCTGCTGAGAGACGGGCCGAGCGCATGACGGTGGTGTTCGCACTGGCCATGGCCGCCCTGGCGCTGGCGCCGCTGCTCGCGACCCGCGCGGGACGCCTGGCGGCGCTGTGCTCGGCGACCGGATGCCTGCTGCTCGTGATCGTCGGCCTCGATGGCGCGCTCGCCGCCGCCCCGCTGTCGCTGGACCTCGGCGGCTGGCTCGGCTTCGGTCACAGCGCCCTGCGCGCCGACGGGCTCGCGGGCATCTTCCTCGCGCTGACCGGGCTGACCGGTGGTGCGGTCTCGCTCGCTTACGCCGAGCTGCCGCCCGGTCGCTGGCTGACTGCGCTCGGGAGCGTGCTCGTGCTCGCCGTCGCGGTCGCCATCGGCGCCGACAACGGGTTTCTCTTCCTGCTCGCCTGGGAGACGCTGACCGTGTGCATATACCTGATCACCAGTTCGGACCGAGCTCGCCCGGGGGAGCTCGTCGCCGGCTACCTGACGGCGGGGCTGACCAAGGTGGGCGGGGCAGCGCTGCTGGCGGCCTTCGGTCTGCTCTATGGGCACACGCACAGCTTCTCGCTCGGGCTCTGGTCGCATGCCTCGCTCTCGGCCGGCACCCGCGGCGTCTTGTTCGTCCTGTTCCTGATCGCGTTCGGGAGCAAGGTCGGCGTGCTGCCACTCCAGGGCGGGCTGCCGGCCGGCTACGGTGCCGCGCCACGGCTGGGCGCAGCTTCGCTGTCGGTGGCGCTGTGCGCCGGTTTCTACGGGCTGTGGCGGTTCGAGTTCGGTGTGCTCGGCCCGCTGCCCACCTGGTCCGGGGACGCGCTGCTCGTCCTCGGTGGCATCACCGCGCTCGTCGGGATCGCCTACGCGCTGACGCAGGACAACCTGCGCCGGTTCCTCGGGTATTCGACCATCGAGCACACCGGAATCGTGCTCGTCGGACTCGGCGTCGCCCTGCTAGGACACGCGGCCCACGATCCCCCGCTCGCGGCGGCGGGCCTGCTCGCCGCGACCCTGCACGTATGCGCGCACAACCTGGCCAAGACGCTGGCATTGATCGGCGTCGACCGCGTCGAGGTCGCTACCGGGGAGCGCACCCAGGATCCGCTCGGCGGCCTGTCCAGGGTGATGCCGCTGAGCGCCGCCGGTGTCGGGGTCGCATGCCTGACGCTCGCGGCCATCCCACCCCTCGGCGGCTTCGTCAGCGAGTGGTTCACCTTCGAGGCGCTGCTCCAGGGCTTCCGCATGCCGACGCTGCTCTCCCGCCTGCTGTGCGCGCTCGCCGCCGCGGCGCTGGCCCTGACTGCCGGGCTCGGGCTGCTCGCGTTCGCCAAGTACTACGGATTCATGTTCCTCGGTCTCGCCCGTCGCACCGCCGCCGGGCTCCGCGAACCCTCGCGCCGCCCGTTCGGACTCGTGCTCCTAAGCGCTGTGATCCTGTTCCTCGGCACCGTCGCGCCGTGGGAGATCCACGCGCTCGGGTCCGGTCTGCGGCCGCTCCTCGGATTTAACGCCGCCAGCTCGGCGATCAGCCACCCACTCGTGCTCGGTCCCGTGTTCGCGGACTTCTCCGTGCTCGCGCCGACGTGGCTGAGCATCGTGCTGCCGTCCTACGCGGTGCTGGCGCTGCTGATCGCCGTGAGCACAGGGCCGGGCAAGGTCCGGCGAGCGCCGGTCTGGGTGACGGGCAGCGGCCCCGAGATCGCCTCTGTGCAGTATCGCCCGTCGGCGTACTCCAACCCGATGCGTGTCGTGCTGCGCGGACCACTCGGCTACCGGACCCGGCTCGTGCAGACCCACGACGACGCATCGCACCCGACGTTCATGGTCGAGAACGGCGTGGTGCTCGCGATCGACCGCTTCATCTACGGGCCGCTGGCGCGAACCGCCCTGGGCATCGCGGCGCGGGTCCGCTCGCTGCAATCCGGGCGGCTGTCCGCGTACCTCCTCTACATGCTGATCGCCCTGGTCGGCGCCCTGTCCCTCGTCCCCATCCTGCGCTGAATGTTCCAGAGGATCATGCTTGCCTGGGACGGTTCCGAGGTCGCGCTGCGAGCCTTTGATGTCGCGATCGACATCACCCGCCGCTACCAGGCAAGCCTCCAAGCCGTCTCGATCGCCTACTCGCCCGCGCACGCTGAGACGAGCGCTGACCGGATCGAATCGGCCGAGGCTGCCCGCCGTTACCTGCTCGAGACCTTCGCGCAGACCCGCGATCGCGCCGAGCGCGCCGGCGTCGATGTCGAGCACGAAGTGATCGAGGGAGAGCCTCCGGCACGGACGTTGCTGGCCCACGCCCACGCCCACGGCTTCGACCTGATCATTTGCGGTCATCACCACAGCCGCCGGGCCGGGCGGCTGCTGCTGCGCGGCGTCGCCGAAGCGCTCATCGCCGACGCAACCACCCCGGTGCTCGTCGTCAGCGAGGACTCGTGACTCAGCACTCGCCGCCGGGCCACGGGGCGTGCAAGGATGCCGCCATGGACGACGCGGTCGAGCAGCGCATAGCCGCGAACGAAGCGCGATTTCGCGAGGTCAACGAGGCGATCTCGCGCGGGCAATGGCCCGGCGAAGGCGAGGCGGCCGTGGGCTTTCGCTGCGAGTGCGCCGCCCTCGGTTGCAATCGCGTGGTCGAGCTCACGTTCCCCGACTACGAGCGCGTCCGCGCTCATCCGCGTCGCTTCGTGGTGTTCCCCGATCACCACCGCGAGGAGATTGAAAAGGTCGTCGAGACCCGGCCCGGCTACCTCGTCGTCGAGAAGATCGACGAGGCAGGCAAGCGGGCGGAGGAGACTGATCCCCGGCGTTGATCGTCGGCCGCGGGTGGCGCAGCGCCGAGGCGGAAGCGCATGTGGAGCTCTGTGCCTCCGTTGGATCGGTTGACTATCGTCAGCTCGTCGCACGCCTGCGCGATCAAGGTCAGTCCCAGACCGAGCCCGCTCTTGCCACCACCTTGATGTATCCCCGCGCCGTCGTCGGCGACGAGGACCCACAGCTCACCTCCGGCCACGGCCGCGGTGAATTGGATCGCTCCGGGCCGGTCCCGGTAGGCATGGACGATCGCGTTCGTGACCGCCTCCGAGGTCGCGAGACGGATCTCGTCGACCTGTTCCGGGGTCGCACCCGCGGCGTGGGCTAGAGCAGCCACCTCCCGCCGCGCTGCGCCCAGCGATTCGGGAACCGCGGCGTAGGACTTGCTGATGGTTTCTAGGAGCCGGACCATTCCTGATCTCGGGAGAACCCGTGCATGGCCTATGCATACCCGGTAGCCGATTCGCTAACCCACCGAGGTCCGACCGCGCAGACCCCAACGCCGTCCCATGGCTATCCGCGCGTGTACTGTGATCGCATGTTCAAGAAGGTCCTGGTGGCCAACCGGGGAGAGATTGCTGTCCGCGCCTTCCGCGCGGCTTACGAGCTGGGCATAGCCAGCGCCGCGCTCTACACGCCCGACGACCGGGGCTCGGTGCACCGCGTCAAGGCCGACGAGGCCTACGAGGTCGGGGAGGCGGGACATCCGGTGCGGGCCTACCTCGACATCGACCTCGTCGTCGGCTTGGCGCAGCGGATCGGGGCCGATGCCGTCTACCCGGGCTACGGCTTCATGTCCGAGAACCCCGAGCTCGCGCGCGCGTGTGCGCGCGCGGGCATAACGTTCGTCGGGCCGCCGGCGGAGGTGCTGGCGGCGACCGGTAACAAGGTCCGCGCCCGCGAAGCCGCCCGGCGCGCCGGCGTCCCCGTGCTCCGCGCCTCGGACGTCCTCGTCGACGCCGCCGACGCGCCCGCGGCGGCCGAGGGGATGGCCTTCCCCCTGTTCGTCAAGGCCGCCGAGGGCGGCGGCGGCCGGGGAATGCGCCTCGTCGCCTCCGCGCGCGACCTCGAGGATGCGGCGCGCTCGGCCATGCGCGAGGCTGAGGGGGCGTTCGGCGACCCTTCCGTGTACCTCGAGGAGGCATTGGTGCGCCCCCGGCACATCGAGGTCCAGATCCTGGCCGACGCCGAGGGCAACGTAGTGCACCTGTTCGAGCGCGACTGCTCGGTGCAGCGCCGCCACCAGAAGGTGATCGAGCTCGCGCCGGCGCCCAACCTCGACCCGGCCCTGCGCGACCGCCTGTGCGCGGACGCGGTGCGCTTTGCCCGCGAGGTCGGTTACGTCAACGCCGGGACGGTGGAGTTCCTGGTCAATCCCGAGCGCGGCGAGCACGTGTTCATCGAGATGAACCCCCGCATCCAGGTCGAGCACACGGTGACCGAGGAGACGACCGACGTCGATCTGGTGCGCTCGCAGCTACTGATCGCCGGCGGCGCGACGCTCGAGGATCTCGGGCTCCGCCAGGATCGACTGCACCAGCGGGGGGTGGCCTTGCAGTGCCGGATCACCACCGAGGATCCTGCGGCCGACTTCCGGCCCGACACCGGGCGGATCTCTGCCTACCGCGCGCCGGGCGGGGCGGGCATCCGCCTCGATGAGGGCACCGCTTACGTCGGCGCGGAGATCTCGCCCTACTTCGATTCGCTGCTCCTCAAGGTGACCGCGCGTGGGGAGGATCTGCACATCGCGGTCGCGCGGGCGCGCCGGGCCGTAGACGAGGTCCGTGTCCGCGGGGTGAGCACCAACCAGGCTTTCCTGCGCGCCGTGCTCGACGATCCCGACTTCGGCGCCGGGCGCACGTACACGACCTTCGTAGACGAGCATCCGGAGTTGAGCGCGGTCGGCGCGCGGGGGGACCGGGCGTCGAGGCTGCTGCGTCGCCTCGCGGAGGTGACGGTCAACCGCCCGCACGGCTCGCTCCCACCCGGGGCCGACCCGGCCACGAAGCTGCCGCCCCTTCCCCCCGGCGCGGCACCTCCCGGGTCGCGCCAGCGCCTGCAGGAGCTCGGACCGGACGGCTTCGCCCGCTGGCTGCGGGAGGAGCCCGCGCTCGGGGTCACCGACACGACACTGCGCGATGCCCACCAGTCGCTGCTGGCCACCCGCATGCGCACGTTCGACATGGCCGTCATCGCGCCCTACCTGGCGCACCTACTGCCACAGATGCTCTCGCTCGAGGTGTGGGGCGGCGCGACCTACGACGTCGCGCTGCGCTTCCTCGCCGAGGACCCGTGGGAGCGCCTCGCGCTCCTGCGCGAGCGGATACCCAACCTGTGCCTGCAGATGCTCCTGCGCGGACGCAACCTGCTCGGGTACGAGCCCTACTCCGAAGCGGCGGTACGCGCCTTCGTCGCCGAGGCGACGGCCACCGGGATCGACATCTTCCGTATCTTCGACGCGCTCAACAACGTCGAGCCGATGCGCGCCGCGATCGCCGCGACGATCGAGGCGGGCGCCGTCGCTGAGGGGGCGGTGTGCTACACCGGCGATCTCTCCGACCCCGCCGAGCGCGTGTACACGCTCGACTATTACCTGCGCGTCGCCGAGGGACTTGTGGATGCGGGGGTGCACGTGCTCGCGATCAAGGACATGGCGGGCCTGCTGCGCGCGCCCGCGGCGCGGACGCTCGTCACCCGGCTGCGCGAGGAGTTCGACGTGCCCTTGCACCTGCACACCCATGACACCGCGGGCGGCCAGCTCGCGACCTACCTGGCGGCAATCGACGCCGGCGTGGACGCGGTCGACGGCGCGGCGGCCCCGATGGCGGGAAGAACGAGCCAGCCGACCCTGTCGGGGATCGTCAGCGCCACCGACTTCACCGACCGCGCCACGGGACTGTCGCTCGGCGCGCTCCTCGACCTCGAGCCCTACTGGGAGGCCGTGCGCTCGAGCTACGAGCCGTTCGAGACGCGCATGCGCGCGCCCACCGGACGGGTGTACCACCATCAGATCCCCGGCGGTCAGCTCACCAACCTCCGTCAGCAGTCGATCGCCCTCGGCCTCGGCGAGCGCTTCGAGGAGATCGAGGCTGCGTACGTGCACGCCAACGAGCTGTTGGGGGACATCGTCAAGGTGACCCCCACGAGCAAGGTGGTGGGCGATCTCGCCCTCTTCGTGGTCTCCGGCGGCATCGATTGGGACGACCTGCGCGAGCATCCCGAGCGCTTCGACCTGCCCGACTCGGTGCTTTCCTTCCTCCGCGGCGAGCTCGGCGAGCCCGCGGGAGGGCTGCCGCAGCCCTTCGCCGAGCGGGCGCTGCGCGGGACGGCGCCGAGCGACGGAGCCACCGCCGGCGGCGAGGACGCGGAGCTGCCCGAAGCGGGCCCCGAGCGGCGGGCGGCGCTGTCGGAGCTCATGTTCCCGGGCCCCTTCCGCGACCAGCAGGAGGCCCGCGAGCACTACGGCGACGTGTCCGTGATTCCCACCCTGCCCTTCTTCTACGGTCTCAGGGAGGAGGACGAGCACGCCATCGACCTCGAGCCCGGGGTCAGGCTGGTGGTCGGCCTCGAGGCGATCGGCGAGCCCGACGCGCGTGGCATGCGCACCGTCCTGACCCGGCTCAACGGTCAGCTACGGCCGATCGACGTCCGCGACGAATCTATCCAGGTCACCTCGGCCGTCGTCGAGCGCGCCGACCCCAAGGACCCCGCCCACGTGCCGGCACCGCTCGCGGGCATCGTCACCGTCAGGGTGAAGGAGGACGACGAGGTCGCCGAGGGCGACCCGATCGCCGTGCTCGAAGCGATGAAGATGGAGTCGACGATCACCGCTCCCCACGCCGGCCGCGTCGCGCGCGTGGCGGCGCCCACCGGCGGCCGGCTCGAGCAGGGCGACCTCATTCTCGTGCTGGAGCGGAGCTAAGGGCGGTAGCGCAGCCCGTCGATCGCCATGTCGAGGATGTGGTCGATCTGGCCGGGCTCGCTGGTGGGGATCTTGGCGATCCCGCCCACCATCTGGATTACTTCCGTGAGGTCGGTGTCGGTGCGTACGACGCGGGACTGCTGAGCGCGCTCGAGGAGGGGCTCGCCGGCCGTCCACATGGCGGCACGGCAGCTCTTGAACAGCTCTCCGTCGCGCTCGACGTAGCTGAGCAGCTCTCCCGCCAGCGCCTGCTTCCTCACCATGTACTCCACGAAGCGGTGCAGCCAGGCCGCGAGCGCGTCCCAGGGCGGCAGCTCGGCAAAGTCGGCGGCGGAGCGGCACAGCTCCTCTACCTCCTCGAGGTAGACGGCCTCGACCAGCGCCTGGCGGGTCGGGAAGTGGCGGTAGAGCGTGCCGATCCCTACCTCCGCACGCCTGGCGATCTCTTCGAGCGACGTCGATGCCCCGCGGTCGGCGAACGCGTCGCGCGCGGCGGCGACGACCTTCTCGTAGTTGCGCCGAGCGTCCGCTCGCTTAGGGCGCGGGGGACCGAACTGGGGGGTGGTATCGAGGGTGCTCATCAGTCGTGGGCAAAGATTCGCTTGACAAACCGGAGGGAGCCTCCGTATAGTTCCGGAGGAAGCCTCCACTTAGTACTGGAGGGAGGCTCCATTTTAGCACCGCCCCTGATCAGTCACAACAGTTGGGAATCCTTCCATGAGCACCCCCTCCCCCGCCATCGATCGCCGCCGCTGGCTGGCCCTCGCCGTCGTCTGCCTGGCCCAGCTCATGATCGTCCTCGACATCACGATCGTGAACGTAGCCCTGCCCTCGATCCAGCGTCAGCTGCACTTCACCCAGGGAAATCTCACCTGGGTCGTCAACGCCTTTCTCGTCACCTACGGCAGCTTCCTGCTGCTCGCCGGACGGCTGGGGGATCTACTCGGGCGCAAGCGGGTGTTCCTCGCCGGCGTGCTCCTGTTCACTGCCGCCTCGGCGCTGTGTGGCGCCGCGCCGAGTCAGGGCTTCCTCATCGTTGCCCGCCTCATCCAGGGCGTGGGCGCGGCCCTCCAGGCCTCGGTCATCCTGGCCATCATCGTCACCGAGTTCCCGCAGGCGGCCGACCGGGCGCGTGCGATGAGCGCCTACGTCTTCGTCTCGGTGGCCGGCGGATCGCTCGGCCTGCTCGCCGGTGGCGCCCTCACCGAAGCTCTGAGCTGGCACTGGATCTTCTTCGTCAACGTGCCCATCGGCATCACCAGCGTCACGCTGGGCAAGGCCCTGATCCCCGCCCAGGAAGGCATCGGGATCAAGCAGGGCGTCGACTGGCTCGGATCAGCGCTCGTCACCCTGTCCCTGATGACCGCCGTGTACGCCATCGTCCAGGCCACCAGCCACGGCTGGGTCTCCTCCCAGGTACTCGGCTACGGCGTGCTCGCGGTCGCGCTCATGGGGGCCTTCCTGACCCTCGAAGCCCGGATCGATAACCCCATCATGCCGCTGCGCATCCTGCGCCTGCGCGGCCTGATCGCCGCCAGCGCCGTGCGGGGCTTCCTCGTCACCGGCATGTACTCGACCTTCTTCCTGGGCACGCTCTACCTCGAGCACGTGCTCCATTACGGCGCACTACAAACAGGCTTGGCGTTCCTACCGTGGACGATCACCGTGGCCATCGTGTCCCTGGGCGTAACCGCGCGCCTGGTCGGTCGGTTCGGGCCCATGCGCGTGCTTACCCTCGGGATGGGCACGGCCATCGCCGGGCTCCTGCTCCTCTGCACCACAGGACCGCACACGAGCTTCTTCCCCACCATCTTCCTGGCCTACTTCGCGCTCGGCCTGGGAATCGGCAACGCCTTCATGCCTCTGCTCACGATCGCCATGGCTGATGTCCCCGCCGCCGACGCAGGACTGGGCTCGGGGATCACCAACGTCTCCCAGCAGGTCTCCGGCGCGCTCGGGCTCGCCGTGCTCGGCACCATCGCCACCAATCACTCCAAGGCCCTCGAGGCCAGCGGCCACTCGCTCGCCACCTCGCTGATCGGCGGCTACCACCTCGCCTTCGCGATCGGCGCGACGAGCATCGCGGTGGGGATGTTGACGGCGCTTGCCGTCCTCAGAACCCGCCGCGCGCCCGTCACCTCGCAGCCCGCGGCTGACTCGGCTCTGACGCCGAGGGCCACCGCGCGGGTATGACCTCGAACCCAGCAAAGGACCCCATGTCAACACTCTCACCCCCCATCTCCCGACGCTCCCCTCACGTCACCTGCGCCGGATGCGGCACGCGGTGGCGGGCCGAAAACGCCCCGCACGGCCGGAACTGTCCGCGCTGCGACTTCCCGCTGATCACCCGCACCTGGGCTCCGGAGACGATCCGGGCCCGAGGCCGCACCATCGGCGCCGGCAGGTAGGTACGCTGCCTCACCTCTGCGCACGCGAGTCGCCGATCGTCTGACACGCTCTCCGGCCCGGGTCTGGCTGAACGCTCACGACCCTGGCTACGCCGCCCTTCGCCGTGCGGGCCGCGCCGCAGTGGTGATGCCGGCGATGTTCGCGCTCGGCGACAAGGTGATCGCCAACCCGACGATGTCGTACTTCATCGCCTTCGGCTCCTTCGCGATGCTGCTCTTGGTCGACTTCCCCGGTTCGATCAGAGATCGGCTCCGCGCCCAGGCAGCTCTCGGCGTCGCCTGCACGGCGCTGATCTGCCTGGGCACCCTGGCGTCCGGGTCGACGCCGGTGGCGGCGGTGGCGATGACCGTCGTCGCGTTCCTCATCCTCTTCGCCGGCGTCGTGAGCTCGGTGCTCGCCGGGGCCACCACGGCACTTCTGCTCGCGTTCATCCTCCCCGTCTCGCTCGCGGGCTCGGCCTCCGAGATCCCCGATCGCATCGCCGGCTGGGGGCTCGCCGCCGCGGCTTCCCTGATCGCCATCAGCGTGCTCTGGCCCTCGCCCGTGCGCAACCCGGTGCGGGGCGCGGCCATCGCCGCCTGCCGAGCACTCGCGGCGCGGCTGAGCGCCGAGGTCGCCTATGTGATGGGCGACGGCGACGGCGGAGCCCGGGAAGCTCATCAGGCCGCGATCGAGCAGGCCGACGAAGCGGCGGAACGCCTCCAGTCGGTGTTCTTCGCCACCCCCTACCGGCCGACCGGCCTCAGTACCGACGCCCGTGCGGTGGTCCGCATGGTCGACGAGCTGCGCTGGCTGGGCGCCGTCGTCCTGCGCTCGGCGCCGCGCCTTCATCCGCCCCACCCCAACCGCCCGGTGTGCCGTGTCAGGAAGTCTGCCTCCGAGGTCCTCGAGCGAGCGGCAGACCTCCTCGACGCACCGCAGAGCACGACCGAGGACCTGGATGTGGCGCTGGCCGAGATGCGCGATGCCCTCAGCGCGCTGGAGCGCGCCACCACCACCGACCTGCCCACGGCAGCGGCGTCGGACGGCGAAGGTGAGCTCGCTCGCAAGGTCGTTTCCGCGCTCGATCCCAGTTTCCGCGCTCAGGAGCTGAGCTTCGTCGTCGGTCAGATCGCCGCCAACGCGAGCTTCGCCGCCGCGGCGCAGCGGCGTAGCTGGCTCGATCGAATCCTCGGTCGTCAGCCGGCCGGGTTCACGGGAGCGCTGACATCGTTGCGCGAACGCGCCGGCTCTCACGCTCGGTGGAGCTCCTCCTGGCTGCACAACAGCCTGAGGGGAGCCGCCGCCCTCGGCCTCGCCGTCCTCGTCGCAGACCTCAGCGGTGTCCAGCACGGCTTCTGGGTCGTCTTCGGCACGCTGGCCGTCCTCCGCTCCAACGCTCTGAGCACGGGACAGAACATCGTCCGGGCCATGGCGGGAACGGCCATCGGGCTCGTCGTGGGTGGTGCGCTCGTCTACCTGATCGGGACCAATACGGCTGTCCTGTGGGTGCTGCTCCCGTTCGCAATCCTGATCGCCGGGCTGGCGCCGTCGACCATCTCCTTCGCCGCCGGGCAGGCGGCGTTCACGCTCACGCTGCTCATTCTCTTCAACATTCTCATCCCGGCAGGGTGGAAGATCGGCCTGTTACGGATCGAGGACGTGGCCATTGGTTGCGCGGTCAGCCTCGCCGTCGGCTTGCTCTTCTGGCCTCGCGGCGCCGCCTCCGCGCTCGGCCGGGCCCTGTCGGAGGCGTACGTCGTCAGCGCCGCGTATCTCGCCGACGCCGTGGCCTACGGCGTCAGCCGGTGTGACTCCGCCGGCCCGTCCTCACCGCAGCCCAGCGAGAGATCCCGGCAGGCCGCGGCCGCTTCCCGGAGGCTCGACGACACGTTCCGCGGCTACCTCTCCGAGCGGGGCTCCAAGCCCATTTCCCTCTCCGACGTCACCAGCCTGGTGACGGGCGTGGCGGGCGTGCGCCTGGCCGCGGACGCCGTGCTCGACCTGTGGGACGACGACGGGGCGCGCGGCGGGGATCGCTCGGCGGCTCGGCGCGAGCTGTTAGGCGCCGCCGAGCACCTGACGGGATGGTATGACCACTTCGCCGGCAGCCTGACGGGAGCTGAGGAGGTTCCCGACCCGCTGGCCCCCGATCAGGTCGCCGACGGCCGGCTCGTCGACGCGGTGGCCAACGATCTCGGCGACTCCGACGGGCACGCCACGGCCACCGGGGTGAGGGTGGTGTGGACCGGCGATCATCTCGACGCCGTACGACGGCTGCAGGACGTCCTCGTCGTCCCGGCTCGAGCGGCCGTCACCGAGCACGCGCTCGAGGCCGAGCACCTTAGTGAGAGCTTCTCACGCACCCACGGCCGTTAAGGGCCAGCGGATCCGCGGGTGATCATCGCCGGCCTCGGCCTCGGCGGCGCCCTGGGCTACGGCGGCGCCCTGGGCAACGGCGGCGCCCTGGGCTACGGCGGCGCCCTCCGGTTGCGCCACCGAGGCTGCCGGCTCAGGGGCCGGCGCCTGGCCCGGAACCGGGCAGCGACCGAAGAACTCGCTCTCCTCGTCCTCAGTCTCGAAGGTGCGCTCGAGACCCTCGACGAGCCATTCCTGGACGGTAGGGGAACGCACCGTCACTTCGACGACGGCCGGGTCCCCGGGCGCGATCCCGCTCGCCAGCGCATCGTCGACGCTGATGTGGAGCTGGATACCCTCGGTGGGGAATGAGTCGTGCGTTCTCTTCACTGTCGACGAGATCGTATTGCTTAACCGGACGCTAGTCAATAGCTGACTAGCGA
>Ga0302314_10014479_pt1 | contig 13495 bp, 10 predicted proteins | sample III_Palsa_N2_3_FD_200533 | JGI IMG/M metagenome (GOLD analysis project Ga0302314, IMG submission 200533) | Peat permafrost microbial communities from Stordalen Mire near Abisko, Sweden - III_Palsa_N2_3 | ecosystem: Environmental > Terrestrial > Soil > Palsa > Peat permafrost | place: Sweden...
TCCCAGTCGTCCCCGCCGGCGGCGGAATCGACGTACCCCGGTCCCGAGGACACCGGGTTCCGATTGGGATTTCAGCAGGCCCAGGCCACGGGATTCTGGACCTGGCTGCGTCTGAAGGCTGGGCGTCCGAACCCGAGCCCGGCACTTCTCGTTTCACCCTGGCTGGAGCTGGCGTGGTCCCCGTCGTTCTGACCTCGGGCTGAACCCTGACCAGGCTCGATACAATCGTCCTTCCCCGCTTGCCAAGCTGCAGAGCGGCGATATGCAGCATGCATTCCGCCGAAGCGGCAGGGAACGGCAAACCCGGGAACGACAACGAGAACGAGAGAAGGAACGAGGGAACGATGTCGGGTCACTCGAAGTGGGCGACCACCAAGTACCGCAAGGGCGCCCAGGACAAAGCCCGCGCCAAGATCTTCGCCAAGTGCATCCGCCTCGTCGAGGTCGCAGCCAGGGACGGGGGCGGCGACCTCGAAGCCAACGCCACTCTCCGCACCGCCTACCAGAAGGCGAGAGCGGCCAGCGTCCCGCTCGACACCATTGAGAAGGCCATCAAGCGGGGGACCGGCGACCTCGAGGGCGTCAGATACGAGGCCATCAACTACGAGGGCTACGGCCCCGGCGGCGTGGCGATCATGGTCGAGACGCTCAGCGACAACCGCAATCGCACCGGCGCCGAGATGCGCAACGTCTTCAACCGCAACGGCGGCAACATGGCCGAGCCCGGCGCCGTCGGGTGGCAGTTCGAACGCAAGGGCATCGTGACCGTCGCCCTGGACAACGAGGAGGACAAGGTCATGGAGACCGCCATGGAGGGCGGGGCAGAGGACATGACGAGCAACGGCGCCGTCTGGGTCGTCACCAGCGCGCCCGCCGACGTCGAGTCGGTGCGCCAGGCACTCGACGACGCCGGCATCACGCCCGAGTCGGTCGACCTCAGCCTCGAGCCGACCCAGCTGGTCCCTGTCCCCGACGAGGGCGAGGCCAAGAAGGTCCTGCGCCTCCTCGAGGCGATCGACGACCACGATGACGTGCAGGCCGTCCACTCCAACGCCGACATCTCCGACGAGGTCCTGGCCGCCTTCGAGGGCTGACCCCGCAGGTGAGGCCGCCGGCCCGGCGGCCTCCACCAGGTCCGCCCCCTGGGCGGCAGCCCCGACTATCCTGCGAACGCATGTTCGTATTGGGCATCGACCCCGGGCTCTCACGCTGCGGCTACGGGCTGGTGGCCCGGACCGAGGGCTCGTCCGCGCTGCGGGCCCAAGCCGCCGGGGTGGTGGAGACCGATCCGGAAGCGCCCCTGGCCGAGCGGCTGCTGATCCTGCACACCGAGCTGCGGGCGCTGGTGCAGGAGCTGGGACCGCAGGCCGTCGTGGTCGAGCGGGTCTTCTTCCAGGTCAACGCCAAGACGGCCATGTCGGTCGCGCAGGCCAGCGGGCTGGCGCTCCTCGTGGCCGCCGAGGCCGGCTGTGAGGTGGTCCAGTACACGGCCAACGAGGTGAAGCTCAGCCTGGTGGGCTACGGGGCCGCCACCAAGGACCAGGTGCAGCGCATGGTGGCCCAGGTGCTGGGCCTGCCGGCGGTCGACGGACCGCCCGACGTGGCCGACGCGCTGGCGTTGGCGGTCTGCCACCTGACCACCGTGCCCCTGCGGCGGGCCATGCAGGCCGCACTCGTGAAGGAGGGAACCCAGTGATCGGACTGCTTCGTGGAGCGGTGGTGCTGCGGACCGGTGAGGGCGAGGTGATCATCGATGTCGCGGGCGTGGGCTACCGGGTCGCGGTCACGCCCGCTACGGCGGCTGCATTGGTCGTCGGCGGGGCGGGCGGTGGCGCAGGCGGTGGCGGCGAGGCGACGCTGTACGTGCACACCCATGTGCGCGAGGACGCCATCGTGCTCTACGGCTTCGTGCACGACGACGAGCGGCGCTGCTTCGAGGTGTTGCTGGGCTCGCACGGGGTCGGTCCCGCACTTGCGTTGGCCATCATGGCGGCGCTGTCCCCGGCGGCCTTGTCCACTGCCGTTTTGGAAGAGGACCTCGACACCCTGTGCACCGTGCCGGGCGTGGGGCGCAAGACGGCGGCCCGGCTCCTGATCGAACTGAAGAGCCGGCTGGACCTGCCCGACCTTTCGCTGTCCGGTGCGGGTGCAGTTGCAGGTGGCGTTGCTGGTGCGGGCGGGCTGGGTGCCGGTGGTGCCGGATCGACCCGGACCTCCCGCGCCGAGGCCCGGGCGGCCCTGAGCGAGCTCGGCTACGCCCCCGACGAGATCCGCGGCGCACTGGACGGCCTACGCGACGATGTCGGGGTGGAAGAGATGCTGCGGTTGGCGCTGCGCGAGCTGGCTTCGCGGTGAGCCGATGAGCCCCCGCGCCCGGCGGGAGGTGCTGGCCGTGGAGCCCGAGCTCGAGTCCGCCTCCGGTTCGGGCGCTGACCCCGATGAGCGGGTGGTCGACCCGGCCGCTTCGAGCGGCGCCGAAGAGGCCGAGGAGGTCGGGCTCCGGCCGCGGTCGCTCTCGGAGTTCCTCGGACAGCCCGAACTGGTCGAGCACTTGGCGATCGTGCTGCAGGCGGCGCGTCAGCGTGGTCAACCCGTGGACCACATTCTGTTCGCGGGGCCGCCCGGGCTGGGCAAGACGTCCCTGGCGGGGATCGTGGCGACCGAGATGGGCGCCGGGTTCCGCATCACCGCCGGCCCCGTCCTGACCCGGGCCGGTGATCTCGCCGCGTTGCTCACCGACCTGCAGGACGGTGACGTGCTCTTCATCGACGAGATCCACCGCCTGCACCGCTCCGTCGAAGAGATGCTGTACTCGGCCATGGAGGACGGCCGCCTCGACATTCTGATCGGCAAGGGCCCTACCGCCCGCTCCATCCGCCTAGAGCTCCCGCGCTTCACGCTGGTCGGCGCCACCACCCGGACCGGCCTCGTGGCCGGGCCACTGCGGGACCGCTTCGGATTCGTCGGGCGACTGGACCTCTACGACCCCGCCGACCTGCGTGCCATCGTGGAGCGCTCGGCCCGCATTTTGAAGGTGCGCATCGACGAGGAAGGCGCCATCCGGATCTCGGAGCGCTCCCGGGGCACGCCGCGGGTGGCCAACCGGCTCCTGCGGCGGGTGCGGGACTTCGCGGAGGTGCGCGGCGAGGGCTTCATCGACGGCACCATCGCCAGTGATGGGCTGGAGCTCTTCGGCGTGGACGAGCTGGGTCTGGACAAGGTCGACCGGGCCATCCTGTCGACGCTCTGTGGTCGCTTCGGGGGGCAGCCCGTGGGCCTGACCACGCTGGCCCAGTGCGTGGGTGAGGAAACGGACACGATCGAGGATGCGTACGAGCCCTTCCTGCTGCAGAGCGGGCTCATTCAGCGGACGTCCCGGGGCCGGGTGGCCACCCAACGCGCCTGGAATCACCTCGGCTTGGAGCGACCGGCCTCGGCCGCCGACGCAATGAACACGCCTCCACTCTTCTGACGGGGCCCCCGTGGTCCACCGCGTGCGCAATAACTCACGTTTCTTGCGCACGATCCGCCACTCATGGGTTAGCGTTTCGTGGTTGCACCACAAGAGGGAAGCGAGGTGACCACATGGCAGGAATGACGACGCGCTCGACATGCTCGACGCTGATCACGTCCGCCATCGTGGCCCGGCCGCCCGTCTTTGCGCTTGGTGCCGTCGGAGGGAGGTCCCGGATGGCCGGGCCCGATCTCTGCCCCGCTGGTCACTGACGCCGACCACGACACCGCCGGGCTCACCGCCCGGACGCAATCCGAGGTTGACCGTGCACCGCGAGTGCGCCCCTTTCCTCGACCCGCTCGCTTCACCTCCCCACTGGAGACCCTCATGGGTGAACGCACCCTCTTTCCCAATGCCTCGACCAAAGAGACTCTGGCGTACTGCTGGCGCCAGATGCAGCCCGACCGCGCCGCCTTCGCCGGCGCCTGCACGGCCATCGTGCTCGGCACCCTGGCCAATGCCGTGGCGGCGCCGCTGATCTTCGCCGCGCTGTTGAGCCGCATATCGCAGCTCGGGCCGCACGCGCACGAAGGGCTCTGGCAGTCCTTCGGTCCGCTGCTGGTGGCCTACGCCGTCGTGCTGGTGGCCGCCACGGTCTTCGGGCGCATCGGCGGCTGGATGAATTGGGGCGCCACGCTGCGCTCGTTCGGCCGCGCCATCACGAGCGGGTACGACCACTTGATGAGCCTCAGCCACTCGTGGCACACCGACAGGCCCTCGGGCGAGGTCATCGCCACGTTGGAGACGTCGACGTGGGCCTTCGCCGACATGATCGACGCCACCGTGTGGGGCATCCTGCGCATCGGCGTCACGACGATCGGGGCCATCGTGGTCCTCGGGGTCGTGGCCTGGCCGGTGGCGCTGGTGATGGCCGGGTTGGTCGGCGTGTTCGGCCTGGTGCTGCACCGGCGCATGGGCCGGGTGGTCGCGGCGGAGAAGGAGTTCTCCGACTCGCACTCCCGGGCCACCGGGGTGATCGCCGACACGATCGCCAACCTGACCACCGTGCGTTCGCAGGCCGCGGAGGAGCGGGAGAAGGAGCATGTCGGCGCGTTGGTCGCTGACTCCATCGGAGCGGACCTGCGAGCGCGCAAGGTCTTCACCTCGACGCGCATCCAGATGGAGTCGGCCATGGCCTTTTTCAACTGGGCCGCCATCGTGGTCGGCGTTCTCCTGGCCTTGCACCGTGTCGCAGCGGCGGGTGCGGTGTACCTGATCCTCTTCTACGCGACGTTCGTCGGCACCAGCCTGGAGGAGTCCTTCGAGTTCATCCGCTTGATTTCACGCGCCGTCGGTCGCTGTGCGAAGTTCGCCGGCATCGCCGCCACCCAGCCGGACATCGTCGACCTCCCCGGCGCGCCGGTCATGGTGGTGCCGCACGGGTGCGTGGAGTTTCGGGACCTGCGTTTCGCCTACCGCGCCGGGGCTCCGTTGTTCGAGGGGCTCGACCTGCGCATTGAGCCGGGTGAGCACGTCGGGCTCGTCGGCCCCTCGGGTTCGGGCAAGACCACCCTCACCAAGCTCATGTTGCGCTACGCCGACCGCGATGGCGGGCTCATCGAGATCGACGGCCAGGACATCGCATGCGTGACTCAGCGCTCGCTACGGGGCCACATCGCCTACGTCCCGCAGGACCCCCAGATGCTCCACCGGACCATTGCCGAGAACATCTGTTACGGCATGGAGAGCGGGCGCAGCGCGGGTGGAACGGGCGGCGTTGGCGGCATGAGCGCCGTCGACATGGACCTCGTGCGGGCGGTGGGTCGCGCCGCCTACGTCGACGAGTTCGTGGAGCGCCTGCCCGACGGCTACGAGACCGTCGTGGGGGAGCGGGGTATGAAACTCTCCGGTGGGCAACGCCAGCGGGTCGCCATCGCACAGGCCATGGCCAAGGGTGCCAAGGTGCTCGTCCTGGACGAGGCCACGTCGGCGCTGGATTCCGAGTCCGAGTCGCTCGTGCAGGAGGCCTTGTGGCACCTCATGGAGGGCACGACCGCGCTGGTGGTGGCGCACCGGCTGGCCACCATCGCCCGGCTCGACAGGATTGTGGTGCTCGACCGCGGGCGCGTGGTCGAGCAGGGCACGCACGCCGAGCTCCTCGCCGCGGGCCGCGCCGGTGTCTACGGGCGCCTCTGGGCGCACCAGTCGGGAGGCTTCCTGGCCGCCTGATCTGGTTGGGCGGGCGGACTATCCGGTCCGGACGACCGATGCCACGGACGCGCCGAGGGGGAGATAGACCCTGAAGGTGGTCGACCAGCCAGGGGTGTCGGTGATGTCCAGGAAGCCTTCGTGCGCCTCGGCCACGGACTTGGCAATGGCCAGGCCCAGTCCGGTCCCGGGGACGCCCATTTCCGTGGAGGATGCGAGCCGGTAGAAGCGCTCGAAGAGCTGATCGCGCTCGCCCTCGGGGATGCCGGGCCCTTCGTCGAGCACCTGCACCCGGGCGTAGGAGTCCACGTTGTCGACGATCACGTGGACCCGGCCGCCGCGGGGCGAGAATTTGATGGCGTTGGAGAGGAGGTTGCCGAGCAGCTGGTGCAGGCGGGTCGGGTCCCCGAAGATCGGCACCTCCTCGCCGGGATCGATGGTCAGCACAATCCCGGCCACCGCAGCCGACGTCTGAATGGCGTGCACCGCATCCTCGGCGAGACGGCTCAGGTCCAGTTCCGTGAAGGCGACCCGGAGCCCTCGGCCCGCGCCGGGGTCGGCCAACAGGTCCTCGGCCACCCGTTGCAGGTGCTCGGCGTTGCGCTCAATTGTCTGGAGCATGCGCATCTGGCTCTCGGTGAGGTCCGCAGTGGCGTCGAGCAACAGCTCGACGAAGCCCCTGATGGACGTGATCGGTGTGCGCAGCTCGTGGGAAACGGTCGCCACCACGTCGTCCTTCATCTGCGTCAGCTCGCGCAGCCGGTTGTTCTGTTCGATCAGCGACTGCGTGACCTCCTTCTGAATGGCGTAGAGGCGCTCCCGGTCGGCTGCCAGCTCCTCGCGCTCGGTCACGTCGATGGCGACGACGACGTAGCCGCCGGTGGTCGGCTCCATCGCGTGGCTCTGCGGTACCCAGCCGTCCGCGTTGGCCGTGGTGTCCTTCTCGCCGAGGTCGGCTTCCTCGGCCCATTCCTCGTCGAGCGCGAGGTCGGACGTCGGAACGGGCAGCGCCCGCACCCGCACGACGCAACGCCGCTGCTGGCCGTCCTTGCGCGTCGCGGTCCACGGGACCTCGGCTGCCGTCTCCGCGTCCACGGGCTCGAGCGCGGTGCGCATGGCGTCGATCGTCTGACGACGCTCATCGATCTGGGCGGGGTCGATGAAGTCGGCGATGGAGTGGAACCCCACCACCTCCGCCGCCCGGTAGCCCAACATCTGTTCCGCACCAGCCGAGAAGAAGGTCACGGTCCCCGCCGGGTCGACGCCCAAAATGGCGCTCCCGGTGGCGGCCCGCAACAGGGTCTCGAGCCGGTCGCGGGCGTAGTCCGCCTCGCGGGCGTTCCGGCGGGCGATGCGCGATTGCTGTGCCAGATCGGTCAGGAAGGCCCGGTCGCGCGAGACCATCGTGTACACGGTGGACGCCACCAAGGTGGTCACTGTCGCCATCACGGCCACCTGGCGCCACTCGATGGTCGGGTAGTCGGGCGGCCCGACCAGCAAGAGCGGGACGAGCAGAGCCAGGTCCATGCAGAAGAGTCCGACCAACAGGTGCAGGCGCCGCCCGTAGAGCGAGAGCCAGACGATGGGCAGGAGGTAGACGACAACCAGGCCGGAGTCGGCTCCGCCCTGAGCGTCTCGGATGATTGCGATGACGGCGATGTAGCCGACGGGGATGATGAGCCAGGCCCAATCAGGCAGGCGCTCCCAGGGCAACAGGAAAGCGGCAGCAATGAGGACGAAGAAGATGACGCCGGCGATTGAGATCTCGCGGCGGGCGTCGTGGGGGAAGGGGACCAGCGCGATCAAGATGGTGCCAATGGCGACCAGAGCGAAAACGGGCAGCCGCACCCGCATGGAGCCGGAGAAGCCGATCGGGAGGGTGGACCCCGGCAACTGCGGATCGCGACGCCGATCGGCGTCGGTGTGGGGCTGGGGCGACCCGCTCACCGGGTCCGCGAGCGGTAGCGGTATCCGAAGCCTCGGACGGTCTCGATCGGGCCCTCGTCACTCTCGTCCCAGCCGAGCTTGCGCCGGAGGCGCAGCACGGCGTACTTGACGCGCGACGGGGCGAGCCCGCTCGGATCGTCCCAGGCCAGCTCGATGAGCTGATCCGACGAAAGAACTTGCCCCTGGTGACGGGCCAAGGTGGCGAGAAGGCGGTACTCGGTCGGGGTCAGGATGATCGTCTCCACGTCGACTGTCACCTCCTGGTGGGCGAAGTCGATGTGCAGGGTGCCGTCGTCGAACGTCGTCACCGGTTCGCCCTTGGAGATCTGGCGCCGGCCGACCGCCTGTAGGCGGGCCAGGAGCTCGACCCGGCTGAACGGCTTGGTCAGGTAATCATCTGCGCCGGAATTGAGACCCCGCACCTTGTCCCTCTCGGTTCCCAGGGCGGTGAGCATGAGCACGGGCACGTCGCTCATGTCCCGGATGCGCTCCAAGACCTGCCAACCGTCCAGGTCGGGGAGCCCGACGTCGAGGATGACGATGTCGGGGTGGCTCTGGTGGAACTGGCGCACCCCGTCGCGGCCTTCGAGGGCCTCCGCGACGGAGTAGCCCTCGCGCTCGAGGAGGGTTCTGAGGAGTTGCCGGATGTCCGCCTCATCCTCAATGACCAGCACTGAGATATGACCATCTCGCATCAGGGTGCAACTGTACTGGGCAAATGGCCATTCCGAGGGATTAGGGACACTCTCGGGCGATTGTAAACGACCTGCTCAAGCAGTGAATCGGGTCTCGAGATCGCCAATGTCGGGTGGGCGGACCGGCTGCCAATCGTCCCGGCCGGGGCTAAAAGGCCATTCCAGGCTGGGGTTTTCGGTGCGTGCGGTACGACAGGTCACAGGGCTCAGGAGGCCACGAGGTGATAGGCCGAAGCGGCCAAGGCGTGTGGCTGGCGGCTGGCGGCTGGCGGCTGGCGGCTGGCGGCTGGCGACCGAGTCCGCTCAAGGGAGCGAAAGGTGCGCCGGTCCGAGTCGTCGGTTCCCCCGGAGAAATCTCCGTCCGACAGCCTCAGGAGGCCGGCGCACCACTTCGCTGCTCCTTGTCCCCCAACGGTGTTCCCCCCTCGTGAAAGTCCGCTCCCCTCCGTCGGACTCCCACCGGTCGCCCCCCCGAACGACCATCACCGTGTGGTTGCTGTACTGATGAATGGGTACTTTGCACATGACCTGTCGCAACCCGGGCCACATTGGGTTGCAGTCGCGTTGCCCGGTTGCTGCGATCGCCAGACCACTTCCGAATGGCCGTTGTCCCCGCCGGGAGGCGACTGCGGCCGACCCTGGCGCCGGTGGGCATCCGGCCGACGTGCCTGGATCGCGCCACGGCGCCCCTCCGCTGCCCAGGAGATCGGGAACCCACGCACTAGGGTGGCGCGTCGCACCCAATTCCGGTCCAAGGATCCCTCATGACACCAACCCTGGCGGCCTCGCCATTCATCGAGGCCGCAACAAAGTCCAGCTCCAGCTCCCTGATCACCCTGCTTCCCTTGGTGGCGATCGGACTGCTGGGCTATTTCTTCTTCATCCGGCCCCAGCAGCGCAAGGCGCAGGCGGCCCGGCAGGGCCAGGGTTCGGCGTTCGAGGTCGGCGACGAGGTGCAGACCGTCGGCGGCGTCGTCGGCACGGTCCTCGAGGTCCACGGCGATCGCTACACGCTGTTGACCGGTGCCCTGGGCGACGACGGCAACCTCGACGGCCCCCAGCCGACCCGAATCGTCTTCGTCCGGCAGGCCATCGCCAAGAAGATCGAGCCGATCGAAGACGTGCGGATCGACGACGAGCCGGTTGACGACGTGAGGCCGGCGCGGCCGGCAGGCAAGGGTAAGGGCAACGGCACCAGTGACGCCACGAGCGCCAACGGCAGCGCCAGCGCCAGCCATGGCGACGACATCGACGATGTGGGTGGGGACGGCGCCGCCAGCAGCGGCGACCTCGGTGGGGAGGCCGAAGAGGGGTGAGCCCGAAGTCAGGGGGTCGGGCCCAACGGCGTCAGCGACGCAACCTCTGGATCAGCGTGCTCGTCGTGGTGGCGATCGCGCTCGGTTCGTTCGCGGCCGTGTTCGCCGCCAAGTGGTCGCCCCGTTTGGGGCTCGACCTCGCCGGCGGGGTGTCGGTCGTGTACACCGCCGAGGGGCAGCATGTCTCGCAGGCGGACCTCGACGAGACCGTCAACATCTTGAACCTGCGCGTCAATGGTCTCGGCGTGTCGGGCGCACAGGTGCAGACGACGGGGAAGAACCAGATCTCGGTTTCCATTCCGGGCGTCACCGACGCGCAGCAGGTGCTCAACCAAATCGGGCAGACGGCACGCATGTACTTCCGCCCCGTCCAGTGTTACGCCTACCCGGAGGGTGTCCCGAAGGGCTCGAAGGACAAGGTGTTGCCCCGGGGCATCGGGACGATTCCCGCCTGTTCGTCGTCATCCGAGCTCACCGCGGCCAACCTGGACATCAATACCAGTACCGGCGAGCCGACCAACAACATTCCGCCGGACCAGCAGTACGAGGCGTACCCGTCCACGAGCGTCGAGAAGCCCAACTACGCCAACAGCACCGTGCTGCTGCCCGGCCTGAACGGGGCCTGCGACGGAGCTGACGTTCGCTGTGTGCTCGGTCCGTCCCAGATGTCGGGCCATTCCATCGCCAGCGCCCAGGCCACACAGAACCAGACCGGTGCCTGGGTCGTCGACTACACGCTGGCGGGCGCGGCCGGGTCGGCACTGTGGGACAAGGTGGCCCAGGAGAACTTCCACCAGTTGCTCGGGATCGAGCTCGACGGCCAGGTCTACTCGGCGCCCATCATCCAGCCCAGCCAGGCGACCTTCTCGTCGTTCGACGGCAAGGGCGAGATCTCCGGCGGCGGCACGGGCGGCCTGTCGGAATCGGACGCGCAGAACCTGGCACAGGCCATGAACTTCGGTGCGCTGCCCATCACCTTGAAGGCGGCGACCTCGGAGACGGTCTCGGCCACGCTCGGGCACTCCGCGCTGGTGGCGGGACTCGGGGCCGGCATCGCCGGGCTCGTCCTCGTGCTGCTCTACGTCTTGTTCTATTACCGCGGCCTCGGGTTGGTGGTCATCTCCGGTCTGTTGCTGACAGCCTTGCTGCTCTGGGCCATCATCTCGTCGCTGGGGCATACGTCGGTGGCGCCGAGCTTCGACCTCGCCGGCATCACCGGCTTGATCGTGTCGATCGGTATCACCGTCGACTCGTACATCGTCTATTTCGAACGATTAAAAGACGAGGCCAGATCGGGCCGCTCGGTGCGCACGTCGGTCGACCGCGGATTCAAGAGCGCGTGGCGGACGGTATGGGCCGCTGACTTCGTCTCGCTGCTGGCGGCGATCGTGTTGTATCTGGTCGCGGTCGGCAACGTGAAGGGCTTCGCCTTCTTCCTTGGGCTGTCCACGATCATGGACATGGCCATCACGTGGTTCTACACACGCCCGCTCGTGATCTTGATGGGCCAGAGCCCTCGGCTGCAGGGCTCGGGGGCCTTCAGCATCGCCACGGGCCTCGGCGCCGGGCCGCAGACGCCGAACCCGACGCCGGGTCAGGGCGTGGCCGTCGGCGCCGGTGCCGGTGCCGGAGGTGGGTCGTGAGCGACGATCGGTCCACGTCCAACGGCGACGGCAGCTCGCTGGACGACGTCCCCGAGGAAGACGTCGAGCAGCTCGAGGAGAGCGTCGACACGGACAGTCTCGACGAGGAGGAACTCGTCAGCCTCGATGACGCCGCCCGCGCCCTCCTGGCCCGGCCCCGGCGGGGTCACGGCCCTCTCTCCAGGCTCTACCGGGGCGAAACGCGCTTCGACTTCGTGGGCAAGCGCAAGATCTGGTTCAGCATCTCGACGGCCATCATCGTTCTCGGCGTCATCTCCATCGTGTTGCGCGGCGGGCTGAATCTGGGCATCGACTTCAAGGGTGGGACCGAGTGGACGATCGCCGCGCCGGGCATCACCCAGACCGAGGCAACCGATGCCCTGAGTGGCACCGGGTTGGTGGACCCCCAGGTGGAGCTCCTCGGCACCGGCAGCAAACAGACCCTCAACGTGCAGTCGGACCTGAACAAGCTGTCGCAGGACCAGCAGGCCGCCATCAACAAGAGCGTGGAGAAGGCGCTTCTCGCGGTGACTGCAGCGAACGCGCCCAAGACGCCGCCGACCACCACGACGACGGTCGAGCCGACCACCACGACGACAGCCAAGGCCGGAGCCGCCGCCACGTCGGCATCGACCACGTCGACCACGTCGCCGACCAGCACCGCGCCCACGACCCCAGAGGACAAGATCAGCGTCACCAACGTCGGACCGACCTGGGGCTCTTCCATCACGAACAAGGCGATCGAGGCACTGATCATCTTCTTCATCGTCGTGGCGATCTACATCAGCATCCGCTTCGAGCCCAAGATGGCGCTTGCCGCCTTCATCGCCATGCTCCATGACGTTCTCGTGGCCATCGGCATCTATTCGATCTTCAACTTCCAGGTGACGCCGGACACCGTGGTGGCCATCCTGACCATTCTCGGCTATTCCCTCTACGACACGGTCGTCGTGTTCGACCGCGTGCGGGACAACACCAAGGGCATCGGGAGCAGCGGCCGCCTGACCTATCCCCAGCTCATCAACCTGTCCATGAACCAGACGTTGGCCCGCTCCATCAACACTTCGATGGTGGCCATCCTCCCCGTCCTCGCCGTGCTGTTGATCGGCGCACAGTTGTTGGGCGCCACGACGCTGCAGTCCTACGGCCTGGCCCTGTTCGTCGGCCTGCTCTCCGGGGCATACTCCTCGATCTTCATCGCGTCGCCGGTGCTCTGCATGATGAAGGAACGTGAGGATCGGTGGGTGCAGATCGCCGCCCGTCTGGGCAAGCGGGGCGAGGCGACCGGGTTCTACTCGGCCACAGACGCGGCGAACATGAGCACCGCCATCAGCGTCGCCGCCTCGGGCCAGGTCAGCCGCGGCGGTGCCGCGGCGAAGAAGGCCGGCGGCAAGCGCAGTGGGCCGATCCGTCCAGGCTCGGGTACCGGTGGAGGCAGCAGCGACGGCGCCGGCACTGGCGGGGGCGGGGGGACTGCGGTCATGGACCGGCCGTCCGGTACGTCATCCTCGGGTGCGGTACAGGGCACGCCGGCGGCCCAGGGCACACGGCCGCTGCCGGCGCAGGGTCCCCGGCCGCGCAAGGGCAAGCGCAAGCGCAAGCGCTGAGCGCAGCGGCGCCCTGTGCGTTCGTCCATTTCCCTTGCCGGGTAGCCTGTATGGATGGTGGCCCTGACGCGGGTGACTCCATCATCCGGCACTGACACAGACACCGAGACGAACGCTCGAGACCTCGAGCCGGGGCACGCACACGAACTGGTGGTGCGCGACCTGTTGGCCCCGCTCCTCGCCGAGTTCGCCCGCCACCGCCCCGAGGACGACACGTCCATGATCGTGGCGGCCGGCCGGACCGCCGCCGCGGCACACGAGGGGCAGTTCCGCCGCTCGGGCGAGCCCTACATCACGCACCCGGTCGCCGTGGCGACGATCGTGGCCGAGCTCGGACTCGACGAGCAGACCGTGGCCGCCGCACTCCTGCACGACGCCGTCGAGGACACCGGGCTGACGCTCGAGTCCATTGAGAAGACCTTCGGCGAGGGGGTGGCCCGGGTCGTCGACGGGGTGACCAAGCTGGACCGGCTCCAGTTCAACTCCAAGGAGGCGCAGCAGGCCGCGACCATCCGCAAGATGCTCGTCGCCATGGCCGACGACTGGCGCGTCCTGCTGATCAAGCTCGCCGACCGGCTGCACAACATGCGCACGCTCGCCGTCATGCCCGAGTGGAAGCAGCGGC
>Ga0302314_10014480_pt1 | contig 13494 bp, 12 predicted proteins | sample III_Palsa_N2_3_FD_200533 | JGI IMG/M metagenome (GOLD analysis project Ga0302314, IMG submission 200533) | Peat permafrost microbial communities from Stordalen Mire near Abisko, Sweden - III_Palsa_N2_3 | ecosystem: Environmental > Terrestrial > Soil > Palsa > Peat permafrost | place: Sweden...
AACCTTCGAGGTCCAGGAAGTCGAGAGCTAGAGAATACTGATTAGAGCTTGGGTTTCTGAATCGGTCCAGCCGTCATGCCAATAGACCCGAGTTCAATCTAGCGCATTCTCGCTGACGCGAGACCGCGAATCCGCCCTCGGTAGGACGAGAACTCGACGATGATCGACTCCGACGCGGTGTCGGGCCATGTCAGGACGACTATGTGTTCGCGCAGCCGATTTTTGAAGGCCAAACGAGACGGGTGAAAGACGGCGCCCTGACGTAGGAAGTCGAAATCCACGCCGTCGGGATCCATGATCACGTCGAACTCGAAGCCGAGCATGCCCATACGGATGCCGATGACGTGGTTCTTCTCTTCGTTTGCGAGGGGGCTCGCGCTGACCTTCTCGTCTATGCCGACGATGCTGCCGCCATGCGTCGCCCGAAGGTACAGGCCGCACGGTGGGACCAAGCCCGGCGCCGCCAGGGCGCGGACGAGCCGGTCCACGTCCAGGGTATGGGTTCCGATCAGCCGTTCGCCTTGCCTGCTCGCCAACTTGCCATGAAACATCCCGAACAACGTCTTCAAGGCCCAGAGTTCCAAGGCTTCGCCGCTCACCAAGAACCACTTGCCCTTGCCGGAAAGCGACTTGCGCTGCGGGTTTAGATCGAGGCAGACATCCCGGAAGGACCGAAAAATCTTTCCCGCCGCCGTGTCGAGCGGCGACAGCGCCGAGTTATGGCGAGTGCAGAGAACATTCGAAACCATGCCGTCCAGACCGAGGATCTTCGTTTCGCCGGGCTTCAGCCACGGCAGGCCGCCGAACTCGATCTGCCCCTGCATGGCCTCGAGTATGTTTCTCGATATGACGTGCTCGCCGGAAATCTTCGTCGAGCAGTCGTTAGTGGATCCGAGATAGCACTTCGGATGCGCATAGCCGGTTAGCGGCGGTGGCGGGAGCTGTCGCGGAAGCTGAACGCGCAGAGATTTGGGGCCCAGGCAACAGAACCCGAAGAGTGTGCCGCTGCCACATGGGCACGGCTCGTCTGCCTTCCAGGGCGGCCTCGGAGACTGCCGAACGCGCATGAAGGTGCTTTCCCCGTTTCCGAGCCGCAGCAGAAGAGGATCTACCTGCCGAACTGATCCTCGCAGGCTACATCTTCACGATCGTCTATAGCCATGGCCCGTGTCCGACGAATGTAACGTCGGTCCGCAGGACGTGAGTCCGAGAAAGTCCTGGATGCGTCCTAAAAATGCAACTTGGGGGGCATGGATGCTCGAACGTGATTGGCCCTCCGAACTCAAGAAAGCAATCTATCGGGCACGGCGCACGCCGATGAAATGGACCAGGGCACTGCGTCAGCTGCTCGCCGAACCTCGTGCGCCCACGATTCCCTTCTGTCGTTAGAGCGTAGATAAACGTAACTCTGGGTAAATAAACGCGATTTTCGTTTCCGGCCGTTTGCCGGACTCCTGTCTCCCAATCCGGACGCGCTGTTTCGCGCTTCGGCGGAGACAGCAAATGACCCCAACCAAGCTCCTCATCGGCCAGATCCTGATCGTCTTCGCGATCACCGTCTTGGGCGTCTGGTTCGCGACGGAATGGTGCGCCACTGAGCTCGGGTTCCAGGCTCGTCTCGGGACGCCCTGGTTCGTGCTGGTCGGGACGCCGTTCTATTTCCCCTGGCGGCTGTTCGAGTGGTGGTACGCCTACGATGCCTATGCGCCGGTGCTGTTCAACCGGGCTGGCGGTATCGCGGCATCGAGCGGCCTACTGGGCTGCGCCGTCGCCATCCTCGGCTCGCTCTGGCGCGCTCGGCAGACCCGGCTCGTCACGACCTACGGCTCCTCGCGCTGGGCGACGAACGCTGAGGTCGATGCGGCCGGTCTGTTCCGCGCCGCGGGCGTGTTTCTCGGCCGGCTCGGTCATCAATACCTGCGCCATGACGGCCCAGAGCATGTCATGGCCTTCGCGCCCACCCGCAGCGGCAAGGGCGTCGGCCTGGTCATCCCGACCTTGCTCAGCTGGACCGCCAGCGCCGTCATCCACGACATCAAGGGCGAGAACTGGCAGTTGACCGCCGGCTGGCGGGCGAGATTCTCGCATTGCCTGCTGTTCAATCCGACCGACCCGCGCTCGGCCCGCTACAACCCGCTATTGGAAGTGCGCAAGGGCCCGGACGAGGTCCGCGACGTCCAGAACATCGCCGACATCCTGGTTGATCCAGAAGGGGCGTTGGAGCGGCGGTCGCACTGGGAGAAGACCAGCCACTCGTTGCTGGTAGGCGCCATCCTGCATGTCCTCTATGCCGAGGAAGAGAAGACGCTCGCCCGCGTCGCGACCTTCCTCTCCGACCCCCAACGCAGCTTCGCCCACACCCTGCGGCGGATGATGGGCACGAACCATCTCGGCACGTCGGAGCATCCCAAGGTCCATCCTGTCGTCGCCTCCGCCGCGCGCGAGGTGCTGAACAAGTCGGAGAACGAGCGCAGCGGTGTGTTGTCGACCGCCATGTCGTTCCTCGGCCTCTATCGCGATCCGACCGTGGCGGCGACCACCGCGGCCTGCGATTGGCGCATCACCGATCTGGTCGATGCCGAGCGCCCGGTCTCGCTCTATCTCGTCATCCCGCCGTCGGACATCTCGCGGACCAAGCCGCTGGTGCGCCTGGTGCTGAACCAGATCGGCCGGCGCCTGACCGAACGGCTCGAGGGCGATCCCGGCAAGCGGCGCAAGCACCAGCTCCTGATGATGCTGGACGAGTTCCCGGCGCTGGGCCGGCTCGACTTCTTCGAGACCGCGCTCGCCTTCATGGCAGGCTACGGCATCCGCGCCTACCTGATCGCCCAGTCCCTCAATCAGATCTCGAAGGCTTACGGCGAGAACAACGCCATCCTCGACAATTGCCATGTCCGCATCGCGTTCTCGTCGAACGACGAGCGGACGGCGAAGCGGATTTCCGATGCGCTCGGCACGGCGACCGAGCTGCGGGCCCAGCGCAACTACGCCGGCCATCGCCTGGCGCCGTGGCTGAGCCATGTCATGATCAGCCGGCAGGAGACCGCCCGGCCGCTGCTGACGCCGGGCGAAGTGATGCAGCTCCCGCCGGCTGACGAGCTGGTGCTGGTCTCCGGCCTGGCGCCGATCCGCGCCAAGAAGCTCCGCTACTACGAGGACCGTAATTTCACGAGCCGGGTGGCCCCGGCGCCGGAGCTGGCGACGGACGGCTATCGCGATCGCCCGGCACCGCGCTCCGACGATTGGGGCGGGCAGGTGCGGGGACTCCATCTCCGGCTCGCAGCCGCCGTCGATGAAGAGGCCGGCCTCGCCGAGGAGACGGAAGGCGGTCTTCAACAACAGCGTCATCCGGGCCTGGCCGAGGAAGATGTCGCCAAGGCGACCCGACAGCAGGATGCCGATCTCGGCCTCGCCGACGACGAGACCGACGTCGCCGCCGACAAGGACGTGGTCGACCGGCTGCGCGGCCTCGGCGCCGTCGGTCGCGCCCACGCCATGAACGAGGGCGAGCCGACCCATCGCCCCGACCACGACCTCCTGCCGGATTTCTGAGGTCGCCATGAAACCCCGGCACCACCTCTATCTCGACGACGCGCTCACCGCCCAGCTCGAAGCGCTGGCCATGAAGCCCGGCTCGTCCAAATCCGCGATCGTCGCCGACGCCTTGCGCGGGTATCTCGCGCGGCGTGGCGCCAAGGAACTCGACGACCTGCTCAAGGTTCGGCTCGACCGGATCACCAGCCAGATGGGTCGGATGGAACGGGATCTCCAGATCCTGCTCGAAACCCTTGCTCTCTTCATCCGCTACGAATTCACCGTCACGCCGCCGTTGCCGGAAGCCGACCAGGCTGCCGCCCGCGCCATCGCCCAGGACCGCTACCAGGCCTTCATCGAGCAGGTCGGCCGCCGCATCGCCGGTGGCCGCACCGTCGGTCGCGATCTCGCCGGTCCCGATCGCGACGAGCGCCATGGCGTTGAGGCCGGCTCATGAGCGGCCAGGCGCACCCCGAGACGCTCGATCGCCGGCGCACCATGCTGCGCACGGCGATGGGCCGGGATATTGCGGCGGCACTGGCCGATCCCGCCGTCATCGAGGTGATGGTCAATCCTGACGGCGCGTTGCGCCTCGATCGCCTCGGGGAGGGCCGGAGCGATACCGGCGTGCGGCTCGGGGTTTCGGAGGTCGAGCGGATCATCCGGCTCGTCGCCTCCCATGTCCGGGTCGAGGTCCATGCCGGCCACCCGATCGTCAGCGCCGAACTGCCGCCGCGCGACGAGGGCGTTGCTGGCGAACGGTTCGAAGGCATCTTGCCGCCGGTGGCGCTGGCGCCGTGCTTCACCATCCGCAAGCCGGCCGCGCGGATCTATACCCTCGACGACTATATCGCCGACCGCATTCTGGCGCCGGCCCAGGCCGCGATCCTGCGTCAGGCGATCACCGATCGGCTCAACATCCTGATCGTCGGCGGCACCAGCTCCGGCAAGACCACCCTCGCCAACGCGCTGCTGGCCGAGATGGCCGGCCTGGACGAACGGATCATCCTGCTCGAAGACACACGCGAGCTGCAATGCGCGGCGCCCGACTGCGTGGCACTCCGGACTCGGCCTGGGGTCGTTTCGCTCGCCGATCTGGTCCGCTCGACCCTGCGCTTCCGCCCCGACCGGATCATCGTCGGCGAGGTCCGCGGCGCCGAGGCGCTCGACATGCTGAAGGCCTGGAACACCGGCCATCCGGGCGGCATCGCCACGGTCCATGCCAACTCGGCCCGCGCCGCACTCTACCGGCTCGAGCAGCTCATCCAGGAAGCCGTTGTCACCGTGCCGCGCCGGCTCATCGCCGAGGCGATCGACGTCCTGGTCTTCATCCAGGGCCGCGGCACGGACCGGCACGTCGAGACCATCGCCGAGGTCACCGGTCTCGACGCGGACGGCGATTACGCCGTCACCGACCTCATCCCCCACCGTTGCTCGCCTTCCGATAGGAGATCGCCATGACCCGCAGCCTCAAATCCCGTCTGCTCGGTTCGACCGCGCTCACCACTACCATGCGTATTGCCGCGACCGGCGCCTTGCTCTGGCCGGCAGCGGCCTTGGCCGCTGGCTCGAACATGCCGTGGGAGCAGCCGCTGCAACAGATCCTCGATTCCGTGCAGGGCCCGGTCGCCAAGATCATCGCGGTGCTGATCATCATCGTCACCGGCCTGACCCTCGCATTCGGCGAGACCTCGGGCGGCTTCCGCCGACTGATCCAGATCGTGTTCGGGCTCAGCATCGCCTTCGCCGCCTCGAGCTTCTTTCTCAGCTTCTTCAATTTCGGCGGCGGGGCGCTCGTGTCATGAGCGGCCATATCGACGGGTTCAAGGTGCCGCTGCACCAGGCGCTGACCGAGCCGATCCTGCTCGGCGGCGCCCCGCGCGGGATCGCCATCGTCAACGGCACCTTGGCGGCGGCGCTCGGCCTCGGCCTGCAGATGTGGCTGGCCGGGATCGTGTTCTGGATCGTCGGCCATTCGCTCAGCGTCTTCGCCGCCAAGCGTGATCCGGACTTCGCCTCGGTGCTGGCGCGCCACCTCCGGCAACGCGGGTGGCTCGCATGCTGAACCTTACCGAATATCGCCGGACGGCGGATCGGCTTGCCGATCATCTACCCTGGGCGGCCCTGGTGGCGCCGGGTGTCGTGCTCAACAAGGATGGCAGCTTCCAGCGGACGCTGCGGTTCCGCGGGCCGGACCTGGAGAGCGCCACCGAGGCCGAGCTGGCCGGTGCCTGTGCCCGGCTCAACAACGTGCTGCGCCGCTTCGGCTCCGGCTGGGCGCTGTTCTTCGAGGCCGAGCGCTTCGAGGCGCTGGGCTATCCGGATTCAGCGTTCCCGGAGCCGGCGTCCTGGCTGGTCGACGAGGAGCGTCGCGCCAGCTTCGAGCAGCGGGCGGCGAACGACAATCGGCGCGCTGCCAATGACAACGGCCTCGGCGGGCCGCCGATCTCGCAGATCCCGCGAGCCACGCTGACCCGGCGACCTCACTTCGAGAGTGCGTACCACTTGACACTTCTCTACATGCCGCCGGCCGACCAGGTGGCGCGAGCCGAGCGGGCGCTGCTCGAACGGGCCGAGCCGGAGCAGGGCAGGGACTGGCGGCAGGAACTCGGCGCCTTCATCGCCGAGACCGAGCGGGTGCGCGATCTGCTGGCCGGTTTCATGCCGGAGATCCAGGCGCTCGACGATGGTGAGACGCTGTCCTATCTGCACCGTGCGGTCTCGACGCGCCGCCATCCGGTCGCGGCGCCCGAGACAGCGATCTACCTCGACGCCATCTTGGCCGACACGCCTTTGAGCGGCGGGATCGAGCCGATGCTGGGCGATCAGCATCTGCGCACCGTCACGGTGCTGGGCTTTCCGAACCTGACCCATCCCGGGATTCTCGATGCGCTCAACCATCAGGATTTCGCCTATCGCTGGATGACGCGCTTCATCGCCCTCGACAAGACGGAGGCGACTAAGACCCTGACCAAGCTGCGGCGGCACTGGTTCAACAAGCGTAAGTCGATCACGGCGCTGCTGCGCGAGGTGCTCTACAACCAGCCGGTCCAGCTGCTCGATTCGGACGCCGACAACAAGGTAGTCGATGCCGATCTGGCGCTGCAGGCGCTGGGCGGCGGCCACGTTTCCTTCGGCTATCTGACCAGCACCGTCACGGTGATGGATGCCGACTGGCTGCGCGCCGAGGAGAAGCGTCGCGCGGTCGAGCGGGTCGTCAATGGCGCCGGCTTCACCTGCATCCGCGAGGGCGTCAACGCGGTCGAGGCCTGGCTCGGCAGCCTGCCGGGGCACGCCTACGCCAATGTCCGCCAGCCAATCATCCATACGCTGAACCTGGCCCATCTGGTGCCGCTGTCGTCGGTCTGGGCCGGCCCGGCGCGGAACGACCATCTGGACGGGCCGCCGCTGTTCCATGCCGAAACCAGCGGTTCGACGCCGTTCCGCTTCTCGACCCATGTCGGCGACGTCGGGCATCTGCTGATCGTCGGTCCGACCGGCGCCGGTAAGTCGGTCTTGCTGGCGCTCATCGCCCTGCAGTTCCGCCGCTATGCTGGCGCGCAGGTCTATATTTTCGACAAGGGCTTCTCGGCCCGTGCCGCCGTACTGGCCATGGGCGGCGAGCATCACGCGCTTGGGGCCGACGGTGCGCTCGCGTTCCAGCCGCTGCGCGGCATCGACGATCCGGCCGAGCGGAGCTGGGCGGCCGAATGGATCGGGGCGCTCTTCGTCCATGAGAAGATAAATGTCACCCCGGAGGTGAAGGAGGCGGTCTGGTCGGCTTTGACCAGCCTGGCCTCGGCGCCGGCCGAGGAACGCACGCTCACCGGTCTGTCGGTGCTGTTGCAGTCGAACGCGCTCAAGGCCGCCCTGCAGCCCTACACGCTGGAAGGTCCGTTCGGCCGGCTGCTCGATGCTGCCGAGAACCGCCTCGCGCTGGCCGATGTGCAGTGCTTCGAGACCGAGGAGCTGATGTCGCAAGCCGGCGTCGTTCTGCCGGTGCTGACCTACCTGTTCCATCGGCTCGAGGAGCGGTTCGACGGCCGACCGACGCTGCTGATCCTCGACGAGGCTTGGGTCTATCTCGACAACCCGATCTTTGCCGCGCGCATCCGCGAATGGCTGAAAGTGCTGCGCAAGAAGAACGTTTCGGTCGTGTTCGCGACCCAGTCGCTCGCCGACATCGCCTTGAGCATTATCGCACCGGCGATCATCGAATCCTGTCCGCAGCGGATCTTGTTGCCGAACGACCGGGCGATCGAGCCACAGTCCCGTGCGGCCTACGAACGCTTCGGTCTCAACGACCGTCAGATCGAGCTGGTCGCACGCGCCACGCCGAAGCGGCACTACTACCTGCAATCCCGCCGTGGCAACCGGCTGTTCGAGCTGGGGCTCGGGCCCATCGCGCTGGCACTCTGCGGCGCGTCGTCGCCGGCCGACCAGCAGCGCATCGATCGCGTGCTGGCCGAGCACGGGAGCGACGGTTTTGCCGCCGCCTTCCTCGCGGACGTCGGTCTCGATTGGGCCGCCGATCTGCTCCACGGCTTTCCCTCCGAACCAGGAGTCCTGTCATGAACACCCGTCCTCTCCGGGCGGCGGTCGCCGTCGTCCTCACGATTTCCGTCCCGCTCGTGACGCCAAGACCCGCTATGGCGCAATGGGCCGTGATCGACGTCTCGAACCTCGCGCAGAACATCCTGCAGGCGGCGCGGATGCTGCAGCAGATCAACAACCAGATCCAGTCGCTGCAGAACGAAGCGACCATGCTGCAGAACATGGGCAAGAACCTGTCGAGCCTGAATTTCTCGTCCTTGAGCGCCATGACGTCCGATCTCCAGCGGATCGGCACCCTGATGAACCAGGCCCAAGGCATCAGCTTCAACGTTCAGTCCGTCCAGACCGCTTACCAGCAGCGCTACCCCCAGCAATACGGCGCCGGGACGAGCATCCCGCAGTTGCTCACCGATGCCCAGGGCCGCTGGCAGGATGCTCGGAGCGGGTTCCAGCAGACTATGCTCGTGCAGTCGCAGATCGCGCAGACGGTCCAGTCCGATAGCGGGAAACTCACCGATCTGGTCAATGCGAGCCAAGGCGCTGTCGGCAATTTGCAGGTGACCCAGGCGACGAACCAGCTCCTGGCGCTGTCGATCAAGCAGCAGCTGCAGATCCAGGCCCTGCTCGCGGCGCAGGGTCGGGCTGAGGCGCTGAGCGGCGCCAACAATGCCGAGACCGAGGAGGAGGGGCGAGCCGCCTTCACCAACTTCCTTGGCACCAGCAGCGCTTACAGCCCGAACTGATTGGCGACGGGCGACGCGAGGGCGCGATGAACAATCTGAACATCATCGACCAGTTCCTGCAGACCTTCATCCGCTACATCGATGGCGGGTTCGGGCTGCTGAACGGCGACGTCGTGGCGCTCACCTCGGTGCTGATCGGCATCGACATCACCTTGGCTGGCCTGTTCTGGGCGCTTGATCGGGAAGGCGATGTGCTGGCCCGCCTCATCAAGAAGACGCTCTACATCGGCAGCTTCGCCTTCATCATCAACAACTTCAAAAACCTCGCCACGATCATCTTCAATTCGTTCTCGACGTTGGGGTTGAACGCGACGGCGACGGGATTGACGGCCGATGATCTGCTGAAGCCCGGCCGGCTTGCCGGCATCGGGTTCACCGCGGCCTATCCGCTGTTGCAGCAGGCCGGTTCGCTGATCGGCGTCACCAGCTTCATAAGCCATTTCGTGACGATCATCGTGCTGTTGGTCGCCTGGTTCATCGTCATCCTGACCTTCTTCGTGTTGGCGGTGCAGCTCTTCATCACCGTGCTTGAGTTCAAGCTGACGACGCTCGCCGGCTTCGTGCTGGTGCCCTTTGCGCTCTGGAACAAGACCGCGTTTCTCGCCGAACGCGTGTTGGGCAACGTCATCTCTTCCGGGATCAAGGTCATGGTGCTGGCCGTCATCGTCGGCATCGGCAGCACCTTATTCGGCAACTTCACTGGTGCGGCAGCGGGACAAGAGCCGACCCTCTCCGGTGCCATGTCGTTGGTTCTGGCGTCGCTCACGCTGTTCGGGCTCGGCATCTTCGGTCCAGCCATTGCGACCGGTCTCGTCTCCGGCGCACCGCAGCTCGGAGCCGGTGCCGCGCTCGGAACGGCGGGTGCCGTGGCGGGGGCGGCGATGCTGACTGGAGGTGCCGCACTCGGTGCTGCCGGGCTGCTTGGCGCCGCGGGGGGCGGTGGACTTGCCGCCATCCGCGCCGGCACCGCCATGGGCTCCGCCGCTTCGAGCGCCTATGGGTTTGGGGCTGCGACCTCCGGCGCGTCCGGCATGGCGGGCGTCCCGGCCGGGCTCGGGGGCGTCGCCCGGGCTGGTGGCGGGGCGGTGGCGAATGGTGCCCGATCGATGGCGCAGCGCGCGGGCGGCGCCTTTTCCCAGAGTGCCCAGTCCGGGCGGCAGGCGGCCTGGCGCGCCACCGGTGGGTCGAATGCCGCCAGTGCGCCGCCGGCCGGCGGCGGTAGTGGGCAAAGCGGTGCGTCGTCCGCACCACCGGCTTGGGCGCGCCGGCTCCAGGCCGAGCAGCGCGCCCGCCATTACCGCCAGGCGACCTCCCAAGCCATCAAGCAAGGCGACCGTCCCGGCGCCCCCGCCAATCCCGATCTCGACCAGGAGGACTGATCCATGCTGTTCAGACGAACCCTTCAGCGCTACGGCCAGACGCCGGAGCCGGTCACGCCCTATCAGAAGGCGGCCCAGCTCTGGGACGAGCGCATCGGCGCCGCCCGGGTCCAGGCGCGGAACTGGCGCCTCATGTCGTTCGGTTGCCTGACCCTATCGGTCGGGCTCGCCGCGGGCCTGGTCTGGCAGTCGATGCAGAGCCGGGTCACCCCCTATGTCGTCGAGGTCGACCGGCTCGGCGAGGTCCAGGCCGTGGCACCCGCCATCCAGTCCTATCAGCCGGCCGACGCACAGATCGCCTGGTATCTGGCGCGCTTCATCACCGATGTGCGCTCGCTCTCGATCGACCCGGTGCTGGTGCGGAAGAACTGGCTCGAAGCCTATGACTTCGCCACCGATCGCGCCGCCATCTTCCTCAACGATTTCGCCCGCACCAGCGACCCCTTCGCCGCTGTCGGCGAGCGCAGCGTTTCGGTCGAGGTCACCAGTGTCGTGCGCGCATCGGACACCTCGTTCCAGGTCAAATGGACCGAGCAGACCTATCGCCAGGGCAGCCTCGCCGCGACCGAACGTTGGACCGCCATCCTGACCACGATCGTCGCGACGCCGCGCACCGCCGAAGTGCTGCGCAAGAACCCGCTCGGCCTCTACGTCAACGGCATCGCCTGGTCGCGCGAGCTCGATGCCGGCTCCCATTGAGATAATGCCCAGGAGGACCGCGCTATGCGCCCCATCCATATCGCTCTGATTTTCTCCGTTTCTGCCCTGTCCCTGGCGGCCTGCAACGACAATGTGCCGCCGCCAGCCATCACCTACGACAGTGGTGACTTCAAGCCGGCTGCCGTTCAGGCCGAGCCGCCGAAGCCGGTCGAGATCGTGACCATCGCGCAGCCTTTGCCCCTGCCAGGACAGCTGCAGCCGCCGCCGTCGGCGCACAGCGCCAACGATAACCGTTCCCCAACGGAGCGAGTCGAAGCCGCCAACCAGACTGCGCTGCAGGAGCCGACCAGCCACGGCTACGTCAATGCGGTCCAGGTCTATCCTTTCACCGGCGGCGCGCTCTATCGGCTCTATGCGGCGCCGGAGCAGGTGACCGACATCGCGCTCCAGCCGGGCGAAACGCTCGTGTCGGTCTCCGCCGGCGATACGGTGCGCTGGGTCGTAGGCGATACCAGCAGCGGCGCGGGGGGTGCCAAGCAGGTGCATGTGCTGGTCAAGCCCTTCGCGGCTGGGCTCAAGACCAACCTCGTCATCATGACGGACCGGCGCAGCTACCATCTGGCACTCGAGAGCACCGACAAGACCTCGATGGCGGCGATTTCCTGGGCCTATCCGCAGGATCAGCTCGTCGCCCTGCAGCAGCAGAGCAAGCAGGCCGACGCCGCGTCGCCGATCGCCGACGGCGTCGCGTTGGAAGACCTGCATTTCCGCTACGCGATCAGCGGCGACAATCCGCCATGGCGGCCGGTGCGGGCCTTTGACGATGGCAGCAAGGTCTATATCGAATTCCCGTCACGTCTCGACCAGGGAGAGGCGCCGCCGCTGTTCGTGGTCGGACCGACGGGTGACAGCGAACTCGTCAATTACCGGGTCCGGCGCAACTACTACATCGTCGACCGTCTGTTCGCCGCGGCGGAACTACGGCTCGGCCAGAAGCCACAGCAGACCGTCCGCATCAGCCGCACCGACACGGGCGCGTCTGCGCCGGCCGCGGGCGAATAGGGGAGGCGGTCATGAGCGAGACCTCCAGACCGCCCAAGATCGATCCCGAAAGCCTGGTGCTGACGGCGTCACCACGACGCGTCGTGCGGTTCAAACGCAACCTGTTGATCGGCATCGCCGGCGTCGGTGGCATCGCGATCTTCGGCGTGACCTGGCTGGCGCTGAAGGGGCCGAACCTTCGTTCCGGTCAGAACGACAATGAGCTCTACAGCACCGACCGCAAAGCGACGCCGGACGGGCTCGCCAATCTGCCGGGCAATTATGGACAGATGGCGAAGCCGGCAATCCCCTTGGGCCCAGCGCTGCCGGGCGATCTGGGGCCGCCGATCGTCGCGCGGGAAAAGCAACTCGGCGTCGATCCGGTGGGCGAACCGTTCCGGCCGAACAACGACGATGACGCGGCCCGGGCCGAGCGGCTCCGGCTCGCGCAGCAGGCACGGCAGGCAAAGGAAGCCGGCGTCTTCTTCCAGGTCAGCCAGCATGATGGGGGAGCGACCGCGGCAGCACCGTCGGCCGGAACTGTCCGGACGTCAGCTGCGGCGGCTGCTACCGGCACGGATCCTGGGCATCTCAATCTCGATCCTGAGCACGATCAGAACGACCAGCAGCGCAAGCTCGACTTCGTCAACCAGGCCGCCGCACGCAGCATCTACAACGATCATGCCTTGCAGACGCCGGCTTCGCCCTACGAGGTGCTGGCCGGCACGGTCATCGCCGCGGGGCTCATCACCGGCCTGAACTCCGATCTGCCGGGGATGGTGACGGCCCAGGTGACGGAGAACGTCTATGACACCGTCACCGGACGCATCCTGCTGATCCCGCAGGGTGCCCGGCTGATCGGCAGCTATGATAGCGTCGTCGCCTTCGGCCAGAGCCGGGCGCTGGTTATCTGGCAGCGCATCGTCATGCCGGACGGCTCCTCGATTCAGATCGACAACCTGCCCGCGACCAATCCCGCCGGCTATGCCGGGCTCGAGGACCAGGTCGACTATCACACCTGGACCCTGCTGAAGGGCATCGCGATGTCGACTTTGGTCGGCGTCGGCAGTCAGGTCACCTTCGGCAGCGGCCAGAGCAACCTGGTCGAGGCGGTCCGTCAGTCGACCCAGGAAAGTACCAACCAGGCCGGCCAGCGCATCGTCGAGAAGGATCTCAACGTCCAGCCGACGCTGACCGATCGGCCGGGTCTGCCGCTGCGCGTCATCGTCCATAAGGATCTCATTTTGCGGCCCTATCAGGGCTGAGGGAGGCTCGTTGTGCCCGATTTGAAGCTCGGCAGATTGCCGGACCGGACGCCGGTCAAGATCACCTTCGCCGCGTCGCCGGAGCTCAATCAGTCGCTCCAGGACTATGCCGCGGTATATCGCGCGACATACGGCCAGGCCGAAGCCGTCGCAGAGCTGATCCCCTTCATGATCGAGGCTTTCCTCGATAGCGATCGTGGCTTCGTCAAGGCCCGCAAGGAGGGGATCGAGCAACCGTTGCCGGCTGCCTTTGCAGTTGCCCGGTCGCGGCGTCGGGCGGGCGAGACAGCCACCCCACCCATCGCCAACACGGAGGAG
>Ga0302314_10014481_pt1 | contig 13494 bp, 15 predicted proteins | sample III_Palsa_N2_3_FD_200533 | JGI IMG/M metagenome (GOLD analysis project Ga0302314, IMG submission 200533) | Peat permafrost microbial communities from Stordalen Mire near Abisko, Sweden - III_Palsa_N2_3 | ecosystem: Environmental > Terrestrial > Soil > Palsa > Peat permafrost | place: Sweden...
GCCCATGTTCTTGTACACGAACTGCCAGCCCACCAGCAGGCAGGCAATTGTCAGCACCCAGATCAGCAAATGCTTAACTGTCGAATTCAATCTGCTTCCTCATTTCCTCTTCAGTTACGGCCCTAAGCCGAACCAGAAGCACGCACACAACTCACTGCAATCATTAGACGCCACAAGCAGGCAATCGGTGCAATCTTGCTCCCGCCCATGTCGACCCCATTGCAAGCGGAACACTCGCTAAATTCTACTCTCCCCAACCCTTTTCGCCAGCGCAATTTCCGCCCAACTTCCACCCCACCCACATTCCCCACCAAAATCCTTGCACTCCCCTTCGCGAAACTTGGCTCCCTTGGCGCCCTTTGCGTTCAAAGCTTTTCCTCAACTCAACCCTGCCGCCAAAGCCGCAACTCCCTCGCCGACCGCTCCACCCTCAACCCCGCCCGCAACTCCAACCTGCTCCCAATCTTCCCCAGCACTCCCGCATACCCGCCAAACCCCGCCAACGCCAGAATCTTCGCCGTCTCCTCAAAACTCAGCCGAGACCCAATCCCCCGCGCCATCCCCCGCACCACCCGCCGCCGAGTCGCCGCATCCATCGCCTTCAACCGCTCAATCTCCACCGCACACGCCGACTCGCCCACAGCCGTACTCACCGCCCGCCCACCACCCCGCACCGGCTTCCCCGGCAACACCACCTGCGGCAAAATCCTTGCAACCTCCACATCCCAATGCGCTTCCTCATCCCGCGCAATCACCGCCAGGTTCGCCAAAGCCTCATCCACCCCCGGATTGAACCCTCGCAACACGGGCATCAACTCATGCCGCACCCTGTTCCGCGTCAACCCCAAATCCCGATTACTAGAGTCCGTCCGCCAATCCTGCCCCCGCCCTCTTAAAAACGCCTCCACCTCCACCCGTCGAACCCCCAACAACGGCCGCACAGTTCGAGTCTTCTCTGAACCGGGTGCCCCGGGTTCGGATTCTCGGACCCGGGCTTCCACAAATCCATGAGTTTCTACCACTACAGGAGAAATCCCCCCCAACCCCTCCGTCCAAGCCCCTCGCAACAGCTTCATCACCACCGTCTCCGCCTGATCATCCAGCGTATGCGCGGTAGCAATCGCATCCACATCCAACCCCCGCAAAGCCGCATACCGCAACTCCCGCGCAGCTTCCTCCAACCCCTCACCCTCCGCCGCCTGCCGAGCCGCCGTATCCACCTGAAACACCGTCAGCGGAACCCCCACCCGCTCACAAAGCCCCCTCACAAACGCCTCATCCCCATCAGCCTCATCCCCACGCAACCCATGGTGTACATGCGCCGCCGTCAGCACAACCCCCAAAGCCTCACGCCCCTCATTCGCTTCAACAAACCCCAGCAGCAACGCCACCGAGTCCGCCCCACCGGACACCGCCACACAAACCCGCTCCCCCGCCCGCACCAGCGACCGGTCCAACCCCAAACTCAATACTTTCCCTGCCATCCCTCCATCATCTCCCATCCCAGCTCACCCCCTATCTTCCTGATTTGTCATTCCGTAGCGCAGCGAAGGAATCTGCTTCTCGCTTTGGCTTTTCTGGTTGTCATTCCCGAAGGGAATCTGCGGTTGCTTTTGCTCTTGCTTTTCTAGTTGTCATTCTGACCCTGAGCAAAGCCGAAGGGGAGCGAACCTGCTGTCTCCCGTTCTTCGCTCAAACCACCGCAAATCCGACCCCTCCCGCCCATATCTCCACATCCGTTATCCTGTCCCGATGCCCAACATCCGCCTCGCCACCCTCGACGACGCCGACCTCATCACCCGCCACCGCCACGTCATGTTCGCCGACAACGACCTCGCCACCGAATCCCACCTCACCGCAATGGACGCCAACTTCAACCCCTGGCTCCGCCGCCACCTCGCCGCCGGCACCTACATCGGCTTCCTCCTCGAAGACGAAGCAACCAAAGAAGTCCTCGCCTCCGCCGGCATCTTCCTCCAGGACTTCCCACCCCACTGGATCGACCTCGAGCCTACCCGCGCCTACCTCCTCAACTTCTACACCACCACCGAATCCCGCGGTCGCGGCTACGCCAACCTCCTCCTCCGCGCCTGCATCGACGAGTGCCGCAAGCGCAACATCCTCGTCGTCACCCTCCACGCCTCCACCTTCGGCAAACCCATCTACGAAAAGTTCGGCTTCAAGCAATCCAACGAAATGATGTACCGCTTCGACCAGGCCTAACCCTCCAACGCCCTCGCTTTTGCCTTTCTGTCTGTCATTCCCGTAGGGAATCTGCTTCTTGCTCTTGGCTTCCCGCTCTTCTCTGTTCGCTGTTAACTATTGGCTGTTAACTCCCCTCTACCCCATTCGCCGCACGACACACCCGACCGCGTTATACTCACCTTCCCATGTCTGTCTTCGTCATCCTCCCCGCAGCCGGAATCGGCACCCGCATGGCCTCCACTACTGGAGGCGCACCCAAGCAGTTCCTCACCCTCAAGGGTCTACCCCTCCTGCTGCACTCCTTGCAGGCGTTCCTCGCCGTCCCCCGCGTCACGGGCATTTACATCTCCGTCCGCGAAAACGAGCAACCCCGCATCGCCGAGTTGCTCACCGAGCACGGCCTCACCGGCAAGGTTCACGTCGTCACCGGCGGCGACGTCCGCCAGGACTCCGTAGCCAACGCCCTCGCCGCGCTCCCCAGTACCTCGCCCGACGACATCGTCCTCGTCCACGACGCCGTCCGCCCCCTCATCGACGCCGCCACCATCGCCAAAACCATCGAAGCCATCGAAAAACACGGTGCCGCCATCGTCGGCATGCCCGCCATCGACACCATCAAGCAGGTCGAGCGCACCTCCGACGGAGCTCTCATCACCGCCACCATCCCCCGCGAGCTCATCGTCCACGCCCAAACCCCCCAAGGCGCCCGCGTCCCCCTCATGCGCCAGGCCTTCGCCGAAGCCGCAGCCGACGAGTTCACCGGCACCGACGAGTCCTCCCTCCTCGAACGCGCCGGCATCCCCGTCTTCGTAGTCCCCGGCCACCAGCGCAACTTCAAAGTCACCCAACCCGGCGACCTCGAAATCGCCGAGTTCTACCTCGCCGGCTAACACTCTCAGCCTGTCATCAATTTTTGAGTCATCCTCAAATTCTGAACCGTCATCCTGAGCACAACGAAGGATCTCCGTATTCCGCTCGCGTCACCACAAATCTGTCATCCTGAGCGAAGCCTTTCGCGCTTTTGCGAAAGGCGCAGTCGAAGGACCCGCCACCACGCCCACGCCACCACCTCAGCCCGGACCGTTCAACCACTGCTCCCTTCTCAACCCCGCCGCATCCAATCCCCATGGCCACCGCCAAACAGTCCGTTGAGCTCACCGAAGATCAGCTCCATCTGATCGCCAAGGCCCTCGCCGACCCGCGCCGCTACGCCATCCTCCGCTACATCGGGAGCTGTTCCGGCCACCTCGGCTGTTCCGCCCTTCTGGAAGCCTCAGGAATCTCCCCCGCCACACTCTCGCACCACATGAAAGAGCTGGAAACCGCCAACCTGGTTCGCCCCGTCCGCGACGGCAAGTTCGTCCACTACACCCCCCGCCCCGAAGTCCTGAACGCCTACCTAACCCGCCTAAAATCCGACCTCGCCTAGCAGTACTCCGCGAAACTCCGCTCCCTTAGCGCCCTCCGCGTTCCAAGCTCTCCTTTCCCCGCCACCCCTCCCAAAACAAAACCCACAAACGCTGAATCCTTCCGCACCCGCCTCTCATCAATTCGATAGTTGTCGAAATGTCGAAACGATATCCGGCACAAAACATTTGATCCGAGCAAGCCACAGGCAGCTCACAACGCAACACCCAACCGCGCCGACTCCGCACATGAGTCCTGGAGAACCCAATGGCCGCCCTCATCTTGACCGTCCTTCCCGTATTCGTCACCTTCACCATCGCTTCCTGGAGGACTGGCTCCAAAGAAGACCGCACCACCTTCCGCACCAGCCGTTCCCCCAAGCTCTGCCAGGGCTAATCGAAGCAGCAAGCCCACACCTCCAACCACAAAACATTGACCCACGAAACAAGGAGCACACCATGAGCAAACTCACAGGGAAAGTCGCCATCGTTACCGGAGCCTCCAAAGGCATCGGCGCCGCCATCGCCAAGCAGCTCGCATCCGACGGCGCCTCCGTCGTCGTCAATTACTCGTCCGACAAATCCGGTGCAGCCAACGCCGTCGCCGAAATCACCAAGGCCGGCGGCAAAGCCATCGCCGTAGGCGCCAGCGTCTCAGACGCCGCAGGCATCGAAACCCTCTTCAGCGAAGCCAAGAAGGCCTTCGGCACCGTCGACATCCTCGTCAACAACGCAGGCGTCTACAAGTTTGCGCCCATCGACCAGATCACCGCCGAAGAGATCGACTTCATGTACGACATCAACGTCAAAGGCCTGCTCCTCACCACCAAGGCCGCAGTCCTGCAGTTCCCCGCCACCGGCGGCAGCATCATCAACATCGGTTCGGTCGCCAGCGAACAAACCCCACCCGCATCCTCCATCTACTCCTCCACCAAGGGCGCGGTCGATACCATCACCCGCGTACTCGCCAAGGAGCTGGGCCCCAAGAAGATCCGCGTCAACTCCGTAAACCCCGGCCCAGTCGTCACCGAAGGCTTCAAGTCCGCGGGCATCCAGGGTTCCGACTTCGAAAAAGGCATGATCGCCGGCACTCCCCTCGGCCGCATCGGCCAGCCGGAGGACATCGCCACAGTAGTCTCCTTCCTCGCCTCCCAAGACGCCCAGTGGATCACCGGCTCCATCCTCCAGGCTGCCGGCGGCCTCCGCTAAGAACAAGCAACAACCTCACACCACCAACAAGACCGGGTGCCCCGGGTCCCGCTTCTGGGACCCGGGCTTTTGCTTTGCACCCACCCCACCCCAAGCCCACACCTCCGAGTGCCCCATCCTCGACCGACAGTTCTATCGTCGGGCAGGGTGGGCTATCGTTTGCGGTAGCAAACGACCATTCTCCTCCACCCACCCCAAACTCCCCTACCCCAACACCTCGCATCTCATCTCTCGCATCTCCTCTCTCGATTTAGAATCACCTCATGAGCATGCGCATCGGCCTCGGTTTCGACTCCCACGCCTTCAAACCCGGCGTCCCGCTAGTCATCGGCGGCTTAAAGATCGACCACCCCGAAGGCCTCGCCGGCCACTCCGACGGCGATCTCCTGCTCCACGCCATCACCGACGCCCTCCTCGGAGCCGTCTCCGCCGGCGACATCGGCACCTTCTTCCCGCCCACCGACATGAAGTGGAAGAACGCCGACTCCACCATCTTCCTCAAAACGGCCCTTGAAGAAATAGCCCTCGTCGGCTTCAAGATCGTCAACATCGACTGCGTGCTCATCATGCACCGTCCCAAGATCGTCCCCATCGCCGCCGACCTCCGCGAGCGCGTCGCCGATCTCCTCCACCTCGACATCAACAACGTCAGCATCAAGGGCAAAACCCCCGAAGGCCTGCAGCAGGACGGCACCGCCGTCGCCCACGTCGTCGTCCTGCTCGAATCCATCAAGCTCCCCGACGAGCACAAAAAGCTGACCCTCGAAGCCGACGCCCCCAACGAGGCCGACATCGACGGCGTCCTCAGCACCCTCGTCAAAGACGTCCGCGAAACCAGCGCTCTAGGCCGCAAACTCCCCACCTTCGACACCGACGACCTCACCTAACCACTCCTGCACGCACACAAATCCGGGTGCCCCATCCTCGCCGCACACTTTGCGGCTAGGGTGGGCATCGGCAAAGCCGACCGCCCCCGCCCATTTCGACCCCAACACCATCCCCCAAACCCACCCCCACAAAGAATTCCCTAGCCCCCTCCACAATTCTCCGATACATTGGCAGCATTCACCGGAGGCACCATGGATCCCCAGCAGCAGCAAGCCCAAGTAATGCACCTGATGGCCGTCATGCTCCCCATGATGCTTCTCATCTGGGCAGTTTTCATCGCATTTTTCACCTACGCCTTCTGGCGCATCTTCACCAAAGCAGGCATGGCCGGCCCACTTTCGCTGCTGATCCTCGTCCCCGGCATCGGCCCTCTGATCGTCATCTGCATCCTCGCCTTCGGCACCTGGAAAGTCGTCCCTGCCCCTCCCGAATACGGCGCCTACCCCCCGAGCTACCCTCCACCACCCGCCGCCTACCCACCTCCAACCAACTACCCACCTCAAGACCCCACCGCCTAAACCCCCTCTGCTTTTCGGTGATTCGTGGAGCTTTTGCCACGAATCACCAACCCCACCCGCGCGGCCTATGTAGTGTCTGACAAATCGTTTTTGCTTCTAGGTACCCCCAAGGCTTTAGCCTTGGGTCTCATAGCTCCGCAAAATGTGGGCTTCAGCCTCTGGGGTATGCCCTCTTATCCGGCGGCACTCCCTTTACGCAGGCAAAAACGATTCGTCAGACACGACCTAAAGCCCCAGCGTCTTCCCGCGCCCTGCGGACCATGCCTCACAGCCGCCGCTCTGTTAACATCAGTCTCTGGTACACATGACACCCGAGACATCCGCAGCACCCATCCGCGTCCGCATCGCCCCCTCGCCCACCGGCGACCCCCACGTTGGCACCGCCTACATCGGCCTGCTCAACTACCTCTTCGCCGCCCAGCGCGGCGGCCAGTTCGTCCTCCGCATCGAAGACACCGACCGCACCCGCTTCGTCTCCACCTCCGAGCAGATGATCTTCGACGCCCTCAAGTGGGTCGGCCTCCATTGGAACGAAGGTCCCGACGTCGGTGGCCCCTACGGCCCCTACCGTCAGTCCGAGCGCACCGAAATCTACCGCGAACACGTAGAAATCCTCCTCGCCAACGGCACCGCCTACCGCTCCTTCGAGACCGCCGAAGAGCTAGAAGAGATGCGCAAGCAGCAGATCGCCGCCAAGACGCCCCCACGCTACAACGGCGCCCACCGCGAGCTCTCACAGTCCCAAATCGACGCCTACATAGCCGAAGGCCGCCCCTACACCATCCGCCTCAAAGTCCCTCTCGCTGAGTCCACCACCTTCCGCGACGAACTACGCGGCGACATCACCTTCGAGCACACCAACGTCGACGACCAGGTCCTCATGAAGTCCGACGGCTTCCCCACCTACCACCTCGCCAACGTCGTCGACGACCACCTCATGCGCATCTCCGACGTCATCCGCGCCGAAGAGTGGATCTCCTCCACGCCCAAACACGTCCTGCTCTACAAAGCCTTCGGCTGGAACCTCCCCCGCTTCTGGCACATGCCCCTTCTCCGCAACGCCGACAAGAGCAAAATCTCCAAGCGCAAAAATCCCGTCTCGCTCATCTTCTACCGCGAGTCCGGCTACCTGCCGGAAGCGATGCTCAACTTCCTCGGCCTCCTCGGCGGCGGCATGGCCCAGCCCACCGAGCAGGAAATCGTCAGCAAGGGCATCAACACCAAGGAAGGCGACATCTTCTCGCTCCCCGAGATGATCGAGAAATTCGACTTCACCCGCATCTCCCTCGGCGGCCCCGTCTTCGACTTGGTAAAGCTCAAGTGGCTCAACGGCGAGTACCTCCGCAAGCTCTCGCCCGAGCAATTCTTCGCCGCCCTCCGCGAAACCATCTTCTCCGACGCCAACCTCCAGGCCATCGCTCCACTCGTACAAACCCGCATCGAAACCCTCGGCCAGTTCGGCGACATGACCGGCTTCTTCTTCTCCGACAACGTCCTCCCCCCCGAGTCCGTCTGGCTGCCCAAGAAGCGCACCTACGAAGAAACCATCGCCTTCGCCACCGAGCAGCTAGCCACCATCGAAGCCTCCGCCTGGGACGTCGACTCCATCACCACCGCGATGAAAGCTCTCGGCGAAGCCAAGGAGTGGAGCGTCAAAGAAAACTTCATGCTCCTCCGCGCAATCCTCACCGGCAGCACCACCAGCCCACCGCTGGTAGAGTCTCTCGTAGTCTTCGGCAAAGCCCGCTCTCTGGACCGCATGCGCCGCTTCCTCGAAGCCGAAAAAAAACGCGCCAACCAACGCAAGTAACACTCCTCGCCACGCTCAGACTGACGCAACCAAAACTTTCGTCATCCTGAGCAAAGCGAAGGACCTCTGTATTTGCTTTTGCGGTTGTCGTTGTCGTTGCTTTTCTTTCTGTCATTGCCGAAGGGAATCTGCTTATTACCCGCCGAGTGCCCCATCCTCGCGACGGCTTCCTCGTCGCAGGGTGGGGTATCGCGCGTTAAGACGCGCGACCGCTCTTCTCCTTACCCCGCACAACTCAAGTGATATAACCAACGCGAGGCCCCACCCATGACCCTCGCCACAACCAACCCCATCAGCTTCATCCCCACCGCCAACCCCGCCGCCGCCCGCGCCTTCTACGAGCAAACCCTCGGCCTGACCTTCGTCTCCGACGACGAATTCGCCCTCGTCTTCCGCGTCGGCCCCACCCAAACCATGCTCCGCATCGCTCGCACGCCCGACTTCAAGCCAGTCCCCTACACCATCTTCGGCTGGGAAGTCTCCGACATCGAAGCCACCGTCACCGCCCTCACCGCCAAAGGCGTCGAGTTCCTGAACTTCGGTCTTCCCAACCAATCCCCCAACGGCATCTGGCAAGCCCCCGGCGGCGCCAGCATAGCCTGGTTCAAAGACCCCGACGGCAACACCCTCTCCGTCTCCTCCCACCCCGCTTAAAAACCCGAAGCCTCCGCTATAGCGGAGGCTTCGGCACAAACCACGTCCTACTTAGCCGCAGGCTTGCTCGTCGATCCTTCCACCACCAGATCGTTCGTAATGCTGAACGCACCCGGCGCAGTGTTGGCCTGCATACCGGCATAGGCCACGTCCGAAGAGTTGAGAACCGCACCATAAAGCGTGACATTTCCGTTCTTCACGATAATGTGGATCGCGTGATACCCCAGCGGCGGATCGTTCGTAATTCCACCCGCCATACGAGCCACACTCAACCCACGACCAAGCCTACCGGCATTGGCGTTGTACTTGCGAAGTGTCGTAGCCGTAAAGATGCGGTTGTACACGGCAGCACGAACACGATCATCATTCGATGAAAGCGGTAGAACTTCAATCTGGTTATCGACAGAATCAATGCCCGGAATCCCTTTCACCGCACTCTCAGCATCACTCTTCAGTATTGGGCGCGAGGCATAGCCTTGCAGCACAAGCGTCTTCCCATGAATGCCAAAAGTAATCCAATCGAACACAGCATAGTTGGTCAGCCCACCAAGCTTCTTCTGAACATCCTTGATGATGCGGACCGTATCGTCCTGAGACCACGTCGGCCCTGGTTGAGCATCCTGTGCACGCGCGATGGGTGACGAGATCGTCAATGCAAGGAGTGCGGCTGCAATCGTTAAAGAAGTACGACGTTCCATGAGCTATCTCCACATGTTGCAAAATTTAGCTTACGAGAAAAACCATACGCCCCGTTTAGCCAAGAGTCGATAAAGACTTTTCAAATCTACCGCTTTCGTTGCACCCGCTAAACTGACTGTTCAGACAGGGCTACAGCAAAGGTAAAACAGGGTCGCAGCAAAAGCCCGTAGCAGGATGCAGAGGCTGAAACTGATCTAAGGAGGCAAGTCGTGGTGAGATCAACCGGCGTGAAACGAGCTTTTCTGGCAGTGGCAGCCCTTCTAGCCTGGGGCGCATTGGCGCTACAGCTCTATCTCTCTATCAGCCTCGCACATAGCAACGGCCAATCGACAGCAGCAGCCCTCGGAATTTACCTCGGCTACTTCACCATCCTGACAGACCTGCTCGCAGCCGTAGCCTTGGCCTCTGCCCTGTTCGGCACCAAAGCCGGAGAACTCCGCCGCGTCAGCTTCTCTTCCGCCGTTACGGTATACATCGCAATCGTAGGCAGCACGTACTTCCTGCTGCTACGAAACACATGGTCCCCACAAGGCCTCACACTCCTCGCGGACGTCCTGCTCCACTACGTAACGCCGACCGTCTTCGCACTCTACTGGTTTCTCTTCGTGCCAAAGGGCCGTCTCAAGTGGAGCACTCCACTCATCTGGTGGCCACTCTATCCACTCGCCTACGTCTTGATGATGCTGATACGAGGCGCAGCAACAGGCTTCTACCCCTACCACTTCCTCGACGTCTCACAACTAGGCTACGAACGCGTAGCGGTCAACGCAGTAGGCTTCACCGCCGTGTTTCTAGGAGCCGGACTTCTGCTCGTCCAAATTGATCGAGGTCTAGCGCGCACATAGCCCCTCGCCAGTCCGAAGCTACTTCCCTTGCACCGCGACCCTCACCGCCAGCGTCTTCGGTGGAAAGCAAGCCGCATGGTCGCAAGCCTGATACCGCAAGCTCCCCATCAGCGTTGACTCCCCACGCGCCGCCACCACGCGCAGCCGCACCCGAAACTCCCCCTGGTACACGTCCAGCACTTCCCCATCGCCCACATCAAGCTTGAACAGCGCACCCTTCGGATACGCCTCCGAAACCACCTTCACTCCCGGCTCCGCACTCAACGTCAACACCGTAGGGATCAGCAGCTCATCCTTCGGCGTATGCGAGTTGATGTGATACCCCTCATCCACCCGAAACACCAACTCCACATCCTGCGCCTTCCCCGCCTCTACCTCCAAGGCATCGGAAGCCAACACCACATGCGTCTTCTTAGCCGCCGCCGAAGGATCCTCAAACGAAATCCCCTGCGCCCAAACCATTGGCGTCACCAACACCAACGCCAACATCACCACTAACAGCCTCGCTGTTAACTGTTCGCTGTTAACTATTCGCTGCCCTCCCTGCTTCACAGCCCCATCGCCTTTCGCACATGCGCTTCCATCTCATCCTTCGGAGGCGCACCCAAACTGTGCTCCACCACAACACCGTTCTTATCCAGATAGAACGTCTCCGGCAGATAATCCGCCAGCGCATAGTCCTTCGCAATCGTCTTGCTCGGCAGCAGGATCGGATACGTCACCCCAATCTTCTGCACTGCTTCGGCGATCTTGTCCTTCGGCGTATCTTCGTCATCCTGCGACACGCCCAGAACAACCAACCCCTGTCCCTTGTACTTGCCATAGAACTCTTCAAACCACGGCATCTCCAGCTTGCATGGCCCACACCACGTCGCCCAGAAGTTCACCACCACCGGATGCCCTTTGAAGTCCGCCAGCGAAACCTTCTTGCCGCTCAGATCGACCAGCGTAAACCCCGGCGCAACCTTCCCCATCAACGCCGTCCCGGAGACATCCGCACCCTCAGCCGAGGTCGGCCCGCTGGCTCCATCCTTCACCAGCACAATCTTCGACTTCGCCGCTTCCATCTCTGCCTGCCGCTTGCGAAAGTTCCACACACCCGCCCAGACAAGCAACGCCACCACCACAACCATCAACCCCAACACACCAACCCGACGACCCATTCCACACATCCTTCCACACACTCTCTCAAGTCTACCGCTACCCTCATAAGACTCACCCACCCACCAGGAGTTACACCCACCCCAAACCCTCCCGCCTTTAACTCGCAACTCGAGACTCGCAACTCATAACCTAACCCGCTCTCCTCCACCCCAGCACAACTCCTCAGGATGAGTGCCCCATCCTCGCCGCGCCCCAGCCGTTCCCCATCAACCTCAAGACCCAAATCGCGGCAGGGTGGGGTATCGAGCAACGCTCGACCGCTCTCCTCCATCCCAGCACAACGCCCCAACACCAACGCCCACACACCCCCGCTCTGCTAGCATTCAACTTGCCTCAGCTTATGAACGAAACCCCTCAAATCCGCGACGACGCCAGCCCTCTTCCTCCAACCCCCGCCGAGCTCGTCCGCATTGAAGCCCAGGCCCTGCTCGAACTGGCCACCCGCCTCGAAGGCCCGCACCTCGACACCTTCAACCGCGTCGCCACGCTCCTCACCCAGACCGCCCAGTCCGGCCACCGAGTCATCCTCACCGGCGTCGGCAAATCCGGCCTCATCGCCCGCAAGATCGCCGCCACGCTCGTCTCCACCGGCACCGCCGCACAGTTCCTGCACCCCAGCGAAGCCCTCCACGGCGATCTCGGCATCCTCACCCCCGGCGACGTCCTCCTCGCACTCTCCTACTCCGGAGAAACCGAAGAGCTCCTCCGCCTTCTCCCCATCCTCCCCCGCCTCGGCGTCACGCTCGTCAGCATCTGCGGCTGCGACACCTCAAGCCTCGCCTCCGCCGCCACGCTCACCCTGGACGTCAGCGTCTCCCGCGAGGCCTGCTCGCACCAGCTAGCCCCCACAGCCTCCACCACGGCCATGCTGGCCCTCGGCGACGCCCTCGCCCTCGACGTCTCCCGCCGTCTCGACTTCCAGCCCCACGACTTCGCCGAGCTACACCCCGGCGGCACCCTCGGCCGGCGCCTTTCCACCGTCCGCCAGCTCATGAAATCCGGCGACGCGCTCCCACAAATCTCCGCATCCACAAAAATGCCGCAAATCATCCACGAGATGTCCACAAAACGCCTCGGAATGACCACCGTTTTAGCCGGCACCAAACTCCTCGGAGTCCTCTCCGACGGCGACCTCCGACGCCTCCTCGAACGCAACGGCCCCCACGCCTTCCACAAAACCGCGGCGGAAATCATGAACCCCCACCCCCGCACCATCGCCCCGGAACCCTTCGCCACCGACGCCTTAGCCCTCATGGAGCAACACAAAATCACCGCCCTCGTAGTCACCGAAGACGGCACTCCCACCACCCCCGTCCTGGGCGTCCTCCACCTCCACGACCTCTGGGAGTTCACCCCACACAAATAAAGGCAAGGGCAGCCGCAATTGCAGTTGCTCTTGCCTTTCTTTCTGTCATTCCCGCAGGGAATCTGCGTCGGCTCTTGCTTTTCTGGTTGTCATTCCCGAAGGGAATCTGCGTTTCGCCCACCTCAACACAATTACCCCACCAGCAAAAGCATCTCTACTCCCTGTTCCCTACTCCCTACTTCCCTGCCTTAGGAATCAGCCGGTCATAGCTCGCCCGCACAATGCGATAGCACTCACAAGCCGTTGCCTCAAACTTCGGCCGGTTCACGATATTCACGCGTCCCCGCCGGTACTCGATCATTCCAGCTTCCTGCAACGCCTGCGCAGTCACTGTCACCGTAGACCGCCGCGAGCCCAGCATGCGCGCCATATACTCCTGCGTCAAATTCAGTTGTTCGCTTTCAACCCGGTCGGCAGCGGTCAGCAACCACCGCGCCAGCCTCTGCTGCAGCCCATGCAGCCTCGCACACAGTACCGACTGCGTCGCCGTCACCATCTGCACATAAAGAAAGTTGTCCACCATGGCTCGCAGCTTCGGGCTCTGCTGCAACCCCTCCATCATCACGGAGGCACGCAGCCTGTACCCATTTCCCGCCGTCTGCATCACCACCGTATGCTGCATCTCGGGCTGTCCCATCAACCCCGCCACGCCTGAAAATCCCTCGCGGCCAATCATCCCCACTTCGATCGATTCTCCCGCAGGCGTCGTCGCATTCGTCGAAATCAGCCC
>Ga0302314_10014482_pt1 | contig 13493 bp, 10 predicted proteins | sample III_Palsa_N2_3_FD_200533 | JGI IMG/M metagenome (GOLD analysis project Ga0302314, IMG submission 200533) | Peat permafrost microbial communities from Stordalen Mire near Abisko, Sweden - III_Palsa_N2_3 | ecosystem: Environmental > Terrestrial > Soil > Palsa > Peat permafrost | place: Sweden...
GGGGACCGGGATGTCGGCTTCGGAGACGTAGTGCCAGTGGACGCCGCCGTCGGCGGATTCGGCGATGCCGATGCGGGTTCCGTGGACCCAGGTGACGCCGGACGAGTCGTCGAGGTCGGCGCGGCGGTTGGTGTAGAGCATCCACCAAGTGCGGCGGGCGCGGTTGTAGATGACTACGGGGTCGGCTGCTCCGTCGTGGATGGGGTCGCGGAAGAGGGGGACGACGGCGGCGACAGGTTGCTGGCCGGGCTTAGCCGTGGGCGGCGCGGGGGTCTGGTCTTGCGCAGGGCAGGCGGTGATCCCCAAGAGGAGGGTCGCAGCCGCCAGAGTTCGCACGAGATTGAGTCGTGGGTTTTGCAAAGGTGCCTCCGCGGCCGAAAGGCCAGTGTATACGACGATATGTGTAGGAACTTCGGGCGGCAGGGATGGACTGGGGCCTGTAGACTTGAAGAGTCTCCCTTGGAATGAAATTGTCGAGCTGTGCTGGTTACGCCGGCGGCCGATGGGGGCCAGACGCTGCAATTCACCTGCGAGATCAGAGAGACGATCTGATACGCCGTATCAGTACAGGAGATTCCATGCGTTCTGAAGCCATTTTTCGCGCCAAAGAAATGATCGACAATAAGTTCAGCCTTTGTCTGACGGTTTCCAAGGCGACTCGCCGGCTGCACATTTCACCGCAGAGCACGGGAGAGACGATCAGCAGCGCGTTTGCCAAGGTTGCCGAGGGTTCGGATGTTCCGGCTGTGCTTGAAGCAGTGTAAGAATGGCTGAGAACTGCAGGCAAGTTCCCGGCAGCCTCCCTTGCTATTTCTTGCCTACTTTGAGGGGGAGTTCGAGGGTGCCGTACTTGTTGGTGGTGTGGTCGAGGACGCCGACACGGATGAAGAGCTGGCCCGGGGGAAGGTCGATCTGCTGGGTGAAGCGGATGGGTTCCTTGCCGGTGAGCTGCTGCTGGTAGGTCTTGTCGCTGAGCGTTGTCTTGACGATCTGACTGAGGCCGGTGAGCAGCTTGTCGTTGGGATCGCAGACGGCGATGTCGAAATCGAGCGAGCCCTTGTGGGTGTTGTTGGGGCCGTGGGTGAAGGCGATCTGCTGGGCCGGGACGGAGTAGGAGAAGGCGTAGCGGACGAGGTGCTTGCCGCGGAGATTTTCGGCGAGCGTGCCGAGAATGGGTGGGGCGTTGGACTCTGGCTTCGGTGGGATGGTGCTGGGCTCGACGCCTACGTCGAAGAGGATATCTTTTGAGGTGGCCATGCCGCGGCTCATGGGAGCCTTCATGTTGCCGGCGTAGGCAGGCGGTGCAGTGAGGGACATGGTCAGGCCGGGCGGGAGCTTGTCCTTGGCCAGGTCGTCTGAGTAATAGCCTTTGCGGAAGTCCAGGGTGACGCCGGGACGATCGACCTTGACGTCGATCTTATGGTACGTGCCGTTGTACTTCTGGTCCGGCGGGCTGTACGCGATGGCGTAGTAGTTGGCTCCATTGTTGATGGCTTTGAGGACAGCGGTTGCGATGTCGTTGGTCTCGGAGTAGGCGACGCCTCCGGTGGCTTCGGCGACCAGTTGCATGGAGAGATCGCGGGCTCCGAGGCGGCCAACTCCGTAGGCGGCGACGGGATAGACGGAGACCTGCGCGGCAGTGAGTTGGTCGTAGGCGTGGCTAAGGCCGAGGGAGTAGTCGGGCAGACACTCGGGACGCTCGTTGGGGAGGGTGATGGCGGGGACGCCGACGGTGAACCAGATGAGGTTTTTGCGGCCGTGGATGGCGGCGGAGGATACGGCGATCTGGTCGAGAGCTTCGAGCACCATACGATTGCGGTTGTTGGATTGGACGCATTGAACGTCGCCGTTGCCGTCGAGGTCGTAGGGGGTGGCGTCGATCGCCGCGGTGAGGAGGGCGCGATCGGAGGTGAAGCTTTGCAGGATGCGGAGGTTGTTCGTCATCGAAAGAAGTGTGACCTGGGTGCCGTCGGGCATCTGGGCGAGCGCGGCCTTGGCGGCATCCTTGACGCGCTTCTGCATCGCGGTGGAGCGCGATAATTCAGCGGGGATGGTGCTGTCGACGGGCGCCTCGTTGGCGAGGTCGAGCAGCAGAATGTTGACGGCGCTGCTGGGCGGCGGGGGCTGAAGGTTGGTGTAGACATTAGGGGGAAGTTCGCGCACGGGCATCACCGGGCGGAGGCCGACTTCCTCGAAGTTCCGGATGGGCTGGGGCTTGCCGTCTTCAAGGATGGTGAAGTCGGATTGGCGGAGGCCGTAGACAGGCTGGCCATCGGCATCGGTCGCGGTCACATCGACGACGGTCAGGCGGGAATACACCTGGAGGGTTTTGGTGCCGCTGCTGGAATCCTGCTGCGCGGCTGCCGGTAGGTGTGCGAACGCCGCAGCAGCCAGAACGGCAACTCCCGCAACGATTAGCAATCCAGCTCGTTGACCTTGCATTCGTTCAAGTCCTCCGAAGAGTTCGACCCCGTTTCGTAGGTATCGACTCGCAGTAATTGGATGCAGCGGCCTAATGGTACGCCGTGGGCGAGCGCGGCAGAGGCAACCTTTAGCGGCAGGTGGAAATGGCGGAGCGGTCTCGTAACTGAATCATGGTCAGTCCGATACAATAATCGAGATGGCAGAACACGAATCAGGTAACATGCCCGAAGCCTGGCGCAGGACAGAGCTCGCGCGGCATCCCGACCGTCCCTATCCGATGGACTTCATCGAAGCACTTTTTACGGACTTCAGCGAGATTCACGGCGACCGGGCCTTCGGAGACGATCCCGCGATGGCGTGCGGCATGGCCCGATTTCACGGACGCGCGGTGCTGGTGGTGGCCAACCTGAAGGGGCGCACCCTGAAGGACCGGGTGGCGAGGAAGTTCGGCTCGCCCGACCCCGAGGGCTATCGCAAGGCGCTGCGAGCCATGCAGATGGCGGAGAAGTTCGGGCATCCGATCTTTACGTTTCTCGACCTGGCGGGCGCGAATCCCGGAATTGGGGCTGAGGAACGCGGGCAGGGCGAGGCGATTGCACGGAATCTGCTGGAGATGGCGCGGCTGCGGGTGCCAACCATTGCCACTGTGACCGGCGAAGGCGGTTCTGGTGGGGCGCTGGCGCTGGCGGTTGCGGATCGAGTGCTGATGCTGGAGAACGCGATCTATACGGTGATCTCACCCGAAGGCTGCGCGTCGATTATGTGGAAGGATGCGAGCCGCAAGCAGCAGGCGGCTGCGGCGCTGCGGTATACGGCCTTCAGCGCGAAAGAACTCGGCTGCGTGGACGATGTACTGACCGAGCCGGATGGTGGGACCCATTTGGACCCGGCTTACGCGATGGCTATGGTGGACGAGAAGCTGCGCTTCCATCTGGCGGAGCTCGACGACAAGCCGATTGAGCAGTTGCTGGAAGAGCGATACAAGAAGTTCCGCAATATTGCGCAGTTCTACACCACCGCCGAGTGAGCTGATTCGAGCAGGACAGCGCCTCCGGCAGCGCGCTTGAGCGAAGCGACCAGCCCGAGCAGAAAGCAGTGAATTTGCAGGCGACCGACACTCACAGCACCGCGGTACCACCGCCTCCGCGCCCAGAGCCTTCGGCGGCCCCGCGGCAGCGCTCACGGTCACTGCAATTCGGGCTCTTTCTGGCTGCGCTGATCTGGTATCTCTGCGCTCGGGCGCTGTCGCAGAGCGCGGCGAACGGACTGGCGATCCGCTTCGGCCTGGGCGATTTTCAGCCTCTGATCGGGTCGGTGGCGCTGCTGTTTCTGGTGATCTGCGGGTTTGCGCTGTTGCGGGCGATTGAACGCCGGAAGGCTCCTTTGGGGATGGCGCTCGGGCTGCCACGTCGAGCCACTTCGCGCGCGGAATGGGCGACGGGCGCGGCGATCGGGTGGGCGGTGGCGATTGGGTCGATCCTGCCGATGGCGATTGCTCGCTGCCTGAATGTTGAACTGTGGACATCTCCGCGTGCGTTTGAGTTGCTGGGGCTGAGCCTGCTGACACTGACCGTGGCGACGCTGGCGCACACGCTGGGCGTGTTCGGGTACGGTTTTCAGCGGCTGATTGAGGCGACGGGGCCGGTTCGCGCGACGCTGATTTTGCTGGCTCTGGCGGCGATTCGAACGGGGCTGACGCCTACTCCGTTGGGGACTCCCGACGGCACCCGGCTTCTGGTCACGATGCTGGCCGCGATGCTGCTGTGTCTGTGCTGGTTTCGGACGCACGGCCTGTGGCTGCTGTGGGGGCTGCATTTTGCCTGGGCAGCCGCGATGGGCGCGGTATTTGGGCTGCCACTGGGCGGCGATACCAGCTACGCATCGGTGGTCGATACGCGCGCGGTCGGTCCGCACTGGCTTACCGGCGGCAGCTTCGGGCCGATGGCGGCGATGCTGTCCATCCTGGTGGTGCTGGCGGCGGTTCCGGTGCTGGTGCGGGCGACCAGCGACTATGCGTGGAACTACACGCACCCGCCGATTATTCCCGCCGGATACGACGTAACCATCGCTCCGCCGGCGGCGCATGTCGCGATGGAGCAGGCTGCGCAGCCGGTGAACCCGGCATCGCTGGTGCAGATTCTGCCGGCTGCGCCGCCAGACGAGTCTCTGCGGTAGCCGGAGAACTGCGGGGCAACGCCGAGACCGTAAACGGCACCCGATACTGTACATAGTTTCACTTGTAAAACGCGAAGAGATGGCGCAAGATTCGATGTACACGAGGTGCCTTGCCATGGCCTTTCGTTCGAGGACCTGCCTGCTGATCACCGCTTCGCTCGCCTACGCTGCCGCGAGCACGTGGTCGCGCGCGCAGGTTTTCGTGGTCGGCGAAAAGACGGCCATGGCCGACGTCTCCACCGACTTCCATCCCACGCGGGTCGAGCTGCCGTCGACGCCGATCAACGAGCGCGGACGGCGCGAGCTGGTGCGGAACCTGGAGGCCGAACAGGGGTTCGCTCACCGTGCATTGCCGCTGGGCGACGACCTCATCCTGATGGCCAACGGCAATATGACTCCCGGCGGCGATGCCTATAAGGAGATGCTGTTCAAGAAAGGCGAGTCAGCCGCGCCCGGCGACCGCGTTGCCATTACAATGGTGACCGTCAAGGCGGATCGCATTGTGTTCGATCTGAATGGCGGACCTTATCTGAAGCACAGATTCCTGCGCCATGTCGAAATTGGGGACATGCCGGTAGTCGCTAACGACGGTGCGCAAGTAACCGGATGCCGGGTGACGCTGGTCTTTGAGGGCGGGATTCCGGACATCAGCGCGCCCGAGGTGAAGGCGTTGCTCGATCCCATCATCGACTTCGGCGTGAAGAGTTCCGGCGAGGCGTATGCCGATAGTTTGCCAGCCTTTCTGAAGGACGCCATTGCACAGCACGATGTGCTGGTCGGGATGGATCGCAAGATGGTGCTGGCGGCGATGGGCGCGCCGCTCTCGAAGGTGCGGGAGCTGGTTCCCGGATCGGCGGACAAGCATTACGAAGAGTGGATCTTCGGGCAGGTGCCCCAGACGGTGCGCTTTGTGCGGTTCGAAGGAGATCGCGTGACCCAGGTCCGCATCGCCGCGCTGGGGCAGCCGATTGCGCTCCATGATCAGGACGAGATGAACGGCTACCTGGAGCCGGTGAACACCCGCGAGGTCGCGATGGGCGACGGCAAGCCCGGAAGTAGCGATGCCGGACCGGCCTCGCCGCCGAGCATCCTGAAGCCGGGCGAAGTTGCGCCGGGGAGTCAGCAACAGGTGAAGCTGCCGGTGTCCGCGCCCGCCTCGGCGCCGGACAAGGCTCCGCAGGCGCCATCGGTGGACATGGGCGACAAGCCCGGCGATGCGCCAGTAGAATCACCTCCGGCTGCACCGTCCTTGCAGCATTAGCCGTTGGCTTGTTGGAATCGGCTTGAGGCCGGGATGTTAGACCGCGCCCGCGAGTGCGGCCTGCTGTGCGGCGAGTAGTTCGCGGATACCCTTTTCAGCGTAGTCGAGCATCTCGGCGAGTTGGGCGCGGCTGTAAGAGACGCGCTCGGCGGTGGCCTGCGTCTCGACCAGGCCGCCGTCGGCGAGCATGACAACGTTCATGTCCACGTCGGCGCGGGAGTCCTCCTCGTAGGCCAGGTCGAGCAGGATATTGCCGTCGACGATGCCGACGGAGGTGGCGGCGATCATCTGGCGCAGCGGCGAAGACTTGAGCGTGCCGGCGGCGACGAGTTTGCCGAGAGCGAGGGCCAGGGCTACGGACGCTCCGGTGACGGCGGCGGTGCGTGTACCTCCATCGGCCTGCAAGACGTCGCAGTCGAGGATGACGGTGCGCTCGCCGAGAGCTTTCATGTCGACAACAGCGCGAAGAGAGCGGCCAATGAGGCGCTGGATCTCGTGGGTGCGGCCGCCGATCTTGCCGCGCTCGGACTCACGCGGAGTGCGGGTGAGGGTGGCGCGGGGAAGCATGCCGTATTCTGCGGTGACCCAGCCGCGGCCGGAGTTGCGCATCCAGCCGGGGACGCCGGTTTCGATGGTGGCGTTGCACAGGACGCGCGTGTTTCCGGTTTCGACCAGCACGGAGCCCTCGGCAGTGGCGACGAAATTTGTGGTGAAGCGGACGGGCCGGAGCGCATCGGCGGCCCGGCTGTCGGGGCGGAAGATGCGGGGAGTGGTTTGAGCGAGGGGTGCAATTGGAGCGTGAACTGAGGCCATGGCGCGATTATAGTGGTGATGGCGAAATGGGCGGGTCGGAACGCGTGCCGATATAGGTCCGCGACGATTCCCAAATCGGTACATTCGTCCCAGTCTGGGAATGAAGGAAGAAGTGTTAGAGGAGCGTTCTCTTTGTGGCGTTTGGGCGGTACTTCGGTGCGGAGCGCGTTCCATTGTGGGACGGCAGATTCCGAGTTCATTCCGCCGTATCGCCCGATTACAGGTTTTGTTTCAATTATTTACCAAAGCTGTGCCAGTTTGGCACTCGACCTGATAACAGGATGAGTGTCTGATTCTCCGGAACGGAGATCAGCAGAACGACTACTGGAGAATCACCGTGCGGGCCAAGCAGAGTTTCACCGCCTCAGGGATGTATAGCTGTAACGGATCATTGACCGAGCTTCCGGTGGACGCTCTCCTGCCATGTATTCCGGCCGGTGCGATTTCGGATGGGCGACCCCGAATTTCCGGAAATCTTGTTCGGCGGCCAACCATGGGAGCGGTTGCGCCTTGCCCGGCAGACTTCGAGGGTGAGGGCCTGCTGCACGACGCGCGGAATCTGATGGGTGCGCTTGGATTGTACTGCGACCTGCTGTCGATGCCGGGCGTGCTGAAGCCGGAACACCTGCACTACACCGAGGAAGTACGCCTGCTGAGCACGCGCAGTACGGCGATGATTCAGCGGCTGATGGACCATCGGCTGCCGGGTTTAAATACACCGGCAGCTGCCCCGGGAAGTGGCAGACCCCTGAAGATGGCGGACGCTGCTTGCTCGGGGAGCACGGAAAACAAGGTCGCGCCAGTGAGCTTGCGCAGCATCGTTGAGCGCTCATCGGGGCTGCTCAGGCGCGTTGCCTGCGGCCGGACAATTGAGATCTGCTATGGGGCGGCGGCGGCGGTTCCGGTGCGCGTCGCGGACGAGTCGGTGGAAAGGATCTTGGTGAACCTGGTTCGCAACGCGGCTGCGGCGTTGACGGAGCGCGATCCGGCCGGCTCCCCCGCGGTGGGATTGGGCGAGACTGGTTTGGGAGAGGCGGGGAGCGACTTGTCTTGTGTCTCCGAGTTCGACGAGGAGTCTTGCGTGGGCGCGAACCAGCCTCCAGGGGCGATTCGGATTGGTGTGGGCTGCCTGATGAACCGGGTTGGCGACGCGAAGCCATGGCCTTTCCGGCGGGTGCGGCTCACGGTTGAGGATGCGGGATGCGGGATAGCTCCGGAACAGTTGGAACGGCTGGTGTCCGGCGGCCGGGCGCCGTCGCGCGGTAGCCATGGGATCGGATTTCGCGTGGTGCGGGAACTGGTTGCGGGTTCGGGCGGAGACCTGAGGGTGATGAGCACGCCGGCAATCGGTACACGGGTGCAGATCGAATGGCCGATGGCCGCAGCAGCTTCGGAGGATCCGATGGATCGTGCGCACGGGCTTGCCGCGGACGCAGAAAGAAGGAAGTCATGCTAACAAGGGAGCCCGATACTTTGAATCCGTCGTCGAATCCGTTGTCAACGTCCGGCCACAATGAGCTGTCTGTTCCCGGAATTGCGGATCGCAGGAACAGGATGGGGACTGATGCATCCGTGACAGCATCGCCTCTGAGCGAACTGCTTCGGCCGGATGAACGGCAGATCGGCGTGCATCGTCTGCCGGAGGGGATGCCTCCGCTGCGCCTGCTGGTGGTGGACGATGACGCACCATTGCGCAAGGCCTGCTGCGAGATTGCGTCGAGCATGGGGTTCATTCCGCTGTCGGCCGGCAATGTGGCGGAGGCACTGGAGGCGCTGAAGCAGCAGCCGGTGGACATGCTTCTGCTGGATCTGAAGCTCCCGGGCGGCGGCGGGTTGAACCTGCTGGGCCAGGTGAAGGAACTTTATCCCAAGGCCGGCGTGGTGGTGATGACGGCATTCGCCACAGTATCGTCGGCGGTCGAGGCGATGCGCATTGGAGCAGGCGACTATCTGACCAAGCCGTTCGCCATGCAAGAACTGACGGCGGTGCTGAGCCAATCGAGCCGCAAGCTGCACTTTGACCTGGAGAGCCGCAGGCTGCGGGAGCGGCTGCGCACCGAGCGGGGCATGGGCAACCTGATTGGAACTTCTCCGGCAATGGAGAAGGTCTATCGCATCCTGTCTAAGGTTGCGTTCTCGTCTCATCCGGTGCTGATCCTCGGCGAGAGTGGGACTGGGAAGGAACTGGTGGCGCAGTCGATTCATTCGAGTGGGCCGAACGCGGCGAAGCCATTTATTCCGGTGGACTGCGGGTCGCTGGTGCCGACACTGATTGAGAGCGAGCTGTTCGGCCACGTAAAGGGGGCATTCACCGGTGCGAACCGCGCAAAAGAGGGCTTGCTTGCGGCCGCGGAGGGCGGGACGGTCTTTCTCGACGAGATTGGTGAATTGCCGCTGGATCTGCAGGCGAAGCTATTGCGCGCGCTGCAGGAGAAAGAGGTGCGTCCGGTGGGAGCGACCCACTCGGTGCCGATCTCTGCGCGGATTCTCGCAGCCACCAACCGCGATCTGAATGCGATGGTGGGGCAGGGACTGTTTCGCAAGGACCTTTACTTCCGGCTGAACGTGGTGAATTTGAAGATTCCGCCACTGCGGGAGCGCAGAGACGATATTGCGGTGCTGACCGAGTTCTTCCTGGAGCGGGTGCAGCGCGAAGCCGGGAGGATACATCACTTTTCGGAGGATGCAATGCGACTGATGGCGGAGTACGACTGGCCTGGCAACGTGCGCGAGCTGCAACACGCCATCGAGCGCACCTGCGCGATGTCTTCGGGGCCGGTGCTGCATATGGTGGACCTGCCCACACAGTTGCAGGACTTTCGTGCGCACCGCAGCGAGGAGGGCCAGCCCGGTGGCGGACACGGCGATGCGATCGGAGACGGCCATGGACATGCGGCCGATGTGATCGTATCGATTGCCGATATGGAGAGGCAGGCCATTCTGGGAACGATTCGGCAGTTGAAGGGAGACAAGCTGATGGCGGCGCGACTGCTTGGAATCGGCAAGACGACGCTGTATCGCAAGCTGAAGGAATACGGGCTGGGGGAAGGAGCGGAGTCGCCGGACGATTGAGTTTCGCTGCGGCCTTCGGGCGCACGTCCACGCGGTAACCGCGCACGACGGTCCAAATGTTCTTCACATTTTTCAGTGCCTAGGCGAGAGCCGGTGTATTCTGGCGGCAAATACCGATCCGAGGAGGACACCTCATGGGATTCGTTGGCCGGTCGCTGCTGGTTCTGTTTGCGTTGTACGGACTTGTGTTTGCGGTGGGAGATGCGTACCTGTTGCATGGGCAGGCGCCGATCTGGTCGGGGATTGTCTTTGTTGCCGTACTGATTAGCATTCAGTATCTCGTCTCGCCATGGCTCATCGAATTGTTCTTCTCGATCCACTGGGAGGAGGACGCCGTGCCTGCGCAGCAGCGGGCGTTTGTCGAAAACCTGTGCCGCGAGCGGGGTATCCCGATGCCGCGTCTGGGGGTGATCTACAGTGGGACCCCTAATGCGTTCGCCTTTGGCCGCCTGCGCCGCGACGCCCGCGTGGTAATGACCGAGGGACTGCTGAAGGTGCTCAGCGACGACGAGGCCAACGCGGTCCTGGCGCACGAGGTGGGCCATATTGCGCACTACGATTTTGCGGTGATGGCGCTGGCAGCCATGGGCCCTCTGCTGCTCTATCAGATTTATGTCTGGACCGATCGTGTCAATAACCTGCGCATCGTTAGCTACGCGGCGTACCTTGCCTACTGGGTTGGCAGGTTCCTCGTACTTTTGCTGAATCGCACTCGCGAGTATGGGGCCGATCACTTCTCCGCCGAAGTGACTCGCGAGCCTTCGGCACTCTCGTCGGCGCTGGTGAAGATCTGCTACGGCATCGTCCGTGAGACAAGCGAGGCTCAGCGCCTGGTTCTGCATGGCTCGTCGGCAGATGAGAAGAAAGATGCGAAGAGGTCATTGCAATTCGGCCACTCGCTGAGCCTGATGGGGATTGCTGCGGCCAGCGGCGGCGAGGCGCTGACCCTGGTCAGCAACACTCCCGAAGCCGCCGCGAAGGTGATGCGCTGGGACCTGGTGAATCCGTGGGCAAGGTTTTACGAACTCGGTTCGACCCATCCCCTGACCGCCATGCGGCTGAAAGCGCTCAACCGGGATTCCGCCACGATGGGCCAGCGCGGCGCCTACCCGTTGCCCGAGGGCGCACGCGTTAGCTGGGCCGGCTTTCCCGTGGAGTTCCTTTTCTGGGTGGCGCCGCTGGCGTGCGGGTTTGTGCTGGCGTCATACCTATGGATCGGCAAGTCGCTGCGGGCCATGGGCTATCAGCCTCCGCAGCACTTCGTGGCATGGCTGCTGATCGCGCTTGGCGTCACCTGGGCTGCGCGGATTGCGTTTCGCTACCGCGGCAGTTTTGCGCCGGTGCAGGTGGGGAATCTGCTGGAGGACATGGAAGTTTCGCAGATGCGTCCGCGAGCCGTTGAACTTGATGGTGAGATCATCGGCCATGGAATTCCAGGCGCTGTCTGGAGTGCCGATCTGGTCCTGCAGGACTCGACCGGAATGATGTTCCTTTACTATCGATCCTCGATTCCATTCGGAAGGCTGGCGTTTGCGCTGCGCAGTGCGGACCGTCTGATTGGCGAGCGGGTAAAGGTCCGCGGGTGGTATCGACGCGGGCTCAAGCCGTATGTTGAGGTCGCGCGCGTGGAGGCAAGGGTCTCGAAGGCGCGCAAGGGCCGCGGGATGACGACGCTGTTCGCCGGGAAAGACGCGTCGGCTCCGATCGAATACGAGGAACTGGTGGAGCGATCGTATTCGCAGTGGATTCAGCTCGGGCTCAGTGCCGCTTGTGTGGCGCTTGGGGCAATGTGGCTGCTTGGGCTTGCATAGACAATCCGGCTCGGACTCGTGGGGTTCGATGCCGGCGCGGAAGGCAGGCTCGTGAGGGCTGCTATTCTGAGCTTGCCGGTATACGGCTGATTGTTGATCTGGTTTGTTAATCCAGGGAGTGAATTTATCCATGTCTGAGCCTGTGAAGATTACCGTTCGACCCAACGGCCCGCTGCGGGTTGAGGGAGCGATTGTGCTGAGCGACGCCGAGGGCAACCAGTGGGACCTTACCGGCAAGCCGGCTGTATCGCTGTGTCGATGCGGTGCCAGTGAGAAGCGGCCGTTCTGCGACGGAGCGCACAACCGGATCGGCTTCCAGTGCGCGCCTACTCCGCCGCCTCCGGCCGATCCCGCGGCTCCGGTGACTTTGACATAGAGGCTGGCGGGTTGAATCCCTTCGAATTCTCTCGATCGCGTGTCCTATGTCTTTGCCTGCTGGCTGGGCTCGCGGCCTGGGATGGATCGGGCCGCGGCCAGAGTGCGCCGCATGCCGTCCACCCTCACCCGTACGCGCGGCAGGAGGCGATGATCCCGATGCGCGACGGGGTGCGGCTGCATGCGGTAATTCTGCGGCCAGCAGACGCGGCTGCCGGCGAGGCGCTGCCGTTCCTGATGTACCGCACGCCGTATGGCGTGGACGATTTCGACGCGGCCAGCGTGAACGAGGATAAGCCCGAACTGGCCGGCAGCGGATACATCTTTGTCTACGAGGATATTCGCGGGCGGTACAAGTCCGAAGGCAGATTCGTGATGAACCGGCCAGTGGTTGCGCACCAGACGAAGAGCGACATCGACGAAACAACTGACACGTACGATACGGTCGACTGGCTGCTGAAGAATGTGCCCGGCAACAACGGCCGGGTTGGCGTGGCCGGCCTGTCGTATGACGGTTTCCTGGCGATGATGGCGGGGATCGATGCGCATCCCGCGGTGAAGGCAATCTCCCCGCAGGCTCCGATGACGGACGTGTGGCTGGGCGACGACTTCTTTCACAATGGCGCGTTTCGGGAGAGCTACGGGTTCGACTACGTGCAGCAGATGGAAGCGCAGAAGACCGACGTGCGCGTCGACCTGAAGCAGGACATGTACGATTTCTTCCTCAAGCACGGGAACTTTGCCGGCGCTGCGGCAGCGGCGAAGATGACCAACCTGCCGACGGCACACGCCTTCCTGACCGAGCCTGAATACACGAAGTTTTGGCGGGACATGGCGGTCGAGGGACAGCTTACGCGGGTTGAGGTTCCCACGCTTGAGGTTGGCGGGTACTGGGACCAGGAAGACATGTGGGGGACGCAGGCCGAGTATGCAGCGTTGAAGAAACATGACACGGGACACGAGGTCTTCCTGGTGCTGGGGCCGTGGAACCACGGCGGTTGGCAAGGCAGCGGGCGGCGGCTGGGGTCGAACTTCGGCTCGGTGGACTTCGGCGAGCCGACAGGGACCGAGTTTCGCAAAACGATGGAAGCGCCGTTCTTCGAGAAGTACCTGAAGGACAGGCCGGGCTTTGACGTGACCGAAACGGCCAGCTTTCGGACGGGCGTAAACCGGTGGGAGCAGTATGGCGCGTGGCCTCCGGCAGCCGGGTTTGCGACTGGGGATCTGTATCTTGAGGCGGGGAAGGCGTTGAGTTTTGCAGCCCCGGCGGACGAGGGTGCTGCAATCGCAGCGAGTTATGTGGCCGACCCAGCGGACCCAGTGCCGTATCGCCATCGGCCGATTCAGTCGACGTACGCAAAGGGCTCGAAGTGGTACACATGGCTGGTGGAGGATCAACGTTTTGTGACCGGGCGTAAGGATGTGGCGAGCTTCAGCATGCCGGCGCTCGACCACGATGTGACGATCACAGGCGAGGTAATGGCGGAACTGTTTGCGGCGACGACCGGCAGCGACGCGGATTGGGTGGTGAAATTGATTGATGCCTATCCCGACGACGGGCC
>Ga0302314_10014484_pt1 | contig 13493 bp, 11 predicted proteins | sample III_Palsa_N2_3_FD_200533 | JGI IMG/M metagenome (GOLD analysis project Ga0302314, IMG submission 200533) | Peat permafrost microbial communities from Stordalen Mire near Abisko, Sweden - III_Palsa_N2_3 | ecosystem: Environmental > Terrestrial > Soil > Palsa > Peat permafrost | place: Sweden...
TTGAGCTTGTTGGGGAAGTCCGTCCAGTCAATCGTCTGGATGTCCACCGTGATGTTCGGATTCGCCTGGTGGAACGCCGTGGCGATGTTCTGCCAGTAGAGCTGAGTCGAGTTCGCCGTACCGGCCGTCCCGTAGTCCGCACCGAAGAAATGCAACGTGACCTGGCCACCGGAAGACGCGGCAGGGGACTTGCTGGAGGAACTACTACAAGCCGACAGGACCATGGCGGCCGAGATGCCTACGGCAGCCGCGGCCGCGAGGCGACGCTTCTTGGAGTGAATGTTCATGTGGTAACAGACCGCCTTCGAGATGTGCGGGCCCGGGCTTGGCCCGGCTGGGGGAGTTCGCCGCAAGCTCTTCCATCAGAGCTGAGCGAAAGTGATGCCATATGAAGATACGGAGCATTTTTAAGCATCTGGGATGCAGGAATTGTGCGCTCAAGAGCATGATCCAATCTAGACTGCGTTACCGAACTGTTGCGATCGCGATCAGACAGGGGCGCTCTAGAGGGTGTTTTGTGGGCCTATAGCTGCAGCTAGCCAGCCTGAAACGGGGTCCGGGCCGCAGGTGCGGGGTCGAGATTCGGGTCGCCACGAGCCCTTGCGCATTAGTGCTTGTTAGAGGTTAGAATCAATCAGAACAACTCATCTAAGCCTAGCCAAGCTCGTCTGAGGAGCATTCATGTCCACGAGTCCGCAGACCGACTCCTCCCGCACCACGCTCGAGATCCAGAGTCAGCCCGCGTGCTGGCGCCGGGCGCTCGACCTGGTCGGGCCGAACTCCGCCGCGCTGCCCCGGCCCGGCGAGCGCGTCGCCGTCCTGGGCTGCGGCACCTCGTGGTTCATGGCCCAGGCCTACGCGTCGCTGCGGGAGAGCGCCGGTCTCGGCGAGACCGACGCGTTCGCCGCCTCCGAGTTCCCGGGCGCGCGCCGCTACGACCGGCTCGTCGCGATCACCAGGTCCGGCACCACCACCGAGGTTCTGCGCGCACTGGCGCACGCCCGGGGCACCACGCCGACGACCGCGCTGACCGCGGACCCGGCCACCCCCGTCATGGCGGCGGCCGACGAGGTCGTCCTGCTCGACTTCGCCGACGAGGAGTCGGTGGTCCAGACCCGCTTCGCCACCACCGCGCTCGCCCTGCTGCGCGGGCACCTGGAGACCCAGGGCCCGCTGCCGGCCGGGGTGCGCACGGTGGCCGAGGCCGCCCGCGACGCCGAGCGCGCCCTCGCGGCCGAACTGCCCGCGGCGATACTGGCCGCCGAGCAGTGGACCTTCCTCGGCGCCGGCTGGACGAACGGCCTGGCCCAGGAGGCCGGGCTCAAGATGCGCGAGGCCGCCGGGGCGTGGACCGAGGCGTATCCCGCGATGGAGTACCGGCACGGCCCGATCAGCATCACCGGCCCCAACCGGGTGGCCTGGATGTTCGGCTCCCTCCCGGAGGGACTGGCCGCGGACATCGCCGCGGTCGGCGGCGTTCTCGTCGCCCAGTCCGGGTCACAGCCCCAGACGGAGCGCGGCGCCGAGGCCCTGGACCCGATGGCCGACCTGATCCGCGCGCAGCGCCTGGCCGTCGCGCTGGCCTACGCGGCCGACCGCGACCCGGACCGTCCGCTCAACCTCACCCGCTCCGTGGTCCTCGACCCCGTCGCCGGCTGAGCGCGAAACCGTGAGCACCCCCTGTGTGATCGCGCTCGACGTCGGTGGGACGGCGATGAAGGGCGCGCTGGTTGACCGGCGCCTGCGCGTCCTGGCCGAACTGCGCCGCCCGACCCCGCCGCGCAGCCAGGGCACTGCGGCGATCGTCGACGCGATCGCCGCCGCCCTGGCGGACCTCGCCAGCCTGGCCGCGCAGTCAGGGCACGACGGCGAAGGACTGATCGTGCGCGGCACCGGCGTCGTGGTACCCGGCATCGTCGACGAGCCGACCGGCCGCGCGGTGTACTCGGAGAACCTGGGCTGGCGAGACCTGCCCCTGGCCGAGATCCTGACCGAGCGGACCGGCACCCCGATCGCCCTCGGCCACGACGTGCGCTCCGGTGCGCTCGCCGAGATGGCCCGCGGCGCGGCGCGCGGCGCGAAGGACATGATGTTCATGCCGATCGGCACGGGCATCTCCTGCGCGGCTATCTGCGACGGCCATCTGATTTCGAGCGGCGGATACGCGGGAGAGATCGGCCACCTGACGCTGGAACCCGGCGGCGACCCCTGCCCCTGCGGCGCCAACGGCTGCCTGGAGACCGTCGCCTCGGCGGCGTCGATCGCGTCCCGGTTCGCCGCACGCTCCGGCCACCCGGTCTCCGGCGCGGCCGAGGTGGTCGAGTGGCTGGACAAGGGCGACCCGGACGCCCGCGCCGTGTGGGACGAGGCGATCGCCGCCCTGGCCGGTGCTCTGTCGATGGCCGTGACCCTGTTCGCCCCGGAGCTGATCGTGATCGGCGGCGGACTGGCCGAATCGGGCGACCGTCTGCTCATCCCGCTCAACGAGGCGCTGCTGCAACGGCTGACCTTTCAGCGCCGCCCGCGCCTCGTGCGCGCCGCACTCGGCGACGGGGCCGGCTGCCTCGGCGCCGGAATACTCGCCTGGTCGCAGTCGGCGACGACATGATCCTGACAGTCACCCTCAACCCGGCGCTCGACACGACATACGAGGTCGAACGCCTGGAGCCGAACCAGTCACACCGCGTCCTGGCCGCGCACGCTTGCGCAGGAGGCAAGGGGATCAACGTCGCCCGCGTCCTGACCGCGCTCGGCCGACCGGCTGTGGTGACAGGATTCGCGGGCGGCAGCGCCGGGGCCGAACTGAGGGCCGATTTGGCGGCGGCGGGACTGGCCGACGAACTGGTGTCAGTGCACGGCGAGTCCCGGCGCACCGTCGCGGTCGTCTCCCGCACGGAGCCCGACGCGACGGTTTTCAACGAGCCGGGGCCACCGATAACCGAGGCGGAGTGGGACGAATTCACGCGGCGCTTCGACGCCCTGGCCCACGAGGCGGACCTGGTTGTCCTCTCCGGCAGCCTGCCACCAGGCGTGCCCGGCGATGCTTACGCCCGGCTGGTGCGTGCGGCGCGGGCGCTGGATCGGCCGACGGTGCTGGATACGGCCGGTCCGGCCCTGACCGAGGCGATCGGCGCCGGCCCGACGGTTGTGAAACCCAACGCTGTTGAATTGGCTGCCGCGGTCGAAGCGCACACCACGGGTTCTGATTCCGCAACCGACCCCACAGTCAACCCTGCCTTCGACCCGCCCGTGTTTGATCCGACTACCGGCGCAGCTCTGCTGGTCGCGGCCGGTGCCGGAGCCGTCGTGGCCTCACTCGGCCCCCGCGGTCTCTACGCCCTCACCCCACACGGCGCCTGGCGCGTCGCCGCTCCCGGCCCACTCGCCGGAAATCCGACCGGCGCGGGCGACTCCTGCGTGGCGGCGATCGCGGCCGGACTGGCCGAGCACGCCAGCTGGCCCGAGATCCTGCGCGAAGCCGCCGCGTTGTCCGCCGCGACCGTGCTCAGCCCGGTCGCCGGCAGCTTCGACGCCGAGGCCTACTGCCTTTACCGCACAACGATATCCGTGGAGGAAGTCCATGCCGCTCATCCCGACCGGTGACCTGGTCTCCGACGCCGCCCGTACGGGGGGCGGCGTCGGTTCTTTCAACGTCATCCAGCTCGAACACCTCCAGGCCATCATCGCGGGCGCCGAGGCGGCCGATGCCCCGGTGATCGTGCAGATCAGCGAGAACGCGGTGCACTATCACGGCTCGCTGGAGCCGATCGGGCTGGCCGCCCTCGCCGCCGCGCGCTCGGCCCGGGTCCCGGTCGCCGTGCACCTCGACCACGCCGAATCGGCCGACCTCGTGCATCAAGCCGTCGCGCTCGGCTTCGGGTCGGTCATGTTCGACGCTTCCACGCTGCCCTACGAGCGCAACGAGTCGGCCACCCGCACGGTCGCCGAGTACTGCCACTCGCACGGCGTGTGGGTCGAGGCGGAACTGGGCGAGATAGGCGGCAAGGACGGCGCGCACGCCCCCGGGGTGCGCACCGATCCTGCCGAGGCCTGCGCCTTCGTCGAGGCCACCGGGGTCGATGCGCTCGCCGTCGCGGTGGGCAGCTCGCACGCCATGCTCGACCGGGTCGCCGCGCTCGACTTCGCCCTGATCAGCCGCCTGCACGCCGCCGTCCCGGTGCCGCTGGTCCTGCACGGTTCGTCCGGGGTGGACGACGCCGGGCTGGCCAGGGCCATCGCGTCGGGCGTGACCAAGGTGAACGTGGCCACCCAGCTGAACAAGGTGTTCACCACCCAGGTGCGGTCCTACCTCGACGGGCACGAGGAGACCGTCGACCCGCGCAAGTACCTCAAGCCCGGCCGGGACGCGATCGCCGCGGAGGTCGAACGGCTACTCAGGATTTTGACAGCGCCTAGCGTCCTTCCAACACCGTGAGATCGCGCACCGCGTAGTGGCGGTGCGCGACCTCCTCCTTCATCACCACGCGCAGGCAGCGGCCGACGGACCGCGGCTCGTCGGGATAGCCGGGCGCGGGTGGTCGAGAGCAGGACCGTTCGAGCTCGGCGTCAGTGACGGCCTCGACGATGCCGCGCACCAGCGCCTGCCGCTGCGCTCGGGCCTCCTTCACCTCGGCGAACGACGGGCTCGCGGCCAGGTCGATGCCGATCGCCGCCGCATCCTCAGGCGGATACGACGTATGGGTGACCCCGAGCCGGTGGTACGGCGCTGCTTCATCGAGGACCGTGCTGCCCACCCAGGCATCGGTGGCGAAGACCAGATGGCGCAGCGTCTCGGCGAAGGCCCACTCCTCGTCGACCCGTTCGTGCAGGGCCGATTCGGGGAGCAGTTCGGCCCGCGCGACCGTCTCCGACCAGAGTTGTTCGACCTTGGCCCACATCGCGCGGTAGTCGTCGGCCGTCTCCATCGCCCGTAACTGCACGCGCTCCGGATACCGCCGGTCGAGCTCGCCCTCCACGAACGCCGTGACATCGACGTCGTTGACGACGAGGTTGCCGACGAGTCCGGACAGGTTGACGTCGACCAGCCACGAGTCGACGATCTTAACGTGCCGCAGGTCGCAGTCGCGGAACTTCGCGCCGGTGAGGTCGGCGTCGGTGAAGCGCGCGCCACGGAACGCCTCGGTGTTGTTGTGTTCCTCTGTCATCGCGCCATTGTCACAGGGTGGTCGGACAGAAGTGGCGCGGTACTAGGTCGGCGTGTCTCCGGCGCCCAGCATCTCCGGCGCGGCCTGGCTCGTTCCCTGCCCTGTAGTCGAGGCGATCACACGATCGAGTACGGCGTAGAACACGTCGACCGGTACCGCGGGGTTGGAGGCCTCGGCCAGCAGGCGCTCAAGCTCGCTCGGTTCGAAGTGTTCGAAGTCGATGTCATCCATACACTGCACAACGGATCCGGCCGCGGTTGGTCACGGCGACTAGCCCGGCGCCCGTATTAATACGGGGCGCATTCGCCGGTGCGAGGGGCGGTCGGGAAATTCCGTGCGCGACCGCACAGCGGCGATGATCGAGCTGGATCGCCTCGCGGAGCTCAACTGCGACCCGTGTATCGGCGCCGCGCTGAGCCTGGCCGAGACCCGACCGCCCTCCGGCCGTCCCGAGGCGCGCTCAGGAAGCTGACCGAACAGGGCAGACCCTGCCCGGTGCTCGTGACACCGGGCAGGGCCGCGTTTCTGGTGAGTCGACGCTGTCTACTGCACCTTCTACTGCGGCAGCGACCAGGTCTGGTTGAGCTGGTTGTCGCCGCACGGCCAGATGTCGAGCTTGGTGCCGCTGGCCGAAGAGCCGCCGTAGGCGTCCAGGCAGTACCCGGAGTTCGGGTTCACCAAGTTTCCGTTCGACTCGTAGACCCATTGCTGGCCGGCCGAGCCGTTACACGTGTACAGATCGGTATACGTGCCGGCGGCCGTGGCGGAGCCGGGCACGTCCAGACACTTGCCCAGGGTCTGGATCGTTCCGTTGGCGGCCAGAGTCCAGTCCTGGTTGGAGTTGCCAGTACAGCCGTAGATGATGATCGGATTGCCGTTGGCAGTTCCGCTGCCGGAGTCGTCCACGCACTGGCTACCGATGCCGGATATCTGCCCGGCTTGGACCGTGCCGCCGCAGCCGCTGCTCGGCGTGATCCGGAGCAGCGCGGTGCCGTGGGCCGGTATGGACGTGGAGATGGCGCCGCTGGTGGTCGAGCTCGTCCCGGCCCACAGGTCCTTGACCGTGTACGTGCAGCCGCTGCCGCCGGTGAAGCCGGCCGCGGTGGTCGTGGTGCTCGCGGTGACGGTAGAGGAGGAGCGGTTCAGGATCGCCACGGAGCGGTCGCCGTTGGCAAGCGGCCTGGTCATCACGTCCAACGTGCCGTTCTGTGAGACGACGTATCCGGGCGAGCCGAGCGAGTCTTGGTCCACCGCGATCACGGCGCTGTTGCCGAGCTGCGCGATCGAGCTCGCGGACAGGTCGCTGACGTCGTCGCTGAGGATCATCGGCGAGCCCATCTCGGCCCACAGGGAGATCTGGCTCTGCGACTCAGCGGCCGTCAGCCCGCTGTCCCCGGCGATCAGGAAATCGGGGTCGTTCCAGTTCCCCGGGCTCTCGTAGCGGTGGATCGGGTTGTTGTACCCGTAGTTCGTCAGCACGCTGTTCCAGCGGCTGGTCGTCGGGTCCGAGGAGTCGTAGGTCTGGATGTCGCTGCCCTCGCGCCAGAGTTGGCCGTACTGGCCGACCCAGCCGAGCACGGTGTCCCAGTCGGTCGTGCCCTCGAAATAGGCCGGCGCGGACTCGGAGAAGACGATGTCGCGCCCGGAGGCCTTCAGCGCCGCGCTCATGTCCGAGTACGCGGACTGATAGGTCTGCTCCTCGGTCTGGCCGGAGACCGTGGGCAGGTTGCAGCCGTCGAGCTTGAGGTAGTCCACGCCCCAGGAGGCGAACAGGTCGGCGTCCTGGGTCCAGTGGTTCCAGCTGCCGGCGTAGCCGCCGCAGGTCTCCGTGCCGGCATCCTCGTAGATGCCGAACTTCAGGCCGAGCGAGTGCAGATAGGAGCCGACGTACGCCATCCCGTCGGGGAACATCGTCGGGTTCGCCACGAGGTTGCCGGCGGAGTTGCGGGCGGTCTCCATCCAGCAGTCGTCGATGGTGACGGTGTTGTAGCCCTTGGCCGCCAGTCCGCTGGAGACCAGCGCGTTGGCGTTGGCCAGGATCGTGGCCTCGGTGTATCCGCACTGGTAGTGCGCCCAGTCGTTCCAGCCCATCGGCGGGGTCAGGGCGAGCGAGGCGCCGTCCCCCGAGGTCGCCGTCGGGGAGGCGTAGGCGCTGGTCGGGGCCAGACTCAGGGCCGTGAGAGTGCCGCAGGCCAGGGCGGCTGCGGTGGCGAAGACCCGGAGTCGGGACAGGTGGGGGTGTTTGGTTGATCGGTGCACGGTATTGCCTGCTTTCCAGCCGCTGGCGGCTCGGGAGGATCAGGGTACGGCGGTGGAGCACGGCTGAGATTAGGGCGGGATCCGCGCAACCACAAGGAGTTTTGTGAATGTTTCTGCGCGAAAATGGCATAGGTTAAGCAAAAAAAGTCACTTTGCTGGGCCGCTACGACATGAATTCGGCCCCGGACGCCGCGCGCCCGGGGCCGAACACCCCGCCCCCGCCCGCCCTGTGGGAACCCCTATTTTTGCCGATACCCCTATTTATTGCGGCGAGGGAAAAGTCACACCGGTTCGATCTGCAACCACACGCCCGGCGGCCTTAATCTTCCCCTATGACGGTCACGCCCGAAGAACTCTCCCTGGCCGCCGAGTTCCCGGCCGCGAGCCGGGAGCAGTGGCTGAGCCTCGTCGAAGGCGTGCTGCGCAAGTCCGGGGTCCGCGATCCCTCGGCCGCGCAGGCGCAGGACACGCTCAGCACCGAAATCGAGGACGGGCTGCGTGCCCGCCCGCTCTACACTGCCGAGGACCCCGCGCCCGATCCCGGCTACCCCGGCTTCCCGCCGTTCGTGCGCGGCAGCCGGGTCCGCGCCGCGGCCGCCACCGGCTGGGACGTGCGCCAGCAGCACGCTGATCCGGATCCGCGCCGGGCCAACGAGGCGGTTCTGGCCGACCTGGAAAACGGGGTCACCTCGCTCTGGCTGACCGTCGGCGGCGACGGACTGCCGGTCGACGCGTTGCCTGCCGTGCTGGACGGGGTCTACCTCGACTTGGCCCCGGTCGTCCTCGACGCTGGAAGCCAGTTCGCCGAGGCCGCCGACCAACTGCTGGGCGTGTACGCGCAGCGCGGGATCGCGTCCGAAGCCGCAGGCAACCTCGGCGCGGACCCGCTGGGACAACTCGCCCGAACCGGCCACGCCGACGACACCGCTCAGCACCTCGCCGACGCCACCGCGCTCGCCGTGCGCTGCGCCCGTGACTTCCCCGCCGTGCGCGCCCTGACCGTGGACGCCCTCGTCTACCACGACGCCGGAGCCTCGGCGGCGCAGGAACTCGGCTGCTCCCTGGCTACCGGCGTCGCCTATCTGCGCGAACTGACTGGCGCCGGACTCACCGTCGACGAGGCCGCCACGCAACTGGAGTTCCGCTACGCCGCCACCGCCGACCAGTTCCTCACCATCGCCAAACTGCGCGCCGCCCGCCGACTCTGGGGCCGGGTGGCCGAGGTCTGCGGCGCGGCGCCGGCCTCCGCCGGGCAGCGCCAGCACGCGGTCACCTCCCGAGTGATGATGACCGCGCGCGACCCCTGGGTGAACATGCTGCGCACCACCGTCGCCTGCCTGGCCGCCGGGCTGGGCGGCGCCGAGGCTGTCACGGTCCTGCCGTTCGACGCCGCGCTCGGTCTCCCGGACGCCTTCGCCCGCCGGATCGCCCGCAACACCCAATCGATCCTGCTGGAAGAATCGCACCTCGCCCGGGTGATCGACCCGGCCGGCGGCTCCTGGTACGTCGAGCAACTCACCGACGAACTGGCTCAGGCCGCCTGGTCCTGGTTCCAGGAGATCGAGCGGGCCGGCGGCCAGCGCGCCGCCCTCGGCTCCGGCCTGGTGCGCGAGCGGATCGCCGCGACCTGGGCCAAGCGCTCCGCGGCGATCGCCAAGCGCCGGGAGCCGATCACCGGGGTGAGCGAGTTCCCGAATCTGCGCGAGCAGCCGGTCGTGCGCGAACCGGCGCCCGCAGCCACGACTACGTCGGTCGGCGGCCTCCCGACCGTACGCCGCGCCGCCCCCTTCGAGACGCTGCGCGACCGCTCGGACGCCCACCTGGCCAAGACCGGACAACGCCCGCAGATCTACCTGGCCGCCATCGGCCCGGCGGCGGCCCACGCGGCCCGGTCCTCCTTCGCCGCCAACCTTTTCCAGTCCGGCGGCCTGGAGACGGTCCCGGGCGACGGAGCCGAGAGCTTCGCGGCGAGCGGCGCGGCAGTAGCCTGTCTGTGTTCGAGCGACGCGCTGTACGCCGACCACGCGACGGACACCGCGGCAGCGCTGAAGAAGGCCGGCGCGCGGCAGGTGCTGCTGGCCGGCAGACCGGGGGAGTGGAGCGGAGTGGACGGATACGTATACACCGGCTGCGACGCCGTCGCGGTGCTGACCGAGGTACTGGACCAGAGCGGAGTGGCGGCGTGATCCCCGACTTCAGCGAGATCGCCCTCGAAGGCGCGCCGGACACCGATCCGAAGACCTGGCAGCAGGCATGGCAGCAGGCCACCGACCAGAGTGCGGACGAATCGCTCTGGCACACCCCCGAGGGCATCGCCGTCAAGCCGCTCTACACCGGCGAGGACCTCGAAGGCCTGGACTTCCTGGCCACCTACCCGGGCATCGCCCCCTACCTGCGCGGCCCGTACCCGACCATGTACGTGAACCAGCCGTGGACGATCCGGCAGTACGCCGGCTTCTCCACCGCCGAGGAGTCCAACGCCTTCTACCGGCGCAACCTGGCCGCCGGGCAGAAGGGCCTGTCCGTGGCCTTCGACCTGCCCACCCACCGCGGCTACGACAGCGACCACCCGCGCGTCACCGGCGACGTGGGCATGGCGGGCGTGGCCATCGACTCGATCTACGACATGCGCCAGCTCTTCGACGGCATCCCGCTGGACAAGATGTCCGTGTCGATGACCATGAACGGTGCGGTGCTGCCGGTCCTGGCTCTGTACATCGTCGCGGCCGAGGAGCAGGGAGTGCCGCCGGAACTGCTGGCCGGCACGATCCAGAACGACATCCTCAAAGAGTTCATGGTCCGCAACACCTACATCTATCCGCCGCAGCCCTCGATGCGGATCATCTCCGACATCTTCGCCTACACCTCGCAGAAGATGCCCCGGTACAACTCCATCTCCATCTCCGGGTACCACATCCAGGAAGCCGGGGCCACAGCCGACCTCGAACTCGCCTACACCCTGGCCGACGGCGTGGAGTACCTGCGCGCGGGACTGGCCGCAGGCATGGACGTGGACACCTTCGCGCCCCGATTGTCCTTCTTCTGGGCGGTCGGCATGAACTTCTTCATGGAGATCGCCAAACTGCGGGCGGGCCGGCTGCTGTGGGCCAAACTGGTGAAGGAGTTCGACCCGAAGAACAACAAGTCGCTCTCGCTGCGCACCCACTGCCAGACCTCCGGCTGGTCGCTCACCGCGCAGGACGTCTTCAACAACGTCGCCCGCACCTGCGTGGAGGCGATGGCCGCCACCCAGGGCCACACCCAGTCGCTGCACACCAACGCCCTCGACGAGGCGCTCGCCCTGCCCACCGACTTCTCCGCCCGGATCGCCCGCAACACCCAGATCCTGCTCCAGCAGGAGTCCGGCACCACCCGGGTGATCGACCCCTGGGGCGGCAGCGCGTACGTGGAGAAGCTCACCTACGACCTGGCCCGGCGCGCCTGGCAGCACATCCAGGAGGTCGAGGCGGCCGGCGGCATGGCAAAGGCGATCGACGCGGGCATCCCGAAGCTGCGGGTTGAGGAGGCCGCAGCCCGCACCCAGGCCCGGATCGACTCCGGCCGCCAGCCGGTGATCGGCGTGAACAAGTACCGCGTCGCCACCGACGAGCAGATCGACGTACTCAAGGTCGACAACTCCTCCGTCCGGACCCAGCAGATCGAGAAACTGCGCCGACTGCGCGCCGAACGCGACGAACAGGCCTGCCAGGACGCCCTGCGCGCACTCACCGACTCGGCCCGCGTCGGCGCGCAGCCAGCCAGTGGTTCGAGTGACAGCAGCCTCGACGGCAACCTGCTGGCCCTCGCCGTGAACGCGGCCCGCGCGATGGCGACCGTGGGCGAGATCTCCGACGCACTGGAGGCCGTCTACGGGCGCCACTCCGGCCAGATCCGTACCATCTCCGGTGTGTACCGCGAAGAAGCAGGCTCCTCCGAAGCCGTTCAGCAAGTCCGGGCGCTGGTCGAGGCCTTTGAGAAGGCCGAGGGCCGCCGCCCCAGGATCCTGGTGGCCAAGATGGGCCAGGACGGGCACGACCGGGGCCAGAAGGTGATCGCCACCGCGTTCGCCGACCTCGGCTTCGACGTGGACGTCGGCCCGCTGTTCCAGACCCCGGCCGAGGTGGCGCGGCAGGCGGTGGAGGCGGACGTGCACATCGTCGGCGTCTCCTCGCTCGCGGCCGGCCACCTGACCCTGGTCCCCGCGCTGCGGGCGGAACTGGCCACGGCCGGCCGGGAGGACATCGGCATCGTCGTGGGCGGCGTCATCCCGCCGCAGGACTTCGCCGCCCTGTACGAGGCCGGCGCCGCCGCGATCTTCCCGCCCGGCACGGTGATCCCGGAGGCCGCCGGCGGCCTGCTGCGCTCGCTGGCCGCCTCACTCGGCCACGACCTCGGAAGCGACCCCGAAGACGACCCCGGAAACGGCCTCGAACCCACCCCGGACCACGAGGGCTGAGCGCGTGGCCGCAGACGGGGCATCGGGATCCGCCAAGGCGTCCGGGCCGGGCCGCGCGATCGACCTCGACCAGTACATCAAGGGCGTGCTGGACGGCTCGCGCGCCGTCATCGCGCGGGCGATCACCCTGGTCGAGTCGACCCGGCCGGACCACCAGGCCCTAGCCCAGCGCCTGCTGATCGAGTTGCTCCCGCACTCCGGCCAGGCCCGCCGGATCGGCATCACCGGCGTGCCCGGTGTCGGTAAGTCGACATTCATCGACGCGTTCGGCACCCTGCTCACAGGCCTGGGCCACCGGGTCGCGGTCCTCGCCGTGGACCCGTCCTCCAGCCGGACCGGCGGCTCCATCCTGGGTGACAAGACCCGGATGGAACGCCTCGCGGTCGACCCGGCCGCGTTCATCCGCCCCTCGCCGACCTCGGGCGCGCTGGGCGGCGTGGCCCGGGCGACCCGGGAGAGCATGGTGGTGCTGGAGGCGGCCGGCTACGACGTGGTCCTGGTCGAGACGGTGGGCGTCGGGCAGTCGGAGACCGCGGTGGCCGACATGGTCGACTCCTTCCTGCTGCTGACCCTGGCCCGCACCGGCGACCAACTCCAGGGCATCAAGAAGGGCGTGCTGGAACTGGCCGACCTGGTCGCCGTCAACAAGGCGGACGGCCCGCACGAGCAGGACGCCCGCGCCGCCGCCCGGGAACTGGCCGGCGCGCTACGCCTGCTCCAAGCCCCCGACGCCGCCTGGACCCCGCCGGTGCTCACCTGCAGCGGCCGCGACGGCTCCGGCCTGGACGCCCTCTGGGAGCGGCTCCAGCAGCACCGCCAGATCCTGGAATCAACCGGCGCCCTGGCCGCCAAACGCCGCGACCAGCAAGTCCGCTGGACCTGGGCGATGGTGCACGACCGTCTGCTGGCCGAACTCCGGGCGAAGCCCGCCGTCCGCCGGATCGCCCCCGACCTCGAACAGCAGGTCCGCGACGGCACGCTCACCGCGACCCTGGCCGCCGAGCAGATCCTGGCCGCTTTTCGCGCACCAAAAAGTTAATTTTGAGCGTGGTTAGTTCGAGGATTTGCGTTCAGCCAATACCATGCCTCACACTGTCGGTTGCTGGCCGATTACCATATGTGTAATCAGCTGCATACCCAATCAGCAAACACCCCGGCCGGTGCGTCAACACCGCCGGGGCACGACACCAGAGGGAAACCACCTCCGATGCACATCCATCGTACCCCGCACGAATATTTCTTCACCACCTTGGGCAACGAAGTGTTGCGGGACAACCGCCTGACTTTCTGTGCGCGCGGCATCCTCGGCCACTTGCTGTCTCTGCCGGACGGGCAACGCGTCGACATCCGCACCCTTACCGAGCGTACGCCCGAAGGCCGTGAACGCGTCGCCTCCGCGTTGCGGGAACTGGAACGATTCGGCTATCTGAGCCGGACCGTCAGGCGTACCCCGGCAGGCCAGTTCTGGACTGACGTCCAGGTTTTCGACAAACCCACAGACGCATCGACGCACATCGCGCCGCATGCCGAAATGCCTGGCTCCGGTAGTTCAACCATCGACGCGGTCGACGATCAACCCCTGAAAGAACAGGTATAAGAAACTACCCTCCCTC
>Ga0302314_10014486_pt1 | contig 13491 bp, 13 predicted proteins | sample III_Palsa_N2_3_FD_200533 | JGI IMG/M metagenome (GOLD analysis project Ga0302314, IMG submission 200533) | Peat permafrost microbial communities from Stordalen Mire near Abisko, Sweden - III_Palsa_N2_3 | ecosystem: Environmental > Terrestrial > Soil > Palsa > Peat permafrost | place: Sweden...
GCGAAGGCTCGGGGAAATCGTGGATCAAAGTCTGGGTGAAGCGGCGACCGCGTCTCGGCTCAAGCCGGACGTCATCGGCCCCTGGGGGCTCGTGGCGCTCGTCGTCGGCATCACCTCGCCGGCGATCGGGCTCTACGCCATGTGGGGACCGATCGAAGCCGCGACCGGCCCGATCGCGCCGCTGGTGTTCCTCGCCGCGCTGGTGATCATCCTGCCAACGGCGTTGTCCTACGCCAGCCTCAACCGCTATGCGCCATCGGCGGGCGCGGTCGCAGCGTGGCTGTGGATCACAGTCAATCCGACCGTGGGACTGATCGCCGGGCTGGTGCTGACGGCCTATCTGACGATGGCCGCGATCACCGTGCCTTTGATGTTCGGCCTGTTCTTTCGCGACCTGATGGACTGGGCATACGCGCCGATCCCCGGCATGGCGTCGCTGGTGCTGGGGCTGCTGCTGCAGTCGGCGGCGGTGCTGTGGATCTGCCTGCGTGGGGCGGAGGCGTCGATCAAGACCACCATGCGGCTGATGCTGATCGAGATGGCGGTGGTGCTGGCGCTCTCGGCAACCATCCTTTGGGTCAAGGCCGGTCAGCCCGGCGGGATCAACCTGGCGCCGTTCGATCCGGCGCGGATGACCCAGGGGCCGTCGGGTCTCTGGGCGGCGATCATCCTCGGCGTGCTGTGCTTCACCGGCTTCGACGTGGTCGCGACCGCGGCCGAGGAGGCCAAGGCGCCGCGCGATCATGTCCCACGCGCCCTGGTGCTCGGCGTGATCGCGGTCGCGGCGTTCTGGGCGTTCAACGTTTGGGTGCTGACGCTGTCGACGCCCCTGAACAAGGTGATCGAGTACAATTCCGACGGGCTCAGCGCGATCACACCGGTGGCGCGGGCCTATTGGGGTGTGGGCGATCTGGTGGTGATCGCGACCGCCTTCACCGGCCTGACGGCGATCTACATCGGCACGGTCCACGGCGCCTCGCGGATCATCTTCGCGCTGGCCCGGCACGGCCTGGCGCCGGCGCCCTTCGCGCGGCTTCAGGGCGCTCAGCGCGTGCCGCGCCGCGCGGTGCTGGCGGTGGTGTCGACCTGCGTCGTGGCCGGTCTTGTCAGCCTGGCGATCCTGCGCAATGGGATCGACTGCTTCGTCTGGTGGTCGAACGCGCTGGTGTTCTTCGCCGCCCTGACCTTCACCGGCGTCAACGTCGCCAACCTGCTGTATTTCCGGCGCATACTGCCGGGTCAGTTCAACGTCGTCCGCAACCTGATCGTGCCGATCATCGGCGTGGCGCTGAACCTCTACCTGATTTACGCGGCCTTCTTCGTTTCGCTGTGGTTGGCGCCGTTTCGCACCGGGCGCAGCGTGGTGATCGCCTGCCTCGCGCTGCTGACGGTGCAACTGCTCATCGCGGCCTGGGTGCGGCTGTTCCGGCGTGACTTGTTGGGCGCCGCCGCGCCGATCGGGGTCGAGGCGGGGTAGCTCAGTCGGCGTCGAGGCCGATGTCGAGCACCGGGGCGGAGTGGGTGAGGGCGCCGACGCTGATCACGTCGACCCCGGTCTCGGCGATGGCGCGCACGGTCTCCAGATTCACGCCGCCGGAGGCTTCCAGCACCACCTGGCCCTTGGCGCGCGCGACGGCGGTGCGCAGGTCTTCCAGGCTGAAGTTGTCGAGCATGATCACGTCCGGGCGCTCGGCCAGGGCCGCGCCCAGCTGATCCAGTCCATCGACCTCGGCCTCGACCTTCACCAGATGTCCCGCCGCCGCCCGCGCCCGCCGGATCGCGGGGCCGACGCCGCCGGCGGCCGCGACGTGGTTGTCCTTGATCAGGATCGCGTCATCGAGGCCGAAGCGGTGGTTGACGCCGCCGCCGCAGCGCACCGCGTACTTTTCCAACGCGCGCAGGCCGGGTGTGGTTTTGCGGGTGTCGGTGATCGTTGCGGACGTGCCCTTGACCGCCTCGACGTAGGCGTGGGTCAGCGTCGCGATGCCGGAGAGATGGCCCATCAGGTTCAGCGCCGTGCGCTCGGCCGCGAGCAAGGCGCGGGCGTTGGCCTCGACGCGGGCGATCACCGTGCCGGCCTGGATCGGATCGCCGTCGTGCACGGCGGGCTCGAAGGTCGCGGTCGGGTCCATCGCCAGGATGGTGTGGCGTACGCAGGCGAGGCCGGAAACGATCCCGAACTTGCGCCCGGCGAAGCGCGCCAGCAGCCGCGCGTCCGCGTCGATGCAGGCGGCCGAGGTGATGTCGCCGGCCCGGCCAAGGTCCTCGGCAAGGGCGGCGCGCACGATGGGCTCGATCAGGAGGTCGGGGAGGGGCTCGATCATTGGGCCAGCCCCCCCACTGACCCCCAAACGTCGGTCATCGCCGGGCGTAAGTCCCGGCGACCCATGAACACCGTCCGGTGGGTGGCCGTGCTCGGCACGGCCACGGCGGGTTCCGCGTGCTTGGGTGGCCGGGACTGACGCCCGGCCATGACCGGTGAGGGGAGGGACATCAGGCGGCTGCGGTGGCGGGGGCGAGTGTCACTCGGCTGCGGATCGGGGCGCCGAGCTTTGGGTAGTCGGCGCGGAAGTGGGCGCCACGGCTTTCGTGGCGGGCGAGGGCGCCTTCGGCGACCAGGCGGGCGGCGACCAGCGGCAGGGCGTGGCCGTGGACGGCCTCCAGGGCGCCGATCTCCGCCAGCAGGCGGCGCAGGCCCGCACCGTCGCGCACCACGCCGGCGCCCTGGCTCATCGCCCGGCGCAGCGACTGCAGCGCGGCGTGCGGCAGATCCCGCGCGGGCGTCGCGGGGAGGGGCGAGGTTCCCGGATCGGCCGCCAGCGCCGCCGCGCGGCCGGTCCTCGCGCCGAATACGGCCGCTTCGAGCAGGGAGTTGGAGGCGAGCCGGTTGGCGCCGTGTGCGCCGGTCGAGGCGCATTCGCCAGCGGCGTAGAGGCCGGTGACGCTGGCCCGGCCGTCCGCGTCGGTCTCGACCCCGCCCATGTGATAGTGCACGGCGGGCGCGACCGGTATTGGCGCGAGGCGCGGATCGATCCCCGCCGCCATCGCCGCGGCGAACACCGCCGGGAAGTCGTGCGGGAACGCTGCGCCGATCGCTTCGCGCGCATCCAGGAAGGCGCCTCGGCCGGCGCGGCGTTCGGACTCGATCGCGCGGGACACCACGTCGCGCGGCGCCAGCTCGGCGGCGGGGTGGTAGCTGGCCATGAACGGCCGGCCGTTGCGATCGACCAGCTTGGCGCCTTCGCCGCGCAGCGCCTCCGTGGCGAGCGGCGCCGGGTCGCCGCCGATGTCCATCGCGGTCGGGTGGAACTGGACGAACTCAGCGTCGGCGATCGCGGCGCCGGCCAGGGCCGCGAGCGCCAAGCCCTCGCCCCGCACCTCGCGCGGCGTGGTGGTGACGGCGTAGAGGCCGCCGAGGCTGCCGGTGGCGAGCAGGGTCGCCGGGGCGACGATCTCGCTGAGCGCACCGTCCGGACCCTCGACCAGCGCGCCGCGCACGCGGCCGGCGTGGTCGGTCAGCAGGCGGCGGGCGAGGGTGTTCTCGCGGATCTCGATGCTGGGCGCACGGCGCGCGGCGGCGATCACCGCGGCCATGATCGCCCGCCCGGCGCCGTCGCCGCCGACGCGGGCGACCCGGGCGCGGCCGTGGGCGGCCTCCAGGCTCTGTACGAAACCGCCGGCCCCGTTGCGGTCGAACGGCGCGCCGAGGTCGGCCAGGCGTCGCACGGCGGCGGGGCCTTCGCGGGTGAGGATCGCGACCGCCTCGGGGTCGCAAATGCCGGCGCCGGCGGCGATGGTGTCGGCGGCGTGCAACTCCGGGGCGTCACCATCGCTGAGCGCCGCGGCCATGCCGCCCTGCGCCCAGGCGGAGGAGCAGCCGGTTCCGAGCGGTGCGGCCGAGAGCACCAGCGCCTTGCGCGGCGCGGTCGCGAGGGCGGCCGAGAGGCCGGCCAGTCCCGCGCCGATGATCAGCACGCCGTCGAACTCAGTGCGAGCGGTCATCGCGCGCCTCCAAAGCTACCGAACGAAAAGAACTTGGGGCTGACGCCGGCCCCACCGGCGGCGAACAACAGCACGCCGGCGCAGAGCATCAGGGCCACGCCATAGAGCGCCAGGCACATCGCCCACTCGCTCCAGGTCAGGATTCGCGCCGCCGGGCGTAGCCGCGCGGTGCGCAGCGAGGCGAAGACACTGAGGCCGATGAACAGCGGCACCAGCCAGGAACCGCGGCTGAAGGTCCAGACCACGGCCAGCACGCCGACCACCAGCAGGGCGGCGCGCTCCAGCATCGGGTGCACCTTGGCCAACACCGGTCCCAGCGCCTTGGAGCCGTCGAGCGGCGGCGCCGGGGCGAGGTTGAGCAGGTTGAACCCGGCGATCACGAACGCGCCGGTCAGCCAGGCGGGCTCGGCGGTCCAAGCGGCGAGGGCGAAGAAGGGCAGGGCGGCCAGCAGCCCGAATACGGGCCCGGCCAACGCGATCAGCACGCCTTTCAGCTCGGTGTCGGGCGGTCGCGCCATCGTCGCCTGGCCGCCGAAGAAGGGGATGATGCGGATGCGGCTGGGGCCGCTTCCCGCCCAGTTGATCACCAGTACGTGGCCAAACTCATGCACGAACACGCCGGCGACCGCCGCCAGACCCCAGAGCCAGCCCATCTGCCAGCCGATCCAGGCCGCCAGCAACAGGGTGGAGACGAAGCCCCATAGGAAGGTCGACAGCCGCGAGGGTTCTTTGTCCGCCGGCGGCGTAGCGACAACCGGCGGATCGGCCCACGGCGAGATCGGGGCGGCGGGCGCGATGGGCGTTTCGCTCATCGCCGCGCCTCCAGCGCCGCCTGGTGCAGCGTGGCGGAGGGTTGGCTGAAACAGCAGAAGGTGACGCGCTCGAATGGGCCGTCGCTCAGTGCGTCGCACACCGTGCCGACCGCGACCTCCGCCGCCTCGTCCGCCGGATAGCCGTAGACGCCGGTCGAGATCGCCGGGAACGCTATGCTGGCCAGGCGCTCGCCTCGCGCCAGTTCGATCGAGCGGCGATAGCAGGACGCCAGCAGCTCCGGCTCGCCATTGCCGCCGCCACGCCAGACAGGACCAACCGTGTGGATGACGCGCTTCGCCGGCAGCCGGTAGCCGTGCGTGATCTTAGCGTCGCCGGTCTTGCAGCCGCCGAGTGTCCGACATTCCGCGAGCAGCTCCGGCCCCGCGGCGCGGTGGATCGCCCCGTCGACGCCGCCGCCGCCGAGCAGGCTGGCGTTGGCGGCGTTGACGATCGCGTCAACGGCGAGGGTGGTGATGTCCGCCACGATGATCTCGATCCGCGCCACGCTCGGCCGCCTTCAGATCAGCTCCACATCGACATGGTGCCGGGCCTTGACCAGGTCGTAACGCGCGGGGATCGCCGGTAGCGGCAAGTCGATCATCCGCTGCACTGCAAGGCGGGCGCGTCCCGCGATCTCGGGGTCGATCAGCACCTCGTACTGCTCGTTCAACAGCGCCGCGTGGATGTTCTCCAGCGAGATCCGCTTCATGTGCGGGCAAAGGTTGCAGGGGCGCACGAACTCGGTGTTCGGCGCCTCGGCGGCGATGTTGTCGGCCATCGAACACTCGGTAATCAGCACCACCTGCCGGGGCTGGCGCTTCACCACATAGTCGGTCAGCGCGGCGGTCGATCCGGCGAAGTCTGCCAGTTCGAGCACCTCGGCCGGGCATTCCGGGTGGGCCAGGATTTCGGCATTCGGCCAGGCTTCGCGCACCTGTCGGATGTCCTCGGCCTCGAAGCGTTCGTGCACCTCGCAGCGGCCCTGCCAGGCGATGATGCGGATGTCGGTCTGGCGCGCGACGTTGCGGGCCAGGAACTCGTCGGGCAGCAGGATCACGCGGTCGGTCCCGGCGGCGGCCGCGGCGGCTTCCACCACCTGCACCGCATTGGCGCTGGTGCAGCAGATGTCGGTCTCGGCCTTCACCTCGGCGGTGGTGTTGACGTAGGTCACCACCGGCACACCCGGATAGCGCTGCTTGATCAGCCGCACGTCGGCGGCGGTGATCGAGGCGGCGAGCGAGCAGCCCGCGCGCAGGTCGGGAATCAGCACCTTCTTGTCGGGGCAGAGCACCTTGGAGGTCTCGGCCATGAAGTGCACGCCGGCCTGGACGATGATCGCCGCGTCGCTGCGGGCCGCCTCGCGGGCCAGGCCCAGGCTGTCGCCGATGAAGTCGCCGACGCCGTGGAAGATCTCCGGCGTCATGTAGTTGTGCGCCAGGACGACCGCGTTCTTCTCGCGCTTGAGCCGGTTGATAGCGGCGATCAGCGGCGCGTGGGTGCGCCATTCGATCGGCGTGACGCGGCGCTTCACCTTTTCCCAGAGCGGCGCGGTGGCCGCTTCGATCTCGGGCGTGAAGTCCAGAAACGTCGTTCCGTCCGCCATGCCGTCCTCCTCTAAACTACCCTTTTGCTCACTTTGAGCATTTCCTTGGCCGGAGAAAGCGCCGAACCCCTCGCGAGGCCGGCGCCACATCCCTTATGCTAAATCTGAGCATAAGTCGCAAGTCCCATATAGACCCGCGTTCGCCCGTCGCAAAGCCCCTGGCTGTCTTTTTTGGGTCACGAAAACTGGAGACGCGTTCAGCGCCGCTCTCGCAAACTGCAACCGAGAGGGCCGCCGTGCCGTTCCCACGTGACAAAACCGTCAGGCGCGCGCCGGGGCGGGATCTGCTATAGGGCGCCCGTGTTCAAACTAAACTCAGCCCGAAACCTCTTCGCGGCGTGCCTATGCATGGCGCTCGCCGCCTGCGGCGCGATGTCCGCGGATCGCGGGGGCGACCGCACCCAACAGATTGCCGACCAGGCGCACAACTTAACGCCCGAAGGGCTCGCCCGGCTCCAGCACGGAATGGGACAGGGCGCTTTGCTGCTGGCCGCGCGCTTCGATCCAGCCGTGCGCAGCGACTTCTGGGACCGCCCGAACGGCTGGACCTCGCTCGACCTGGCCAAGACCCCGCCGTTCCCGTTCGGCCCGCTCAGTTTCGCCGACGCCGCACAACTGAACTCGGTGCTGCCGATCGACGATCTCGACTTCGCGCCGGCCCAGCCGTTCTTCCTGCGCGCCTCGGCGCCAGAGCACGACAGGGCGGTGCTGTGCATGACCCAGGCGATTTACTACGAGGCCGCGCTCGAGCCGACCGAAGGGCAGCAGGCGGTGGCCCAGACCGTGCTCAACCGCGTCCGCCACCCGGATTTCCCCAAGTCAGTCTGCGGCGTCGTCTATCAGGGCGCGGAACTCTCGACGGGCTGCCAGTTCTCGTTCACCTGCGACGGCTCGCTCGCGCGCACGCCGATCGAGCCCTACTGGAACCGCGCCAAGACCGTGGCGATGGCCGCGCTTGACGGCTACGTCGCGCCGGAAATCGGCTCGGCTACGCACTATCACGCCGACTATGTGTTCCCGCGCTGGGGACCGCAGATGGTCAAGATCATCCAGCTCGGGGCGCATATCTTCTACCGCTATCCGGGCCCCGCCGGCGCGCCGCAGGTGCTGACCGGGCATTACGCCGGCAACGAGCTGGCGATATCGCTCGATCGGCCGCTGCAGGCCGCGCTGGCCACCGCCAAGGCCGCGACGCTCGCCGGACAGGCCACGCCCGATCCGCTGCAGCGGCCGATGCTGCTGATCCCCGGGGTCGGAACGCCAAACGCGCAGGGCGCCGGGGTCCCGGTCAGCGATGTGCGGGCGGTGGTCGTACCCGGTCAGGTGATCGCCGGCCGGCGCATGCCGACCAAGGAAGAGATCGCCCGGATCAACGCCGTACTGCCGCCACTGCCCGCCGCGGACGTGCCACCGGCGGCGGCGCCCGCCGCGATCGTCGCCGGCCAGGCCGCTGCAATTCCGCCGGCCGCCAAGCCGGTCGCCGCCAGTCCGCCCGCCGCTACGCCCGTGGGACCGCTCAGAGGAACGAGCGCGGGTAGTCGGCCTTGATTGGCTCTGCGAGGGCGCCCGGTTGCAGCTCCAGCGCCATGAAGCCCGGCAGCCCGGCATAGGGCGAAGCGATCCGGAGCGCCGCCTCTCGCGAGAAGCCAAAGCGCGGGTAGTAGTCGACGTGGCCCAGCACTACCACCGCCTCGGCGCCCATCGCGCGGAGCGCGTCCAGACCGGCGCGGCAGAGCGCCTCGCCGAGGCCCTGGCTCTGCCGATCCGGCCGCACGGCGACAGGCGCCAGGCCCGCGAAGCGTCGCACCGGCTGGGTTGTCATCCGGCTGAACAGGATGTGGCCGACGATCGCGCCGTCGTCCTGGGCCACCAGCTCGACCAGCGCGGCGCCCTCGGCGCGCACGCCGTCGACGATCAGCGCTTCGTCTTCCCGCTCGAAGGCGGCCGCTTCCACCGCGTGGATCGCGGCGAAATCCTTCGGCGTGGCGGGTCGGATCACCAAACCCCGATCTTCTCGGCTTCGTGGTGCGTGAGCGGCTTGTGCGCGGCCTCGTGGTCCTTCTCGGCCAGGAACCGCACCGCCTCCAGCGCGGCCATGCAGCCCATGCCGGCGGCGGTCACCGCCTGACGGTAGACGTCGTCGGTGACGTCGCCGGCGGCGTAGACGCCCTCGATCGCGGTCGCGGCCGAGCCCGGGGTCACGTGCAGATAGCCGGCCGCATCCATCTGCAGCTGGCCCTTGAACAGTTCGGACGCCGGCGCATGGCCGATGGCGACGAAGACGCCGTCGCAGCTCAGATCCTGCGTCTCGCCGGTCTTCATGCTTTTCAGCCGAACGCCGGTGACGCCCATCGGGTCGCTGGCGCCCAGCACCTCCTCCACCGCATGGTCCCAGACCATCGCGATCTTCGGGTTGTGGAACAGACGCTCTTGCAGGATGCGCTCGGCGCGCAGTTCGTCGCGGCGGTGGACCAGCGTGACTTTGGAGGCGAAGCTGGTGAGGAACAGCGCCTCCTCGACCGCGGTGTTGCCGCCGCCGACCACCACTACCTCCTTGCCGCGGTAGAAGAAGCCGTCACAGGTGGCGCAGGCCGAGACGCCGAAGCCCTGGAATTTCTGCTCCGACGGCAGGCCGAGCCACTTTGCCTCGGCGCCGGTGGAAATGATCACTGTCTCGGCCAGCCACTCGGCGCCGCTGTCGCAGACGATGTGGAACGGCCGTCGCGACAGGTTGGCGGAGACCACGATATCGCTGACCATCTCGGCGCCAACGGCCTCGGCCTGGGCCTTCATCTGCTCCATCAGCCAGGGACCCTGGATCACCTCGGCGAAGCCGGGATAATTCTCCACGTCGGTGGTGATGGTCAGCTGGCCGCCGGGTGTCAGTCCCGCGATCAGCACCGGCTGCAGCAGGGCGCGGGCGGCGTAGACGGCGGCGGTGTAGCCGGCTGGGCCCGATCCGACGATCAGGCAGCGCGTGCGGCGCGGTTCGGGCTTCGAAGCGGGGGCGGTTTCAGACATGGCCTTATTATGTAGCGTGGATTCCGACTAAAGCGATCCCGTGAACCAGACAGCCGCACCGCGCATCCTGTTTCTGGCCGACGCCGGCCCCGAGGTCGGCGGTGGGCACGTGATGCGCTGTCTGACGCTGGCCCGAGCCTTGACTGAGCGTGGGGCCGAGTGCGCCTTCGTCGAGTCCCGCGCCGCCGCCCCGATCCTGCGCCGCTTCGGCTGGCCGGCGCAGACGCTGCTGGCGATGGCCGACGCCCGCGATCTGGACGCGCTGATCGCCTCGGCCGAGGACTTCGCCGGGCGGCTGCAGGTCGATGCGATCGTGATCGACCACTACGGCGTCGATGTGCGCCAGGAAAGGCGGCTGAGAGTCGACGGTCGTCGGCTGACGGTGATCGACGACCTGGCCGACCGCCATCACGCCTGCGATCTGCTGGTCGATCCGGGCTACGGCCGGCGCCGGGAGCACTATGGCGCGCTGGTGGCCGGCGAGTGCGCCACCATGGTCGGGCCGAGCCACGCCTTGGTCCGCCCAGAGTTCGCCGCGGCGCGGCAACGGGCGATGGGCCGCCGCGCCAAGCACGGCCCGGTCCGGCGCGCGCTGATTGCGCTGGGTCTGACCGACGTCGGCGGCGTCACCGACCGCGTGGTGACGGCGCTATCCGATGAACTGGGCGACGTGCGGCTCGATATCGTGCTGGGCTCGGACGCCCCCAGCCTGCCGGCGCTGCGCGAGGCGGCGCTGACCGATCGGCGGCTGCACCTGTGGGTCGACACGCCCGAGATGGCCTCGCTGATGGCCGACGCCGACATCGCCATCGGCGCCGGCGGCTCCAGCGTCTGGGAGCGCGCAACGGTGGGCCTCCCTAGCGCCACGGTGATCCTGGCGGAAAACCAGCGCGAGATGATCGACCTGATGGCGGGGGCAGGCTTCACCTTCGCCATCGACGCGACGCAGCCCGAGTTCGAGGATCGCCTGCGCGAGTGCTGGCGCGCTTTGGTCGATGACCAGACGCTGAGATGGAGCCTGGCCGAGCGCACCGCCGAGCTTTGCGACGGCCAGGGCGCCGAGCGGGTGGCCGAGCGGATCATGGGATTGATCCCGAAGAGTTAGGGGGGGCGGCCGTACGCCCCGCACAATCACCCGATCTCCGGCGGTTCGAACCCGCGCAATTTCAGCCGTTGCGCCATCGCCGGGCGCCGTTCGCGCCAGTCGGCGGCCATCATGCCCAGTCCCAGCACGTCGACCCGACCCCCTTCCTTGACCACGTGGCCGCGGAACCGCGCCTCGATCGTGAAGCCGAAGGTCTCGTGCAGCTTCCACACCGGCTCGTTCGTCGCCAGCACCTCGCACCAGAGCTTGGCCAGCTTCAGGCCTTCGAACACGAACTCCAGCACCCAGTATTCGACGTAGGAGCCAAGCCCCAGGCCTCGCACGCCGGGATCGGCCAGGTAGTAGGCCCAGGCGCAGCGCTGATTGCGCCGGTCGATGTCGTAGAGGTTGGCCAGGCCCACCGGCGTGTCGTCGGCGGTGATGATCCAATAGCGCCGGCTCTCGTCGCCCTGGAGACCCGCGAACCAGAGCGCGTGCTCCTCCGGCGCGATGACGTGGTCGGTGTACATATAGGCGCGCACGTCTGGCGAGTTGCGCCAGGCCAGGATGCGGTCCCGGTCTTCCGGCTCCAGCAGCCGCAGTTCGACGCGTGGCGCCATCCCTTCAGTCTCCACCCGCAGCAGAGTTTAGCAGAGCTGTCGCGCGCGTCTGCCTCGCTCGCAAGTCACCCTCAAAGACGGTCATGGCCGGCCATCGTGCCGGCGAGCCAAACACGCGGAACGGAGGGTGGCCGCGCCGGGCGCGGCCAGGGATCGGACGGTGGTCTCGGGCAGCCGGGATTTGCGCCCGGCTGTGACCGATAGAGGAGGAAGTGGGTCGCCGATCACCTTAGATCCGCCGCTCGCCGCCCAGCATTGCGAGGTCGGGCCGGGATCGGACGAAGCCGCGCACGTCGTCCGAGCTGAAGGCCGGGTTGCCGGCATAGAGCGCCTCATACACCGCGCTGACGAAGGCGTAGTCGTGCGGGAAATCCACCGTCCAGCGCACCTCGCCCTCGTCGGCGTGCTGGCTCAGGTAGGCCTGGCGATAGAGTTCGGGATGCCGGTGCAGGCCCCAGGTGACGTGTTCGTGCTCCTCGGGGCTGCTTGCGCGGGCCGCGGCGTCGCGCAAGGCCGCGGCCGTCATCACCTCGACATCGAGGCCCTTGGGATAGGTGCGATGCGGCGGCGTGTTGGAGCCGTAGTCGGCGCCGGCCGCGATCACGTGGGCGATGGTGGCGTCGATCACCGCCGGATCGGCGAGCGGGCAGTCGCCGGTCAGCCGCACCACGTGCTCCGGGGGGCCATGGGCGTCCAGCGCGCCGACGAAGCGCGCCAGCACGTCGTCCAGCGAGCCGCGGTGCACGCCGACGCCAGCGACCGCGACGGCGTCCGCCAGTTCATCGTCGCTCGCATCGACGCTGGTCGCCACCACGATGCGGTCGATCCGCCTGGCGCGGGCCACCCGCTCGATCTGGCGCAGGATCATCGGCGCGCCGGCCAGGGGCTTCAGCACCTTGCCCGGCAGCCGGCTCGAACTCATCCGCGCCTGAAGGATGGCGAGGATCAGGCCGCTAGACCCACTCGATCTTGACGATCTCGTACGCCTTCACGCCGCCGGGGGTGTTGACCTCGACCACGTCGCCGCTCTCCTTGCCGATCATGGCCCGGGCGATCGGCGAGGAGATCGAGACCTTGCCGGAGCGCACGTCGGCTTCGTGTTCGCCGACGATCTGGTAGCGCGCCGCCTCCTCGGTGTCCTCGTCCACCACGCTGACAGTGGCGCCGAATTTCACCTGCTCGCCCGACAGCTTGGAGACGTCGATGACCTGGGCGCGCGCGATCTTGTCTTCGATCTCCGCGATGCGGCCTTCGATCCAGCCCTGCCGATCCTTGGCGGCGTGATATTCGGCGTTTTCGGAGAGGTCGCCGTGCAAGCGCGCCTCCGCGATGGCGGCGATTACGGTCGGCCGCTCTGACGTCTTCAAACGCCTCAGTTCATCGTCGAGGGACTGATAGCCCTCGCCGGTCATCGGAACCTTTTCCATACGGGTGTTGGCTCGACTCGCCCTTCTTGAGAAAAATCTCTCCGGCCGCGGGCGCAGACGTCCGGGGGGAGAAAGACTAGGTGCTGCACGACGGAAACTCAAGGGGCGCCACGTCGCGCCGCCGACCGCGCGCATGACAGGGCGCGCTTTGGCGTGCCGCTAACGCGCGAACGCGACGCGGCGTTTCACAGGGGGCCGGCTTTGGGCTAACGGTGCCGCGTTCTCGATTTCCTCAACACCGGTGGGGCCCGCTTCTTGGCCAATCTGATCGTGCGGGGCGGGCGACCGCTGAAGGGCCGGGTGATTCCCTCGGCCAATAAGAACGCGGTGCTGCCGATCCTCTGCGCCACCCTGCTCACCGACCAGCCGGTGACCCTGCGCGGCGTGCCGGACATCACCGACGCGCGCCAGATCATCGAGCTGTTCCAGCGGCTCGGCAGCGAGGTCCATGTAGACTTCGAGACCGGCGAACTGCGCGTGCGTCACCACGGCCGGCTCAACACCGAGGCGGCGCGCCTGCCGGAGGGCATGCGCTCGTCGATCATGCTGATCCCGGCGCTGCTGGCCCGGCTCGGCGAGGCGCGGATCGAGGGCGACGTGAAGGGCTGCACCCTCGGCGTGCGCGAGATCGATCCGCATATCGAGGTGTTCCAGACCTTCGGCGTCGAGGTGACGCCGGAGCGCGGCGCGCTGGCGCTGACCAACCGCGCCGGCGATGGCGGGCGGTTCGCGGCGGCCAGCCACTGGCTCGACTACGCCTCGGTGACGACCACCGAGAACTTCGTGCTCTGTGCGGCGACCGCCGAGGGCGTCTCGACCCTGACCAACGCGGCCTCCGAGCCGCACGTGCAGGAGTTCTGTACCTTCCTGGCCAAGATGGGCGCGAAGATCGAGGGCATCGGCACGAGCCGTCTGGTGGTG
>Ga0302314_10014489_pt1 | contig 13490 bp, 11 predicted proteins | sample III_Palsa_N2_3_FD_200533 | JGI IMG/M metagenome (GOLD analysis project Ga0302314, IMG submission 200533) | Peat permafrost microbial communities from Stordalen Mire near Abisko, Sweden - III_Palsa_N2_3 | ecosystem: Environmental > Terrestrial > Soil > Palsa > Peat permafrost | place: Sweden...
CCGTACACCTTCATCGGCGTGAACGACGCCTTTCATCCGCTCTCGCATCACCAGAACGATGTGGCGAAAATGGCCCGCCTGGCGAAAGTGCAGGCGTTCAATACCTCGATGTTCGCCAGGTTCATCAAGCGGCTGTCGGAGCTGCCCGACGGCGAGGGCACGATGCTGGACAACTCCATCATTCTGTTCGGCAGCAACATGAGCAACAGCAACCTCCACGACCACTATCCGCTGCCGACCGCGATCCTCGGTCTGGGTGGCGGCCGGATCAAGGGCAACCAGCATCTGCGCTACCCGGACCACACACCGATCGCCAACCTACACGTGGCCCTGCTGAACAAGGTCGGTATCCCGACCGAGAAGTTCGGCGACAGTACCGGACAACTGACGGAGATCTGATTTGCATTGCAAGGTGTTCCCGGCGGTGGCGGTGATGGCTGCGCTCAGCTGCGGCGCGGCGGCGGCGCGTGCGGCCGATACGCTGGCGGATGTCGCCGAGGCCGGCAATTCGGCGGCCGCGTTGGCACTGGTGGATGCCAGGGCCGACGTGAACGCGCATCAGGACGATGGCACCACGGCGCTGCATTGGGCTGCGTATCACGATGATCTGCCGCTGCTGCGGCGGCTGCTGAAAGCCGGCGCCAAGGCCAACGTGAGCAACGATTACGGCTCCACGCCGCTGGCGGAAGCGGCCGAGCGCGCGGACCCCGAGGCCCTCCGGCTTTTGCTTGCGGCCGGCGCCGAGGTCGAGTCCGCCAATCCGCAGGGACAGACAGCGCTGATGACCGTGGCGCGAACCGACCTCGTCGAGGCGGCAAAGGTCCTGGTGGCGCACGGCGCCAACGTCAATGCCCATGAGAATTGGCGCGGTCAGACGGCGCTGATGTGGGCCAGCGCGCAAAGTCGCCCGGCGATGGTGCAGTTCCTGATTTCCCACGGCGCGGATGTCAATGCCCGCGAGACGGTACGCGAGTGGCCGCGGCGGGTCACCGCCGAGCCGCGTCCGCAGAATCGCCCGCTGGGCGGACTCACGCCGCTTCTCTTCGCGGCCCGCGAGGGCTGTGCGCCCTGTGCCGCTGAATTGCTCAAGGCCCACGCCGACATCGAGAGGGCGGATCCGGAGGGCATCACGCCGCTGATCATGTCAATCCAGAATGCCCAGTTCGATACCGCAGCCGTACTCATCAGGGCCGGCGCGAACGTGAACACCTGGGATATCTGGGGGCGCGCGCCGCTGTACTCCGCGGTGGACTACGACACCACCCCGCGCGGTGGCCGCCCGGACCGCCCTTCGTCGGACCAGACCACCGCCCTTGACGTCATCGACATGCTGCTCAAGGCGGGCGCCAATCCCGACATGCAGCTGAAGCTGTTCCCGCCCTACCGCTCGCTCGGCCAGGACCGCGGCGCCGACGGCCTGCTCACCGTGGGCACGACGCCGTTGATCCGTGCTGCCAAGGCCGGTGATACCGCCGCCATCCAGTTGCTGCTGGCGCATGGTGCCCGTCCTGATCTGCCGAACTCGCTGGGAGTCACGCCCCTGATGGCGGCGGCTGGCGTCGGCTCCACGACGATCGACACGCGCGCCCGGTTCCGCAACGAAGGCAAATGCATCAGTTCCGCAAAGCTGCTGCTGGCCAAGGGTGTCGATGTGAACGCCGCCAACGGCAATGGCCAGACCGCGCTGCACGGGGCAGCCCAATCAGGCTGGAACAGCTTTGTGCAACTCCTCGCCGATCATGGCGCGACGATCACCGCCAAGGATCACTTCGGCAGCACCCCGCTGGATGTTGCGCAGGGTAAGGTGGGCTCCTCGGGCCGACCCGGGGTCGGCGCGGCCGGCGAGGTGCACAAGGAAACGGCTGCGCTTTTGACGAAGCTCGCATCCAAGTCCTGATTGGGAGTGCAATAGGGTAGGCTCACGTCGCCGGACTTCCGTCTTGCGGGGAATTTTTCCGATGTGCCAGGCAATCGCAGTTCAAAAACCGGTCCGCAACCTGCTGTTGCTCAGCGGCGCGCTGCTCGCCATCGCTGCCCTGCGCATCGGCGCGGCACGCGCCGAGGACACCGCGGCCGTACCGGCGCTGTCGGTTGCGCCACCCGCGGCGCACTGGGTCGAGCGCAAGCTCGATTACACCTACATGGGATTTACCACCAAATATTCCTGCGACGGCTTGCGCGACAACGTACGCGATGTGCTGCTCGCCCTGGGGGCGCGCAAGAAGGACCTCGAGATCCATTCGACCGGCTGTACCCGATTGACGGGTGCACCCGAACCCTTCCCCGGAGTCACCGCGCGCTTCTTCGTACTGGAGCCGGCCACGCCGGATGACATTGGCAAAGTGGGTGCTACGGCCACCCATTCGACCCAGTGGAAAACCGTGAATCTCTCCAGGATCCAGCAGTTCAGGTTTGATCAGGGTCAGTGCGAACTGCTCGAACAGATGAAGAACAAGGCGCTGCCGCTGTTTACTTCGCGCAATCTCCTGTACCACTCCAGTTGCGTGCCGCATGAGATAACCCCTGGCGACATGCAGTTCACCGTCGATGTGCTGACTCCCGCGCCGGCACCGGCACCCAAGGGAGCCGCCGGCGCCCCTGCGGCGTAGGGCTGATGTCTTAGACGAGCGGTGTGCCCTTCGGGACACGCACGACGATCGTTCCTGCCAGTTTGTCGTGCCAGGCCTGATGGCCGGCGTCGACCGCAATCCAGATGAACCCGAGTCCCAGGGCGCACAGGGACAGGATGCAGCCCAGTGCCCGGACGCTCACCGTCGGCCAGTCGAGCGGCCGTGAATCCAGCCGCGCCACCCGCAGATCGAACATGATGCCGCCGATGGTCGTGCCCTTGACCTTCCACATCACCGCGCCATAGACGGCCAACGCCAGCAGAAAGAGCCGGTTATCGTCGTGCCAGTTCGCCAGCAGCTTGACCAGTACGCCGACGATGAGGACATCGATGAACAGCGCCCCCATCCGCACCCAGAATCCCGGACGCGGCAGAGTGGACAGCGGCAGGGGCTCGGCATGCGGGGCTGCCGCAGCGGCGGGCGCTTCGGCGAAGGACGGGGCCGCGCCGCCGGCCGCGACCGCGGCAGCAGCACCGGCGCTGTGCCCTGAGCTCAGGCCGGGGTCGGCGCCACCGGGTGTAGAAGCGCTCGGGGCCGTGCCACCAGAGGTGCTCCGACGCATCCGGTTCAACAGGGCATAGAGCACGGCGCCGTAGCCAATCAGGCTCAGGAGAATGAAGACCATGAAACCCAGTACCGGCACCAGGTAGACCAGCATCACGATGAGGCCGCCCACGAGCACGGCGGCGGCCGGATGCGGCACCGCGTGCCCGGAACGCAGCCCGAAGCAGCGACCGCCGATCCAGCCTAGAACGGTGGTCTTGCCGAAGATGCCGGCGATGAACATCAGCACCAGTGCGATCGGAATGACAAGGATGCCGACGATCGTGACCGCCAGCAGGAACAGCAGCAGCGGCGTGAGCAGCACGGCGAGGATGGCGATGATCAGGCTCATGCCGGGGTTGTCATTCAAAGTTTCGATGCAATGTGCGGTGGCCTCGCGAAACAGCAACGCGAGGAGGGTGTAGAGGGCGAGCAGGACGAAGGACAGTCCCCATAACCACCCAAGACCACTGCCGATGACCAGCGGGCGCCCGAGCATCAGGCCGTGGCCGACCCAGTGACGCACGCCTTCGGCGCTCGTGAAGCCTTCGGGCAGCACGCGCTCCACGCCCTCCTCGACAATCGCGGCGGGATCCTGCGTCACGGTTCCCAGCACACTGACGACGTGGCCGTGGACATGCGCGGCAGGGCCGAGGGTCACATTACCCAGGACAGCGACCACGTCCTCACCGACATCGGCATTGATAATGACATTGCCCAGGACCGCTACCGCACTGCCTGCGGTGGGACCATTGATCGTGGTGTCCCCGAACACCGAGACCACATCCTGTCGGGCCGTGCCGTTGTTGCTGGCTGAACCAAACACCGCTACCAATGAGTCCGTCTGCGCGCCGGCGGGCACAGTGGCGTCGTGGCCGACCGAGACCAGATCGTTGTCGTGATTGTGCAGGCGCCGGTGACGGCCGAAGCCTCGCCAGTCATTGTCGTTGTTCCAGTTGCCGGCATCGTCATCGGCCTGGGAATCAGCCGGCGCGGCTGCGCTGCTGTTCGCAGTAGCGGAGGAATCGGCGGCGCTTGCCGGTGCGGGTAACCACGCCAGGGCCGCCAGGGTCAGAGCCAGCAGCGCGGTCACCAGGGCGGATCGGGTAGCGAGAGTAGTCATCATGAAGTGTCCGTCAGTTTCAGCGTGAGGCCGTCGGTGCCTGCAGCAGCCGATAGCCAAATACGATCAGGAAAAACAGCGCGACGTAGGCAGCGGCGCACAGCGCCATGCCGCCGTACCACACACCATCGGGCAGGCTGCCAGCCAAGGTGTCGGTCAGCCGGTGGAAGACGGCGAGCACATTCAAGGTGGTGTGCAGGTCCGCCGCCGGTTGGCGCAATACCGCACCGGGCTGCGCAATCATGGTGCCCAGGGTCTTTGGCGTTGCCGGCCGGCCCAGCAGCAGTGCGGCCGCCGTCACAATGCCGGTCAGGGCAAAGCCCGCCTGCGCCAGCCGCGGCCATTCCATGACGCGCCGCTGCCACCACGGGACGTTCACGTGCCGCTCGATGCCACTGAGCACCCGCTCCGCCAGTTCCTGCGGCGCTGTGAATTCAGCGGTTCCGGCAACCACCCGGCTGATGCGCTCCTCGAGCGCCGCTTGCATATCCGTCACTGAATCACGATCCATGCTGGGTCTCCTGCAGCAGCTTCGCCAGCGCGACGCGGCCGCGCAGAATGTCGGTCTTCACCTTCGCAACGGAAATCTCGAGGTCTGCGGCGATCTCAAGGTAGGAGCGATCTTCATAATGGAACAGCACCAGCGGCACGCGCTGCGCGTCGGGCAGGCGCGTGAGCGCCGTGCGCACGCGCGCGTCGCGTTCGGCATCTGCAACCGTGTTGAACACACTGTCGAGGGCGCCGACGGCAAACTCCACCTGCGTATCCGAGGGGTCCTGATCCGTTGCGTCCTGCGAGGACCCGGCTGGCAGCAGCTCCGAGAAGAAGCGCCAGCGTCGGCGGTAGCGGCCGAGGTGATTCAAGGACAGCCGCAGCGTCACGGTCTTCAACCAGCCGCCGGCGCCCACCCGCTCGCGCAAAGTGGCGAAGTGTTCCCAGGCCTTGAGGAAGACGTCCTGGCTGATGTCCTGCGCGGTCGCGTCGCTGGCCGTGAGCCGGCGCGCGGTTGCAAACACCATGTCTTGATAATCACGCATGAACATCGTGAACTCGCTGCGCTCCGGGGGCCTCGTAGGAAGTCTTTGCACTGTGAAAGCATCGTTTAGGCCCAGAACACCGCGGGGCCTGGAAAGTTGCAGCGAATCCGAAGCAGAAATGAGCCTGAATCGGCCAGGATCAAGGCCGATCAATGAGTTACGGGCTCTATTTAAACTGAAATAGAGTGGGGGTGGGAAGCTATTCCCAGCCGGTCTTGGAGCCGAAGGGCAGCGAAGGCATCGTTGCCTCGATCTCTATTATCTTGCCGTTGCGGACTTTGAACACTTCGGGGATCAGTGTGTCGAACGGTCGGCGTGTGGCACCGGAGTATTTGAGGTAGCCGTAGCCGGGTACGTTGGTGCCGGGCACTTCGCCATCCTGATGGAACAGGACGATGCACTGCACCGCCCCGCGCTGCACGTCCACGACTTCGCAGCGCCGCGGCTGGATCTGCGTGATGTACTGCCACATGTTGCTGTTGATGTTGCCCTTGCAGCCGATATGCCCGACATCGGGCAGCTTGCGCGCTGCGGCGCCGGGGCGCGCAGCCGGCGCCGCGGCACTGGGCGGCGGGGCAGGGGGCGGGCCGCCGCCCATGGCCAGTGCGGCTGCCGGTAGTACGGCCGGTGCAGCGGTCTGCACGCCGTTCTCGATGCGGAAGCACTCATCAGCGAACGGCACCGAGTCGGTGAGGTGATGATCGAGCGCATCAAAATACTTGTTGGCGATGGCGATCAGTTCTTCGCGTGAGCGGCGCTCGTCGGGCTTGAGGATTTCGTTCCACAGCGGCGAGATTGCGGTGCGGTCGAATCTGCCGAAGCTCACACCTTTGCGGACGATGGCGGTTTCAAGCTCGGTGATCTTCTGACCCTGCACCTTGAGCCGGCCGGAGAGCCAGATCGGATTGCCGTTCTCCTGCATCAGGATGTAGAACGCGACGTTGCTGGTGTCCGGATCGGCAATGACCAGCTTGTAGCCTTGCGGGCCTGCGCTCGCGGTTTGCCACAACGCAGCGCCCAGCGGCAGCGGCTGCGCGTTCTCCGTGAATTGGGCATTGGTGGCGAACAGGTCCTTGCCCGGATCATGACGCAGCAGTGCGGCGAGGTACTTGTCCACGAAGCCGACCAGGCAGTCATGGTCGCAGCCGGCAGGCGCGGCCGACGGCGTGGCCGCCGCCGGTGCGGCGGCTTGCTGTGAACAGCCGGCCAGCGTGAGGCTCGCAGCGAGCAGCAATGCGCAGCAGAGTTTTTCCATGGCGTGCTCCTACTTGTCCCAGCCGGACTTCATGCCGTAGGGCACGTCGAGCAGCACCGCTTCGATCTGTCGGATCCGGCCCTGCTCAATCTTGAACAGCTCGCCGATCTGCAGGGTCTTGGGCCTGCGGAAGTCGGCGGGAACCTCCACATCCTTGCCGTCCATCCTGAAGCTGGCGACCGTTCCCGTGTGGTCGAAGAACACCTGCGCGAAAACCAGTCCACGCTCCACATCAACGATCGGGTAGCGCCGGTCGCGAACCTTGGTGACGATCACCGAAAAACCGGTATCAAATTGTGCCTTGCAACCCAGCTTCTGCATGGGTGAGGCCTTCGGGTCGCTGGAGTTCGCGGTGACGTTACCGTCTTCGCGGCGTTGGCATTTCGGATCAAAGGGCACGTTCATGCCCGAATGGTCGGTATCCAGGCCCGTGAAATAGCTGTCCGCGATCCGCACCATGGCGTCACGGGCCGAGCGATCAGCGGCTTTTACCGGCGCGAGCAGTATCGGCAGGGGCGCTGCGAAGCCAGCCGGCTTTGCGAAGCTGGTGTTGCGTGCCACAATGGTCTCGGCTTCGGTGACCTGACCGTTGACGACTTTCAACCGCAGCGACACGGGTACAGGCGAGTCGTTTTCAATGACCTGGCCGATGAAGCCCACCGCGCCTTGTTCCGGGTCCGCGAAGTACAACCGGAACTTCGAGTTGGCGGCGGCCGTCTTCCACAGTCCATGTTCGGTACCGAGCCTCTGACCGTTCTCGGTAATGCGGGCGTTCGGCGCCAGGGGTGCTTTGGCGGGGTCGTGGGCCACGAGGGCAGCCAGGTAGCGCTCGGCGATGCCCTGCAGACACCTGCGATCGCAGGACGCGGTGTTCTCGCCATTCGCCGTGGAGACCGCGGCAACCGCAAGGGATGCGAGCAGCGCCATCCCGGCGCCTCGGTTTGACGGAGTCATCACGGTTCCCCCTCAAATGCTCCGCCCGGTGCGGAGTAGGTCGCGGCTGTGCCGCGAAAACTAGTGCGGTGCCGGCGCGTCTGCCGGCGGCGCCGTGAGCTGCGGCACATTGATCGGGCCGCCGCCTTTCTGCGTCGCATCGCCCATGATCTTGCCATCGGGCAGCGTGACGGATACGAACAGTCCGCCCTTGGAGCCGTCGCGCAGTGGTTTGATCACGACGGTCACCTTGTCGCCCGGCTTCATTTCCGAGGATTTCCAGCCCTGGCGCTTCAGGTTATTAGGGCTGTTAAGTTCCACCTTCCACAACTCTACACTGCCATTCGCATTCGGTACGTCGACATCTATGAAGGCGTGTGGGTTGGTCCATTGGAAGTCATGCACGGTGCCCTTCAGCGGCAGTGACTTGCTCTGGTCGAACATGGCAAACGAGTGATGTGCCGCGGCCCCGCCACCGTAGGCCAGGGCCAGTGCTGCAAGGCAACCCGTCATTCCGTGTCTCATTACCGTCGCTCCGCGTGCGATCATCCTGACCGCTATGATGACATGTCAAAGGCATGTTTGCCCTGATTCGACTTATACTCCAGCCGGAGCTGCGGCACCGGACGATCCGCGGTCAGCGAGGAACACACTGATGAGCATGCGCGCGTTGTTGGCAGCGACTTCCTTAGGGCTGGTGTTGCAGGCTGTGGCCCCCGGCGCAATGGCCGCGGATCCGCCCGCCGGTCAGGGCCCTCCGGCCGCCAATCCAAAAGGACACTATTCCGAGCTCAACAAGCTGCCCGACTGGGGCGGTGTCTGGACCTTCAACTTCATGCCGACACCGGGGGTGCCGCGCGAGACGCCCGAATTGCAGGGCGAGTACCTGAAGAGTTACCAGGTCTGGCAGAAGACGGCCAACGACAACCACGGCGAAGTGCCGCACAACGGCTCCTACTGCCGTCCGCCCGGCATGCCGGGGATCATGATGGTCGGTCAGTATCCGATCGAGTTCCTGTTCACCCCGGGACGGGTGACCGCTCACTTTGAGGCGTGGATGCAGATGCGCAGCATCTGGACCGACGGCCGCAAGCTTCCGGATGATTGGGATCCCACCTTCTACGGCTTCTCGACCGGGCATTGGGAGGGTGCGACGCTGGCCGTTGAGACGGTGGGCATCAAAACCATCACCGAAATCCGCAACGGCATGCCGCACTCCGACCAGCTGCATATAACCGAACACATCCACCTGGCGAAGGACGATCCGAACACCCTCATCGATGAGATGGTGGTCGAGGATCCGCTGGCACTGGTCAAGCCCTGGCATACCGTCCTCTCCTACAAGCGGGCGCGGGACCAGGATCTGCTGGAGTTCGTCTTCGCGGAAAATGACCGCAATCCGGTGGATGCCTCCGGCCACACGGGTCTGCAATAGCCATCATGCAAAATAAAATTCTGCGGGCATTTCTATCCGGCTTGGGCGCCAGCCTTGCTCTCTCAATCGCCGTGGCGCAGCAGGCGTCAGCGCCGGAAATTGTTGTAGCACCGGCCTTCACCGCCGAGCAGTTACTGGCCCCGCCGGGGGAAAACTGGATCACCAACGGCGGCAGCATCTACAACCAGCGCTACTCGCCTTTGAAGCAGATCAATCGCGACAACGTCGCGGGGTTGAAGGCCCTGTGGCGCACCGGCATGGGGTCGGGCACGAATCCCGGCCAATCCGGTCAGGCGCAGATCCTCGAGTACAACGGCACCCTGTTTGTGTCCAATGGCGCCAACGACGTATTCGCCATTGACGTGGAAACGGGGCGGATCCTGTGGACCTATCATGGCAATCCCGATCCAAAGGCCGGGACACCCATTGGTAAGTCCAATCGCGGCGTTGCGCTGGGCGATGGCCTGGTGTTCGTCGGGCAGCTCGATGCGAAGCTCGTGGCGCTGGATCAACGCACGGGCAAACTCGTCTGGTCGGCGCAGGTTGAACCCTGGCAGAACGGCTTCAGCATCACATCTGCACCGCTGTACTACGACGGCATGGTCGTCCAGGGCCTCAGTGGCGGCGAGATGGGCGTGCGTGGGCGCATCAAGGCCTACGATGCGAAGACCGGGGCGCCGCGCTGGACGTTCTATACCATCCCCGGACCGGGCGAGAAGGGCCATGAGACATGGCCCCAGCAGGGGGATGCCTGGCAGCACGGCGGCGCCGGCGTGTGGCAGACCCCGTCGGTGGATCCGGAACTGGGTTTGATCTACTTCTCCACCGGCAACCCCGGCCCGAATCTCTTCGGTGCCGTGCGGCCCGGTGCCAACCTGTTCACGGTGTCGATCGTGGCCCTGGACGCGCACACGGGCAAATACCGCTGGCACTTCCAGCAGATCCACCATGACATCTGGGACTACGATTCGCCGAATCCCACCGTGCTCTTTGATACCACCATCAAGGGCCGCAAGGTCAAGGCACTGGTTGAAGTCTCCAAGACCGGATGGGCGTACATCCTCGACCGCGCGACCGGCAAGCCGCTGCTTGGAATCGATGAACGTGCCGTGCCGCAGGAGCCGGGTCAGGCAACTGCGGCGACGCAGCCCTATCCCCGGGGGGATGCGATCGTGCCCCAGGAGATCGATATTGTGCCGGAGGGCGCGAACCTGTTGCCCGGCACCGGTGATATCAGGAACCACGGCCGGATCTTCACGCCGTATTTGACCGATCAGATCATGGTCAAGCCTTCCACCACGGGAGGCGCCAATTGGCCGCCGAGTTCCTACGATCCGACCACGCATACGCTGTATGTCTGCGCGACCGACCGGATCAGCACCTTCAAGGCCACGGACCCTGGCCAGCCGGTCCTGAACAGGGTCTACATGGGGGGCGGTTTCGGACAGGCTGAAGCCAATGACCGCGGTATCTTTGCCGCGCTGGATGTCACCACCAACAAGCTGGTGTGGCGCCAGAGCTGGCGCGAGATCTGCTACAGCGGCTCGATCGTCACGGCCGGGGGCCTGCTGTTCGTGGGCCGCTCGGATGGCCGCCTGACGGCGCTGAGTTCACAAAATGGCGCGAAGTTGTGGGAATTCATGACCGATGCCGGGGTGAATACCACGGCGACCACCTTCGCGTACCAGGGCAAGCAGTACGTGGTCGTGCACGCCGGCGGAGGCGTGTTTGCCAATGGCAAGCGCGGCGATGGCATCTGGATGTTTTCGCTGGACGGCAAGATCCCGTCGCTGGCGCTAGGTGGGGCGCCGGGCCGCGCCGGCTTCGGCCCGGGCGGTCCGCCCACGGCAGTGGCGCTGCCGGTCACGACACGACCGGCGAACGCCGAACACGGTGGGGACATCTACCGGGCGGCCTGCGTCCCGTGTCACGGCGCGACGGGCGGTGGCGGCTCGGGCGGCGGTGCTTCGTTGCTCAAGGGGCAGAGCCATGACGCCATTCTGGGCACCGCGAGCGCGGGCAAGAACAATATGCCGGCATTCAAGTCGGTCTATTCCGCCGACGAACTCAACGACGTGACGGCGTATATCCAGTCGATGCTGCAGCAGAGCAAGCAGTAACAGGCAGCACAACCGCCGCCCTACGGCGGCGGGTTCTGCGCGGCGACCTGCATCACGTAACTCGTCACATCCTGCAGCTGGTCCGCAGAGAGCGCCGAGCCGAATGCCGGCATGTCGTTGCGCCCCCTGGTGAGCACCGCTGCGATGCCATCCGGCGTCAGCGCGCGAGTCAGCTTCGCGCCGCCGTGGGTTCCGCCCAGCCCCGTGGGACCGTGGCAGACGATGCAGGTTGTCGTATAGATGTCCTTGCCCTTGGCGAGGTCCGGAACGTGGGCCGGCCCGGTCGCGGCCGTGGGTACGGGGCCGGCGGGACGCGGCGCTGCGGCCGGATCCGCAGAACCGCGGGGCAGTGACTTCACGGTGCCATCGAGTGAGAACAGCCACAACCCGTCGCTGCGCTTGCTGCCGCCGAGGGCGGTGCCCCCCGCCAGCACCACGACATATTCCTTGCCGTTGCGTTCGAAGACACTCGCCGGTGCGTTGACGCCACCATCGGTCTGGAATTCCCACAACTTGTGGCCGGTGTCCTTGTCCATCGCGGTCAGCCGTCCGTCATTGCGACCGATGAAGAGCAGGCCACCGGCGGTCACCGTGGAACCGCTGTAGCAGGAGTCGACCCACTGCTGGCGCCAGGTGATGCGGTTGGTCGTCAGATCCACTGCGGCCACCACGCCGCGCCGCGGCGCGGCGAAGCGTGCAACCACGCTGCCTGAGTAGTACTCGCCGGGTTCGACCGGATAGTTGGGGTCACCCCCGACCGCGCCCCAGAGCGAATCCTGGGCACAGATGTACATCTGATGGGTTGCCGGATCATACGAACTCGGCGGCCAGTTGACCGCGGCCAGCGGTTTCCACACCGAGGGATGCTTGCTGAAGGGGGTGAAGATCCGGCCCTCGTTGATCAGGTCGAACCCTTCAGGCGGGATGTCGATGAACTGCGGCACGACGGCATCACCGACAGGGAACGGCTGGGTCGGGGAGGTGAATTGCTGCGCCAACTGCATGACGGGCGTCTCCTTCATGCCCAGCAGTGGTTTGCCCGTGGTGCGGTCGAGGATATAGACCCAGCCGGTCTTGCCGGCCTCGGCAAGGCCCTTGCGGACCTTGCCGTTGTAGGGGGCGTCGAACAGGATGACGGGGTTGGGCGCATCGTAGTCCCACATGTCGTGGTGCACTTCCTGGAAGTGCCAGCGGTACTTGCCGGTCTTCACCTCCAGCGCCACGATCGAGACGCTGAACAGATTGTCGCCCTTGCGCAGCGCGCCGTTGAGGACCGGTCCGGGGTTGGCGGTCGAGAAATAAATCAGACCCAGTTCGGGGTCCACCGCCGGGGTCTGCCAGATGGCGGCACCACCGTGTTTCCAGACATCGTTGTTCTGCGGCCAGGTGTCGTGGCCGAACTCCCCGGGACCGGGCACCGTATAGAAGGTCCAGCGCAGCTCGCCGGTCTTCGCGTCGTATGCCTTGAGCCGACCGCGGGTGCCAAGGTCGCTGCCGGCGAAGCCGGTGATGACCAGGCCGTCGTAATACAGCGGGGCTTCGGCGATCGAGTAGCCGGCCTTGGGGTCTTCGGCCTGGATGGACCACACGACCGCGCCCGTATGCTGATCCAGCGCGACCAGACGCGAATCGAGCAGGCCGACGAAGACTTTGCTGTCGCCCAATGCCACACCGCGTCCGGGCCACCCGCAGCAGGGCCGCGCGAGCTTCGAGTCGACGTTGGGCTTGTACTCCCAGTTTACCTTTCCACTATCGATGTCCACGGAAAAGGTGTCTCCCTCTCCGGTCATAACGTAGATCGAATTACCGAACACGATCGGCTGCGCCTGGTTGCCGGCACGCGGCGACAGACCCGAGCCATTGAGCGAAGCGCGCCAGTTCGCCTTGAGCTGCGCGACGTTGCCGCGATCGAGCAGCGTCAGCGGCGAATAGCGCTGATTTGAGAGACTTCCGCCGTTGGTCAGCCAGCCGTCCGTGGGCGGTGCCGCCAGCTGCGCCGCGGTAAATGCAGGGGCATCAGGGGTTCCCGGCTCCGCGGCAAGTACCGGGTCGGCCATGGCCAGCGCAGCTGCGGCAAAGGCCACGCGGAGAATCGGGCGCATGAAAGTCCTGTCACGCGTGCTGCGCGGGTGTGCTCGGGGCCGATGGGGCCCGGACTCTAACAAAAGTCCTTTGCCGGAAGCGATCCATCGGCGGGTCGGTCATTATCGCGGGGGTGGCAGTTGAGTTATCATCGGTAGGCTACGACAAAGCTTAACTGGAGTACCGCCATGGCTGTCGATTTCAGTGGTCATCCGCTTTTCCCGCCCGGGTTCAACAGCCCGACCCGGTTCGACGCCGATGTGTACGACTGTGAGGTCTGGGGCCAGATTCCCACGGACATCCACGGCACGTTCTACCGGATGCAGTGCGAT
>Ga0302314_10014490_pt1 | contig 13489 bp, 1 predicted proteins | sample III_Palsa_N2_3_FD_200533 | JGI IMG/M metagenome (GOLD analysis project Ga0302314, IMG submission 200533) | Peat permafrost microbial communities from Stordalen Mire near Abisko, Sweden - III_Palsa_N2_3 | ecosystem: Environmental > Terrestrial > Soil > Palsa > Peat permafrost | place: Sweden...
AGGTGCTGGACCTGTGGGTCAAGGGTTTGGTGTTCGACTGGAACAAGCTGTATGGCGAAGAGCGGCCGAAGCGCATGAGTCTGCCGACCTATCCCTTCGCCCGCGAGCGCTACTGGGTGCCGGTGTCGGTAGCACCGGTACCTGCCGATCATACCGAGCCTTCGATGGAGAAAGCCACGGCCAACTTTAACGAGGCGTTTTATCTGGATCTACTGGATCGGGTGATGGACGGAAGCGTGAGCATCGAGGCAGCTGTTCAGAAAATCGATTCTTGAATTCCAAAAAGAGATATTGCATCGCGAGCGCCGAAATCCGGTAAGCACATGATTTGCTGATAATTGGTATCCAAAGCTATGAACTTCTTGAATTACATCCTGGGCGAAGTTAAGAATATGCGAATCGAAAAGACCGATGCAATCGGTCTGATTCGGCAATACCAGATGCGCCCTGCACAGCAGGACGTTGGCGTATTGCATCCGCTGCTGCATCGAAACACTTCCGATCTATCAGAACAACGCTTCAGCGCCGAGTTCAGCGGCGAGGAATTTTTCCTGGCCGATCACGTAGTGCAGGGGCGGCGGATACTGCCGGGCGTGGCGTATCTGGAAATGGCGCGCGCAGCGCTGGTGCAGGCTGGCGGAGCGGAAGCCGGAAGCGGTATCCGTTTGCGCAACGTGGTCTGGGCCCGTCCGGTGATCGTCGGCGAGACGCCGTTCGAAGTGCATATCGGTCTGTATCCGGAAGACGATGGCTCAATCGGATTCGAAATCTACAGCGGCGAAGGCGATGTTCACAGTCACGGGGTAGCGCAAGCGCTGGCCGCAGCAGAGGAATGGCTCGATCTCGCTGCGCTGCGGGCGCAATGCGATGCGACCACCTTGAGCGGCGAGGCCTGCTATGCAGCGTTCTCCGCGCTGGGATTTGCCTATGGCCCGGCGTTCCGGACGATCGAGACGATTCATGTGGGTAAGAATCAGGCCCTGGCGCGGCTGCAACTGCAAGCCGCTGCGCAAGCGCCCACCACCGATTTCGTACTGCACCCGAGCTTGCTCGATGCGGCATTGCAAGCCTGCGCGGGTCTGGCGGACCCGGCGCAGAGCCCGCAGCGGGCACTGCCGTTCGCGGTCGATGCAGTGGATATCAGCGGAGCGTGCAGCGCGCAGATGTGGGCGCTGGTCGAGCCGAGTGCCGACGTCACACCGGACAGCCGGGTGCGTAAATATGACATCAAGCTGTGCGACGACAACGGCTTGGTCGTTGTGCGACTCCATGGCTTTGCGACGCAGTCCGCCGAGGCGCTTGTCTTTGCGCCAGCCGATACCGACGCCGCGTCGGATCGCCTGATGCTGCTGGCTCCGCTCTGGGATGTCGTCAAGCCCGAGATCCAGTCCGCCCCGGAGCATGATCGCGTGCTGCTGGTAGGCGGCACGGCAACGCAGCAGGCAGCGCTGAGTGCGCACTTTGCCCAGTTGCGAATCGCCGATTTTTCCAGTGCGAGCAGTATTGCCGATCTTGTCGAGGCACTGAAGCGCGACGGCGAAATCGAGCATATCGTCTGGATCGCCCCGGATGCGCGATCGCTCGGCGTCGCCGACGACGGGATTATCGAGGCGCAACAGGACGGGGTGCTTGCTTGTTTCCGGCTCGTCAAGGCGCTGCTCGAAGCGGGCTATGGCGGCAGGGCCCTGGAATGGACGCTGTTGACGAGCCAAAGCTACGCGGTCCGTCCGCACGAGGCTATCCACGCGACCCATGCCGGCGTGCATGGTCTGGCCGGGTCCTTGGCCAAGGAATATCCGAACTGGAAAGTCCGAATTGCCGATCTGCCCGAGGATGGCACCGGGCCGCTCGCGGAAACATTAGGTCTGCCGACCGATGCCCAAGGCGATGCTTGGGCGTGGCGAGCGGGGCAATGGTATCGGCAGCGGCTGTTGGAGACACGCGTGACGGGCGAGGTGGCTGTCCCGTATCGACGCGGCGGCGTCTACGTGGTCATCGGCGGGGCGGGCGGCATCGGTGAGGTGTGGAGCGAGCATGTGATTCGCAGCCACGCCGCACAGGTCGTCTGGATCGGCCGGCGCGAGCTCGATGCCGAGATGGCGGCCAAGATCGAACGGCTCGCAACTGTAGGACCGGCGCCAGTCTATATGGCGGCCGACGCGACCGATCCGACGGCGCTGCGCCATGCGATTCAGCAGATCGACGCGCGTTTCGGCGCGATCCATGGCGTGATTCATTCGGCCATCGTGCTACGCGACCAGAGTCTCGCGAATATGGACGAAGCACGTTTCGCGGCGAGCCTGGCGGCCAAGGTCGACGTCAGCGTGCGGCTGGCGCAGGCATTCGACGGCAAGTCGCTCGACTTCGTGTTGTTCTTCTCGTCGCTGCTAAGCTTCTCGAAGGCGGCGGGACAGAGCAACTACGCTGCCGGCTGCGCCTTTAAGGATGCTTTTGCGCAGCAACTAAGCCGCGCCTGGCCGTGCCGTGTGCGGGTCATGAACTGGGGCTGGTGGGGCAGCGTCGGCATCGTCGCGTCCGATGCGTACGCGGAGCGGATGGCGCAACTAGGTATAGCGTCGATCGAGCCCGGCGATGGCATGGCCGCGCTGGCCACGCTACTCGGCGGTCCGGCCGGGCAACTGGCACTGTTGAAAACGACTGGACGGGCGGCTTCGCCGACTGAAGCGGTGCAGATGTTCACGCAACACTATCCGTCCGTCATCGCTTCGCTTGGGCAGACCGCAGGCAAAGCGATCGAGGCGGTCGAGCTGGAAGGGCAAGCCGAAGGCAGGATATTCGACGCCGCCCTGCAAGCGATGCTCGGCAGATTGCTGTGCGCGCAACTGCAGAGCTTGGGCTTGCACCCGAACAAAGAGGGGGCCGCTGCGGAGATCGCCGCCGAGCTCGGCCTGGACGGCAGATATGGCCGCTGGCTCGAACAGACGCTGCGGGTGCTGAGCGCGCAGGGCTATGTGCAATATGACGGTCGGCAGATCTCGACGCGCGGCATGCCGCTCATCGACCTGGCTGCGACCTGGGCCGAGTGGGATAGCCGCAAGACGGCATGGCTCACATCCCCCGCGTTCAAGGTGCAGATCGTACTTGTCGAAGCCATGCTGCGGGCGCTGCCGGAGATTCTGACAAGCCGGGTGCCGGCAACCGAGGTGATGTTCCCCGAATCGTCGATGCGACTTGTCGAGGGGATTTACAAGCACAACCCGATTGCCGACTACTTTAACGCGGTGCTCGCCGATGTCGTGGTCGGTTTCGTCGAGGAACGGCTGCGGCAGGATCCCGACGCCCGGGTGCGGATTCTCGAAATCGGTGCCGGCACGGGCGGCACGAGTGCCTTGTTGTTCGAGCGCTTGCGCCCATATGCAGCCCATATCGACGAATACTGCTATACGGATCTGTCGAAAGCGTTCCTGTTCCACGCCGAAAAGGAATATGGCCCGGCCAATCCATATCTGCGCTATCGACTTTTCGACTGCGCCAAGCCACTGGCAGAACAGGCGTTGACCGCAGGCAGCTACGATCTGGTGATTGCCGCCAACGTGCTGCACGCGACCCGCAACATCCGGCAGAGCGTGCGCAACGCGAAGGCAGCGCTGTGCGCGCACGGCCTGCTGGTGTTGAACGAAATCAGCCACAGCCATATCTTCACGCACCTGACGTTCGGCTTGCTCGACGGATGGTGGCTTTATGAGGATGCCGAACTGCGCATAGCCGGTTGTCCTGCTCTGTCGGCCGACGGCTGGCGGACCGTGCTTGAGGACGAAGGCTTCGCTGCCGTGATCTACCCGGCGCAGGACCAGCAGGCGCTGGGCCAACAGATCGTCGTCGCCGAGAGCGATGGCGTTGTCCGCCAGTCATTGGCAACGCCACCGGCAGCCCGGCAGCCAATCGAAACTGAAATCGAAACGATCAGGCCGCCGATCGCGCAAGCCGTACCGGTCAAGCATCAATCCAGCGTAGCGGCGCCTGCCGGAGAGACCGCTCGCACCCAGCTTCAGTCGCAGAGCCCGCTGCACGACAGGGCCGTTGCCTATTTCAAGAGCCTGCTGGCGAAGACCATGAAGCTGCCGATCCAGCAGATCAGCGCTACCGAGTCGCTGGAGAAATACGGCATCGACTCGATCCTGGTCGTGGAAATGACCACCGCCTTGCAACGCGTATTCGGCAACGTCAGCAGTACGCTGTTCTTCGAATACCGGACCCTCGACGAGTTGGCCGGCTATTTCGTGAAGGCCCGGCCGGAAGAACTGGCGAAAGCCTTGAATGTGACGCCGGACGCAGGGCTCACCGTGCTGCCCGGTGGCGATCTTCAAAGTCGCGACCCCGCGCGGGATGCGATCGCGCAACCTATGTCTGTAGCCCGGATGCCCACCGCGATCGGGCGTTCTCGACGCGCTCGGCAGCATCCGCAGCATCGGAGTCCGGCGCAGTTGCCGGCCGACGTCCGGCAACTGCCGCGCGCCGCTCATCGGGATGTGGCGATCGTCGGCATCTCCGGGCGCTATGCGCAAGCGCGCAATGTCGACGAATTCTGGAACAACCTGCGGCAGGGCAAGAACTGCATCACCGAGATTCCCGCTGAACGCTGGGATTACCGCCTGTATTTCGATCCGGAGCGCGGAGTAGCCGGAAAGGCTTACAGCAAATGGGGTGGTTTCATTGACGGCTTCGATCATTTTGATCCGCTGTTCTTCAATATCGCGCCGCGCGAAGCCGAGTTTATGGACCCGCAGGAGCGGCTATTCGTCGCCGAAGCCTACGCCAGCATCGAAGACGCCGGACACACGCCGGCCACGCTGAGCGCTACGGGCAAGGTCGGGGTGTTTGCCGGCGTGATGAACAGCAATTACGGCAGCGGCACGCGCTATTGGTCGATCGCAAACCGCGTGTCGTATCTGTTCAACTTCCAGGGGCCGAGTCTCGCCGTCGATACCGCGTGTTCCTCGTCGCTGACGGCCCTGCATCTGGCGCTCGAAAGCCTGCATAACGGTGCCTGCGAGGTGGCGATCATCGGGGGCGTGAACCTGATCATCGATCCGTCGCAATATGTATTGTTGTCGACCATGAACATGCTGTCGGCCGGCGACAGTTGCCGCGCCTTCGGTGCGCAGGCGGACGGTTTCGTCGATGGCGAAGGCGTTGGTGCTGCTGTGCTCAAGCCGCTGGAACAGGCGATTGCCGATGGCGACCAGATCTACGGCATCGTCAAGGCGTCCGCCATCAATCATGGCGGCAAAACCAACGGCTATACGGTACCGAACCCGCACGGGCAGGCCGCCGTGATTGCGCGCTCGCTGCGCGAGGCCGGCATCGATCCGCGCACCATCAGCTATCTTGAGGCGCACGGCACCGGCACATCGCTGGGAGATCCGATCGAAATCGCCGGCCTGGGCAAAGCCTTCGGCGAGTACACCGAGGACCGGCAGTTCTGTGCTATCGGCTCGGTGAAATCCAATATCGGCCATTGCGAAAGTGCTGCCGGGATCGCCGGCATCACCAAAGTACTGATGCAGTTGAAGCACGGCCAACTCGCGCCGAGCCTGCATGTTGAAACGCTGAATCCGCACATCGATTTCTCCGTCACGCCGTTCGCGGTGCAAGGGGAACTCGCCGAGTGGAAGCGGCCGGTGCTCGAAGTCGATGGACTCGCGGTGGAAATTCCACGGCGCGCGGGCATCTCGTCCTTCGGCGCCGGCGGCTCGAACGCCCACGTCGTGATTGAGGAGTACATCCCGGCAAGCGGGCAAGCTGCATCGCGGCCGGTGACGCTGGACGAGCCCGCGCTGGTGGTGCTGTCGGCCAAAAACGCGGAACGCCTGCGCGAGCGCGTGGAGCGTCTCGTCGCCGCCATCGATGCCCGGGGCCTGACCGATGCGGATCTACCCGATCTGGCCTATACGCTTCAGGTCGGCCGTGAGGCCATGGACGAACGACTTGCCTTGTCGGTCGGCTCGATGTCCGACCTCGCGACCAAACTGGCGGCGTATCTTGCCGGAGACGATAGTCTCGATGGCGTGTTCCATGGCCAGGCCAAGCGCAGCAGGGAAGAGATTGCCGTGTTCGCCGCCGACGAGGAACTGCGCGAAGCCGTCGCCAAATGGATCGAACGCAAAAAATTCGACAGGGTGCTGAGCCTGTGGGCCAAAGGGCTCGATTTTGACTGGCGTACCCTGTACGGCGAGCGCAAACCTCGACGCATAAGCCTGCCGACTTATCCATTCGCTCGCGAGCGGTATTGGCTTAATCGTGCCGCGCAGCAGCCCGCAGTCGTAAATCAGAGCGCGCCGCTTGCGACGGCGAACTCTGCACGCACGCAGGTACCCGAGCGCCTGAATCTGCTCGCGCCGGTCTGGCAAGCCGCGCAACCGGCGGCACAAGTGTCCGCGGCCGGCAGCGGAGTGCTGATCGTCGGCGGCACCTCGTTACAGCGGGAAATATTGCAGCGGCAATATCATCAGGCGCAGGTCGCGGACTTCGCGGCTGGCGCCGGTATCGGCGAAATTGCCGACACGCTGGCGGTCCACGATGCATTCGATCACCTGATCTGGATTGCCCCCGAAGCGGTTGCGCTCGACGTCACCGACGATGGGCTGATCGATGCCCAGCACGACGGCGTGCTGCATGGTTTCCGGCTGATCAAGGGATTGCTCGCAGCCGGCTATGGCACGAAGGCGCTCGAATGGAGCGTACTCACGACGCAGACCCAGGCTGTCGATCGTGACGAAGCGATTGCGCCAGCCCACGCCGGCATCCATGGGCTGATCGGTACGCTCGCGAAAGAATACCCGAACTGGCGCATCAGACTCGTCGATCTGCCGCTTGACGAGCCCTGGCCGTTCGCGGAAGTGCTGGCCTTACCGGTCGATCGGCAAGGCAACAGTTGGGCGTGGCGTCATGGTCAGTGGTACCGGCAACAGCTATTGCCAGCCACCGTCGCCGCGAGCTCGCAAGCAGCGTATCGGCAAGGGGGCGTCTACGTAGTGATCGGCGGCGCCGGCGGCATCGGCGAAGCGTGGAGCGAGCACGTGGCGCGCGACTACGGCGCCCAGACAATCTGGATCGGGCGACGGCCGCTCGATGCCGAGATTCAGGCTCGGATCGACCGCGTGGCACGTGTGGGGGCGGCGCCGCATTACATCGCGGCGGACGCCGGCCAGCGCGCGGCCTTGGAGCATGCGTACGCGGAAATCAAGGCGCGCTTCGGCTCGATCCACGGTGTGATTCATTCGGCGCTGGTGCTCGGCGATCAGGCGCTGGCGAATATGGACGAAGCGCGCTTTGTGGCGAGCCTCGCGTCCAAGGTCGACGTCAGCGTGCGGCTTGCACAGGTCTTCGGCACGGAACCGCTCGACTTTGTGCTGTTCTTTTCATCGCTGCAAAGTTTTGCCCGGGGTGCGGGGCAGAGCAACTATGCGGCCGGCTGCCTGTTCAAGGATGCCTTCGCCCAGCGCCTCGGCCGGCAGTGGCCGTGCGCGGTAAAGGTCATGAACTGGGGCTGGTGGGGCAGCGTCGGCGTGGCCGTCACTCCTGCCTATCAGGCGAAGATGAAGCAACTCGGCTTGGCGTCTATCGAAGCGGAAGAGGGCTGGGCCGCGCTGGCGCAGCTACTTGGCAGTTCATACGCTCAACTCGCCTTGGTGAAAACCTCCGCATCGTTGCCGACAAAGCCAGACCGCGCCGGAGCGGTACGGACGGCAACATCGGCCGTAGCGTCGAACGCTACGCTCGACGATGAGCGACTGCACGAACTGGGCATCGCCGCATTCAGTAGACTGGTCGGCGGACTGCTGCTGGTGCCGCTGGAACAGCTCGATCCAACGGAGTCGCTGGCCGCTTACGGCATCGACTCGATTTCGGTGAACCAGCTCTGCGGCTTGTTGGGCGGAATTTTTGTCGACGTCAATCATGCCTTGTTCTTCGACTATCAGACCATCGACGAGCTCGTTGGATATTTCCTTGCGACGCAGCGCGATGCGCTGGCGGCATGGGTCACGGTCGATCTCACTGATTCTTCCGATACGGCTGCTATTGCCGATACCGCGTCGCCGATGCCTGCAGAAAACCTAGCATTCCCGGCAGCGCTCGATGCGCCACCCGCGGTCTATCCGCAGCAAGCATCCGACGCGACAGTGCCGCTCCCGGCCTCAGCGCAGGCATCCGTGGCGACGCAAGAGCACGATATCGCCATCATCGGCATGGCCGGCCGCTTCCCGGAAGCCGATTCCGTGGATGCATACTGGCAGATGCTGTTGAGCGGCAGGCGTGCCGACAATCGCGGCCCGGCCCGTCGCTGGCCGGAACAGCACGCCGATGGTGAGACCTCGGCGTCGGGTTGGGGGATGTTCCTCGACCACGTCGATCATTTCGATCCGGGCTTCTTCGGCATTCCGCCGCTGCATGCCGATGCCATCGACCCGCAGGAACGGCTGTTCCTGATGAGCTGCTGGCATGCGCTCGAAGATGCCGGCTATGGCAACGACAAATGGCTGGCCGAGCGCAGCCGGGCGGGCGACGACGTGGGGGTGTTTGTCGGCGTGACCTCGGCCAGTTACAACCTCGTCGGCTTCGAGCAGTCGCTGGCCGGCAATCCGCAGGTCACCGGGCTGTCGTTCGCGTCGATTGCGAACCGTGTTTCGCATGCGCTAGGCCTGACTGGCCCGAGCCTGTCGCTGGATACGATGTGTTCGGCCTCGCTGGTGGCCCTGCACACGGCCTGCGAGAGCCTGCGGCGCGAGGAATGCGCGATGGCGATTGCCGGAGGCGTGAATTTGAACCTGCATCCGTCCCGGCTCGACGTGATGGCGCAGGCCCGCATCACTTGCGACGATGGCGAGAGCCGCAGCTTCGGCGCGGGCGGTAAAGGCTTCCTCGCGGGCGAAGGCGTGGGGGCTGTGGTGTTGAAGTCACTCGCGGCGGCACAGCGCGACGGCGACACGATCCATGCCGTGATCAAGGGCAGTGCGGTCGGCCACAGCGGTGCCACGCTGAACTACTTCGCGCCATCGTCGCGCGGACAAAGCCGGGTCATCGCCAAGGCGCTCGAACGTGCCGGCCTGACACCCGCCGAGATCGACTATGTCGAGATGCAGTGCTCCGGCGATGAAGCCACCGACGCGGCAGAGTTCGACGCGATCAAGCTCGCTTATCAGATCCGGCAGCGCGTCGGCGAGCCCTTGCGGCTCGGTTCGGTGAAGCCGAACGTCGGGCATGCGGAAGCGGCGGCCGGCATGGCACAACTGATCAAGACAGTGATGCAACTCAAGCACCGGACCTTTGTGAAGACCTTGACTCGCGACGTCATGAATCCGCAAATGAACTTTGCGGACATGAACCTCGTAATCCAGCGTGATGTCGAGATGTTTCCCGACATGGCAGACGGTCGGGAGCAGCTACGTATCGCCATCAACGCCGTCGGCGCAGGCGGGACGGCGGCGCACGTGATCGTCGAATCGGGCATGCCGTCTGCATCCGAGCATAGCGCGGACGGCGCAGCGCAGCTGTTCGTCTTATCGGCCCGGTCGCATAATGCATTGCGGCATTCGGCCGAGGCGCTTGCGGCTCATCTCGAACGCAATGCCACACTGTCGACCAGTCCGGCGGATATCGCGTACACGCTGCAAGTGGGCCGGCGCGAGTTCCATCACAGATTGGCTATCGTGAGCGAATCGATCGATCAAGCAGCCAAGCTGCTACGCGCATGGCTGGCCGGTCACGCAGATGTCTGCGACGACGGCGTGTTCGCTTCGCCGCCGGAAGGCGTGACGAGGGCAGCCGGCCAGCGACCCGCTCCGGTAGCGGCAGGTACCGACGATCTGTTCGAATTGGCGCGTCGATGGAGCGGCGGTATGTCGATCGACTGGCGCGAACAATTCGCTCATCAAGGACGCCGCGGACGCGTATCCTTGCCCGCTTATCCATTCGAGCTACGTTCTTGCTGGCCCGACTGCAGCGCCGTGCCTGCGCTGATGAGCGAGCCGGACGACTCCGTGCCGCGTCAGGCCGGCGCGCTCACACCGCTCGCGAGTGCGTCGCCGGCCGCCGTTTCAGCGGCGAACGCCGAGCCCGATACCGGTGCCGCTCTCGGACAAGCGGTCGAGACGCTGCCCGATGCGGCCTCCTATATCGACGCGCAGATAAAAAGTATCGAGGACCATCTGCATCTGGCGACAGTGGGGATTCTGTATGACGTGATGCAAACACGAGGCGTAGTCTTCGAGGAACGTCACGACGCAGACGGTAGGTTCGCGCTTTACCTCCGCCCGCCGGGCATCGACGGCGAAGCAACTGCGCGCCTGCTCGAACGGCTGCTGGCGACGCAGGCAAACGGTAGCGACCCGCTGCCCGGCAGTCTGTTCGAACGCGCAGGCGGTCGGGCGATGAGCTTGGCGACACGCTTACTCGAGCGTTTCCCAGGACGCGCGGAGAAAACCCTCGACGGCTTGCTGAAGCGTTTGCCTGGCGCCGATGGACTCACTGCGGCTTACCTGCTGAAGCTGCTGGAGAAGACGCCGTTTATTGTCAGCGACGAAGCCGGCACCCGGCTGGCGCTGCCGGCCACAATTCGCAGTCGCAGGCAGCTCGATGAACTACGTTCGCAGTACGAAATCAGTCTGCGTGCGCTGCCGGAGTACCAGTCATATTGCGAACTGCTGGCCGCAATCGTAAGCGGTATCCTCGATGGCCAGCGGCCCGGACACGAGCATGTCACGGCAGCCAGCGCGTTGCTCGTGGACATGTTCACCGCGCCGTCCAAATTGGCCTTTATTAACCGGCTGGCGACAGAGTGGTGCGTCGCCGAGCGCTTCGTGGGGCAAGCGACGATTTCCGTGTTGGCGATTGGCGCCGGCGGCTTCGAGTTCCTGGCACCGATCGTGGAGGCTGCATCTTCCGACACACACATCGAGTACAACATCGCGTCGGGGTGGTCGCAGATCGCGATGGGCGTCGCCGAACTTGGTCGGGAACGTTTTCCCGGCGTCTCGTTCGCTTCGTTCGTGCCGATGCTGCCGGGTGCGCTGATCGAACGTCTCGGCGAGAGCCGCTTCGACGTCGTGATCGTCAACATGCAGGATCCCTGCGCGCAGGAGGCCATCACGCTCCTCGACAAACTACCCGTCGACACGCGCGGCAGCCTGGTATTCGTGACCGAACCGATCGATACACGCGGCCTGGCGCTGATTCTCGACCTGACCGACATGTGGCCGTCCGTTGCAGCGCACCCCGGTGTCGGCGATGTGCGGGCATTAGGCGAGGTGCTGACCCGGGCCGGCTATCAAGGACAGGTCGTCGTCGATTCCGCACTGACGATATTCAGTCGCGATGCGACATTCGTCGACGCCGACGCCGGCCCAAGCGATGCACAGTTGGCGGAAATCCGCGATACGCTGTTGACGATCTTCAACGGCGCACTCGACGACGGCAGCGTGATCGATACGCAGCGCAGCCTCGCCGATGCAGGTATTCCATCGATGACGTGGGCGCTGATTTTCGCGAAACTGCAACGGCGCTTCGGCAAGACCATCGAACCAGGCCTGTTTACCGAAGCCGGGCCTGAAGCGAGCATCGAATCGCTAAGCCGCTTGCTGGCCGGCAAGCTGCACAGCAGCGATGCGCCGCGCCCACGTCCGCCGATCCCGGACACCTTGGGCAAACGTGTAATCCAGCACCTTGCCGATGTCGGTCGAACCGAGATCGAGTTCGTGCACACAGCCCGCTTGAGCGCCGGTGAATTCACCAGCTCGCGCGGCCAGGTTTTCGAGTATTTCGAGCATGGCACCGGGCCAGCACTGATCTTCCTGAGTGCGCTGGCGTTCAGCAAATCCATCTGGGAAGACCAGATCCGTGAATTTGGCGACAATTACAGGCTGATCTTTCCGCATCTTCCGGGGCACGGCGGCAGCGTGTATACCGGTACGGCCTTCACCTTCGACGATCTGGCCGACGATCTGGTCGAGTTGATGGATGAACTCGATATCGCCGAAGCACATCTGGTCGGCTGGTGTATTGCCGGGAACATCGCGCAACTGATCGCGCTGCGCCACCCGAAACGGCTCAAATCCTTGGCGCTGGTTTGCACCACGCCGACCGATGCGCGCATGCGCGGCGTCACCCAGAAAGATCTGTCGGATTACTCAGTATCTCCGTTGCTGACCTATCAGATGGAGTTCAACAATATCTATCACGAGAACTTTCTTGCGGCGGAGGTGACGCGCAGTCTGGCGATCATCCGGCAAGCTCATGTGCCGGTCGAGTCGCAGGCACTAATGAGCTTTATCGGCAGCCTGTTCGAGTTCGATACGCGCGATCGGCTTCACGAAATCAAGGTGCCGACACTGGTCGTGGCCGGCACCCACGATATCGCGTTTCCTATCGATCAGGTCGCGCTATTGAAGGATGGCATCCGGCACGCCCACTTTGTGGTTCTCGAAAAGGGCGGACATTTGCCCTTCCTGAATCAGAGCGGACTGTTCAATGACGCCTTGAAGACCTTTCTCGCGGATCTCGGCAAGGGAGGCCGGCGCGTGTCGACGCCTGAGTTCGTTGAGGCGCAGTAATTGGGCGGCTTGATGAGGAAGAGGGTAGGCAGGTTGATTCGGACCTGACCTGCCCGGCGATCCGGGCGGAGCTTGCAGCGCTACGCCTAGACCAGCCCGGTGGCAGCGACGTGTGCCTCCGGGTGCGGCTATGCTGTGAGGTGATCGACCTCGGTATGTGCCGTAACCGGGAAGCGCTCCGGCGCGATTGGCTCCGTTGCCCAGGCTAGCGCCTCGCGAATGCGTCCCAGCGCATCGCGGCTTTCGGCAAGCTCGTCTCCATATGCATGAAACTCGTGAGTCATGAATTCCCAGACATCGAGACGTATGCGTCCTCCCTGAGCCTGAACGGTGTGTGCGAATTCCCTGATCATATCGATCAGAATCTCCTTGCCGCCGGCTTGTATATAGATCGGCGCCAAGCCTGCAAAACTTTGCTTGATCGGAGAAATGTCCGCATCTTGATAGCGGCTTTCGCCTTTGAGCCAGGTGGAAAATTGAAGTGTCATATACCCCTGTAGCAAATCGTAGCGATCATTGCCGAACTGGCTCGTACCGCTTCGCCCCGTATCTGTCCACGGACTAAGGCCGATTGCCAGCGCCGGTTGGGGCAAGCCTGCCTCATGCAGCTTCGCCAGGGTCATCAAGGTCAGATGCCCGCCGGCGGAGTCTCCGCACACCACCAGCTCCGAAGGATCGACGCCTTGTCTGAGAAGGAAACGAAACGCCTCCAGAGCGTCATCGAGTTGCGCCGGGTAAGGGTGCTCCGGCGTGAGCCGATAGTCGGGCGCAAAGATGCGCACGCCCAAGGAATGCGCCAACAGGGCGATCAATTCGCGTGATGCCGCCGAGTAATAGGTATAGCCGCCGCCATGGAAATGGAGCAGCGTGACCTTGCTCGTTTGCGTGCGAGGAATAAACCAGTCACCGCGCGGTTCGCC
>Ga0302314_10014491_pt1 | contig 13489 bp, 13 predicted proteins | sample III_Palsa_N2_3_FD_200533 | JGI IMG/M metagenome (GOLD analysis project Ga0302314, IMG submission 200533) | Peat permafrost microbial communities from Stordalen Mire near Abisko, Sweden - III_Palsa_N2_3 | ecosystem: Environmental > Terrestrial > Soil > Palsa > Peat permafrost | place: Sweden...
ACGTCCGCCCACACCCGAGACTTCCGCTCAATCGAGTCTCGCAGGCGCCGGAGCGCGGGAATCGTCTTCTCGCTCGCCATCGTGTACGCCGCGATGTGCATCGCCGTCGGGAACGTGTCGTTGCTGGACTGACCCATGTTCACATGGTCGTTCGGGTGGACGGGCTCTTGGGAACCGAGCGTGCCGCCTAGCAGCTGGATACAGCGGTTGGAGACCACCTCGTTGACATTCATGTTCGACTGCGTCCCCGAACCCGTCTGCCACACGTACAGCGGGAAGTCCGAGTCCAGCTTCCCGGCGATCACCTCGTCGCACACCCGCTCGATCAACCCGCCCTTCCAGTCAGGCATCCGGCCGGCGCGGGTGTTGACGATCGCCGCCGCCTTCTTGACATACCCGTACGCGTGATAGACCTCCTTCGGCATCCGGTCGTTGCCAATGTTGAAATGCTCGAGACTGCGCTGCGTCTGCGCACCCCAATAGCGGTCGGCGGGTACCTCGACGTCGCCGAGGCTGTCGAACTCACGCCGCATCCCGCTCACACCAAGCCCAATCGGAATGTCGAGGATCTTCGGTGGGCCCTCGCCGGCCCCAACCGTGGCGGTCTGGGAATGCTGCTCGTTCACAGCGACCCCTTTCAGAGTAGTGGTCGATATTTGAGGGTGAACACGCGTCGCCAAGAACGCGGTGGCACGTGCCCGAGTCCAGCCTCTAGACGGCCGGACGAATCGTTGTCTCGCTGCGGCAGGGACAGATGGCGCGAGCGATCGCTGCTCTCAATGCGCTCACACATCGCAGACTGGCTTGGACGTGCGTCGCCGATCGAGAGTTCGATCAGCGGCCGCTGCATCTGCGCGCCTCAATAGTGCTCGGCGGGCACCTCGACCTGACCCAGCGAATCGCTCTCGGTGCGCGTGCCCGTCGAGCCGGTGCCAATCGGTACCGCCGCTGTCTTGCTGTCGCCGGTCGCGGTGGCCATCACTTCACCTCCACGGGCCGGTAGGTCGCTTGCCACATCGCGGTGTGTACGGCCTGGACTGGGTCATCGAGGGACGCGGCCACGCCGTCCTTCGCCGCTTGATTGGCAACCGCGACGGCAACCGTCGCCGAGGCGGCGCGCAGGTTCTCGACGTCCGGGAGCAGGCCCGCGCCTGGCGTGCCCGTCTCGACGAGGCTGGCGACCGCCTGGGCAGCCGCGAGCAGCATTTGATCGGTGACATGCTCGGCGTGGGAGACGATCGTCCCGAGACCGATCCCCGGATAGACCAACGCGTTGTTCGCCTGACCGATGTGATATTCGACGCCCTTATAGGTAACCGGCGCGCATGGCGTTCCGGTGCCGATGAGCGCGCGCCCGTCGGTCCACTTGATCAGGTCGGCTGGGATGGCCTCGATCCGTTCGGTCGGGTTCGAGAGCGGGAAGATGAGCGGCCGCTCGACGTGTTTTGCCATCTCGCGCACGATCTCCTCGGTGAACGCGCCGCCGACGGTCGAGGTTCCAACGATGGTCGTCGGGTGGACGTTCGCGACCACGCCGGCGAGGTCGGTCGAGCTCCAGCCGGAGGTCTCCGACGCCGGCCTGGCGTAGGGCTGCTGGAAGTCGCGGAGGTCCTGCATGTTGTCCAGTAGGAGGCCCCGTCTGTCGATCGCCCAGAAGCGGCGCGTCGCCTCATCGGTGCTGAGGCCGTCGTTGACCATGATCGCGCGGATCTGATCGGCGATCCCCATCCCGGCCGTGCCGGCGCCGAAGATCACGACCCGCTGGTCGCTAGCCCGGGTACCTGCGACCCGTAACCCAGCGAGGATCGCGGCCACCGTGATCGCACCCGTTCCCTGGATGTCGTCGTTGAAGATCCGGACCTTATCGCGGTACTGATTGAGGATTCGGCGGGCGTTCGAGGCGCCAAAGTCCTCGAAATGCAGCAGCGCGTGTGGGAAGAGCTTGGTTGCCGCTTGGATGTAGGTGGCGACCAGCTTGTCGTAGCGCTCACCCCGGACGCGGCTGTGGCGGTTGCCGACATACATGGGGTCGTTGAGCAGCGACTCGCGATTGGTGCCCACGTCCAAGCTCACGGGAATCACGCGATCAGGGTCGATGCCGGCGGCCGCGGTGTAAACCCCGAGTTTCCCAACCGAGATCGCAAACCCGTTGACGCCCCAGTCGCCGATCCCGAGGATCGCCTCGGCATCGGTCGCCACCAGCAGGTCGACGTCTTCGGCGCCGAGACCAAAGTTGCACAGCGCCGTCTCGACGTCGTCGATGTCGTCGATCGAGAGGTAGACGCCGTCGGGTCGCTGGTACTCGTGGCTGTAGCGCTCGATCGCCTGGGCTACCACCGGGGTGTAGATGATCGGCAGCATCTCCTTCAGGTGATCGCCCAACAGCTTGTAGTAAAGGACCTCGTTGCGGTCGCGCAGCGCCGCGAGAAACTCGTTCTTGGCCAGATTCGTCGGCTGCGCGTTGTACTGCTCATAAGAACGCCGAGCCTGCTCCTCGAGCGACAGCACGCCCGCGGGTAGGAGCCCGGTCAGCCCGAGTGCACCGCGCTCCTCTGGCGTGAACGCGGTGCCATGGTTGAGCTGCGCGTCGCGCAGGACCGCGCGGCCCCGCGTCGCGCTCTGAGGTGCGCCTCCGTTGGTGGCGCTGCGTTTGCTGGTGTCGGTAGTCGCCATCGGGTTCCTCCTAGGCTTTGGTGCGTTTTAGTTAGACCCCCGACGCTTCAGAGCCGGGCCACTTCGCTGACGGCTTCGACGCACTCCAGGCTGTTACTGCGGCGCTTTGCTGGACTACGCCGACCAGCAGCTAACGGAGCGGTCGGAACGCGGCGCGGACTTCGGTCGCGAACAGTTCGGGCTCTTCCCAGGCGGCGAAGTGGCCGCCCTTGTCGACGTCGTTGAAGTAGCTGAGGCTGGGGTACGCCTGCTCGACCCCGCTGCGCGGGGTCCGGAAGGTCTCGCCGGGGAACGTGGTGTATCCGACGGGGACCGAGACGGGTGGTGGAGCCTGCCCGACCGCAGCGAGCTGCGGCTTGTCCGCCCTCCCAGCACGACCGGGCCGCTGAGGCTCCGGTGCCGGTGAGCCAGTAGGTCGTGATGTTGTCGAGGATGTGGTCTCGGGTGAGGTTGCCCGAGGGCTGTCCGTCGACGAAGGCGCGGGAGATCTTGTAGTAGCTGTCGGTGTCGTGGTCGAGCATCCAGGCTGCGAGCGCGAGGGGCGGATCGAGCAGGGCGTAGCCGATCGTCTGCAGCCGGGTTGCCTGCTCGAGGAAGTAGCCAAAGCCGCTCGCCCTGAATGTGGCGAGCGCGTCTGCCGCCGCGCGTTCCTCATCCGACTTCGTCGGGAAGGCGCTAGCGTTGCCCAGCGCGGGCACAAGCAAGTTCAGGTGGATGCCGATCAGCCCTTCGGGTGATTGGCGGCCCATCGCGTCGCTGACGGCGGCACCCTGATTCCCGCCCTGTGCGACGTAACGGGAGTAGCCGAGACGGTGCATGACCACTGGCCATGCCTGCGCGACGCGGCCGGCGGACCAGCTGAGTTCAGTCGGCTCCGCCGAGAAGCCGTGCCCGGGGATCGACGGCAGCACCAGGTCGAATGCGTCCTCGGCGCTCCCAGCGTGCTCGGTCGGGTCCGTGAGCGGGCCGACGGCCTCGAGCAACTCGATCACCGACCCCGGCCAACCGTGCGTCATGATCAGCGGCAACGCGTCCTCGTGACGTGACTTCACGTGGATGAAATGGGTCTCCTCCCCATCGATCTCGGTCTTGAACTGCGGCAGCGCGTTCAGCTTCGCCTCACACCTACGCCAGTCGTACTCCGTCACCCAGTAGCGGGCAAGCGCCCCAATCGTCGCCAGCTGCACGCCCTGCGAGCGATCGTCGACGAGCTCCCTGGAGGGGCACCGGACCGATCCGACCCGGCGGCGCAGGTCTTCCAGTGTCTCGTCGGGAATGTCAATCTGGAACGGGCGAATCGCAGTGGCGCTCGACTTCTCGGCCGTGACAGACATCCGCGTCTCCTCGGTCTGATGACACCCGGAAGCCTGCTCCTCCCACTGCGCACTTCGCGCCCGTAAGAACACTGGTCCAGCCACGGGTCAGAAGGACGGTCGCCGACGCGGCGCGTAGCCAGCCGCCCCAGCGCCGTGACGAACCGGGCCCGTGGTCCGCGGCGGAGTTGCTGGAGCGCTGAGCATCGTGTTGTGGTTCGCGCTCGCCGCCGTTCAGTTTGGCCGGGCCTGCGCCCAGTCGCGCCCGGGCGGCCACTGGTTCGCTGCACGGGGTGAGGACCAGTAGTAACCCAGGCGCGACCGAAGCGATCAGGCTCGAGAGTGGGCGCGGTCAACCGGTGCTGCCTGGCGCCAGAAGGAGGGAAGCCCTGATGAGTGCGACGATCGAGCCCGAGCCTGCAACGAAGCCTCCCTTGGAACCCGAGGCGCAGGCGTTTGCGGACGCGACCGCGAACCCGCCGTTCCTATACGACCTCGGTCCCGAGAAAGGGCGCGAGGTGATCAGACCGGGCCGGCCCGGTCGCGAAGCCAGACGTCACCGACGAGTGGATAAAGGTGCTGGGTGGGCCTAAGGCCGATGTCCCGGTGCGCATCGTCCGGCCGGCCGGAGCAACCGGAACCCTGCCGGTGATCCTCTACATCCATGGCGCCGGGTGGGTGTTCGGCAACGCGGGCACGCACGACCGGCTGGTTCAAAGTTGCTACCCAAATCGCAGGGATCCTCCCGCTGAACGGTGTCGATCGCCGGGTCCCGCTCGATGGTCGGTTGACGTTGCTCGATGCGCCAGGGTGCTGGACCAGGGTTTCCACCGGCGCGGTGGCCACAGTTGGCCCCTAGGTTGGCGCAACCTCGGTCAATCCGAGCCCCAGCGAATGAGGAGGTCATCGATGGCGCAGACTCACCTATCAGACGGGGTCGGCTTCAGATCGGTCCTGCCTGAGGACATCGACTGGAAGCCGTTTCCGGCGTTCCCGCCATCGGCCCGCCTTGCCATCGTGGTCGGCGATCCGACCGAGCCAGGCCCATACACGATTAGAGTCAAGCTGCCCTCCGGCGTCAAGCTGATGCCGCACTGGCACCCGGAGGATCGTATCTACACGGTCATCTCGGGCGTCTTCTACATCGGGCTGGGCGGACATTTCGACAGCCGGAAGTTGGAGGCGTACCCGCCGGGCGCCGTCGTCGTGCTCCCCGGCCGCACCCCTCACTTCCACTGGGCGAGGTCCGGCGAGTACGTCACCCAGGTATCGGCAATCGGCCCACTCGGCCTCGAATACTTGGACCGCAAAGATGACCCACGAAACAGCTGAGCCTGTCCTCAAAACAGTCGTTCGGGGCGCCGATCGTCAGCGGATCTCGGAGCCCGCGACGATCATCACGGGGATCGAGACCGTTCCGCTCAGGATTCCGTACAAGCCAGGTCGCGAATCCGCGGCCTCCGTCTGGGGTGCGGCCGGGTCGCCGGCGGTGGACTCGCTGCTCGTTAAGGTGACGACTGATCAGGGATGTGAGGGTGGGGGGAGGCCTTCGGGTTCCTGGGTCCCTGTGACACAACGGGCGATCGACGATTTGATCGCACCGCTGTGCATCGGGAAGGACGCAACGCGCGTGGCTCCCCTGATGCATGAGCTGCAGGAGAAGCCGCAGGTCTTCCGAGGCGGTCCCGTGACACTCGCCCTGTCGGCCGTGGATATCGCTCTGTGGGACATCGTGGGCAAGGCCGCCGGCGCTCCTCTCCATCGCCTTCTGGGAGAGGGCGTCGCCGATCTCCCCTGCGACGCGAGCCTCGACTCCTTTTCAGACTCGTCGCATGTCCGCAGCGGCGTCCGGCAGGCGCTCGACGCTGGATTCAACACCCTAAAACTCCCCGGGAAGGAACTTTCGGCAGCGCACGCCGCCGGCGAAGAGGCAGGACCCCGACGTGGAGATCATGCTCGACGTGAACTGCGCCTGGACGGTGAACCAAGTCCGAGGCCTAGCGAAAGAGCTCAGGGACCTTCGCTCGAAGTGGCTGGAGGAGCCGGTATGGCCGCCGGAGAACTTCGATGGCCTGGCTCGGGTACGCAGCGACGACGGTATCCCGCTCGCCGCGGGAGAGAACGTATAGACGGTAATGGAGTTCGACCGCCTTCTCGCCGTCCGAGCCGTGGACTTCGTCCAGCCAAGTCCAGCCAAGATGGGGGGCGTAACCGAGCTTTGCAAGGTGTTTCCGACCGCAGCAGTTCACAACGTCCCCGTGATCCCGCACAGTTTCTACGACGGCCCCGGTGTGCTGGCAGCGATACAAGCGACGGCAGCATTCGGAACGGTCGACTCGATGATCGAATGGCGTTACCTCGATCTCGAGGCACACATCTTCCGAGATGCGCTCAACCCTGAGCGCGGCCGTATCAAGGTCCCCCAGGGCCCCGGGCTCGGAATCGATCCCGACCCGGACGTGATTCGCGCCCACCTGAGAGTGGAGGAGCGGAACAACGCGCCGAGGCGGTGACTCCTGAACGAACACGGCGGTCGATGTCCAGCGTCGCGCCCGTGACGGCGGTGTTGGTAACCAGGTGAACGGCGAGCGCGGCGACGTCGACCGGGTCGGACGACAGGTTCGATCAGTACGTCGCATGCACCTCGTCGCGCGTCGAGGCCGCGGTCGTGGCCGCGGATTGACTCCGACACGGCGTGTCGACGAAGCCAGCCGAACCAGGTTCACGTGCACCGCTGCGAGCTCGGCTTAGGTGCACTTCTACTTCCTGGTGACTCCGGAACTCTTGGTTGCAAGAGCCGTTCTCGTCGATGGACTTCGTGGTATGTGCGACCCGGCCATCCAGATGACGCCCGACCGGCAGGGTCGGTCGCCTCCCCAACGGACGAGTTGGGAGAGCACTACCACACCCTCCGCCGGCGCCCGCTCCGCCAGGTGAAGCAGGGACACCGCCGATCGATCGGTGCTACCGCGTTCTCGTGCAAGCAGCCACGATTCGACCCGGTCGGCGCCGCCGCCGTCTGCTGCTGTCGGACACAAGCAGCCACGCGGACGGCGACGGCGACGGCGACGGGGGCTGGACCTTTTGTCGCGCGCCACCGGGCGTAGAGAGTGGAATCTGCCGCCCGTAAGGGGAACCCCTACCGGGACACCGCTCGACTGATCGATCTGTGAGCGCTGGAGCTTGATGGGCCGAATGTTCTGATCGCTATGAGCGACTAGAACACGAAGCAGCAGTCGCCGGCGAGAGTGCCCCGACGGCGAGCGAGCAGAGCCTGGACTGAGCGCCTCAGAGTTCCGCTTCGGCTCGATCGTTAGACCATATGGAGGTTGCCGTCCGGCCTGGGCTGTACATATTGGCCGGTCCCTCCGCGACGCGGTCGCGGGGTGATTTTAAGCCGTGCGGGTGGCACCCCGCGCGGCGCCCACAATCGCATACGGAGGAGCCGACCGTGATCAAGGTTCGCACCTGGGTCGGCCTCGACGTGCACGCCGCCAAGGTGGTGGCGTGCGTGGTCGACGCCGAGTCTGGAGAGATGATTGTGCGCCGTCTGCCGGGACTGATGACCGAGGTGGTCGGGTTCTGTGCTGGGCTGCCGGCACCAGTGCGCGTCGCGTATGAGGCTGGGCCGACGGGGTTCGGGCTTGCCCGTGCGCTGCAGGCGGCCGGGATTTGGTGTGTGATCGCGGCGCCGGGGAAGATCGAGCGCCCGGCGCAGGACAAGATCAAGACCGATCGCCGCGACGCTGAGCGGCTGGTGCGACTGTTGATGATCGACGGCTTGCACGCGGTCCGGGTCCCGAGCGTCGAGGAACAAGGGCTTCGTGATCTGGTCCGTGCGCGTGAGGACGTCCGCGGTGATCTGATGCGCGCCCGCCATCGGATGGGGAAGCTGTTGCTGCGTCATGACGTGCGCTACGACGGTGCTGGGAACAACTGGACGCATCGCCACCGCCAGTGGCTCTCGATGGTCAGACTGACCGAGCGTGCCGCGCAAGCGACACTGCTTGACGATCTCGGCGCGATCGACGCGCTTCAGATCCGCCGCGACCAGCTCGAGGCGATGATCGCCGAGCTGGCGCCGGTGTCGCCGTGGGCCGCTGACATCGCCCGGCTGCGGTGCCTGCGCGGGATCGACACGCTGACCGCCGTCGGGCTGTGCGCCGAGATCACCGATTTTGAGCGCTTTGAGCACCCGAAGCTGTTGATGAACTACGTCGGGCTGGTGCCGTCTGAGCACAGCTCGGGTCAGACCCGCCGCCAAGGAGCGATCACGAAGTCCGGCTCTCAGCACGCCAGCAGCGGGCCTGCTATCAGGGGGACTGACGTGTGCTCGTTTTCCGCGCGTCGCGAGACTGGTCGGTTGGACTCCAACATGCCCGCGTCGCCACCGATGCAGGGCAGGCTGGCTGGCGGGTCCCGCTGGTCACGCGCTGCTGCTCCGCGCCGATGGAGCCACGCAGCCCGGGCGGGGCTCGTGGCTATTGCCGCGACGAGATCGGGTCTTGCGGCGCGGTGCCTCGTGTGGGTGCTGTGGGCGACAGAGCGGTTGACGTCAACCCAGAAGGCCGGTGGCTGGTTCTGTGGTGGCCATCGACAGCGACGGGAGACGAATTGATCGACGGGTCATTCCCATCTCGCTGGACCCGATGCGTCAGACCGTCAGCGTGTTGGTCGGTCGGCGTGGGAGCGCGCTGCCGAGTTGTCTGCGCGAGCTGATGTTGAGCTTGGTGAAGACCTTCCGCAGGTGCCATTCGACTGTCCTTGGGCTGAGGAAGAGGCGCGTCCCGATCTCGGGGTTCGTGAGTCCATCGCGCGCCATCTGCGCGATCTGCAGCTCTTGCGCGGTGAGGTCGTCTCGAGTGTCGACGATGCGTTTGCGGGCATGTTCGCCGGTGGCCAGGAGCTCGTGCGCGGCCCGGCGCGCGAATGCCTCCATGCCGATCTCGTCAAACATCTCGTGGCAGGTTCGGAGTTGCTCGCGCGCGTCGATCCGCCTGCCCTGCCGGCGCAACCATTCACCGTAGTACAGGCGCGCTCGCGCGGCCTCCGTCCGAAACCGAGTGCGGTTCAGCCGGTCGATCGCCTCGCGATACAGGGAGTCGGCCGTATCGCCTTCGCTAATCGACGCGCGTGAACGCGCCTCGATCCCCAAGCCGAAATTGGTGCCGCTCGCCTGCGTGGACACGGCGAGCCGCTCGACGCTGTCGGCGGCGAGCCGATCGTCGCCGGTGCGGACAGCGGCTTCGACCAGTTCGATGCGGGCCCACGCCGATACATACAGCTCGGGTGCCTCGCCGTCCGCTCGCTGGGCCGACGCCAACGCCTCCTGATATCGGCCGAGGCTGTTGAACAGGACCGCTGACAGCCAGTCGGCGAGTTGGGCAGTGAATCCGTCCTCTCTGGCGGTGGCGGCGGCCGCCGCGGCATCGAGCAGCGTCAAGGCGTCCGTTTCACGCCCCCGCAGCGCGGCCATCATCATCGCCCCATGCGAACCGAAGCGGGTGCCTGTCGCCTCGGCAACCACTTCTGCCTCTGCGACGAGCGAGGCGGACCTCTCAAAGTCGCCGGACCAGGCGGCAGATCCGGCGAGATGGTTGAGGTCGATCGGCAGTCGAGCCAGCGCGCCCACGTCACGGGCAAGGTGAAGCTGGGCAACCGCAACGGTTTCCCAGTTCTCCTCATCCCATAGCGTGAAGGTCGCCGACAGAGCGATCCAGCCCCAGCGCAGTCCATCCTCCATCGGCAGCTCCGGGCTGGCGAAGGCGCGCAGCGCTCGCCACAATATCGGCGCCGCCGCGGCGCAGCCCGCGGTCATCAGCGTCGCAAAGCCATCCAGCATCACATCAGACGGACGCGGCGGCTGCGACGATCGCGGGGCGGCGCTCGCCGCCTGAGCGACGGCGAGCAGCCCGCATCCGCGCGCGAAGCGACCCGCGAACAGTGCGGCGGCCCACGCGTCCAGATAGGTCTCGCGCGCGAGCCCCACATCGATCCCCTCGAGGTGCTCTGCCGCCCTGAGCAGCAGCCTCGGAGCCTCGCCTTTGGCCGTCGAAGCAAACGCGATCTGGCCGTGCAGCAGATCCACCCGGGCGCCCGCGAGCTCGTCAAGCGACCCGCCCTCTACCGCGGCCAACAGCGCCGATGCCTCCTCGAATGAGCCGGCCTGCGTGTGAATTGCCGCCGCGGCGAAGATTCGCCCTGCAGCCCGCTCGGAGTCGGCGCTCAGCGCCGCCGCGCGCTCCAGGAATGCCGCCGCCGCGGCGAGCCCCCCGCGCGCCTGGGCCCGGCCGGCCGAACGCTCGAGCTCCTGCGCGACGTCCTCGTCCGGCCCCGACGCGGCCTGGGCGCGATGCCACGCCCGCCGATCCGGATCGACTTGCGGATCGGTGACCTGCGCCAGCGCCGCATGCACCCGCCGACGTTCACCTTGCGACGCCGCCCTGTACACGCCAGAACGCACCAATGGATGGCGAAACCGCACCCGACGATCGACCTCCAGCAACCCCGCCGATGCCGCCGGCACCAACGCCTCAACGGAGATCCCAAGATGGGCCGCCGCCCCCCACAACAGCGCCGGATCACCCACCGGCTCAGCCGCGGCCACCAACACCAACTCCCGCGTGTCCTCAGGCAAGGATTCGAACTGCCGCAAGAAGCTCTCCTCGATCCGCGCCGACAACGACAACCCCGACGTCACCCCAAACCCGCCCGCCAACTGCGCTGGCGAGAGCCCCCGCGGCAACTCCAGCAACGCCAACGGGTTCCCGCGCGTGTCGGCCACGATCGAATCCCGCACCCGCTCATCCATCCGCCACGGCACCACCGAGTCGAGCAACGCCCGCGCATCTGCGTCACCCAGACCCTGAACCTCCAGCTCCGGCATCCCTCGCAGGTCCTGGCCCGGCTCACGTGCGGCAAACACCATCGCCACTGGCTCCGCCAAGAGCCGCCGCGCGACGAACGCCAACGTCAGTGCCGAGGCCTGATCTAACCACTGCGCATCATCCACAACACACACCAGCGGCCGCTCCTCCGCCACCTCCGAGAGCAGGCTCAACACCCCCAACCCGACCAGGAACCGATCCGGCGCCTGGCCGCCACTCAAGCCGAACACGATCTCAAGCGCCTCGCGCTGCGGACCCGGAAGCCCGACCAACCGATCAAGCAGCGGCCCGCACAACTGATGCAACGCCGCAAACGCCAACTCCATCTCCGACTCCACCCCCACCGCCCGCACCACCCTCAGATCCACCACCGAGGCGAGCGCCGCCTCCAACAGCGCCGTCTTTCCTACCCCCGCCTCGCCCCGCACGACCAACACCCCACTGTCCCCACCGCGCACACCCTCCAGCAGCCGGTCAACGACCGCGCGCGCGCTGCGCCGCCCGCGCAACACCATCACAAAGCCAACTCGTGATCAGCCCGAACCATCAATTAACGCGCAATCATAAGAGCACCAGATGCATTGACGTCGTCTCAATGATCGGCTGTAGGCAGACACCGGCGACGGCGGCCGCGCAGCTGCACGCGCGGGCGCTATTCGGGTCGTCTCGCGGGGCGAGCCAAAGGGACCCCTTCCGACGCGCAGGGGTCGTGATGGCGCCACCGTTTCGGGCGGCGAGCGCCTCGCAACCGGACACATGCAGCCACGCATCATGTTCGCCATGCGCACCCGAGCGACAACGAACGCAGGTCGGAGCCGGAGTGCCTCGCTGGTCTCGCCACTCGCCAAATCCGCGCATCTGGTGCTTGCACGGTCGTTGCCAACGGTCGGGTCGATGCAGGAGTCTCGGGCGATGCCTGCGGCGCTACCGGATCCACGGAGTCGTGCGCATGGCCGAGCTCTCGCCGGATGTGAACTCGACTCCGACCAGGACCGCTGCCCCGGCGGGCGCGGGGATCGTGATCGGGCTGGTGCCGTGGTTCCTGTTCACGATCATCGCCGAGCACGGGACGTTGAAGATCGCGTCGATCGCCGCGGTGGTGATCGCGGCCGGTGTGTGTGTCTACTCGACGCGTGGTGGCCGGCGACCGAAGATGATCGAACTGGCGGCGGTCGCGACCTTCATCGTGTTCACGGTGATCGCGTTCGTCGCCGACCCGTCGGTCACGCACTGGCTGAACCGGTACGCCCGCGCGGTCGCGGCCGGTGTGCTCGCGGTGCTGGTGTTCGGGTCGCTGCTGTTCGTCTCGTTCACCGAGCAGTACGCGCGTGAGGCGGTCTCGCGTGAGCACTGGACCTCACCCCGGTTCAAAGCGGTCAACCGGCGGCTGACCCTGCTGTGGGGCGGGGTGTTCGCGGTGATGACCGTGTCGCACGTCATCGCCGGCGAGATCGACCACAAAGGCACCAACATCATCTTGAACTGGGTGATCCCGATCGCGCTGGTGCTCTGGGGCAGCAAGCAATCGACCGGCGCCAAGCACGAGCCGGCCGCCCACCCCGCAACCTGACGAGACACCGATGATCCCGCCGGCCGTCTTCGCGTCACCCTGATGCGAGCGTCGCCAGGCTCCGCGCCTCACTGATGATCACCGCAGCAAGCTCTGCCTGAGCCGGCTCGTCGAAGCCGCCCGTTGGCCGAGCGGTCACCCGTCTTCGAGATCGCCAGCCGGACCGCGACAACGGCATCACTTCCGCATCGTCGCCGCAGCGGCCGCGGGACTCAAGCTTCTGCTTCGGTTTATCTCGACTCGGAGCGGAAGCGTTGGCGCGCAGCCTCTGCCGATTGGTCGTCGCTGCTGGATCGCTGACGGTTGCCTGAGCGGGAGCGAGGCGATCTGTCAGTGGGGGCGATAGACATCGCGACGGTGTCCGATCGCCACGACGCGGACAAGGTGCTGGGTCTCGTCGAGCTCGTAGATCACACGGAAGGGGCCCCGTCGAGCCGAGAATCGACCCTCGTGCTCGAACATCAGCCGCTTGCCGAGTCGCTTCGGGTTGCCGCGAATCGCTTCCAGGGTCTCAAGCACGGCTGCGGCGACCTCAATCGGGAGCCGGTCAAACTGGCGCCGGGCGGGCGCCATCACTTCCAGGCGCCACAGCGTCTCTGTCAACGATGCTTGGCACGTCGACGCTGAAGATCTGCGCGTAGTGCTTCTAGGTCGCTGCCGGACTCGTCGTCGCTGACGGCCTGCTGGCTGGCGCGGATCTGTTGGGTCAGCGAGCGGTCAGACATCACAGCGAGCGTTTCCTCGAGGCTCTCAAGATCGTCGGTACTGATCAACACGGCCGCGGGCTGGCCGTTTCGGGTCACGATGACGCGGTCTTGCTGGCGTTGGACGCGGTCGACCAGCTCGGAGAAGCGTGCCTTGACCGACGCGAGAGGCAAGGTCTCAGACATGACCATAATTGTAGTCATCTGACGTGACGTCCGTCGGACCGCATCCTTCCCCAACACCCACCAATTAATGCATCACGACACTAGTTATTCGCGGCGGGCCGCCCGTCGGTCTGCGGCCCATGGGCGCTGGCGCACGTGCTGCGCGGGTGCACGTGG
>Ga0302314_10014492_pt1 | contig 13488 bp, 10 predicted proteins | sample III_Palsa_N2_3_FD_200533 | JGI IMG/M metagenome (GOLD analysis project Ga0302314, IMG submission 200533) | Peat permafrost microbial communities from Stordalen Mire near Abisko, Sweden - III_Palsa_N2_3 | ecosystem: Environmental > Terrestrial > Soil > Palsa > Peat permafrost | place: Sweden...
TTGCGCAAGTCTAATTGCCGCATCGAGGCGCGAGATATACTCCTCAAGGGCTTCTACGATTCGCCGCTGCTCCGGAAGTGGGGGTACTGGAATAGGCCATGACTTGAGGATGGCCTGGCTGATATTCGGCTGCGCCCCACCCTTTCCGGATTTTCGAAGAGAATCTCGCTGGGACCTGAGATACCAGAAGAGGAATCGAGCGTCGACCAAGCCAATCTTCGGGATGGCAAATGCCACGGCCTGGTTTGTAGTAAGTGGCTGCGCAGTGATTCCCAACTTCCCAATTGTGGCGCCATACATGGCAATCAGAATAGCCCCTTCTGGAACCCACTTTGCAGAGCTATCCCGGAGGCCATCCGATGTAATCGTGGACGAGGTGGTGCGAATTGCCTCATCATTTAGGTCGCCACTCACCGCCCATGGGATTTCACCACCATAGTAACGGGAGACGTTACTCTTGGGCGTGCCACCGCTGCCCCATTGAGCCACATCCCCGAGAGTAAGCAATGCCCACCCAGGTGGCAGTTCAGTGTTACTCAAGCCAGTTCTCGATTCAGCTCATTCAGAAGATCATGCGGGTCGCGACCCGGGAAGGCCAGAGCAAGCCCTCTTCCGCCGCCGCGCCCAGTGAAGGGTTCGCCGCGGAAGTCCGCCGGCGCGATACCCACGTCGCTGGCGACGACGTTGCGGATGGATTCCAGCCACCACAGTTGGTCGCCCGTGAACTCCGCGCCTGCCTGCCGCTGCCGCAGCAGCCAGCCCTCGAAGCGCTCCTCCACCGTCTCACGGTACGGCTTGAGCTCAGCATCGACCCCGAGCTCGTACCGGATGAGCGAGATGAGATCCGGCACACCGGCCTGCTTGCCGGGCTGCTGGGCGGCGTGGCCCAGATCCTCGTAGTAGGCCCACAGGACCTGCGGGGTCCAGGCGAAGTCGGGGCGGCGGATCTGGTCAGCCAGCTCCTTCAGCGCTGCGTATGCCTCCGTCGGGGCTACGGCTCGCGGGCTGGTGAGTGCGATGGAGACAGCGGCAATCTCGTCACGCCGCTCCCTGAGCATTGCGCTCCAGCGGTCGACCTGCTCACGCGCCCGCTCCTCCCTGGGTACCGCGCGGACCTTGGTCACCTCTACTGCGGTGGTCTCGTCCAGCAGATAGTCCTTGTCGCGGCGGATCTCGATGATCTGCTTCCGCAGGTCCGGGCTGCCAGTAAGCGGAGCAATCGCCGCCTCGACCAGGGCTCGCGCGGCACGTTCCCCTCCTTCAGCCTTGGCGCGGTCCTGTCGGTCAGGGTCGACGGCCTTGATGATCGCGCCCGCGATTTCGGAGAGTGTACGGCCACCGGCGGCCCGCATGAGCTGCTCGCGCTCATTCTCGTCGAGCTGCTGGTTGAGGCGGGCGAGGCGTCCAGCGAGGATTTCCGCCTCAGAGGCGGTGATCGACCGCGTGCCGGTCTTGTCAAGGAGCTTGGCCACGGAGATCTGCCGCTCACCGGCCGGGACAAGTGGGCGGGCGTCGACGAGCGGGGAATCGGTGACGCCGACCGCATCGACGAGGACGAAGCGGTCCTTGCGTACCCTCTCGTCCCCTTCGGGGGTCACCTCGCGCAGCTCCGTGGCGTCGATGGTGCGCGCGCCACGACCCTTCATCTGTTCGAAGAGGACGGCACTACGCACCTCCCGAAGGAAGATCACGCATTCCAGGGCCTTGACGTCCGTCCCCGTGGCGATCATGTCGACAGTGACCGCGATCCGCAGCCGCGGAGACGTGCGCAGGTCGCGGATCAGCTCGTCGGGGTCGTCGCCGGCCTGGCGGCTCTTGTAGGTGATCTTCTTCGCGAAGTCATCGCCTCGCCCGAAAACTTCCTTGGCCTGGGCGAGGACGTCCTCGGCGTGGTCCTCGCCTACCGCGAAGATCAAGGTCTTGGGAAGCTCCTTGCGGCCAGGGAACCAACTCTGCCAATTGTTCCTGAACGTGGTGAGGACCGCCCGGATCTCGTCGACATTCACCACGGACCGGCCGATCTGACGGGTGGTGTAGGTGAAGTCGTCGTCCAGCTCTCTGTATGTCTGGCGACGGGTCCGGCGATCCCGGACCTTCACCGTGGTGCCCTGTTCTATGGTGGCGCCGCCGTCCTCACGGAGGTCGGTGCGCACACGGATGATGTCGAAGTCGACATTGACGCCGTCTGCGACCGCCTGCGGGTAGGTGTACTCCGAGACCAGATTCCGACCGAAGAAGCCGAGGGTCTGCAGCGTCGGGGTAGCGGTGAGCCCCACCAGGTGGGAGTCGAAGTACTCCAGGACCCCGCGCCACAGGCCGTAGATGGATCGGTGGCACTCATCCACGATGATCAGATCGAAGGACTCGATCGGAACTGCCGGGTTGTAGCCGACCTCGACGGGCCGATCCGGAACACGCGACTCGTCGGACGTGTCGTCATTGACGTCGTCGGCAGGGTCGTCGTCGGCCAACTGCTCGCCGGTCAACAGGCGGTACATCTTTTGGATGGTGCAGATGACTACCGACGTGCTGTCCTGCAACCCGGCGGCACCCAGGCGCTCGACGTTGTAGATATCGGAGAACTTGCGTCCATCGTCGGGGGTGGTGAATTTCCGGAACTCGTCGAGGGCCTGCTTGCTCAGGTTGTTTCGGTCCACCAGGAACAGCACTCGGCGGGCGCGTGCATGCTTGAGCAGCCGGTACGTCTGGGAGACGGCGGTGTAGGTCTTGCCTGCGCCAGTCGCCATCTGGATGAGGGCACGGGGCTTGTCCAGGGCGAGCGAGCTCTCCAGGCCGTTGATCGCCTCGATCTGTGCTGGGCGCAGGCCGTTACGCTGCAGGGCCGGCATCTCGCGCAGTGCCGCGCGGAGGGTCTTGGCCTCTGGGTACTCATCGGCACGGCGCATCCAAGCGGTCAGCGTCTCTGGGCGGTGGAAGGCGAACACCTCACGAGAGCGCGCGTCGGGGTCCAGACGGTTGATGAAGTAAGTCTCTGTTCCCGTGGTGGCGTACCGGAACGCGAAGGGTTCGTCCTCTCGCCACACGGCGAGCCGGTGCTCCTTGAGGACGCCTCCGGCGTACCGGTTGTTCTGCGCGACGGCGCTGGCCAGGTGAGTTCCTTCGCGCTTTGCCTCGATAACGCCGACGATGCACCCGTCGACGTAGAGCACGTAGTCGGCGCGGCCGGTGGCGAGGGTGAACTCACGCACCGCGACACCCTGGCCGGCCAGCGGGTTGACCTCGCCGCGGTCCTGCACCAACCAGCCAGCGGCGGCGAGCAGGCGGTCGATCTCCTCGCGGGCCTGAACTTCGTTGAGCGGCGCGGGCCGGTGGGCACGGTGAATGATCGCGTCGCGGGCTGCCGGATCGACTGTACGCGGGGCCTGGCGGGCATCCTCGTACGCGGCCTGCTGGGCCGAACGCAACTCTTCAACCTGCGCCGCCATCTGCTCTAGGCGAACCAGCAACGCAGCATTGTTCGCGTCAGCGCTGGCGATCAGACGTTCCGCCTCGACCCGCGCTTTGCGCTCGGCCTCCAACTCGTCAGTGGACTCGGCGAGACGGGTACGGGCCTGTGTGAGCGCCTGGCGGTGACCGGTCAGAGCCTCGTGTAGCTCGGCTCGCTCGGTTGGATCGGTGACAGCTGCAGCGGCCCCAGGGTCGGCAGGCGGCACGAACTCAGCGACTGTCCGCCGGTTGTTGATCGCGTCGTGGAACCAAAGACCAAGCTTGTAGCAGGTCCGCACCGCTGCAAGCGCGCGCGAGGTGTCGAACAGGTGCTGGTGAGCGGCCTGGTTCCGGTCCACACGAATGCGGTCGAAGTCGTCACGGATCTCCGGGATCAAGACTCCGGCGCGCGTGAGCGCTGTCAGCCGGTCAATCTGCCGATCACCCTCCACCCGCATGCCGATTCGGGTGATGAGTTCCTGCGCCAGGACCTCACCGAACTGCCCCGCCTGTACGAGCGATGCGTTCGGGCTCGTGAAGACGGTTGCCTCGGCCTGAGCGCCGTAGAGCGACAGCAAGGGCTTGAGCTGGAAGAGGATGCCGAAGTTCGGCGAGGATTTAGCCAGATTCTTCAGTCGCTCGTCCATGTCCCCCAGCTACTCCGGCCAAGGTGCGGCCTTGGTTGTCGTGCCCCTACCGATTGTAGAAGGGGCCGGGCGTCTGGGGAGAGGGCCGCCCCTGGTGTGTCTGACTATTTCACCAGTCGCTCGTCAACCAAGGCTGGGGCCGGGCAGAGGTGGTTGCCCTCCGTCGACTGACCCCAGATCGGTTGGCCATCCTTGCACTGCGGACTCGGCCTCTATCAACTACGCAGGTAACCCACACCATGTTCGAGGTACGTGGTGGCCACGTCCTTGCGGGCTGCGACGGCGGCGTGGACGCGCCGGGCGAGGCGGGGGATCAGCAGGCTGTTCAGCTGCTCGGCCGGGTAGTAGGCGTACTCGCTGATCTCGACGCCGTCGACGGTGATCTGCTCGCGTGTCTCGGCCGGCAGGACGCCACCGTCAAAGACGAAGAGGAGCTTGTCACCCTCGGTCACGTGCGGGGCCCAGTCCGCGACGAGGAGACGGCCGACGGGCGGGGTGATGTCGAGCTCCTCCTTGACCTCGCGTGCCGCACCCTCCGTCGGCGTCTCGCCGGGGTGGAGGTACCCGCCGGGGATCTCCCAGCCGGGTTTGTACGTCGGCTTGACCAGGAGGACGCGGTCGTCGATGTCGAAGAAGAGCACCCCTGCCGCAGTACGTGGTTGGGCTACCGATTCGGCTTCCGGAGTCTCGCTCATGGGTCGAGATTAGTGGCGGGCACCGCCTCAGTGCACGAGGTGGAGCCGCCGGGCGAAGCTGTCGAGCGCCGTACTGGGCCGACCGCGCTGGTGGCGTATCCACCCCATGACCAGCTGGCGTGGGATGCGGTGGTACCGGACCTGCTCCGGTGCGAGCTGCTCGGCCTCCAGCAACAGCGTCAGCGCCTCGTCGGTGCGGTTCAAGGCGCTCTGGGCACGGGCCAGCTCCATGGCGTGGCGTACCCGGCGCTCGGTGGGCAACCCCGTCGTGTCGACCCTCGGCCCCAGCGTGCTCGCGAGTTGCGCGTCGCCGAGCTCGAGAGCGGTGGCGACGCGGTGGATGGCGACGTTGGTCGGGCCGAAGGCGGTCCACAGGTGGTTGGCGTCGCGGCCCAGGCGCTGGGCTGCCACGTCGGCTCGCAGTAGGAAGTCGTTGGCGGAGGACCGGTCACCGTCCTGGGCGGCGGCCATTGCCCCGACCAGGAAGAGGGTGCCGTAGACGGACAGGTGAGTGGGCGAGGAGGTCTCCAGGCCGTGTTCGAGGTAGTCGGCGGCGTCGTGAGTAAGCTGCCGGGCCGCCTGGAAGCGGCCGTTTGCCAGGAGACAGTGCGAGACGGATCGGAAGAGCGAGCCGATGACGACCGGCTCCCCGGACTCCTGCGCGGCTGCAAGCCCACGGTCTGCGGCCAGCCAGGCGAGGTCGACCTCGCCGAGCTTGGTGAGCACCATCGCCGCGCTCTGGTACGTCAGGGCCAGGAGGCTCTTCGCCTGCAGGAGGTCGTCGCCCTCGAAGAAGCCGACGGCCGCCTGGGCGTGCCCCACGAGTGCCGGGATGAGCTTGGTGGCGTGGGCGTAGGAGCCGTTCTGGTAGGCGGTCCAGGCTGTGCTGACCTCCTGGCGCAACCGCACCAGGTCCGGGTCAACGGCTCCGGTCGGTGAGGCTGGCAGAAGCGCGGACATGTTGCGGTAGTCCATCAGTACGTCACGCAGCACGATGACGGTCGGGCCGTGCGTGTCCCTGGTCCACTCGAGTAGGGAAGGCTCGGCGAGGAGGTCGGCCAACTGCACGTCGAGGGCGTCCGCGAGTGCCTTGATGGTGGAGAGCCGGTCGAGGTCGATACGGTTGTTCTCGATCTTGCTCAGCCAGTCCGCGGTGCGACCGACCAGACCGGCGAGCACCTCCTGGGACAGCCCTCGGCGTCGGCGGTACCAGGCGATGCGTTCGCCGATGCTGAGCGTCTGGTTCATCCCTCTCATGGTGCCCAGTGTGACGTCTACTCAGTTCACCTACCCCGGAAGAATTTTCCGGGTTCCGTCTCCGCGCCGCCCCTAGCTTGCTCGTACGGCGAATTCGCAGACCGGCCAGGGGGGTGAGGGCGTTGCTGGATCAAACCCGAGAACAGCTCGCGAAGGCGTCCACTCTGGTACTCGGTGGACCGCGTCGGCAGCCGAGCCCGTGCTGTGCCGGTGGTCCTCGTGCGGCCGCAGGCGGTCCGGACTCGTTCGGCCCGTTCGGGCCTGCGGTCTACAAGCCGTTCTCCGTCACCCGTCGCTCGACGGACGGCACCTCGCTCCTCAAGACGTACCGCGGAGTGGTGCCGGTCCCGCGCAGGGTTCGTGAGGTTCACGCGCTCCACGTCGCCCGCGACTGGGGTCTGTCGACTCCGGTCGTGCGGTCCTGCGGCGCCGGGGACAACTCGGCCTGGGTCGTCCTGAGCGTGGTTCCCGGCGTTCCGTGCGCTGTCGAGGACCCGGCGTCTATCGCTGCGTTCGTCCGACAGGTCGCGGGCCTCACGGCGCTCCTCCACCAAGTCGAGCCGCCTGCCGCAGCCGGGGACGGCTGGTTGCCGAACGCGGAGGCCGATCCCGAAACCGCTTCCGACTACCTCCTCTCACCCCTCTCTGCCCGATGCCGCCGTGAACTGTGGTGGCCGGACCTCCAGGCTCTCCTACGACCGCTGGACACGGAGCCGTTCGTCTTTCTGCACGGCGACATCAAGCCGGAGCACCTCCTCGTCCAAGGGACACAGACCCACGTCGTGGACTGGGAAGCCTGCGGCCGAGGCCCTGCGGGCTGCGACTTCGCCGACGCCGTCTTCCACGCCGTACGAGATCTCCTCTACGCCGGTGCCACTCCAGGGCGGCTGCCCGGCGCGTCGCTCTCCGACCTGCCGGTGACAGGACCGCTGCTCGCCTGGCGCGTCGTCCGCTGGCTCGACCGGCGTCGCCCGAGCGACATGGACGCGCTCTCGCTTCCCGCCCTCTACCGACTGGCTGGCGCCCCGGCACCCGCTGCCGCAGTCCTCGAACTCGCACACCTCGTCGCCGTGCTTCGTGACCACGGCGTCCCTCGATAGCCCCTCGCACCGCCCCTCCCGCAATGCCCTTCGACTCAAGGAGCACTTCGTGGAACGGATCACGCGTACCAGCGGCCTCAGCCGGACGACCATCGAGACCGGCAGCTTGCCGCCCGATGCCACGACCATCGTGGAGCGCAAGGGACTCGGGCACCCCGACACCCTCGCCGATCACCTCGCCGAGCGGCTCTCGCAGGCGTACAGCAGGTACACCCTGGACCGCTTCGGTGCTGTCCTGCACCACAACTTCGACAAGCTCGCCCTGCTCGGCGGTGCCAGCGAGGTTCGCTACGGGGCCGGCAAGATGACCGCTCCCGTCCGCGTCCTGATCAACGGCCGTGCAGCCTCCTCCTGCGGCGGCGAGGAGATCGCGGTGGAGGAGCTGGCCGAGGACACCATTCGGGCCTTCTTCGCCGAGCGGCTGCCCGAGATCAGCGACCACCTCGACCTGCGCTTCCACATCACCAGCAACTCCAGCCCCGGGGCGGTGCTCACCGATGACGGCACCCCGGAACGGGCGCGCTGGTTCGCTCCCCGCTCGGTGGAGGACCTGCGCGAGCGTCGGATCCTCCTCGCCAACGACACCTCGCTCGGTACCGGCTGGGCCCCCGAGGCCCCGTTCGAGTCCTTCGTCCGCGAGCTGGTTGACCACTTCTCCGGCGCCAGCCCGTTCACCTCCGACCATCCGTGGTGCGGATCGGACGTCAAGCTCATGGGCTACTGGGACGGTCACGAGGCGCACGTCATCGTGTGCGTCCCACAGAAGTCCGCTGTGGTCGAGAGCCGCCAGGCCTACCTCGACAACCGGCGGATCGTCCTGGCCGAGTGCGACCGGCTGGCCGCCCTTCGGCTCCCCGGTACCGCGGTGAGCGTCCGGCTCAACGTCCGTGACGTGCCGGAGAAGGACGAGCTCTACCTCACCTACACCGGCAGCTCCATAGAGTCCGGTGACGAGGGCGTCGTGGGTCGCGGCAACCGGGTCAACGGCCTGATCACCCCGCTGCGGCCGATGAACCTGGAGGGCGCGAACGGCAAGAACCCCGTCTACCACGTCGGGAAGCTCTACAACCTTGCCGCGATGCGCCTCGCCCAACGACTCCACGAGCACTTCGGCGGATACGCCGAGGTGCACCTCGTCAGCGCCACCGGCCAGCCGCTGGGCCAGCCCTGGCGCACGCTCGTCCGCCTCTCGGAGCCTGCCTCGGCCGACGAGGTCCACCCCCTCATCGACGAGGCGCTCGCCGGCTTCCCGGCGCTGACCGCGGAACTCATTCACGACGGGGTGCTTCTCAGTTGATCGCCGCCATCAACTTCCCCACGGTCCCGCTGGGTGCCCGCCGCCGTCTGGAGGCCCACTACGGTCCGGGGGCAAGGGACTGGATCGACGCGCTCCCCGAGCGTCTGGCGGCGGTCAGCGCCAGATGGGGCCTGCGCCTGCTCAGCTACCACGACGCCGGGCATGCCTCCGTGATCGCCACTGCGGCCTCCGGCGACGGGCGACTGGTCGCCGTCAAGGCGTGGCCGGAACCGCAGCGGTACGCCCACGAGATCGCAGCGCTCCGGCTCTGGTACCGCCACGACGACGCAGTGGTGCGAGCCCAGGACGACGAGTTGGCCATGGCCGCGCTCGTCATGGTCGGCGACCGACCCGGTGGTGCTCTCCGCCCTGCGGACGAGAGCCGGATCGTCGCCGACGCCCTGCACGACCTCCACCAGCTCGGACGCCGAGCGGGGAGCCTCCCAGAACTCCCAACCCTGCGCGACCACCTCGCAGACGTGGTCGTCCCCCGCATCCGTGACCGGGCAGCGGCAACTCGCCTCTCAGCGCTCGCTCAACGTGCGCTTCCCTGGGCGGCGTGCTGGCGTGAGGATCCGGCCAGGACCACCGTGCTCCACGCAGATCTCTACCGCGAGAACGTTCCGTTTGCCGTCACCGGCGGTCCGGTCTTCATCGACCCGCTGCCCATGCTTGGCGACGCCTGCTTCGACTGGGCGTTCTGGACGGTCTACTACCGCGTCGGGCAGGCCACTGGGGAACGGTTCCGGAACGCCGTGCGCGCTGCGGGACTGTCGAAGGAGCTCCTGCTTCCCTGGTGCGTGTGCGCGGCCCTGGACGGCCTCCTCTACTACGAGGCGACCGGCGACCCCCGCCTGCCGACGATGGCCAACACCCTCAGCATCCTCGTACGGCACGCGGAACGGAGCACCCGTTGATCACCTACCTGCTCCGCCACGGGCAGACCGCCTACAGCAGCCGCTACCGGGTCAACGGCGACCCGACCGTCCCCGTCCCTCTCGACGAGACCGGCGTCCAGGCCTGCCAGGAAGCCCGAGACCTCCTCCCTGCCGAGATCGTACGAACCTGGGTCACGAGCGCCTTCCCCCGTACGCAGCAAACCAGTGGGCTCCTGCGCGGCACCACCGTCACGGCGGCGGCCGTCGAACCGCTCCTCAACGAACTCGACTACGGCACCTTCGAAGGCGGTCCGTTCCTGACCTACGCGAGCTGGCTCCAGGAGCACGGCCCCCGCGCACGACCAGACGGCGCCCGGGAGTCGCAGCACGAAGGCATTCGCCGGATGCTCACCGGAGTGCGCGCGACGCTCGCGCTCACCGGCCCGCGCTGTGTCGTCGCGCACGGCCTCCTGCTCTCCGTCCTGTACTGGAAGTGCTCCAATCCCTCGGCTACGGCGATGCCGTTGTTCTTCCCGGAAGCCCCCTGCCTGGTGCCCTTCGCTGCCGCCGACGCCGACCTGGAGGAATGGGTCGGCGACCTGATCACGGAGATCGACAGCCCCGGTGGTGACGTAAAGCATCCGGCGGGTGACTCGACGGAATTGCGTACGGGGGCAGACCCCGTTCTTGCTACCGTCGATCCACTAGCCCTGCTGGAGGAGAAGGACCCTCATGCATGATGCCCGTGCTCTGATCGAACTGGGCGACGAAGCCGTACGCCGACTTGCTCGCCGCGGCTACTCGCTGGACCTCTCCTCTCTGGAGGACCTCCAGTCCCGACGGAACGAGAGCATCCACTCCGCCGACGAGCTCCGCTCCGAGGCCAAGAGCGTTGCCCAGCAGGTCCAGCAGACGGCGAAGGCCGGCGGGGACGCCTCCACACTCAAGGAGACCGCCCGCAAGCTCAAGGAGCAGATCCGCGAGACCGAGGCTGCGGGCGAGCGCGTCCAGGCCGAACTCCGCGACTTCCTGCTGGGCATCCCCAACCTCCCCTCCGACGAGGCGCCGGACGGCAACTCCGAGGAGTTCGCCGTGGAGGTCCGCCGGGTCGGCAACCCGCCCACCTTCGCGTTCGAGCCCAAGGACCACGTCGACTTGGGCGAGGCCATGGGCATCCTCGACTTCGCCCGCGCGACCAAGCTGTCCGGTCCCCGGTTCAGCGTTCTGCGCGGCGTCGGCGCTGCCCTGGAGCGGGCACTGGCCACCCTCTTCCTCGATATCCACACGCGCCGCCACGGGTACGTCGAGCACTCGGTACCCTTCCTGGTCACCCGCAAGACGATGACCGGCACCGGGCAGCTGCCGAAGTTCGAGGAGGACCTCTTCGCGACCGGCGTGGCCGAGCGCGAGCTGTTCCTGATCCCCACCGCCGAGGTGCCGCTCACGAACCTCTACGCGGACGAGATCATCCCGGCCGACGAGCTGCCGCTGGCGCTCACCGCGCACACCCCCTGCTTCCGCTCCGAGGCCGGCTCCTACGGCCGCGACACCCGCGGCCTCATCCGCCAGCACCAGTTCGCCAAGGTCGAGATGGTCCGGCTCTGTGCCGCCGACCAGTCGCGGGCCGAACTGGAGAAGACCGTCGGGCACGCCGAGGCGTGCCTGAAGGAGCTCGGCCTCGCCTACCGCGTGGTCATGCTGGCAGCCGGCGACACGGGCTTCTCCGCCCAGCTGACGTACGACCTCGAAGTCTGGCTGCCGAGCCAGCAGACCTACCGCGAGATCTCCTCGGTCTCGGACTTCGGGACCTTCCAGGGGCGTCGCGCCGGAATCCGCACCCGCGGCGCCGACGGCAAGACCCAGCCGGTCGCCACGATCAACGGCTCGGGCCTGCCCATCGGCCGCACCCTGGCAGCACTCCTGGAACAGCACCAGCAGCAGGACGGCTCGGTCGTCCTGCCCGAAGCCCTCGTCCCGTACCTCGGCTTCCGCCGCATCAAGGCGGACGGCTCACCGGAGGCATAAGTGTTAGTCGGCGTCTGCGACTTCCCGAGCAGCTACAGCTTTCCCCCCGCCGCCTACGGTGGCATCGAACGGTGGCTGTGGGCCGTGGCCATCGGGGCCCGAAGCGCAGGCGCCGACGTACACCTCCTCGGGCCGAGCTGGCTGCCGGCCCTCGAAGCGGACTGGACGCGCAAGCCGATCCGCTTGGAGGACACCGCACCCGGCACCCTGGCGGCCAAGGAGCTCGCGGCAGCCGGGTACGACCTGCTGGTCGTCGGCCACGAGTACCCGAGTCTGCCCGGATGGTGCCGCACCCGGGAGCTGCTGGACTGCGACGTGGCCACGTTCCAGCACAACCCCTCCTTCCAGCACACGGCAACCGCCTTCGACGGCGATCGCACCCGGCTGTACTGCTACTCGCCGGAGATGGCCGAGCGCTACGCAACGCACCAACCGATCGCAGAGCTCGCCGTCCACAGCGGCCTGAACGAAGCAGAGCCGCCGTCCGCTCCAGGCCGGGACCTGGTCTGGCTGGGACGGGTCGACGAGGAGAAGGCACCGCACCTCGCGGTACGGGCAGCCCAACTCCTCGGCCGTCGAATCCGGATCGTCGGCCCCGTCTTCGACACCGCGTACGTCCAACGCCACGCTGCCCTCTTCGCCGCAGAGCACGTCGAATGGGCGGGCGAGCTCGGCGGGCCGGCGAAGACCGCCGCTCTCCGCGACGCCTCGGTGTTCGTCTACACCTACGCCCGCAACTACGTCGAGGCCGGCGCGGCGGTGTTCGGGGAGTCGCTACGTGCGGGAACCCCGGTAGCGGCCCTGACCTGGCGTGACGGAACCTGCGCCCAAGCCGCGCTGTGCCCGCGAACAGGCGCAGCAGCCGTCCTCTCCCCGGAAGCGGACGACGAGACGGCCGCCCTCACCCTTGCCACCGCCATCGAGCACGCAGCCCGGTTCAAGCATGCCGAGGTCCAGGAACTGGGGCTGCTCCGCTTCGACCCCCACCGTCACTTCCAGGCACTCGCCACACGATCGTGATCGGCTCGACCGCAGGGGACCTGATACTCCGACAGCTCCGCTCTGCCCTCGGGCCGCGCTGGGAGTTCACCACTGACGGCAGGCAGTTGGAAGTCCTCCACCCCGATCGAGGAACGCCGTACATCCCGGCCCTTCGACAGCCGACCTGGGTCGAACTCCTCGACCGACTGCAGGAGGCCTTCGCGGAGCAGGGTGTCCCACGTACAGCCTGTCTCCCGCTGCGCTGGGGCAGGGACACCGAGCTGACGATTTCGGCAGTCCAGGCGCTCGACCCCCTCCTCAAGGACCGTCAACTCGGCTCCTGCCGTCGGGGATTCCTGCCCCAGCCCGTGGTCCGCCTCACCGGTCAGCGCCATGCCGACGGCAGTCTGCGGGAGGGGTTCCTGACGTCCTTCGCCAACACCTCGCGCATCGAGCCGGTCAAGGACAGCAGCCAGTACGCCCTGATCCTGGACAACTGGCTGACGGTCCTCTCCCGGCTCGGCCTCCACGCCCGGCACATCAGTGTCCACGGCCACCTCACGGTGTGGCAGCGACGGGAGGTCGAAGGCATCACTTTGCGCTTCCGTCACGCCGGGCTGCCACTCGGCGACATCGTGCTGCTGTGGAACGCGGACAGGCCCGAGTGCATGGCCGTGGATCTCGGCACCTCTCTCGAACGACTCGCCTGGGCACTCACACGCGCTCCCTGGCTCGACCTCGTCTTCGGAGACTTCGCCAGAACTACTCCCGCGTCCACACTCGACTCCATCCGCACAGCGACCCTGCTCCTGGCCAACGGCATCCTGCCTGCCAGCCGCGGCGCAGGCAGTATCACCCGAAGGGTGCTGTCCACCGTCCCGCCGGCGGCGACCAGCATGGGCGTGAGCGCGGTGGTGCGCCAGAACTACAACTACTGGAGCCTCTTCGCCCCATTGCAGAACTCGTGGGCCGATGTCGTGCGCCTGGCAGAAACCGAGCTCTACAGGCGCCCGCCGTGGCCCTGAGTCTCAGCGCGGTGGGGGCGGGGCCGCCCCCCCCCCCCCCCCCCCGGCGCCGGCTAGCCGGAAACAACCCCTCATCCGGCCCTTCGGGCTGCGTTCTCCCGCAAGGGGAGAAGGGAGAAACCCCCTCTCCCGCCCT
>Ga0302314_10014493_pt1 | contig 13488 bp, 11 predicted proteins | sample III_Palsa_N2_3_FD_200533 | JGI IMG/M metagenome (GOLD analysis project Ga0302314, IMG submission 200533) | Peat permafrost microbial communities from Stordalen Mire near Abisko, Sweden - III_Palsa_N2_3 | ecosystem: Environmental > Terrestrial > Soil > Palsa > Peat permafrost | place: Sweden...
GAACAGGGTGCGCGCCAGGCTGGCCGCGGCAAGGCCGAGGCCGGTCATGATCATGCCGGCGACGGCAAGGCGGCGCGAGCCGAAGCGATCGGCCAGCGGACCACTGACGATCCCGAGACCGAAATAGAGAAAGCCCGCGAGCGAGAACACAAGCGACACCGAGCCGCGCGAGGCGCCGAAATCCCGTTGCAGCGATTCGACGAACGCGCTGAATGTATAGGCGCTGCCGAAGCCGACGAATGTCACCGCGAACGCCGCGGCGACCACCAGCCAGCCGTGGAAGATGCGGGGAGCGGTCGTTGTGTGGCTGCTCATGGCGGCCTCCATTCTGGATTGTCAGGATTGGCGCTTCGACGCCAGTAAAACGATTATATCGGTGTCGATTGCCATACACCAGTTAAAATGCTTTACTGGTGTTGCAATGTCAAAACTCTCCAGAAAATTTAAAGTTCCAGACCCATTGGCCAATCTCTATGATTTCGCCAATTCGCTCGACGTCAGGCGTTTTACGCACCATGGCGTGCCGCACCAGCAGGACGACGAACTGACGGAGCCGGCGGAACTCGCGGGCTGGCTGGCCGGGCGGGGGTTGCTGGCGCAGGGCGCGGGCAAGATCACGCCGGCGATGTTCGACACAGCACTACGGCTGCGTGCCGAGCTGCGCGATTATCTGGGATGCGATCCGATCGAGCGGCGCAAGAACGGACGTGTCGCCGGCCGCCTCAACGATGCGTTGAGAGGTTTTCCGCTGGTCGCGGATGCGCGCGGCGGTGAAGGGCTGACGCTGCGGGCCTCGCGCGATGATGCGCTGGCCGGTTTATCCGTCGTTGTCGCCGAGCTCTACAACGGTTCCATCAATGGAACCCTCGATCGGCTGAAGATGTGTGCAGCCGAAGAATGCCGTCGGATGTTCTTCGACCGCTCGAAGCCGGCGACGCGGCGCTGGTGCATGTCGACGCTATGCGGCAACCGGATCAAGACCAGAGCCTATCGCGCGCGCCAGCGCGACGTCGGCTAAGTTCCGTTCGGTTCCAAGCTCTATTCGGTTCCAGATTCTATTCGGTTCCGCAGTTCCATGTCGGCATTATTTGCCGATGCTCGGCACGAATGCACGGAACTAAATTCCCTATCGAGGCCGATCAATCAGAACTTAACTATCTAATCCATTGACGACGCACGCTGTCGATCTGGCATGCTACTTGCGAGTTATATGCCGATAGATTCCGATGCGTAATGGGGAAGTCACAGCGATGCTACGGGTATTCAAAAACTTTCTCGCCGACGAATCCGGCGCAACGGCAATCGAATATGGATTGATCGCAGCCGGCATCGCGCTTGCGATCATTACAACCATCAACGGGCTCGGCACCAAGCTGAACACCAAGTTCAACTCGATCAACAGCTCGTTGAAATAGCTATCGCTGGTGAATGCGCGTTCGCGGCTGGCTTCTTGTTTTGACGCGTTTTCTTGACTCGAACCGGTACCCACTTCGCTCGAAAACGCTCTTAGGCGCGATAGTGGCCGGACTTGCCGCCTATTTTCTCGAGCAGGTGAATGCCTTCGATGCGTACGCCACGTTCGACCGCCTTGATCATGTCGTAGATCGTCAGGCAGGCGACCGACACCGCCGTCAGCGCTTCCATTTCGACACCGGTCGGGCCGGTGACCTTGACGGTGGCGCGGACGATGCAGCCCGCAAGCTTTTTGTCCGCCGTGATGTCCAGCGTGACCTTGGACAGCGCCAGCGGATGGCACAGCGGTATCAGGTCCGAGGTGCGCTTCGCCGCCATGATGCCGGCGATACGCGCGGCGCCGAGCACGTCGCCTTTTTTAGCGTTGCCACTGAGGATGAGATCAAGCGTCGTCTCGCTCATGATGACGCGGCCCTCGGCGACCGCCAGGCGTTCGGTCGCGGGTTTGGCCGAGACGTCGACCATCCGCGCCGCACCTGACGTGTCAATGTGGGTGAGGGCGGGTTTTTGCTGCGAGGTTTTCTTGACGGTTTTCTTGACAGTTTTCTTGGCGGTTTCTTTGGAAGACTGGCGCGGCATGATCTAGCGCGTCCCCGTCGCACTGACGGGCTCGCCGCGCGCCAGCAAGGCGCGGGTCGCGGCGGCGACGTCGGCCTGCCGCATCAGGCTTTCGCCGACCAGGAAAGTCGACATGCCGACCCGCGCCAGCCGCGCGAGATCGGGGGCCGCGAAGATGCCGCTTTCGCCGACCATCAGCCGGTCGCCGGGGATCAGCGGCGCCAGCGTCTCGCTGGTCGCCAGCGTGGTCTCGAAGGTGCGCAAGTTGCGATTGTTGACGCCGATCATCGGCGAGCGAAGTTTCAGGGCGCGATCGAGTTCGCCGCGGTCATGGATCTCGATCAGCACGTCCATGCCGTGCGTGATCGCGGCGTCCTCGATATCGCGGGCCGCGCCGTCGTCGAGTGCCGCCATGATGATCAGGATGCAATCGGCGCCATGGGCTCTCGCCTCGACCACCTGATAGGTGTCGAACATGAAATCCTTGCGCAGCACCGGCAGTGCGGTCGCCGCGCGCGCCGCCACCATGAAATCGAGATGGCCCTGGAATGACGGCGTGTCGGTCAGCACCGACAGACAGGCAGCGCCTCCGGCTTCATAGGCCCTGGCAAGGGCAGGCGGGTCGAAATCGGCGCGAATGAGCCCCTTGGAGGGCGAGGCTTTTTTCACTTCGGCGATCAGCGCGTAGTCGCCGCCGGCGAGCTTGCCGCGGATCGCACCGACAAAACCGCGTGGCGCGGGGGCGGATTTCGCCAGCGCTTCGAGGCTCGAAAGCGGGTGCGCGCGCTTGGCGGCGGCGATTTCCTCGCGCTTGTAAGTCTCGATCTTGGTCAGGATGTCGGACATCGAGAGAGCCTTTGGATCAGCCGTTGGAGACCGCGATCAGTTGCTTCAGCCGTGCTGCCGCCGCACCGCTGTCGAGCGATTTCGTGCCAAGGCCCACGCCTTCCGTCAGATCCTTGGCGCGGCCGGCCACGATCAGCGCCGCCGCCGCGTTGAGCAGCGCGACATCGCGGTAGGGGCCCGGTTTGCCGTCGAGCACGCTTTGCAGGGCAATCGCGTTGGCGGCGGCGTCGCCACCCTTCAAGGCCTCACCGCTGGCGCGTGGCAGGCCGGCTTGCTCCGGCGTCACCTCGAAGGTGCGGATCTCGCCGTTTTCGAGGGCTGCGACAAACGTCGGACCAGTGAGGGTGATTTCGTCCAGGCCATCGGAGCCGTGCACCACCCAGGCGGATTCGGCACCGAGATTCTTCAGCACTTGCGCCAGTGGCAGCACCCATTGCCGGGAAAACACCCCGACCATCTGCCGCCTGACGCCGGCCGGATTGGACAGCGGGCCCAGCAGATTGAAGATGGTGCGGGTTCCGAGTTCGGTCCGGGTCGGGCCGACATTCTTGGTCGCGGGATGGTGTGTCGGCGCGAACATGAAGCCGATCCCGGCCTTGGCGACGCAATGGCCGACCTGCTCCGGCGTGATATCGATCTTGACCCCCAGCGAGGACAGCACGTCGGCGGCGCCCGAGCGCGACGACAGTGCGCGATTGCCGTGCTTGGCAACCGGCACGCCGGTGCCCGCGACGATGAACGAGGCGCAGGTCGACACATTGACCGAGCCGGAACCGTCGCCGCCGGTGCCGACCACGTCGACGGCGTCGGCCGGCGCCTCGACCCGCAGCATCTTGGCGCGCATGGCCGATACCGCGCCGGTGATCTCGTCGACGGTCTCGCCGCGGACGCGCAGCGCCATCAACAGTCCGCCCATCTGCGAGGGCGTGGCCTCGCCGGACATCATGCTGTCGAAGGCGGATGCCGCCTCATCGCGCGACAGCGTCGCACCGGTCGCGACTTTTCCGATGATAGATTTAAAGTCGTCCATCGCGAGCTTTCAGAAAAAAGGGACCGCACGGTGAGGAGACGCCTTTTGCGGCGTCTCGAACCATCAATGCGCCATCCTTCGAGACGCGGTCAACAGGCCGCTGCTCGGGGTGAGGCAACTCCGGATCAAGCGAGGGCCGCTTTGAATTTTCAATTCAGGCTCAGTTGTTGCTGTCGTTGTTGTTGTCGCTGCTGCTCGCGCCGGTGGCCTGGGCGAAGGCGGCTTCGTTGATGGTGGTGCCGATGTCGGCTTCGAGCTTGGTGACGTATTGCGCGATCTGTTCGTCCTCGACGCTGCGCTGAAGCTGTTCCTTCATCTTCTTGATGTCGTCCGACGCAAGGTCGATCGGCGGCACGCTGACATCGGTCACGCGAAACACCAGCCACTCGTTATTGGCAGCGCCGGAGGTTTGGCCGGCGCCGTCCTTCGCGGTACGAAACGCCGCCGCGATCAGGCCGGCGGGAACGCCGGGCACGGTGGCTTCGCGCTTGAAGCCCGCCGAAGTCTCGACTTTCAGTCCGGCGCTTGCGGCCTCGTCGGCGAGCTTGGCGCCGGAATCGAGCTTTTGCACCATGTCGGTGGCCTTGGCGCGCAGCCGGCTGGTGATCTGGTCGTCACGCCATTTCGCCTCGACCTGGTCCTTGACCTCATCGAGATTGCGCTCGCGCGACGGGATGATGCCGAGCACGTCGTACCAGACGAAGCCGCCGTTGAAGGAAATCGGATCGTTGTCGACGCCGACATCGCTGCCGAAGGCCTGGGTGACGATATCGAGCCCCTTGGGAATGTCGGTCGCGAGCTGACCGTCGAGGCGGCGGCCGGAGCGGTCGACCGCTTCGATGGTGACAGCGTTCAGTCCGAGCTTCTTGGCGGCCTCGACCACGCTGGCGCCGCCGCCGCGTTCGTCTTCCATCTTGTCACGGAGAGCGCCGACCGATTTGCGCGCGCGCTCGGTCGCGATTTCCTTTTTCAGGGCAGGTGCTACGGCTTCATAGGGGACTTCGGCGCCCGGCTCGATCTTGCCGATCTTGATCAGGGCGACACCGAATTTACCCGCCAACGGCTCGCTCACATCGCCGGACGGCTGCGTGAAAGCGGCATTCGCCACCGCCGGATCGATGATCTCGGATTTCGAGACCAGGCCCAGCTCGACGTCGGATGGTTTCAACCCGCGCTCCTTGGCGAGATCGTCGAACGACAGGCCCGAGGTGATGCGCGCGCGCGCCGCAGCGGCTTCCGCATTGTTGGGAAATACGATTTGCGACACCTCGCGCTTTTCCGGCCTGCCAAGGCTGTCCTTGCGCACGTCGTACAGCTTCTTGGCGTCCTCGTCGGAGACTTCGGACCATTTGCCGATGTCTTCCGGAGTGATCGCGACAAAGGCGATCTTGCGATATTCGGGCGCGCGGAACTGGACCTTGTGATCGTCGAAATAGCCGGCCAGCGTCTCCGGCGACGGCGGATCGATGGTTCCGGCCTGGGCGACGTCAAGTTTGACGTATTCGACCGAGCGCTGTTCGTTCTGGAAGTTGCTGAGCGCGTCGATCATCAGTTTCGGCGGTGCGAGACCCGCCGAAATCGTGCCGGCGATTTGGCGCCGCAGCGAGACCTTGCGCTGATCGGCGACATAACGGGCCTCGCTGTAGCCGTATTGCCGGATCGCGGCCTCGAAACGCTGGGGATCGAAGGCGCCGTTGGCTCCCTTGAAATTCGGGTCGCTGAAGATCATGCGCCGGGTTTCGTCGTCGGACTGCGCGAGCCCGAGACGGCGCGCTTCCTCATCGAGGGCGGCCTCGGCGATGGTCTGCTGCAGCACCTGGCGGTCGAGGCCAAAGGCGCGGGCCTGCTCCATCGTCAGCGGACGGCCGAATTGGCGGCCAAGCTGCTGCAGCCGATCGGTGTAGAGCTGCCGGAATTCATTGGCCGAAATCTCGGTGTGGCCGACCTTGGCCAAGGTCGATTGGCCGAATCCCTTGAAGATGTCGGCAATACCCCAGACTCCGAAACTGATGATCAAGACCCCCATCACCACGGCCATGATGGTTTTGCCGAGCCAGTTTGATGAGGCTTTCCGCATTCCTCGAAGCATGGGTCTGTCTTCTATCTAAAAATTAAGGGGCTGATTTTATTCGCTTTTCCGAGTTCCAGCCCGCGCCTCAGCCGTGGGTGCGGGAAATGGATGTTCTATCTTCGGTCTAGGCACGGTCTAGCTTGCCGATGGCCCCCGCTGCAAGCCTGCTGCGGCAGGCGTTTTGGCGCACGGCGTCGCCATCCGCTCCCCGGACCCGTAGCAAGGCGCAGGTGGGAGCGTGATCGGGGAGCGAGCCAAAGTCAGGAACGGGCCGTGCGCGCGGTACTGGCCCCCAAGAATCGGTCCCAGAATCGGGCTTTACCCCGGCAGCAAATCCGCGACCCTCGCCTTGAGAAAGGCCGCATCTGCCGGATTGGCGCTCGGATTGCCCGCGCGATGACCCCACACGCTCGGGATCGGCCGCAGGGTCCCGGTTGGCAGATAAGGAAGCTCGGCCGCATTATCGGCCACGCGGAAATACAGATCCGTTTCGCTCGGCATCAGCAGCATTCGCGCTTTGATGGATCGGAGCGCGTGCGTGAGATCGCCGTTGTAAAGTCTGTTGTCGCTGATATCGCCGTGAAACCAGGCGTGCGCCTGCGCATAGAGGTTCGCCGCGCGGCACTGCGAAAACCGCTCGGCCCAATTGATGCGGACGAAGGTTTCGAGATCGGGCGCGCCGAGCGCGCTTTTATAGAGGCCGGCCCGGTAGAAATCCTGGCTCAGGCCCCACCCAGCATAGATGTGGCCAAAAGCCCTGAGCGCCAGCAACGGCTCGCTCGAAAAGCGGCCATTGCCGAGATGCTCCGGGCCGGCTTCGAGCGTGCGCAACAGGCCGGACAGAAAAACCTTGTTGTGATCGGCGGTGCGGGCGCTGCCGCAGACGACGAAGGCGCGTGCCACCATTTCGGGATAGAGCGCTGCCCAATGGTAGGCCTGCATGCCGCCCATCGAAAATCCATAAACCGCGGCGAGTTTATCCACGCCGAGCATTTCGGTGACGAGACGGTGCTGGGCGCGGACATTGTCGGCAACCGTGACAAGCGCGGGATAATCCGGCGTCTCCGCCGCGCCGGACGATTCCCCATTCGAGAACATGCCCACGGCAACGATGCACCAGCGCGTGGGATCGAGAACGCCGTGGCGTCCGACCAGCCACGACATATCCGAAAGGCGCGCGGAGTAGCTCGAGGGGTAGAGGATGAGATTGTCGCGCTTGCCGTTGAGCGTGCCAAAGCGCTGCCAGGCGAGCCGGGCCTCGCGGATCACGCCGCCTTTTTCAACGGCAAAATCGCCGAGGGCAAAGCTGCCCGTCTCATTCTCCCAATCCATCGCCGTTCTCCTGGATATCCGTCTACGGTTTCTCGGCGACCTGCGCCTCGAAAGCAACGGCGACGCGCAGCAGATCAAGATCCGACCCGCGCGCGCCGATGATCGAAAGCCCCACCGGCGCGCCATCGACGGTGGCGCCCGGAAGATTGACCTGCGGCACGCCGGTGAGGCCGCCCTGGCTGGTCAGGCAAGAGATGCGTTCGCGCAAGGGATCCAGTTGGTGAAGCGGCAGACCTTTTTGCGGCGCCGGAAACGGCGTCGTCGGCAGGCAGAGGATCGCGCCTGGCGGCAGCAGCATGCGGATCCGGGCGCGGGCCTCCATCCGCATCAGGCTCGCGGCGTTACGCTCCGCGTCGGTCATGCTCGACCCCTGCAACAAGCCCCGCGCCACGCTGAAGGCGAGGCGCGGATTATGGCCGTCGAGCCAAGGCTGAAATGTGCGCCAGGCCTCGCTCGCCTGCAACACGCGTTGCGCGCGTTGCCACACCGAAAGCCCCTGCGGCGCCAGCGTCACCTCACGCCGATGGCCGATGAGCTTCGCCAAACGGCTGACGGCCGGCGCGAGCGCCTGCTGCACATTTTCGTCCGCGAAGCCGAAGGCGTCCTGAGCCGCCAGCAGCGTCGTGGGCAGCGTGACGGGCAGGGCGCTTCCGAACAAAACCTCGCCAACACGCGCGAACGTCGAGGCATCGCGCGCGAACCAGCCGCAGGTATCGCTGCCGGGCGCCTGCACGGCAATGCCGGTGAAATCGATCCGCCCATGCGTCGGCCGGATGCCGTAAAGACCGCAAAAGCTCGAGGGCACGCGCACCGAGCCGCCGGTATCGGTGCCAAGCGCGAAATCGCAGGCCCTGGCCGCCACGGCGGAAGCCGATCCGCTCGACGAGCCGCCCGGCACGCGGCCGGGTGCCGCCGGATTCAACGGCGTGCCGTCATGCGCGTTCTCGCCAAGGATGCCGAGCGACACTTCGTCGGTGATGGTTTTGCCGACGACCGAGGCGCCGGCATCGAGCAGGGTCTGCACCACCCATGCGTGACGGGTCGGCGTTGGGGCGAAGCGCGGCCAATCGGGATTGCCGCCGCCGGTCGGCACGTCGGCGACATCGATCAGATCTTTGACCGCGAAACCAAGACCGGCGAGCGGCCCCGTCGCCGCACCCGGCACATGCGTGCGCGGGCCCGGCACAAAAGCTTCGATCGAGGTCATGACGCTTTCCGGTCTTGCCAGGTGCCCCCAGGCACCGCGGCGAACAAGGCCTTGGTATAGGAATGCTGCGGATTGAAAAAGATCTCGGCGGTCGGCGCCACTTCGATCACCTCGCCTTGCTTCATCACGGCGATACGATCGCAGACTTGCAGCGCGACGCGTAAATCATGCGTCACGAACAGCATGCTGAGCTGCAGCCGCGCCTTGATGTCGGCGAGCAGCGCCAGCACCTGCGCTTGCACCGACACGTCAAGCGCCGAGACCGGCTCGTCGGCGACCAGCACTTCCGGGTGCAGCGCGAGCGCACGCGCAATTCCGATCCGCTGGCGCTGGCCGCCGCTGAACTCATGCGGAAAACGTTTCGCTGCCGAGGCGTCGAGCCCGACAAGGCCGAGCAGCGCTAGCGCTTCTTCGCGGGCTCTGAAGGCCGGGGTACCGTGGATGATGGGACCTTCGGCGATGATGTCGATGACGCGTTGGCGCGGATCCAGCGACGCGTACGGATCCTGAAACACCATTTGGACGCGTTTGCGAATTGGGCGGAGGCGGTGGCGCGGGAGACGGGCGATATCGGTGCCGCCGAGCAGGATTTGACCGCTATCGATCGGCAGCAGCCGGGTAATGGCGCGTGCCAAGGTGCTTTTCCCGGAGCCACTTTCCCCGACCAGGCCGAGCGTTTCACCGCGACGTAGTTCCATGTTCACGCCGGCCAGGGCCAGGGTGACGCGCCCGCCAAACAGGCCCCGCGTGCCATAGGTCTTGGTGATCTCGCGCGCCTCAATGATGATCGGTTGCATATTCGGCGGTCGTGCCGTCGGTGGGACGAGCTTGGGCACCGCAGCGATCAACGCCTTGGTATAGGGATGGGTCGGCGCGCCAAGCACGGCGCCGGCCGTGCCACGCTCGACCAGGGTGCCACGCTGCAGCACGGCGACCTCATCGGCAATGTCGTCGACGACGCCGAAATCATGCGTGATGAATAGAACCGACGTGCCGTGCTCACGCTGCAGTTCGCGGATCAGATAGAGAATTTGCGCCTGGGTCGTGACGTCGAGCGCTGTCGTCGGTTCATCGGCGATCAACAGCCGCGGATTGAGCAGCAGAGCCATCGCGATCATCGCGCGCTGGCGCTGGCCGCCGCTTAGTTGATGCGGAAACGAACGGATGATGCGGCCGGGTTCCGGCAGATGAACGCCGTCGATCAATTCGAGGACGCGGGTGCGGCGGGCGGCTTTGCCGAGCGAGGTATGAATGCGCAGCACTTCATCGAGCTGGCGGCCGATCGTGTGCAGCGGGTTTAACGCCGTCATCGGCTCCTGGAAGATCATGCCGATTTTCGCGCCGCGGATGGCGCGCATCTTCTCCTGCGGCGCGACAGCAAGATCCTGGCCTTCGAACAGGATGCGGCCGCTCCCGACGCGCACATGCGGGCGCGGCAGCAGGCCCAGGATCGAACGCGCGACCAGCGATTTTCCCGATCCGCTCTCGCCGATCAGGCACGTCACCTTGCCGGCGCGCAACGCCAGATCGACATCGCTCACCGCATTGGCCCGGTCGGCGCCGGGCGGCAAAGCGATCGTGAGCTTTTCAAGTTCGAGGACGGTCTCGTTCATCGTTCACGCAGCCTCGGATTGAGGGCTTCATTGAGCCCGTCGCCAATGAGGTTAATGCCGAGCACCGTGAGCAGGATCGCGATGCCCGGAAAGGTGCAGATCCACCAGGCCGAGCGCAGCACCGCGCGTCCGGCGCTGATGATCAGCCCCCAACTCATGACATTGGGATCGCCGAGGCCCAGAAACGCCAATCCGGCTTCGAGCAGGATCGCGGTGCCGATCAAGAGCGAACCAACCGCGATGATGGAGGAGGCGCAGTTCGGCAGCATGTGGTTGAGGATGATGCGCGCGTCACTTGCGCCGAGGCCGGCGCAGGCCTGTACGAATTCGCGGCCGCCGAGGGCTACGAATTCCCCGCGCACCAGCCGCGCGATGCTTGGCCAGGAGACGGCGGCAATGGCGATGATCTCGCTGGAGACCGACGGCGAGAGGATCGCGACGATCAACAGAGCGAAGATGAAGGCCGGAATGGTCTGAAAGAATTCCGTGACGCGCATCAGTACGGTCTCGGTCCGCCCGCGATAGTAACCGGCGATGCCTCCGATCACCGCGCCGAACACGATGGCGGCGAGGGTGGCGCCGACACCGATGAGGAGCGAGGTGCGCGCGCCGTAAGCGATCTCGGCTGCGACATCGCGGCCGAGCGTGTCGGTGCCGAGCAGGAAGCGCCCGCCCGGCGGCTGCAAGGCGGGGCCGGCGAGCTTGAACGGATTGTCGGGGTAGATCACCGGCGTGAGCACGACGAGCAGCAGCAGGCACCCGAGCACGGCCGCGCCGAATAGAGCCATCCGATTACGCGCGAACCGCGCAACACCCTGCCACATGTCAAATCTCCATGCGCGGGTCGAGCATGACGTAGATCACGTCGACGGCGAGGTTGATGACCACGATCAGGCAGGCCGACATGAAGAAGATCGCGAGCAGCAGATTGAGGTCGCGCGATTGCAGCGCGTTGAAGGCCAGCGTGCCGATGCCGGGCCAGCCGAACACGGTTTCCACGACGATGGAGCCGCCGATCAGGTTGCCGGCCTGAACGCCGGCGATCGTCACGATCGGCAACAGCGCATTACGCAGCACATGGCCGGTCATGATGCGGCGCTCGGTCTGGCCCTTGGCGCGCGCCGTCGTCACATAGTCCATGCCGGTTTGCTCGAGGACGGATGCGCGCATCAGCCGCGCGTAAAGCGCAAGGTAAAACAGCGCGAGCGAGACGGCGGGCATCACCAGATGGCGGGCGACGTCCTTTACCTCGGCCCAGCCTTCGTGACCGGCGCCGACCGTGTCGAACCCGCTTGTCGGCAGCCAGCCGAGCCCGATCGAAAAGATCACGATCATCATCAGCCCAAGCCAGAATCCGGGCGTTGCATAGGCGACAAGGCTCACCAGCGAAATGATGTTGTCGCGCCAGGAATTGCGCCCGGTCGCGGCAACCAGACCAAGGATGATGCCGAGCACCACAGCGGTCCCGAACGCCGTCAACATCAAAAGGCTGGTCGGCCCTAGCCGTTCGAGGATCAGGCTACTGACATCGGCATCGTTGCGGTAGGAATAGCCGAGATTGAAGTGCGCCATGTTCGAGAGGTAGGTCAGGAACTGCATGCCGAGCGATTGATCGAGACCGAATTTATGGCGCAGCGCTTCCATATATTCGGGCGTCGCCGCACCGCTCTCGCCGGCGAGCACGGAGGCCGCGTCGCCGGGCGCCAGATGGATCAACAGGAAGTTGAGTACAATGATGCCGAAGAGCACCGGCAGCGCGGTGACCAGCCGGTATCCCATATAGCGGGCAAATCGCACCGCTCAGGTTTCCAGCCAGGCCCGTTCGAAAGCCTGCTGCGTGCCGAGCGGCCCGGTGGTGTGATCGTGAAGCTTTCGATTGAAGACCGAGACGTATTGCACGTCGATCAGCCAGACCAGCGGGCAATCCTCGGCCAAGATCTGCTGCGCCTTCTTGTAAAGCACCGCGCGCTTGTCGTGGTCCTGTTCGCGCATCGCCTCGTTGAGAATGCCGTCGAATTCCGGATTGGCATAAAAGCTGTCGTTGACGAAGGTCACGCCTTTTCTGATCTGCGACGCCAGATATTGCTTGTTGAGGCCATAGACCGGATCGACACCCTGGCTCAGGAAGGGCTCGTTAATATCGTAATCGTACTCGGTATAGACGCGCCGCAACCAGGTGGCGGTGTCTTCCGAGCGCAGCGTCAGATCGATCCCGACGATCGCGAGCGCCTGTTTGAGATATTCGGCCTGGCGCAGCCATTGCTCGCCGAATGAATTGACTTCGAGATGCATGCCGAAGCGCATGCCATTGGCGCCGCGCGGCAGGCCCGCGCCGTCGAGCAGTTTGTTGGCAATGTCGAGACGGTCGGGCACGTCATATTTGTGCACATCATCGGTATAGAACCCGACGGTTTTGAACAGGCTGCTGAGCGGGCCGGTGGCCGGCTTGCCGTAGCCATACATGACATCGCGCAGGATCACGTTGCGGTCGATCGCATAGGCGATGGCCTGGCGAACTTCCTTCTTGTCGAGCGGGGCGTGTTTGGCATTGAGTTCGAGCACGCTCAAGGCGGGCGTCATCTCATAGCCTTTCATCGTGGTATCAAGCATCGGGTTGGTTTTCATCCGCGCGAGATCGGCGTAGTTGACGGCGCTGTAGCCGGCGAAATGCGCCTCGCCGGTTTCGAGCGCGGCAGAGCGCGTCGCGGCATCGGGAATGAAACGCGCGATGATATGATCGAGATAGGGCAGTCCCGGCTTCCAGTATTTTTCATTGCGGTCGAGCCGAACGAACTGTCCGCGGTCCCATTGGCCGAATTTGAACGGCCCGGTGCCGATCGGCTTGTTGGCCGACGGATTCTGCAGAATCTGCGTTCCCTCGAAAACCGATTTGCACATGATCGGCAGATCGCGTCCTGCGAGCGCCTTCATGAGATAGGGCGCGGGATTGGCGAGCAGCAGAACCGCGGTCTTTTCGTCCGGGGTGTCGACGCCGGTTAGTTCGGCAAGCAGGAGCGGTGCAATGGGGTGATATTTCTTCAATATCTCCATGAAGGAGAATTGGACGTCGGCGCTCGTGAAAGGCTTGCCGTTGTGAAACACGACGCCTTCGCGCAGCTTGAAGGTGATGGATTTGCCGTCGGGCGCGATTTCCCAGGAGGTTGCGAGATTGGGCTGGGGATTTTGATCCCAGTCGTAGGTCACAAGACCTTCATAGATCTGCGTGGCGATCGGCGGGATATTGCCGGCGGTCACGGCGTAATGGGCGAGCGTCGAAGGCTCGGGCTGCACGATCATCACCATCGTGCCGCCTCGCACCGGCTGATCGGCCTTGGCTAAACTGTTGAAGATCGTGCTG
>Ga0302314_10014494_pt1 | contig 13486 bp, 11 predicted proteins | sample III_Palsa_N2_3_FD_200533 | JGI IMG/M metagenome (GOLD analysis project Ga0302314, IMG submission 200533) | Peat permafrost microbial communities from Stordalen Mire near Abisko, Sweden - III_Palsa_N2_3 | ecosystem: Environmental > Terrestrial > Soil > Palsa > Peat permafrost | place: Sweden...
GCGCCAATGGTCGCAGGCGGAAGAAAGTTGGCGGCGCTGCAGTTGCTGCCCAGCGGACACGCGTCGAGGTTTACGCCGACGCCGATCGTCGCATACCAGTTCGCGGGGGTGACGGCGTCGATGGCGGGCAAGCCACCTTCGCCAGCGGAAAGCTGTGGCCACGCGCTAAGCGTAGCCGCCGTAGAGGTTGCGGCCGATCCGTTTGCCCCCAGACCGGCGATGAGGATACCGGCGTTGCCCGGGTTCTGCGCGAAGCCGACCACCTCGCCTAGGGATCCGCCCGCGCCGATGCCCGCGTTGAGATTGTCAAAGTGCTTGTAGTCGTCCGCAGAACAGACGCTGCCTGTCTCGGCGACGCCATCCAGCGACCGCCACAGCCCACTATCGTTGCCAAGGAAGAGGATTGGAACGCCGCTAGTCTGTGCGACCGTCGCGATCCCGTGCTGAGCGGCCGCGACCTGCGCGGGCGCATCACATCCGTCAAGCGCGTTGGTGGTATTCCTCAAGCTGCAAACGGAGGAGCCCGCCGCGATCACGCAACGGTAGAGGTCAACCGTGCCGACATAAAGATTGGTGCTGTTCGATGCGACAGGCGCTGCATTCATCGCCAGGTTATAGCTGCCCTGCGCGATGACCGTGCTGCCGCTGCCGACTTCCAGCGCGCCATTATCGATGCGGTTGGCGAAGGTTGGAGCAGGCTTGGCGCAGCCGCCCGAGCTCGCGCTGCATAGGTCCTGCCACAGGCCCTGGTCTAGGTTGTTGGCGTCGACCGTGAGCGCATACAGATCACCCGTCGCGTCCTGGACTGCGAGCACGCCTCTGTAGATGGGGCAGTTGGCGCTGCCCGCGCCGTTCGCGCCTACCGGACAGTTCGCCGTCGTGAGATTGGTTCCCGGCTGCGTCGTGAGGCGCGTCCAGGTGACGCCGTTTGGCGACGAATAATAGCCGTGCGACCGGATGGCCGCATAGAACATTGCGCGCACCGGGTCCCAAACAACCGAGGTCACCGAGTTTCCAATCTCCCCTGTGCCAAGTGGCTGCGGGGTTTGGACAATGGCCGTTCCGTCCTCGATGGTCGCCATCTGCCACGTCTTGCCCGCGTCATTGGAATAGTAGAGGCCGGGGAAGGAGTCGATGGTGACGGCGCCAACGACCGCCGCCTGCGAGGAAGTTGAGAAGGCAGCCACCACAAGCGTTGGGGTCGCAGTACTGAACGCGATGCCAGCCGTCGCCAGGCCGATAAACGAGTGATCCCCAGCGACTCCGTCCTGCGAATTCTGGATCAGCGTCCACGTAAGCCCGCCGTCCGCCGATCGCAACAGACCTTCGCCATAGTAGGAATCCGTCGCGTTGTTCGAGTCGCCGGTTCCAGCGATCAAGACCGGGTTCACGACCGGCTGCACCGCCAGCGCGCCGATGGTTAGAGACGGCACAACGCTGCTGCCAGAATTGTTGCTGAAGACCGGCAGCGTATCTGTGAGCGGCACAAACGTGACCCCGCTCAGCGCAGCCGCGTTGGTCGACTTCCACACGCCGCCGCCGGTGGTGCCGAGATAGACGGTGTTGCCGTTCAGATCGTTGGGATCGGTTGCAATGGCGGCAACGCGGCCGGTGAGATTGTTGTAGGTCGGGGAGACGATCGAGCTCGGCCCCAGCGGCTGCCAGGCTGCGGTCAGGTTGACGGTAGCGTGCGGCACTGCAAGTTGTTGAGCGTACAGGTTGGGTGCCGGGAGTTGGGCCAAAGCCAACAGAAAGAGCGCACCGCTGTGAAGCAGTGTGCAGGAGGCACGAAATCGGGTGCTCGCGAAACGGCTCTGCGGCAAGCGGTAACCCTGACATTCAGTTGTGAGGTACCGACCCATATAGACCTAATCGGATCGAACGCCTCGGGGGATGAGGCAAACGGCGTGTGAGCGCGTGCCTAAGCAGCGGCCGTCCCGAATCGGGACATGCCTTCTTGAGCAGAGTGTAGCAGTGGCTGGATTCTGACGCGGTGACGGGTGACTCCATCGCTTTCAGCTGGACTCCGGGTGTGCGACGATGGCAGGCGAGGGTCCCGGACATGGCAAGAAGGGCTGGGCGGCGAACGAGCTGGAAGCGCGCAGGGTTGTGGGTGCTGGGAATATTGGCGGGGTTGTGGCTGGTGCTTATCGTGCAAGCACAAGTGTCCGGATGGTTGCTTGCGCGACAGGTTGGTCGAGACTATCCGATCGCGGGACTGCTACCGCAGCCATTGAAGAACAACAACATTGCAGATCTGAAAGGTGGCATGACGATTGCTCGTTTTGGATACAGCGTACAGGTGCCGTGGGCGAAGGTAAAAGCGGAGAAGGACTGGAGGTCGGTGGCGCTTATTCATTTCGGGGACGATACTGGGCTGGTCCTCACGAACCCCTCCGACTACCTCGATCCGTTGCCGAATGACGTCGCCTACCGAAGCGCCCTGCGATCGCTGTTAGGCGATCAGGCCACGAAGTCTCACTTTGATTATCTTCAAGCGGAGCTAAATACCCGACCGGCGGCCGTGTCCTTCTTCAATTCGCGCCATTCCAATGCGCGGCTGTACTTACTGCTCTCGATGAAGTCGACCGCAATTCCTCAAGGAACGACAGCCATTTATTCACTCAAATCCCCGAGTTTTGAGGGGTTCCAGGTTGGCGATCCTGAGAAGTTGCCGACCAAGGTAGAGTTAATTCTCTTCGATAATGCGGATCATGCGTTGAAGTGGACCATTCGAGGTGCGCAAAACGAAACAAGCCCGGCCCTCACGCAGGAACAGATCAACGCGATGGTGGCATCCATTCGGCCGGCAACCCAGTAAGTTTGCGGAGGCGCCTACGCTGTTGGTCGATGCAGCAGGCGCATGAACGTTGGGCGCACCACCAGGCCGAAGAGATCCAGACCGGCATGCACGACGATCGTAATCAGGAGGCTGCCAGTCCAGAGGTATAGCCCTGCCAGCACCGCGCCCACCAGCGTCGTCATCACCACGCCGAGCACGCCCTGGTAGATGTGCACCAGGCCAAACAGGATCGTCGCACTAATGAACGCCAGCAGCGGATTGTGCAGCACCCCGATGAGCAGCAACGGCAGCAAGAGCCGGAAGAAGCACTCTTCGCTGAGGCCGGCATTGATCGAGAGCAGCGCGGCCCAGCCCGTCTCTGCGCCGTTGCGCGGCATCAGTGGTTCAATGTCGGCCAGCGTGGAGTGCGAGGTCTTCAGCCGCTTCGCGATCAGCACGCCCAGCAGGATGCCGATCAACATGGCGCCGACGGCACAGCCAGCAAGAAACTCCTTATCCAGGATCGCTGTGGTGGGCATGTCGGCGCCCAGGCGGGCGGCCAGCGGAATAAACTCGTCGGGCAGGTACAGGAGCGCGTGCAGCTGGCGAAGAATCAGCAGGCAGACGATGCTGGTACCAAATAAAGCGAGAAAGCTCTTCAGTATCCACACCCTGTAGAAGCGCTGACGTCCGCGCGTGTCGGATTGCCGCTTGAACGCTGCGTACTCGGACGCATCGTTGCGCACGAACCACCACAGCACGGCGAGGCTGACGACGAGCAGCAAAAGCTTCAGCATAGGGTTCCCACAGAAAGTCTACGCCACCCTCGTAAGCCCGGCCATCGGAACCATACGGACCCGAGAACTCAGTAGGTGCGGATCGTAAAGTTGATGACCTTGGCCATATGGCTGTCGAACTTGCTGACCGTGTGGGTCGGCGAGTGGCGTCCGCGAAACACAACCCAGACGTCGTAATCCGTGTTGCCGTCGAGCCGTTTGAAGTTGTAGTTCCCACTTGCGTCGGTGATGTAGGTCATCAGCGCCTGCGAACTTTCGCTGCGCAGTTCCACGACGGCACCGCGAATCGGCTCATGGTTGGTGTCGGTAACAATCCCGCTCAGCGTGCGCAGGGTCGCCTGGCTGGGCATCTGGGCGGCGACTGGAAGCGCTCCCAGCATCAGGCATACCCCAACACATACCGCGATGGTCGCGATCCACGGGTGGTGTGGTTGGGTCGTTCTCACAAGAGTTGGCATCAACGCTGGGCCCAGGAAGGGCATGTTGCACCCGGAAGGAGCTGGCCTATCCGCAAAGCATAACGGACTCCGGGGTTGGATGCACTGCATACGGCGCGTGAAGGCGATGTTCGCGCCAAGGGCTGCTTAAGTAACCGCTCCTAGTAACCGTGTCCGAGGACGGGATGCGGTTCGTACTGCTGTTCCAAACGCTCGATCTCCTCCGGCGTGAGCTGGACATCAACGGCACCCAGCGCGTCCTCCAGCTGATAGAGTTTGCTGGCTCCAATAATGGGAGCAGAGACAAATGGCTTCGACAGCACCCAGGCCAGCGCGATCTGCGCGGGCTTCACGTTGCGTTGTGCGGCGAGCTCCAGCACGCGCTCCACGATATCGAAGTCAGTCTCGCGATAGTACAAGCCATGGCCGAAGTCGTCGGTGCGCGCGCGCAGCGTCTCAGCCTTGCTATGGTCGCGTTCATCCCCGCGCTTACGGCTGCCAGTCAAAAATCCGCGTGCCAGCGGACTCCATGGAATGCACCCGATCTTCTGATCAACGCACAGCGGGATCATTTCGCGCTCTTCCTCGCGATACACCAGGTTGTAGTGATTCTGCATCGTGACAAACCTTGTGAGCCCATTGTTCGCCTGGAAATTAAGCATCTTCTGGAACTGCCACGCATACATGCTCGACGCGCCGAGATACAACGCCTTGCCTGCCTTCACCACATCGTTCAGCGCCTCACAGGTCTCTTCAATCGGCGTATTCTTATCGAAGCGGTGAATCTGGTACAGGTCCACGTAGTCCACGCCCAGCCGCTTAAGGCTCGCGTCGATCGAGGCCAGGATGTGCTTGCGCGACAGGCCGCGATCATTGGGCGAATCGCTCAGCGGGTTGAAGACCTTGGTAGCGATCACGAGCTCTTCGCGGCGCGGCTGGAACTCGCGCAGCAGCTTGCCGGTGATGCGCTCGCTCTCGCCCAGCGAGTAGACATCGGCGGTATCAAAAAAATTAATCCCCGCCTCAATCGCACGCTTCACGAACGGCCGCGCGTCGTCTTCCTCCAGCACCCACTCACGCCAGCTTTTTGCGCCGTACGTCATCATGCCCAGGCAGATTCGGGAGACACGCACACCCGTTGATCCAAGGCTTGCAGTCGAGAGGGGAACAGCCGCGCTTTCACTCATGCAGGATTGGACGCAACTCACCGCCCTGCGGACGCGTTGTTGGACGCAGCACGAGAGTTTATCCGCCGGCGCTTAGGCTCATTCAACTAATTGCTGCTGTTACTGGTGACAATTCCCGCAGGCACCGTTACGGTCACCGAGGTACTTGCATAGAGCGAGGGGTTCGTCGAGACGGAGGTCGCATTGAGCATGAAGGGATAGGCTCCGGGCATCAGGGTCGGCGGGCCGCCGCATCCGCAGATCCCGAGGCCTGCCAGCCCCAGCAGCAGGAAGACTGCCAGCGCTACGTTCGAACGTCGTAGCACGCTCTTCCGTTTCAACCCGAGCCCCAGGATCAGCGCGCAAGCTAATGCCCAGCTCACCCCTCGGCCGTGTCCAACAAGACTCGACTTGGAGGCAAGAGGCACAGGATTTGGTTTGATCGCCACGATCGTGATGCTTCCTGTCGTCGTTCCATTGGCGACCAGCGTGTAGGCCATCAACGGCCCACCTTGGTCGCAGTAGGGTCCTTCGTGGACGCTTCCGGCCACAGTCGGCTCAATACAGAGCACGCTCACCGATCCCACAAATCCGTTGACCGAAGTGAGCGTAAACGGGATGGACACGGTGCCGCTCGAGGGCATGGTCACATTGCTGGCAGAAATAGTGAAGCTGGGGGCGGGAGTGGGCACCTGGGCTGCGCAGAGACTAGATGCGAATGCCGGAACGCCTATCAGACAAATCAGTACATTGTTTCTCGTCATCACGGAAACCTCGCCGGCCTTTTTCGCTTGGAAAGCCAAATCGTACTCGTCGCCCGGGACAACTTTCAACTTCAACCTCTGCGCCTGCCCAACTTCGCGTCCCTCGGCGCGGAAGACGGTTCAACGTGATCGTAGGCAACCATTTCACAACTCTCTGATTTGAGGCCTCTTGTGCGTGGACACCCCACCCCCAACGCTCCGCATCATACTTGTGGTGAGCCGCCGTGCGTGCCCGCGGGCCCAGTTGTGTACGAGGCACGCGTGGCGGTTCCATCATCGGCCCTTATGGTTTCTGTTTACGCCTGGCTACTCGCGGCTGCTTGACTCAGGGCGCAGCCAAAGCCCGGTCCAGCTCTCCGAAACAATAATGCTGTTCCCCGGATTGCGCGGGTCATATCGCACCTGAACCGGCTGGTCGATGCGAAACCCCACCACCTCATTCGGCAGTGTCGACACATCCTGCGCGCAGTTATACACCAACCCTGCCAGGCTGTAGCTGTACACCAGCACCTCAGGCGTTGGCGAAACGCTGTCCTCGTTGCCTAAGGTGCGTGCGTCCAGGATCACGCCGTCGGTGATGCGGCCGCTAAGGGCAAGCTCTTCGCGGCGCTGGCGCTCCATCTCCTCGGCGGACGGCCGATGTGACTTGACGTACCACCAGGCACCACCCGCAGCGAGCGCGATGACGCCAGCAATGCCGCCCACAATCCGCGGATCCTGCTCACGGATCAGGTGCGCTGCCTGCTGGAAGATCGGTTGCTGGAGAATTGGTTTCAAGGTCACTTCAAACGTCAGGGTTGGGTTTCCGAGCTGAATCTACGCGTAACAGAAGGATAGCGTAGCCTGCGCGCGTTCGCTGTGTGATGCTGCACAGAGGGTTCCCCGCATGGTTCGCAGAGCTGCGGCGATATACTGCGGTGTGCACATGCGAAAGAAAAGTTTGGAAACGGAATCGCCCCCCAGCGCCGGGAAATCATCGTCCGCCCACCCCCTGGATCTGGGCCCCGACGAAAACGGAGTAGCCCGCCGCGTGCGCTCGACTACGGTCATCTGCGTGCGCCGCGGCAACAGCATGGTGATGGCCGCCGACGGTCAGATAACTCTCGGCTCGACCGTAATGAAGCATTCGGCCAGGAAAATCCGGCGACTCTATAACGACAAGATCCTGGCTGGCTTTGCAGGCTCAACTGCCGACGCCTTTTCACTCTTCACCCGCTTCGAATCCAAGCTGGAGCAGTACGGCGGCAACCTCGGACGCTCCGCCGTCGAACTCGCCAAGGATTGGCGCACCGACAAGCTCCTCCGCCAGCTCCAGGCATTGCTCATCGTCGCCGACGCCAAGCAGATGTTTCTGCTCTCGGGCGATGGCGACGTCATCGAGCCCGACGCCGTCGGCAACCCCGAAGAGGGTGGCCTGATTGCCACCATCGGCTCCGGCGGCAGCTTTGCCCTCGCCGCCGCCACCGCGCTTATGGAAAACACCCCCATGACCGCCCGCGAGATCGTCGAGCGCAGCATGAAAATCGCCGCCGAGATCTGCATCTACTCCAACCAAAGCGTCACCATCGAAGAGCTGAAGGTGGCAGAGTAGCTATGGCCATTTTCCTTCCCGGCACCGCTGAAGACCAGGCCCTCGGGCTCGACGAGATGACGCCGCGCGAGATCGTCGCCGAGCTCGACAAGTATGTCGTCGGCCAGGCTGCCGCCAAGCGCGCCGTCGCCATTGCGCTGCGCAATCGTACCCGCCGCCAGAAGCTTCCGCCCGAGCTCGCCGAAGAGATCATGCCCAAGAATATCCTCATGATCGGCTCGACCGGCGTCGGCAAGACGGAGATTGCGCGCCGCCTGGCCAAGCTCACCAACTCGCCTTTCCTCAAGGTGGAAGCGTCGAAGTTTACCGAGGTCGGCTACGTTGGGCGTGACGTTGAATCGATCGTGCGCGACCTCATGGAAATTGCCATCGACATGGTGCGCGAAGAGAAGCTCGACGACGTCGAAGACCGCGCCGAGCTGCTTGCCGAAGAGCGCCTCATCGAGCTGCTGATCGCGCAGGGAGCCACCAGCCCTGACCCTGCCGCCAACAATCAACCCTCCGCCGACAATGCATCGGACGCCCCAAAAGACGACGCCCCCGCACCCCCCTCGCTCGCCATCGTTGCCAAGAACGATGCCGACGGAGCGCGCGAGCGCGAGCGCCTCCTGCAACAATTCCGCGAAGGTAAGCTGGACGATCGCATGGTCGAGCTCGAAACCCGCGAGCGCTCCCAGCCGCAGGTCGAAGTCCTCAGCAACTCGCCCGAGGACATGGAGCAGAGCGGCATCAAGGAGATGATCGCCGGCATGTTCGGCCAGCGCACCCGAAAGCGCCCCATGAAGGTTGCGGACGCCTTCGAGTACCTCTCGCAGGAAGAAGAGTCGCGCCTGCTCGACATGGACCAGGTCATCCGTATCGCCGTCGAGCGCGTCGAAGATTCCGGCATCGTCTTCCTCGACGAGATCGACAAAATCGCCGGTCGCGAGGGCGGCCACGGCCCCGACATCAGCCGCGAGGGCGTGCAGCGCGACATCCTGCCCATCGTCGAGGGCACCACCGTCAGCACCAAGTACGGCATGGTCACCACCGACCACATTCTCTTCATCGCTGCGGGCGCGTTCCATGTCTCCAAGCCCAGCGATCTCATCCCCGAACTGCAGGGTCGCTTCCCTATCCGCGTCGAACTGCTGCCGCTCACAGTCGATGACTTCCTGCGCATTCTCACCGAGCCCCGCGCCTCGCTGGTCAAGCAGGCTATGGCGCTTCTCGAGACCGAAGGCCTCAAGCTCGAATTCGCCACCGAGGCACTCGAAGAGATGGCGCGGTTTGCCTTCCAAGTCAACGAGACCACGGAAAACATCGGCGCCCGCCGGCTGCATACCATCATGGAAAAGGTGCTCGATGAGATCAGCTTCGAAGCACCCGACATCGTTAAGGCTGGAGACAGCCCGATCTCAGACAAAGTTCCAGCGCTCATCGATCGCCTGGTTCCAACCCCCAGCGGCGAGCCGAAGCATGAGCGCGTCCTGATTGTCGATCGTGCGTACGTCGAGCGGCAGGTGGCCAACATCGTCAAGAATCAGGACCTGAGCCGCTACATTCTTTAGCCGCGGCGATATTCTCTAACCGCGCTGCAGCACGCACAACGCTGTTCCCACCCGTGCGCGTCGGATATGCTGAAAGAGTTCAATCCCATGCCGCCGAGTCTCATGACCCAACCGACGCCCCAGCCAGCTCCCACACAGACGCACAGAGGAACCCTGTGAGATCCCAAACCCTCCGCCGCGCTCTTCTGGCCTATCTCCTGCTCCTTACCCCCATCGCCTGGCTGGCCATGAAGTTCAGTCCCTACGCGCTGGACGGCGACGGCATGGCCTACATGGACGTCGCTGACCTGATCCGCGCGCACCACTGGGCCGGCGTCGTCAACGGCTACTGGCATCCGCTTTATCCGGCCCTGCTGGCCGTCGCGCAAACCGTCTTCCACCCGACGCGCGCGAATGAGCTGCACGCTTACTACATCCTCAACTACTTCATCTTTTTGGCGTCGGTCGTCGCGATGCTGACGTTCATTTCCGCGCTCGTCCATCTGCGTCGCCGCATGACGCCCAACGCCGACCAGAACGCCGGCGCCACTCCGCTGCTCGGCTTGGAAGCGCTGCAACTGCTCGGCGTCGCGCTGCTGGTCATCGCCACCGGTCGCGAGCTCTCCATGGCGACCATTCGTCCCGACGCCCTGCTGCAGGCGCTCATGCTCGCGGCCTTCGCGATGCTGCTGCAATCCTTCGCCACCGAGAGCCTCATCTACGCGCCGCTGATGGGCTTCTTCTTCGGCCTCGCCTACCTCACCAAATCCTTCGCCTTCCTCATCGCGGTCGTCACCATCGCGCTCATGGTTGTCTTCCAGGCGTGGGTTCAGAAGCGCAAACCGGCTCGCGTGATTGCAGCCGGCGCACTCGCCTTCATCGTCTTCGCCGCGATCGCCGGACCCTACATCGGCGCACTGTCCAAACAGAAACATCGCTTCGACTTTGGCGACTCCGGCGCCCTCAACTACGCGTGGTACGTCAGCGGCACAGTGAAGATGCACATCGAGCCATCGATGAACGCAGACTTCGGCTCCGCGAAAGTAAACCTGATCCATCCCGAGCAGCAGCTGCTCGCGCAGCCCGGCATCTACAGCTACCGTGCAGAACCCTACGGCACCTATCCCGCCTGGTTCGACCCCACGTATTTCCACGAGCGCATCGTGCCCGTCTTCAGCGCCAGCCGCCTCATCCATCGCGACGTCCGCAACGTCGTCCTGAGCTTCCGCTACCTGCTCAATCATCCCGAGGCGTGGATCCTGCTCATTCTCCTGCTCGTCTGCGGAGCGCGCTTCGGCTTCACCCACGCGCGCACCAGCCTGCATCACTGGCGACATAGCGTCTTCTGGCTTCCTCCAATTTTTCTTGGACTCGCCATGTGGAGCATCTACGGCCTGGTCAACATCGAAGAGCGCTACGTGACGCTCGCGTACCTCGTCATCGTGCTGCCGGTCTTCGCCGCGCTCGTTTATGTTCCCGAGCTCAGTGAGGCCAGTGACGAGAATCCCTGGCCTCGTCGCACGGCCACCGCGATGATCGCAGTCCTCGCCTTCCTCGCTCTCGGGGAGATGCTCCGCGTAGCCCTCGAAAACCGCCGCGATCAATCAGCGGCCGGCCTGGCTGCCGCCTGGGTGCAGCCCAACATCTTCGCAGCGGCCAAGGGCCTCAACGCACTCGGCGTCGGCTCCGGCGACGAGATCGCCTGCATGGGCACCATCGCCTGCCTCAACGATCCTTACTGGATGCGCCTCGCCAACGTTCGCGTGCTCACCGAGGTCTACAACCCCGACGCCAAGCACCTCCTCGAAGAGTTCGAAGGCCTTCCCAACCGCCAGCAGGTGGAGGACGTCCTCAAGGCGCAGGGCGCGAAAGTTGTCGTCGCAGCCTTCGATCCAGGCGAGATGACCGGCCGCACCCCAGCCTCTGCCGACTGGATCCGCCTCGGCGAGTCCGACCTCTACGCGCTCCCGCTGAATACTCCCGCACCCGCACCCGCCGCGCCCGCTACACTGCCGTGGGATATGACCGGGGCCGCCAAACCATGAGCCTCACCGGAGAACAAATCGTGCAGCAAGTTGTGCCCCCAAGCGAAGCGACACCGATAGAGTTGAGCGTTGTGATGCCCTGCCTCAACGAGGCCGAAACCCTCGCCGTCTGCGTGGACAAGGCTCTCGCCGCGCTCGCCGAAAACCACATCGCCGGCGAAGTCATCGTCGCCGACAACGGTTCAACCGATGGCTCTCAACAAATCGCGATAGACCACGGTGCACGCGTGGTGCCCGTTCCCCTCCGCGGTTACGGCGCCGCACTCAACGCCGGCATCCGCGCCGCCCGCGGCAAGTACGTCCTCATGGCCGACGCGGACGACAGCTACGAGTTCGCCCACATCCCCCGCTTCCTCGCCGAACTCAGGAACGGCTCCGACCTGGTCATGGGCAATCGCTTTCGCGGAGGCATCGGCCCCAAAGCCATGCCGGTCCTGCATCGTTATCTCGGTAACCCGGTGCTCAGCTTCCTCGGCCGCGGCCTGTTCCACGCACCCATCGGCGACTTCCACTGCGGCATCCGCGCGTTCAGCAAAGACGCCTACGAACGCCTAGCCCTCCGCACCACCGGCATGGAGTTCGCGAGCGAGATGGTCGTCAAGTCTTCACTGCTCGGGCAGAAGATGACCGAGGTCCCCACGACGCTGAAGAAGGATGGCCGCAGCCGCCCACCGCACCTCAAGACCTGGCGCGACGGTTGGCGTCACCTGCGCTTCCTGCTGATGTATTCGCCGCGCTGGCTGTTCCTTTACCCCGGCCTCGCTCTGATGATCGTCGGCCTCGCCGTGATGGCCTGGCTGCTGCCCGCGGAACGCCCACTCGGCCACGTCAACCTAGGCGTGGACACGCTCGCCTACATGGCCGCTGCGGTCCTGCTCGGCTTCCAACTCGTCTTCTTCGGCGTCGCAGCCAAAGTCTTCGCCATCTCCGAAGGCCTGCTCCCCGAAGACGAAAGCTTCCAACGCTGGTTCCGCTACATCACCCTCGAAACCGGCCTGATCGTTGGCGTGCTGCTGGTACTCGCCGGCATCGGCATCGCGCTCTCCTCAGTTGTCTCCTGGTCCCACGCAGGCTACGGTCCACTCCCGCCAGTGCAGATGATGCGCCGCACCCTGCCCGCGATGCTCTGCCTCATGCTCGGCACCGAAATCTGCTTTGCCAGCTTCTTCCTAAGCCTGCTAGGCCTCAAGCGCCACTAACGTCTCACGCACGAAAAAGGCCACCTCGCAAGAGGCGGCCTTTACCGTTCTTCACTACTCACTACTCGTTACCCACTACCCGTTACGCATTACTTACTACTGACAGCCTGCGGCTTCGGCAGCTCGCTCAGCCGCTTCTCCAGCAGCTTCTCCAAATCTTCCAGCGCCTTCGAGAAGCCTTCGATGCCTTCCTTCAGCTTGTCGTGCGCCATCCGATTCTCGGCGTGCATCTTCTCGAACGTCGCCTTATCCATCGGGATCTTCTTGATGTCGAGCCCTGCTGCCTTCGCCGGATCAAGCTTCCGCTCCAACGTGCCTTCAGTCGTCTGCAGCTCTTCCAGCAGCTTCGGCGCGATGGTCAGCAGGTCGCAGCCGGCCAGCTCGATGATCTCGCCGGTATTACGGAAGCTCGCGCCCATCACAACCGTCTTGTAGCCAAACTTCTTGTAGTAGTTGTAGATCTCGGTTACCGACTTCACGCCCGGATCGTCCGCGCCCGTGTAGTCCTTGCCCGTGTCCTTCTTGTACCAGTCCAGAATGCGGCCCACGAACGGGGAGATCAGCGTAACCTTGGCCTCCGCGCAAGCAATCGCCTGGTGCAGGCCGAACAGCAGTGTCAAGTTGCAGTGGATGCCCTCGGTCTCGAGCTTCTCCGCGGCCTTGATGCCCTCCCACGTCGACGCAATCTTGATCAGCACGCGCTCGCGCGATATGCCGGCATCCTCATACTGCTTGATGATGTCGTGCGCCTGCTCCATGGTCTTTGCGGAGTCGTAGCTCATCCGCGCGTCCACTTCGGTCGAGACGCGGCCCGGCACGATCTCCAGGATTTTCTTGCCAAACGCAACCGCCAGCGTCTTGAACGCGGCAGCGGCAACGTCCTTGTCGGATGCGCTGTCTCCAGCTTTCTCGCGAGCTTCCTGCAGCACGCCATCCACGATGGACTGATACGCGGGCATCTGCGCGGCCGCGGCAATCAGCGACGGGTTCGTGGTCGAATCGGTCGGCTTGAACTGCTTGATGGAATCAATATCGCCAGAGTCGGCGACGACAGTGGTAAACGTCTTAAGCTGGTCCAGAAGATTCGCCATAGTGGCTCCTATGCGAGAACGCTCGCAGGTGCAAGACTCGCACCGAAAAATCAATACATCCAATTATAGAACTCAGCGCATCCGT
>Ga0302314_10014497_pt1 | contig 13483 bp, 10 predicted proteins | sample III_Palsa_N2_3_FD_200533 | JGI IMG/M metagenome (GOLD analysis project Ga0302314, IMG submission 200533) | Peat permafrost microbial communities from Stordalen Mire near Abisko, Sweden - III_Palsa_N2_3 | ecosystem: Environmental > Terrestrial > Soil > Palsa > Peat permafrost | place: Sweden...
CGACCCAGCGTCCTGAGACGTTGTTGTCGGTGGCCAGGTAGATCCAGCCGAGGCCGCCGTGCGCGATGCAGCCGAGCACCTCGTACTGCCCGGCCACCAGGTCGCCCGCGGCGAGCTTGGGCTCGAAGTCGTAGGAGTTGCGGCACTGGGCGCAGAAGCCCTTGGTGCGTCCCGGGTGGCCGTTCTTGCCGCGGCCGACCGGCTTGCCGCAGTGCGAGCAGTAGCGCTTGTGCTCGGGCACCTCGGGGTTGGCCAGCACCGCCTCGCTCGGGTCGCGGTACTCGATGGCGGGGATCTCCACGATGCCCAGGCCCAGACCGCCGCGGCCGGTGGTGCGGCTGCCGCGGGTGGCGCTGCCGCGGCCGGTGGCGCGGGCGGACAGAGCGGATCCGCGGGTGCGCCCGGTGGAGGTGCGCGACGAGCCGCGGGCGGACAGGGAGGACGAGGTGCGGCCCGAGGTCTCGCGCCCACCCGAACTGGTGGACTTCGTCGGCACGCTGCCGGTGGCCTTGGCCGCGAGACCGCAGGTGTCGCAGTAGCCGTCCACGATCGTGCCGCCGCAGCCGGGCCGGGTGCACACGCTCGCGGCAGGAGCCGGGGCCGATGTCGCCTGGGTCGGCGTGGGGGCGGCGGACATCGTCGAGGTGCCCGTCTTCGCCGCTAGGCCGCACGTGTCGCAGTAACCGTCAAGGATCGTTCCGCCGCAACCAGGCCGGGTACACCGCATGTCAGCCATCATTGCATCCCTCCCCTAAATAATGCGTGGCTTGATCCGACGCAAGCGGATCCACTCCCACCGAGGTCGCAAACCGGCCCACCCACCGAGCGGCGGCCATCATCGCGTCCCTCCCCATTACACTCACTGCTTCCCACTATGCCCGCCAACCAACGCGTCCCGTAAGTCGGGCTATCCCCACCAGAGATCTCCCGTTCAACGCCCGACCTCGTCGAGCGCCAGCACCGCCTTCTGGTACACGCTCAGCGCCCGGGTGGCCGCCGCGAGGTCGCAGGGCTTGGTCCACAACAGCTCGCGAGCGGTCTGATAGTACGCCTCAAGAGGCTGGCTTTCGGCAGCCCCTTTTCTGGCCGCGCGGACCCGGTACGCCTGCAGTCTTCCCCGTAATTCCTCGCGTCTCTCCAGGAGCCCCGACATGAGTTGCTCGACCTTGGTGGCCGCGGCCAGCGCCGCGTCGAGCGCGTCGGCCAGAAACGCCGCCTCCGTCGTCAGCCGGCCCCACTGTCCCTGCGCCCGCAGCGCGTCCAGGGCGCCGAGCCGGGCGCGCAGGGCGGGCGCCTGGGTGGTGAAGGCGGGCAGGTTTTCTAGCAGGATTTTGTCGCGTACGGTCCGTGCGACCTGGCGTTGGGCGGCCTCGACCTCGTCCACCCGCTCCACCAGTTGACGCAGGTGCTCGGTGCCGCGGTCGTAGTCGGCGCGCAGATCGGCCTGGTGCGCGGCGGCCTCTGCGACGACGCCGATCTGCCGTTCGATCTCGGCCAGCCGGCCGTTGAAGGTGGATCCCGGCGCGACCAGGCCGAGCGGGTCGGCGAAGATCTCGCGGCGCAGCGCGGAGTAGCTGTCGATCAGCCCGGCCACGGCCGTGTTGACTGAGCGGTCGCCGATCCCGCGCGCGGTCTCGCCGAGCTGCTTGAGCCGCGCCTGGACCGGGTCCGCGGCCGCGAACAGCCGGTTCCACGCCTCCTCGGTCTGCGCGATGAAGTCGGCGGCGAGCTGGTACTCGGTGTTCATCCGGTTCAGCGTCTGGGCCAGGGTCGCGGTCTCCGAGATGGTCGAGGGGCCGAGCAGCGTGCGCTCGGACAGCGCGACGGACTTGGTGGACAGCGTGATCGAGTCCCCGCGCACCAGCTTCGTGATCGCGGCCAGGTCCTCGGGACGCGGCTTGATCCGCCTGCCGCGGATCTCCTTCGCCCGGTTGAGCACGTCCTGGTACGCGGTGAAGTCGTCCCACAGCGCCGCGATCTTCGCGCTCATCCGCTGCCAGCGCTGGGACGTGGTGCCGGACAGCGGCGCGCTCTCGAGCAGCTTGTAGGAGTTGTACTCGGTCAGCTCCACCAGGGCGTCCGAGACCCGCCCGGCGTCCGCCTCGAGCCGGGCCAGCTCGTCGTCCACGTTCTCCCGGGTGAGCGGGACCGGCGGATTGGTTCCGTACTGCGGCATACGTCCTCGGCTGGGCTCTCGAACTGGGCGGGCGGCGGCTGGTCTCGGCGCTGGGAGCGCGGCGCGGCGCCCTCAGTCCGAGTATTGCGCAAGAGGCGGGGACCCCGCCCCGAGACTTGGCTCGAACCAGTGGTCATAGGACGCGGTCCAGCCCCCGTCGGCCTCGTACTGCGCGAGCACGCCGTTGACGTACGCCTCGAGATCGGTCTCGCCGAGGGGCATCGCGACGCCGTAGGGTTCCGCCGCGAGCCTCGGCCCGACGACCTCCAGGCTGGGGTCCTGCTGCGCGAGGCCCGCGAGGATCGTGTCGTCGGTCGAGATCGCCGAGACCTGGTTCTCCTCCAGCAGGGCCAGGCAGTCGGTGATGTCGGTGACCTGGATCGCGCGCGGCTTCGGGTTCGTGTCGGCCTGCTGGATCTCCGCGATCGAGGTCGAGCCGGTCTGCGCGCACACGTTCTTGCCGCCGAGGTCGGCCAGGCTCGTGTAGCCGGAGCCCTTCTCCACCAGGAGCCGTTGCTGCGCGTCGTAGTAGACGGCCGAGAAGTCGACCTCGGCGAGCCGCTCACAGGTGATCGTCATGGTGTCGATGACCATGTCCAGGGGGTGGTTCTCGTCCTGCAGGTCCGTGATGCGTGCGGCGGTGCTGACCACGACGAAGTGGACGGCGTCGGCGTTCCCGAGCAGGGACTTGGCGATCGCGTGCGCCAGATCGATGTCGAAGCCCTCCTCCACGTCGCCCGAGGCCAGGTATCCGGTCAGGTACTGGTCCGCCGCGACGCCCACGATCAGGTAGCCGCGCTTCTTGATCGCGTTGACGTCGCTCTGGTTCGCCACCTGGGTCGAGGGCGAGACCGAGGACGCGTTCACGTTGCAGTTCCCGCCGCTCGCCGACGACGGCATCGGAGAGGCCGTGGCGCCGAAGGGGTTCACCGGCGCGGACAGCGCCGCACCGGTGTTCGCGCTGCCGGAACCGCAAGCGCTCACCGTGGCCAAGGCCAGCCCGGCGACCGCGAGCGCCGCCGTCGGACGGCTGATCCGGGCCTTCCTGCTCTGCCGGTACACCTTCGAGATCCCCCTCATCGCTTTCCACTCTCTCATCGGTACTCGGCCAGGCGCCGGTTGACTCCGTAGGCCGCGGCCAGCGCGCCGAGGACGCCGATCACGACGCTCACCGGCAGCGCGCCGGAGCCCGCGTAGAGCCCGCCGAGGGAGGTCATCTCCTGCTCGAAGTGCGTCTGGCTCCGGTCGAAGATGTCGAGCAGATCGCTGTGCAGCGCGGTGGCGTCGCCGGCGTCGCAGCCCCCGGTGCCGACGGTCGCGTCGACCGCCGTCTGGTACTCGCCGTCGGCGGCGAGGTTGATCGCCTTCACCATGCAGGCGTCGAACGCGGTGTACGCCGCCTGCGCGGTGGCCAGTGCGGCACCGCCGGAGGACTGCGCCTCGCTGGAGGCCGGTTTCGCGGCGTCCAGCGCGTTCTTCGCGTCCCCCGCCTCGAGGCCCTGGTCCTCGCCGCGGTCGATCTGCTGCAACGCGGTGTACGTCTCGGCGAGGGAGATGTCCGAGATCTCCTTCTGCGCCTGGGATATCCCGGTGAAGTCGGTGTTCGCGCTGCCCGCCGTGATCCCGGCGCCGCCGAAGGCGAACAGGCTCCAGCCGAGCAGGCCGATCACCGCGATCGCGGCGGCGAACAGGCCGAAGTTCATCCGCCGCCGCGAGATGCGCGAGACCCGATGGGCCACGATGCGCAGCGCGATGAAGCCGAGCAGGCCGAACAGGATGATCCACAGCGGGAACGAGGACGCGGAGTCGACCCCGCCGGTCGTCGCGCTCTGCTGCGCGCTCACCACGTCGCCGGTCTCGACCAGCAGCGAACCCGTGAGCAGCTGTGAGGCCTGGCGCAGATACGCACCCGCGACCGGGGCGCCGAGCCGGTTCTCGGCCAGCGCCTGGCCGATGTAACCGGTGTACTCGGGGATCTGCTCGGCGACGAACTTGAGCTCGGCCGAGTCGTAGGCGTCGCCGGCCACCCGCTGCGAGGCCGCGGCGAGCAGGTCCTCGGCCCCGGTGATGTCGGCGTTGTAGCGCGAGCTGACCTGGCTGCTCGTCTCCGGGCCGCTCAGCAGCGCCGTCGCGGCCGTCGCGTTGGCGTCGGCGAGGTCGTAGGAGAGGTTCTGCACCTCGGTGTAGAGGGCCTCGGTGCTCTGCGCGGTGCGCGAGGCGGTGGACTCCCGCCCGGCCAGGCTGAAGCCGGTGATCAGACCGACCGTGAGGACCGCCGCCACGGCAGTCGCCAGCAGCAGCCAGAGCCGGGTGGGAGTGTCGAGTCGGGCGCTACGCACCGAGGGTGTGGCCGTCGAGGATTGCTGCCACGCCATCGTCACCGTTCGCCCCCACCAGATGATTCAGATTCACTTGGTGGTCACTCTAACGGGGACGCCGCGTGAACGGTGCACTCAACTTATCGGCGCTCTACTGCTCCATTGGGCACGGTGCATCGCGCGCACCGCTCCGCGCCCTACTGCTCGGCGAGCAGCGCGGGGAGGTCGGCGAGGGTGTCGAGCCGGAAATCGGTCTTCGCCGTCAGATCCGGGTGCTCGGCGTGCAGGAAGCCCCAGGGGCCGCGGCGGATGTGCGCGGTGCGCAGACCGGCCTCCCAGGCGGGGCGCAGGTCGTTGTCGAGCCGGTCGCCGACGTAGCAGATCCGGCCGGCCTCGAGCCCGGGGCGCAGTTCGCCGCAGACCTCGATGACCTTGGTGAAGAAGCGCGGGTCCGGCTTGCTGATGCCCCAGGTGTCCGAGGTGGTGACCAGGTCCACCGGCAGGTTCATCGCCTCGAGCCTGCGGTGCGACTGCCTGGTCTGGTTCGCCGCGATGACCACCAGGTATCCGGCCTCGTGCAGCGCGGTGAGGGTCGGGCGCGCGTCCGGGTAGAAGTCGCGCTCGCTGTAGCCCTCGGGACGTCCGGCCTCGGCCCTGGCCGCCCGCTCGTATTCGAGGTCGAATCCGGGCTTGAAGTACTCGAAGGCCTCGAGGTGGTTGCGGCCCGCGGCGACGACCCCGCCGAAGACGGCGGAGAACGTGTGCCGGGGCACGCCGAGCCAGTCGGCCCAGCCGTGGTACTCGATCGTCTCGTCGACGAGGGTCTCGCCGACGTCGAAGACGACGGCCTCGATGGTGCGCGAACGCGGGGGCGCTTCAGGTCTACCGGGTTCGTGTATTGGGGTCACGGTGGTGCTCCTTCCATGCGATGCACGTGCTGTTGCACATGCCGCCGGGCTCCCAGCAGCGTAACCACGCCGGCGGTCGCCGGGCAGCCGATTACCCGAACGGGTGAAATTAATCGGGTTACGCCGGGCCACGGGGGTGGCCGCCCGCTGCGACCCTATAAAGGGGGCGCATGCCGCGCCAGGGTCGCGCGCCCCCGCGGCGTGTAAAAAAATTGTCAGGTCCCGGAACACGTGTTGTGTTCCGAGACCTGACGGTGAGTCATACCACCTGTTGGTGCGGCAGGGGACGGATGTTGACCGAGGGTTCGACCGGATTCAGCGCGCGGCGAGCGCGAGCTCGACCACCTTCACGATGACGAGCACCGCGGAGATCACCAGGTAGGTGCGCAGCGCGCCCATCCCGATCCGCTTGCCGACGGACAGCTCCGCCTTGCCGAGTTCGGCCAGCGGCGGCATCCGCCAGTCCTCGGCTCCGGTCCGGTCGATCACCTGCGCCGGACCGCGGTGGCGCACCGCGTAGACCGCGGCGGCCAGGCCCACGACCGCGCAGCCGATCATGATGTCCACGATCTGCCCGGCGGTGATGCTCGGGAAGAGCACCGAGGCGGTGAGGATCACCGACAGCGCCACCAGCACGCCGAGCACGGTCGCGGTGAACAGGTTGGTCTTGCGGCCGTTGACCCAGGGCCCGAGCACCGCCTTGTCGTTGCACAGCAGCAGCAGGAAGACCGAGGCGGAGGGCAGCAGCACGCCGGCCATCGCCTGCACGCCGTTCGTGATGAATCCCAGCGGCGCGTTCGGGATCAGCACGACGCCCGCGGCCAACGCGATCACGCCGGCGTACATGGCGTAGAAGCCCTTGGCCTGCTTGACCCCGCGGTGCAGCGAGTGGTTGACGCCGAAGACATCGCCTACCGCGTAGGCGGTGGACAGCGACACGGCGAAGGCGCCGATGATCGAGGCGTCGAGCAGCGCGACGGCGAACAGGATGCCCAGCAGGTGACCGCCCTTCGCGGCGATCGCGCTCGCCAGGCTCCCGGCGTCGACGAAGTTGCCGTACGCGTGGGTGCCCTTGGTCGCGGCGTAGGCGAAGCCGATGATGGCGGCCGCGCCGACGATCACGATCCCGATGCCGATCCACAGGTCGGCCTTCTCGTACTTCAGGAAGCGGGTGGTGATCCGCTTGTCGATGACGTAGCTCTGCTGGAAGAACAGCTGCCAGGGCGCGACCGTGGTCCCGACCAGGCCGATGACCAGCAGCATCACCGTGGACAGCTGGGCGGCGCCGCCGGGCATCGTCGGGATCAGGAAGCCGGAGGTCATCTGGCCCGCGCTCGGGTGCAGCATCAGCGCGATCGGGATCAGGATCAGGCTGCCGAAGCACAGCGACAGCGCGACCCGCTCGAAGCGCCGGAAGGAACCGGTCGACGCGGCGCCGATCACCACGACCGCGGCTGCCAGGATCGAGGGCACCTTGGGCAGGCCGAGATAGCCCACGGCGAGGGTGATCCCGATGAACTCGGTCACCAGTGTCAGGGCATTGAGGAGGAAGAGGTCGATGATGCTGAACGCGCCCCAGAACCTGCCGAAGCGCTCGATGATGAGCTTGCCGTGGCCGACGCCGGTGACGGCGCCGAGCCGGACGACCATCTCCTGGTTGACGTAAAGCACCGGAACGAGCAGCAGCAGCACCCAGAGCAGCGAGGTGCCGTAGTCCTGGCCGGTCTGCCCGTAGGTGGAGAAGGCGCCGGCGTCGTTGTCCCCGCACATCACGATCAGGCCGGGGCCGACGACCGCGAGCAGGGTCTTGAGCTTGGGCGAAAGGCCGCGGCGCGGGGCGGTCTCGCCCAGCTTGATGGTGCCGAAGGCGCCCTTGATGTCGCCGACGTGCGCGTCGTCGAGGACCGCGGAACGGTGTGCGGGGGCGGTGATCAGGTCGGTCATGGAAATTCCTCTCCTCACTCCGCGCGCACGACCACGTCAGGGTACTGAGAGAGGCAGCGCTCTCCACTTGACATGATCGAACGTACGGGTGCGAACAGGCGGCGCGATACGCTCGCGCGTTCAAGCCCGGCGGCCGACGGGCACGCGGAAGGGACAAGGCACACCGAGTACCACGCCGTGCGCGGCGGTCCCCGCCTCAACAGGAGGGCGGGACCGATGGGCTTGGGGCGTGGTAAGGGTTCTGGTGACTTGGTCCGGGTGCCGTGACGACGGGTCTCGGACGCGGTGGCGCGCACGCCGCAGGCGGGTGATGCCCGGGGAAACTCCGCCCGAGAGGCGCTGCGCCGCCGTCGGCCGAGGGGCCGGTGGCGGAAGAGGCGGGACTCGTCGGACTCAGGAGCGAGGGGCTGTCAGGGGCTTGCGAACGTGTGCGGGCCGGGGTCTCGGGCGGCCCGTATCATGGCCGGGACTACTCGGTTCCATCGTTCGCCTCCCCTCGGCCGTGGCGCCGCTCGCGCCTCGCGATGGAAGCCGCCGAGCGACTTCCCTGACTCTTGAATGCGGCCGCCGCGGATTCCAGTGGCCTGGGCGATTCTCTCCCGCGGGACCCCTCCGCGTCAAGTGCGGATGCACAGTTGCACAGACGCGAAGATGCAGGTCTCGGGAGGATAACGGCCATACGCAAGGGGTGGATGACGCCGACGCCCCTGACGTTCTGACGGACCGTCCGGAGCCGCACGACACCGCCTCGAACCCTAAGAATCCTTAACCCGGCAGAGCCTTGACGGCCTACTGGTCTACACCAATCATTGACATCACGCCGCAGAGGTCTAGTCCATTCTGCGCCTGCCCACACGAGCTCGACGAAGAGACGGATAAAGGCGTGCATATCACAAGACAAAGGAGGGCCGCGGCCGCCGCCGCGGCGACGTTCTGCCTGGTCGCGGCGGGGGTGACGGCGCTGGTCGGCAGCGCCCAGGCCGCCTCCGCGAACCTGCTGACCAATCCCGGCCTCGAGACCGGCAGCTTGACCGGCTGGACCTGCGACACGGGCACCGGCTCGGTCGTCACCAGCCCGGTCCATTCCGGCACCTACGCACTGGCCGGGGCCGCCACGAACTCCGACGACGCGCAGTGCACCCAGACCGTCGCAGTCCAGCCGAACACGGCGTACACGCTGTCCGGCTACTTCGAGGGCGCCTACGTATATCTGGGTGTTACCGGAGGCACCGATAGCTGGACGCCATCGGCGACGAGCTGGCAGCAGCTGACGACGAGCTTCACCACGACCTCATCGCAGACCTCGCTCCAGGTCTACGTGCACGGCTGGTACGCCCAGGGGACGTACTACGCCGACGACCTCTCACTCACCGGACCCGCGTCCGGCGGCTCGACCGGATCGGCGTCGCCGACCGCTTCGGCATCCACCTCGCCGAGCGCGAGTGCGTCGTCCTCCCCCACCGCGTCCTCGTCGCCGACGGCTTCCTCGTCGCCCTCGTCGTCGCCGTCGTCCACGCCCACCACCCCGACCTCGTCACCGACCCCCAGCTCGACGGGCACCTCCACCGCCCCCGGCACCGGAACTCCGCCCGCCGGCGACGGCGAGGTCACTACGCCGACCGGAGTTACGGTCACCGGCAGCACGAGCTCCACGATCACGCTCAAATGGTCCCCCTCCACCGACAAGTCCGAGACCGGCGACGTACCCGCGTACTACGTCTACGAGGGCGGCAGCGTGGTCGCGACCTCGATGGGCACCGACGTGACCGTCAGCTCGCTGGACCCGAGCACCGCGTACACCTTCACCGTCTCCGGCTACGACGTCGGCGGCCACCAGTCCGCGACCTCCTCGGCCGTCGGCGCCACCACGTCGGCCGCGCCCGCGACCACCCCGCCGGTGAAGTCCGCGTACTTCGACCAGTGGGGCATCTACGGCAACTCCTACTACCCGAGCGACCTGGCGAACTCGGGCGCCGTGAGCGAGCTGACCAACATCGACTACGCCTTCGAGAACATCTCGGACGCGGCGCCGTACCAGTGCTTCGAATCGATTCAGGCCGCTGACACGAACGACAGCGACCCGAACGCGGGCAACGGCGCGGGCGACGCGTTCGCCGACTATCAGAAGGAGTACTCGTCGAGCAACAGCGTCGACGGGACCAGCGACGTCTACTCGCAGCCGATCAAGGGCAACTTCAACCAGCTGCGCGAGCTGAAGGCCAAGTATCCGAACATCAAGCTACTGGTCTCCATCGGCGGCTGGACGTACTCGAAGTTCTTCTCCGACGCGGCGGCGACCCCGGCCTCGCGCCAGGCCTTCGTCTCCTCCTGCATCAACATGTTCATCAAGGGCAACCTGCCGACCGGGATCTCCGGCGACCCGTCCGGCGGCAGCTCCTCGGCCGCGGGCCTTTTCGACGGCATCGACATCGACTGGGAGTACCCGGCCAGCGCCGACGGCCACGCCGGCAACGACTACTCGGCCGCCGACACGGCGAACTTCACCGCGCTGCTCGCCGAGTTCCGCAGCGAGCTCGACGCGTACGGCGCGACGATCGGCAAGCACTACGAGCTGACCGCCACGCTCCCGGCCGGCCAGGACAAGATCAGCCTGATCCAGACGAACGAGATCGGGCAGTACCTCGACTACGGCAGCCTGATGGCCTACGACATGCACGGCTCCTGGGAGACCGACGGCCCGACCAACTTCCAGGACCCGATGGTCCAGGCCGCCGACGACCCGTCCACCCCGATCCCGCCGGGCAACCTGGACTACAGCGTCCAGACGGCGGTCACGGCCTACACGACCGGGCTATCGGCGTACGGGATACCCGGCGGGTTCCCGGCGAACAAACTCGTGCTCGGCGTGCCGTTCTACTGGCGCGGCTGGTCCGGCGTGTCGGCGGGCAGCGACGACGGGCTCTACCAGGCGGCCACCGGTCCGAGCGCCCAGTTCAGCTTCAGCCAGACGGCGGGCACGGCGTTCTACAAGGAGCTCGAATCCGCCGGTCTGACGAATAGCGCATACGAGCACTGGGACAGCACGACGGATTCGGCCTGGATCTACAACCCGTCCACCGATTCCTTCTACACCGGCGACACACCGCAGTCGATCACCACCAAGGCCGCGTACGTGACGGCCAACGGCCTCGGTGGCATGTTCGCCTACTCGCTGGAGGGTGACGACTCGTCCAGCACGCTGCTCAACGCGCTGGGGAGCAGCCTGCCGTAACGATCCCCGCCCGCACCAACCGCTCAGCGGTCACCGCCCTCGTCAGGAACCGTCGCTCGGCAGCCCGAAGGCACTCGGGTGCAGCCACTCGGCGATGGCGGTGACCGCTTCGGCGTTGCGCGGTCCTGGGGTGGCCTCGTCGTAGGACAGCGGTAGGAAGGCCGTGCCGACGCTCAGTCCGTAGTTCCAGCCCGCGAACAGGAAGTCGGGGGCGAGGCCGACCAGCGCCTCGAGGGTGAAGTAGTCCGGCGAGACATCGCGCACCTTGGCGAATGCGGCCTGGTATTCGGTCGGGATCGGCTTGCCGTAGGGCCCGTCCCCGCGCGAGCAGCACGCGTGGCAACCGGATCTGCCAGACGATCTCGTCGGCCACCGACTGGCTCGGCGTTCCCCACAGATGGTCGGCCACGACCTGCCACACGGCTCCGGGGCGGAGCCCGACCGAGCCGATCGCCACCCCCGCCGTCATCGCGGCGAGCAGCAGGAGCAGGCAGACGAGGAGCACCGCGGACAGCGGGCGCCGATCGCGTCGGCGTTCCCGTTCCCGGCTGGCGTTTCGGCGCACCGACCGGCCTTTCCCACCCTGTGCCCGCGGTGCGCGAGGGGTCGGGAAAGCCGGTGGCGGTTACCGCACCCCGAGGTGCCGAGCCGCCGCGCGCGAACCGCCCCTCCTCCGAGGGCCATTGCGTCGACGCAGGACAGGCGACCGGGCTCGCCCCCGAGGGGGACCGCCGTTGCGGGACAGCGCCGGGATCTCACCGGACTTCGCTGCAGCTGCGCGGCCCCGACCGGCGACCGGGACGTTCGCAACGCAACCGTGGCCCGCGGACGGCGTCAAGTCCAGGTAAGCGCGGTGTTCATCACCGCAGCTACCTAATGCCAGGTAATTAACACATCTAGAAAGCGAACGGCAGCTCGTCGAGATTCAGCTCACTGAGGCTCTCGAGCAGCGCGTCCGCCGCGGACAGGTCGAGGTGCCTGGTCACGTCGTTCGGCACGGCCACGCAGGTGATCCCGGCGGCGTGCGCGGCCCGTACCCCGTTCGGCGAGTCCTCCAGCGCGATCGCCTTCGCGGCGGGCACCCGCAAGCGTTCCAAGGCCAGCAGATACACCGCCGGATCGGGCTTCGTACGCTCGACCTCGTCACCCGTCGCCACCGCGTCGAAGGACTCGAATATACCGAGCCGCTCCAGATGGCCCTGCACCCACCAGCGGGGCGAGCTCGACGCGACGCCGAGGCCGATCCCGCGCAGCTTGGCCTCCTTGATCAGCTCGAGCACGCCGGGCCGAATCACCTCCTGCGCGAACAGCACGTCCCGCCGCGGCCTCCACTCGGCCCGCAGTTCGTCGCTCGTATACACCTCTCCAGTCTGCCGCCCGAGCTCGACGGCCGGGTCCCAGCCGGAGTCCACAGACCCGATCACGTGCGCCCAGTCGGCCACCGTCAGCGTCCCGCCATGCGCGGCGAACACCTCCTGCCACGCCTGGAACTCGGAGGTCTCCGTGTCCAGGATCAGGCCGTCGAAGTCGAAGACAAGCGCCCGCAGCGCACGTGGCATCACCCGAAGATCATAGGCGGACGATCTCGCTCCCGGCGATCCCCGGTCCCTAGTCCCCGGGCTAGCCGCCGTTCTCCCCCAGCTGCATCGAGACGAGCGCGCAGTACTCGTAGAACTGCTCGACGGAGATCAGCACGGCCATCGGCTCGCGATGTCGCCCGATGAGTATCGGTATCGCGTCTCGGCCACCGCCCTTGAGTCCGGCGAGGATATGCGGCAGCACGGTTCTGGCGTCCGTGACTGTAATGGTCTGCATCGACGCAGAAGGTATCCGCCTGATCACGTCTCAAAGCTAGATCAGTCGCGGCGCGCCCCCGATGTCACCGAGTGGACCCGGCGGACGTCGTCGGATAGTCCTTGCCGTTCAGGGCGCGGTAGGCGAAGCGGGTGATGATCTCGATCGCGTCGTCCCCGGGCGTCTCGGGCCACAGCTGCACGAGGGTGTCGAGCATCGAGCCGAGCACGGTGAGGCTGACCTCGGCCGAGGCCGGCAGGTTCGGGACATGGTCGAGGTGGTCGAGTATGTCGTCGAACTGGGTGCGCCGGAACTCGCGCAGGATGCGGGCGAAGTGCTCGTCGACGAGCGCGGCCTGGCGCAACGCGAGAAACGTCGCGGCGTGCTCCTGGTATACGTTCCAGTAGACGGCGACGTGGTAGCGGATCGCGTCCGGATCGGAGAAGTCCGACTTGTGCTCCGCGGCCCCGGCATACCCGTCGCCGGCCTGCGCCACCTCCGCGAGCAGCGCCTCGAGCAGCTCCTCCTTGCCCGCGAAGTAGGTGTAGAAGGACCCCGCGGCGCGCCCGGCCTCCGCCGTGATGTCGGTGATCTTGGTGTTCAGGTAGCCGCGGGTGGCGAACAGCCGCTTGGCCGCCTCGAGCAGCGCGGCCCGGGTGTCGGCCGCGCGTTCCGCGCGTTTCACCAGGCTCCCTCCTTCCGTCTCTTGACAGCGCACGGTAGCAGCCGACACGATGAATCTGAATTCATTGAAAGGAGATTCAACATGCGGATGCTGATCGCGGGGGGCGGCCCCACCGGGCTGACACTCGGCATCGAGCTGGCCCGGCGCGGCGTCGAGGTGCGGGTCGTGGACAAGGCGGAGCGGTTCTTCGTCGGCTCACGCGGGGACGGGATCCAGCCGCGCACGCTGGAGGTGCTGGACGACCTCGGCGTCATCGACGCCGTGCTGACCGAGGGGGCGGCGGGCGCGCCCATCCGGGTGACCCTGGACGGGAACCTCCTGGACATACGGCGGATGGTCGAGCCGCGCGACCCCACACCCGACACGCCCTACCCGAATCCCTGGGTGCTGGGACAGTCCCAGCTGGAGGGGATCCTGCGGGCCCGG
>Ga0302314_10014498_pt1 | contig 13482 bp, 14 predicted proteins | sample III_Palsa_N2_3_FD_200533 | JGI IMG/M metagenome (GOLD analysis project Ga0302314, IMG submission 200533) | Peat permafrost microbial communities from Stordalen Mire near Abisko, Sweden - III_Palsa_N2_3 | ecosystem: Environmental > Terrestrial > Soil > Palsa > Peat permafrost | place: Sweden...
CTGCGCAACTACAAATGGGACGAGATCAAGCCGCAGGTCCACCACGTGGAATTCCCGGACGGCAAGAAGATCATCGTGCTCTCCGAAGGGCGCCTGGTGAACCTCGGCAACGCCACCGGCCACCCCAGCTTCGTGATGAGCGCCAGCTTCACCAACCAGACCCTGGCCCAGATCGAGCTGTGGACCAATTCCAAGGCCTATGAGACCAAGGTCTACACCCTGCCCAAGCACCTGGATGAGAAGGTGGCGATGCTGCACCTGGCCAAGCTCGGCGCCCAGCTGACCGAGCTGAGCCCGGCCCAGGCGGAATACATCGGCGTGCCGCCGGCCGGTCCGTTCAAGCCGGACCACTACCGCTACTAGGCGTGGCGACCGTCCTCGTCCTCTCCAGCCTCGTCGCCGCCAGTCGGGTCGGCGGCGGGGCCCAGGCGGCGGCGCTGGAGCGGATGGGGGTGGAGACGGTCTTCATCCCGACGGTCATCTTCGGCCGGCATCCCGGGCTGGGTCCGCCGGGCGGGGCGGCGACGCCGCAGGCGATCCTTGAAGGCGTTATCGGCGGCGTCGAGGCGTCGGGTGCGCTGGCCGGGATAGACGCCATGATCGCCGGCTATTTCGCCACGGCCGACCAGGTCGCCGCCGGCGCCCGGCTGATCGACCAGGTCCGCGCCGCCCGGCCCGGCGCCCGGATCGTGGTCGATCCGATCATGGGCGATGAGGGAACCGGCCTCTATGTCCGCGCGGAGGTGGCCGAAGCCATCGCCCGCGACCTCGTTCCGCGCGCCGATCTCATCGCGCCCAACGCCTGGGAGCTGGCGCGGCTCGCGGGCCGTCCGGTCACTGACGCCGCCTCCGCGCTCGCCGCCGCCAGATCGCTCGGCCGGGCGGCGCTGGTGTCCTCGATCCCGTTTGGCAAGGACATCGGCGTGCTGTTCGCAAGTCCGGAGGGCGACTTCCTCGCCCGTCACGCACGCCAGGCGACCGCGCCCAAGGGAACCGGCGATATTCTGACCGCGGTCTTCGTCGGCCATTGGCTGCAGAGCGGCTCGGACCGCGCCGCGCTCGCCGCCGCCACCGCCGATGTCGCGGCCATGGTCTCGGGCCAACCGGCGGACGTGCGCGTGGCGGCGCTCTGAGCCATGGACATCCGCGGCCTCTGCCCCGACCGTTTCCATCGCGTGCAGGAGGTGTTCGCGGCTCATTTCGACGAGGGCCTGGAGATCGGCGCCCGCTTTGCCCTGGCCATCGAGGGCGAGATCGTCGTCGACCTGATGGGCGGCTGGGCGGACCGGGCCGCCACGTGGCCATTCGCCGAGGATACGCTCACGGCCGTCTTTTCCACCACCAAGGCCATGGCCGCCTTGATGATCGCCCGGCTGGTCGATGCAGGGGCGCTCTCATACGACCAGCCAGTGGCTGAGTTCTGGCCGGAGTTCGCCGCCGCCGGCAAGGGCGCCGTCACCGTCGGCGAGGCGCTGTCGCACCAGGCCGGCCTGCCGGGGTTCAGCGAGCCGATGGCGCCCGCCGACTGGTTCAGCGAAGGCTTCATCGCCGGCCGTCTGGCCGCCATGGCCCCGATGTGGCCGCCAGGAACCGCCAGCGGCTATCATCCGGTGACATACGGCTATCTCGCCGGCGAAATCTTCCGACGTGTCGACGGCCGCGCGCTGGGCGAGGCCCTGGCCGAAGACCTGGCCCGGCCGCTCGGCCTCGACCTGTGGATCGGCCTGCCCGACAGCGAGCACGGGCGCTGCGCCGACGTGCGCAAGCCCCCGGCCATGGACAAGCTCGGCCCGATCACCGAGGCCAGACGCGTCGCCTTCCTCGAACCGTGGTCCTCGCCGGGCGGCGTCAGCCTGGCGGAGTGGCGGCGCGCGGCCATCCCTTCCGTCACCGGCCACGCCACCGCCCCGGCCCTGGCGCGGATGATGGCCATCCTCGCCTGCGACGGGCGGCTCGACGGAACTGGGGTGCTCAAGGCGGCGACGGTCCGCGAAGCCTCCCGCGCACGCATCGCCGGCGCCGACCTTGTCCTCCCCTACGACCTCGCCTGGGGCGCGGGCCTACTGCGCAATCAGGGCCTGTCGATCTACGGACCCGGCCAGGCGACGGTCGGCCACTCCGGCTGGGGCGGCAGCTGCGCCTTCGCCGATCCCGAGCGGCGGATCTCCGGGGCCTATGTGATGAACCGGCAGTCGGCGGAGCTGATCGCCGACGCCCGCGCCATGGGCCTGATCGACGCCGCCTACGCCGCGCTCTGAAGCCGGCGCGAGGCGCGCCAGGCGCCCAGCATGAACACCGCCGAACCTGCCCAGATGAAGGCGAAGGAAATCTCGCCCAGCAGGCTCAGCCGCTCGCCGACCGCCAGGCCGATGAGGAAGCCGATCGTGGGCGAGATGAACTGCAGAAAGCCGAAGGTGCTGAGCGGCAAGCGCCGCGCCGTCCAGGCGAACAACGCCAGCGGAGCTACGGTCGCAGGTCCGGCGGTCATCATCAGCAGGGTGCCGCCGAGGCTGCGGCCGAAGATGTCGCCGCCGGCGTGGTGCAGCCACAGCACGAAGATGAGGCCCGGCACGGTCATCAGCAGGCATTCGACGAAGAGACCGGTCTGGGCTTCGACGGCGATCTGCTTTCGGATCAGGCCGTAGACCCAGAAGGTCAAGGCCAGATAGAGCGCAATGATGGGCAGGTGGCCGAGGGCCACGGCCTGCAAGGCCACGCCCGTCGCAGCCAGGGCGATGGCGATCTGACCGACCCGGTCGATCCGCTCGCGGAAGAACAGCGCCCCCGCGGCCATGTTGAGCAGGGGGGTGATGAAATAGCCGACGCTGGCCTCGATGTTGTGGCCGTTGTTGACGCTCCACACGAAGACGCCCCAGCCCGAGGAGATCGCCGCCGCCGAGAGCGCCAGCAGGCCCAGGCGCTTGGGGCTGGCGAATACCGCGCGCAGCTCGCGGGTCCGCGCGGCCATCACCACAAGCAAACCCGCCCAGGGCGCCGACCAAAGAGCGCGGTGGGCCAGGATCTCCCACGGGCTCGCGCCGGCCCGGCCCATGGCGATGAACAGGGCCGGCGTCAGGCCCCAGATGAAATAGCAGAAGACGCCGACAAGGAGCGCCTGGCGGCTCTCGGCCGCCGTCGGCGTCACGCCAGGGCCTTTTGTCCGATCAGGCCGCGTTCATGGAGCAGCTCGGCGATCTGCACGGCGTTGAGGGCCGCGCCCTTGCGCAGATTGTCGGCCACCACCCACATCGACAGGCCGTGCTCCACCGTCGGGTCGCGACGAATGCGCGAGACATAGACCGGGAACTCGCCCTGGGCCTCCTTGGGGGTCATGAAGCCGGTGTCGTCACGCTTGTCGATGACGATCAGGCCCGGGGCCTCGCGCAGGATGTCACGCGCCTCGTCCTCGTCCAGCGGCTCGTGGAACTCGATGTTCACCGCTTCGGAATGGCCGACCATCACCGGCACGCGCACGCAGGTGACTGTCAGCGCGATATTCGGATCGAGGATCTTGTGGGTCTCGTCCCACATCTTGGCCTCTTCACTGGTGAAGCCGTCGTCGCGCGCCTCGCCGATGAAGGGGATGACGTTGAAGGCGATCTGCTTGGTGAACACCTTCGGCTCGGAGGGCCCGAGCACGAAAATGCCCTTGGTTTGGTCCCACAGCTCGTCCATCCCCTGCTTGCCGGCGCCGGACACCGATTGATAGGTGGCCACCACCACCCGCTTGATGCGCGCCGCGTCGTGCAGGGGCTTCAGCGCCACCACCAGCTGGGCGGTCGAGCAGTTCGGATTGGCGATGATGTGCTTGCGCGTGGCCAGTTCGACGGCGTCGGGGTTCACCTCCGGCACGATCAACGGGACGTCCGGGTCCATGCGCCAGGCCGAGGAATTGTCGATGACGATCGGGCCGGCGGCGCCGATCTTGGGCGCCCATTCGCGCGAGAACGCCCCGCTCACCGACATCAGCACCACGTCGACGGTGGAGAAGTCGAAGCGGACGATGTCCTCGCACTTGACCACGCCGGACTTCCAGCCGACCTCGATGCCGAGGGAATTGCGCGAGGCGATGGCGTGCAGCCGGTCCACGGGGAAGTTCACTTCCTCGAGGATGTTCAGCATCTCGCGACCCACGGCCCCCGTGGCGCCGACAACGGCGACGCGGTAACCCATCGTCGTATCTCCGAATTTGAGCGGGGGCGTTCGATTACGCTCCCGCGGGCGCGGGCGCAAGGCGGGTGAAGCGCAGGCCCGCGACGCCGGCCAATCCGACCAGAAGGATGGATGCGCCGAGCCAGAGGCCGCCCCGCACATCGGCGTCGCTGACCACCAGCGAGGCCGTCAGCGGACCGATCGCGCCGCCCAGCAGCTGGGCCGCCCCGCTCTGCAGCGCCGCGCGCCGGCTGGGGTCGGCGTCGATGGTGAAGGGGACGAGGAACGGGGCCAGGAAGATGGTCATCAGACCCCAGACGCCGTTGGCGGTGATGAACAGCCATCCCGGTCCGTTGTGGTCGAAGGTCCACCAGACGACGAGTGTGGTAGCCGTGACCGCGACGAAGACGGTGAAATAGCGCACGCGGCCGGCGACCAGTGTCGCGAGCGAGGCGCCCAACACCTGTGCGACCAGTGAGATCCAGTTGGCCGAGCGGGCGACGTCGGCCCCAAGCCCGGCCTCATGTGCCAGCGGCTGGAGATAGACGCTGACCGCGCCGCCGGCGGCGACGTAGACCACGGTGGCGAGGAGAGCGAGCCAGCCTCTGAGCGGCGGCGCGCCGCTCTCGCCCGGAGGGAGCGGCAGGGGCGCGAACCGGTCCGGCGTGAACAACGCCGGGGCCATGCCCGCCAGGCTGGCGATCGCCAACGCCAGATAGCCGCCCGTCGCGCCGAACCTCGGCATCACCCACACGGCCAGGGCGACCGCCAGCACGAGCTGGCCGAAGGTTTGGGCGGCGAAGAACACCCCGGCCCAGCGCTCGGGGGTGACCGTGCGCGCGATCATGCTCACCGTGATCCACAGGAGGACGCCCTCAATGGCGCCGGCCGCCGCGCGCAACGGAAAGAGGGACGCTCCCGAAGCGCCGGCGGTCGCCACATTGGCGAGCGCGAGGCCGATAGAGCACCCGATGCCGATCAGCCGTAGGCGCTCAGCCTTCAAGAAGGCGCCGCAGGCCGCCGTCGAGGCCGCCATGGCGAGCAACTCCAGGGAGGCGATCTGACCGATGCCGGCGTTGGTCAAGCGATGTTCGTCCACGAGCGCGCCCAGCAGCACCGGCAGGACCCCGAGGACGAGCAGGGAATTGACGCCGACGCCGATGGTCGCCGCCGCCGCGCGACCGCCGATCGAGGCCCCCACGGCCTCGTGGACCAGATGATCTGAAGGCTCGGCCGACATCTCCATCACCCTCGTTGAACGCGCGGTGGGCGACCGCGCGCGGATCGTCTTCACTGTCCGGCTCACGATCGATTCCGGTTCACCTATGGCGATCCGGGCCCGAATTGAACACCGCGTTCGCGTTGCCGGAGAGGGTGCGCGCCCGCTATTGTCTTCACATGACCGCCGACGCCTTCGCCGAACGCCTCGAGCGGGAGGGCCTCATCGTCCTGGAGGACGAGACCTTCCGCCTGACCGTTGAGGAATCCAACCTGCTCCATGCCGATCTCGGCGACGGCCGGGCCAAGAACATCAGTCAGGCGCCTGGCGCCCCGGTCAGGGGGACCAAGGCTGGCGAGACGGAGGCGGCGCGCCTGGGCGCCCTGATGTCGCGCTTTTCGGCCTGGGCGCATGACCTGATCGTCGCCAGCGCGCCCTCCTACGCCGGGGCGCTGGAGTTGGGCCGCACCAGCTTCCGCCCACGCGCCGTCGACGATGCGCCGATCAGCCCGCGCAAGGACGACCGCCGCCTGCACGTCGACGCCTTCGCCTCCCAGCCCACCGGCGGCAAGCGCATCCTGCGCGTGTTCTCCAACATCAATCCGGCCGGCGAAGCGCGGCTCTGGCGCGTCGGCGAACCGTTCGAGGCCTACGCCCGGCGCTGGGCGGGGAGGGCGCGCGCGCCCCTTCCGGGCGAGGCCTGGCTGCTCGAGCGCGTGGGCCTCACGCGCAGCCGCCGCACGCCCTACGACGCCCTGATGCTGACTCTGCATGACCGCGCCAAGCTCGACGCGGACTATCAGCGCGCCGCGCCCCGCCGCGAGGCGGCCTTCCCGCCCGGCGCGACCTGGATCGTCTATACCGACACCACCGTCCATGCCGCCATCGCCGGCCGCTACGCCCTAGAACAGACCTTCTACGTACCGCTGTCGGCCATGGCCGCGCCCGAAGTCTCGCCCGCGCGGATTCTGGAGCGGCTGACGGGACGGGCGCTGTGCTGAGGGTCTACAGAGCCGCCAAGACGGCGTCAGCCATCTGAGAGGTCGGGAGGTCGCCGCCCAGGTCGCGGGTACGGGCGCCGCTTGCCAGGGCCCGCGCCACGGCCGCCTCCAGCCGATCGGCGGTCTCCGTGGCGCCCAGCGACCAGCGCAGGGCCATGCCGAGCGAGAGGATCGCCGCCAGAGGATTGGCCACGCCTTGGCCGGCGATGTCCGGCGCCGAGCCGTGGATCGGCTCATAGAGTCCCGGCCGGCCGGGATCGCCGATCGCCGCCGACGGCAGCATGCCGAGCGAGCCGGTGAGCTGGGCCGCCTCGTCCGAGAGGATGTCGCCGAAGAGGTTGTCGGTCAGGATAACGTCGAACTGGCGAGGGTTCTTGACCAGCTGCATGGCGGCGTTGTCGGCCAGCATGTGTTCGAGGCCGACGTCGGCGAATTCGCGCGCGTGCAGGTCGGTCACCACCTCGCGCCAAAGCAGGCCCGTCTCCATGACGTTGGATTTTTCGCAGCTGGTCACCTTGCCACGTCGCCCGCGCGCCAGGGCGAAGGCGACGCGCGAGACGCGCTCGATCTCGTGGGTCGTGTAGACCTGGGTGTCGACGCCGCGCCTCTGACCGTCGGCCAAAGTCTCGATTCCGCGCGGCTGGCCGAAGTAGACCCCGCCCGTCAGTTCACGGACGATCATGATGTCCAGGCCCTCGACCACCTCGCGCTTGAGGGTCGAGGCGTCGGCGAGGGCCGGAAAACACAGGGCCGGGCGCAGATTGGCGTAGACGCCCATGCCGGCGCGAAGCCCCAGAAGTCCCGCTTCCGGACGCAGTCCGCGCGGCGCGCCGGCCCATTTCGGCCCACCCACCGCGCCCATCAGGACAGCGTCGCTCGCCTTGGCGAGTTCGAGCGTGGCCTGGCTCAGCGGCGCGCCTTCGAGGTCATAGGCGGCGCCGCCGAAGGCGCGTTCCTCGATCTTCAGATCGGGCGCCAGGCGCTCGGCCACGCGCCGGGCCTGCGCGGTCACTTCCGGGCCGATGCCGTCGCCGGGCAGGAGGAGGAGGGTGCGGGGCATGGATGGTCTCGGTTGAAGACGGTGTTCAGAGGGGGCGTTGGCCGGCGATTTCGTAGAGGGTCAGGCGCCGGTCCGATACGCCGAAGGCTGGCCAGGCCGCCCGCCAGGCGGCCATGTGCGCGGTCCGGAAGTGGGCGTCCAACGCCGCCTGGTCGCGCCAGACCTCGAAGACGTGGATCAGGCCAGGCTCGACGACGTCCTCGGCGTAGGCGTAGGCCTCGCAGCCGTCCTCCGCGCGGCTGCCGGCGATCATGGCCGCCATCCGCGACCGGAACGGCCCGAGGTTCTCGGGCGGAACGCGCACCGTGCCGGCGACGATCACCGTCATGCGGGCAGCCACGGCTGGGTGAGGGCCTGGCGATGCTCGAACCGGTCGATATCGGCGGCGTGGCCGAGTGTTTCGCCGATGGCGTCCAGTCCCTTGAGCAGCTTTTCCTTGTGCGTTGCATCGATCTCGAAGGCGTAGCGCGCGCCGGACGGCGCGATCACGGTCTGGGCCTCGAGATCGATCTCGAACACATGATTGCCGCCACGCGCCTCGGCCATCAGGGCCTTCACGGCCTCCGGAGGCAGGGCGACGGGCAGAACGCCGTTCTGGAAGCAGTTGTTGTGGAAGATGTCGGCGAAGCTGGGCGCGATCACGCAGGTGAGGCCATAGTCGACGAGGGCCCAGGCGGCGTGCTCGCGGCTCGAACCGCAGCCGAAGTTGTCGCCGGCGATCAACACCCCCGCGCCGGCGTAGCGCGGATCGTTGAGCACGCAGTCCCTCCGCGGGCGGCCGTCGGCGTCGAAGCGCAGATCGTAGAACAGGCCCCGGCCAAGCCCCTCCCGGCCGACGGTTTTCAGGAACTGCTTGGGGATGATCTGATCGGTGTCGAGGTTGGCCATGTCCAGCGGGACGGCCTTGGCGGTCAGATGGGTGAACGGCTGCATGGCGGCGCCATGCGGCCTCGCGGGCGGTGGGTCAAGAGTTTGGCGGTCGAAGGCGCCTCGGCGGCGATGGCGCGCGGGCCCGGCCCGGAGTAGGCTGGCCGCGGCCGACCATTCAGCCTTTTGGGGGAAATCCGTGGGTTTCGAAATCTTTGCGATCGCCGTTGTGATCCTGGCGATCTTCCTGGCGCTGTCGTCGATCAAGATCGTGCCGCAAGGCTATGAATACACCGTCGAGCGGTTCGGCCGTTACACGCGCACCCTGAAGCCGGGGATCACCATATTGGCGCCGTTCATGGAGGCGGTGCGGCGCAAGGTGTCGATGATGGAGCAGGTCCTGGACGTGCCGAGCCAGGAGGTGATCACCAAGGACAACGTCATGGTCAAGGTGGACGCCATCGTCTTCATCCAGGTCATGGACGCGGCGAACGCGGCCTACCGCGTGGCCAATCTCAACTTCGCCATCGGCCAGCTGACCATGACCAATCTGCGCACCGTGGTCGGCTCGATGGAGCTCGACGAGGTGCTCTCTAAGCGCGACATGATCAACACTCGCCTGCTCACCGTGATCGACCTGGCCACCAGCCCGTGGGGCGTCAAGGTGGCGCGCATCGAGATCAAGGATCTGCAGCCGCCGCCAGACATCACCAACGCCATGACCCGGCAGATGAAGGCCGAGCGGGAAAAGCGCGCGGTCATCACCGAAGCCGAGGGCGAGAAGCAGGCGGCCGTCACCCGCGCCGAGGGCGCCAAACAGTCGGCCATCCTCCAGGCGGAAGGGCGCAAGGAGGCGGCCTTCCGCGACGCCGAGGCCCGCGAGCGCCTGGCGGCGGCCGAGGCGGCGGCGACCAAGAGCGTGTCCGACGCCATCGAGTCCGGCAGCGTCAACGCCCTCAACTATTTCGTCGCTCAGAAGTACGTCGAGGCGTTCGGCAAGCTCGCCGACTCGCCGCAGCAGCGCACCCTGATCGTGCCGGCGGACTTCGCGGGGATCGCCGGCTCCATCGCCGGCATCACCGAACTGGTCAACGCGGCCGCCCGGGACGCCGCCTCGCCGCCGACGCCCAGGCCGCCCAGGGCGCCCGCGGTCCCGCCGAGCGGGGGCGCCTGAGCCATGGGCGCGCTCTCGGATCTGATCCTGTCTCACCCATTGTGGGCATGGATGGCGGTGGGGGCGGTTTTTCTGGCCGTGGAGGTGGCGACGGGCTCGGGCTGGCTGTTGTGGCCCGCGGCCTCAGCAGCGCTCACCGGGCTGGCGACGCTCGCCTTCCCGATGCCGGCGTATGTGGCGATCGCCATCTTCGCGGCCTTGACCATCGTCACCACCTATATCGGTCGGCGCTATCTGCGCGGGGCGAAGGCGGACGCGCCTGACGTCAACAATCCCGCGCAGAGGCTGGTGGGTCACCGGGGTGAGGCCGTGGCCGCCTTTGACGGTGAGGACGGCCGCGTCTTCGTCGACGGCAAGGAATGGGCGGCGGTGCTGGACGGGCCGGGCCCGATCACCGCAGGCGGCAAGGTCGAGGTGGTCGAAGTCCTGGGCGGCGCCCGGCTCAAGGTGCGGGCGGGCTGACAGCCGCTATTTCTTCCCCGACAGGGCCTTCAGCTGGGCCTGCATGGCCGCCATCTGCGCCTTCAGATCGGCGAGCGCGTCCTCCTCGGCCGAGGCGGGCGCCTTGACGTTCGCCGGCGGCGGGGTCACCTCGTCGGCGCGGTAGGCGAACGGCGTGAACATCTTCATGGCCCGGTCGAACAGGGCCATGTTCTGGCGGATCTGTTCGTCGAACGCGCCCATGGTCGGGGGCGTCACGGCCGACCACTGGTTTTTCACGCGTTCCTGCTGACGGATGAAGCTGTCGAGGGAGAGCTCAAGGAAGCTAGGCAGAAAGGCCTGCATCCGATCGCCATAGAAACCAATAAGCTGGCGCAGGAATTGGATCGGCAGCAGGTTCTGGCCGCGTCCCTCCTCCTCGAAGATGATCTGGGTCAGCACCTTGCGGGTGATGTCCTCACCGCTCTTGGCGTCGTGGACCACGAAGTCGACGCCTTCTTTGACCATGGTCGCGAGATCGTCGAGCGTGATGTAGCTGCTGGTCGCCTTATTGTAGAGCCGGCGGTTGGCGTACTTCTGAATGGTCACGCGCTCGCCCGCCGGGCGGGGTGTCTCGGTTTCCTTCGCTTCGGCCATAGTGTTCCCTGTCAAACGGGCGCGATGTCGCGGGTGCGATATTAGTCCTATCCTGCGATGCGGCGCCAGCGACGCGCAAGGAAGGCCGTGACGCGGACCGTATGATTGGGCATGGTGCGGCCCGTCGCGCCGCGACCCTAGGAGTGAGCCTTCATGACCGATATCGTCATCGTTTCCGCCGCCCGCACGCCCGTGGGCTCGTTCAACGGCGCGCTGGGATCGTTCCCGGCTCATGAGCTCGGCAAGCTCGCCATCCAGGCGGCTATCGAGCGCGCCGGCGTGACGCCGGCCGATGTAGACGAGGTGATCATGGGCCAGGTGCTGCAGGCGGGCGCCGGCCAGGGCCCCGCCCGCCAGGCGAGCGTCAACGCTGGCGTTCCGGTGGAGAGTCCGGCGTGGAGCGTCAACCAGCTGTGCGGCTCAGGCCTGCGCGCGGTGGCTCTGGCGGCCCAGCAGATCGCCGCCGGCGACGCCGACATCGTGGTGGCGGGCGGCCAGGAAAGCATGAGTCAGTCGCCGCACGCGCAGAACCTCCGCGGCGGCCAGAAGATGGGCGACCTCGCCTTGGTCGACACCATGATCAAGGACGGCCTGTGGGACGCGTTCCACGGCTATCACATGGGTCAGACGGCCGAGAACATCGCCGCCCGCTGGCAGATCACGCGCGAGGAACAGGACCGCTTCGCCGTCGCCTCCCAGAACAAGGCCGAGGCGGCGCAGAAGGCCGGCAAGTTCGTCGCCGAGATCACGCCAGTCACCATCAAGGGCCGCAAGGGCGACACCGTGGTCGACCAGGACGAATATGTGCGCCACGGCGCCACCTATGAAAGCGTCGCCGGCCTCAGGCCCGCGTTCCTCAAGGACGGCACGGTGACGGCGGCCAACGCCTCGGGCCTCAACGACGGCGCCGCCGCCCTGGTGCTGATGACCGCCGACGAGGCGGCCAAGCGCGGCCTCAAGCCGCTGGCGCGCATTGCCTCCTGGGCTCACGCGGGCGTGCCGCCGGAGATCATGGGCACCGGGCCGATCCCGGCTTCGCGCAAGGCCCTGGAGAAGGCTGGCTGGAAGGTCGCCGACCTCGATCTCGTCGAGTCCAACGAAGCCTTCGCCGCCCAGTCGATCTCGGTGGTGCGCGAGCTGGGGCTCGATCTGGCCAAGGTCAATGTCAACGGCGGGGCCATCGCCATCGGTCACCCGATCGGCGCTTCGGGCGCCCGCATCCTGACAACCCTGCTGCACGAGATGAAGCGGCAGGGGGCGGGCAAGGGCCTCGCGACGCTTTGCGTCGGCGGCGGCATGGGCGTGGCCATGTGCGTGGAGGCGGTCTGACCTGAGTTCGCCGCGCCGGCGAGACGCGGCGCCGATACATAAAAAGACGTTCAGGGAGAGAGACGATGAGCAGAGTGGCGTTCGTGACCGGAGGGACACGTGGCATCGGCCGCGCGATCACCGCCCGCCTGCGCGCGGCCGGCTACAAGGTGGCGGCCGGTTACGCGGGCAATGAGGTCGCCGCCCAGGCCTGCGCCGACGAACTGGGAGTGCAGGTGGTCAAGGGCAACGTCTCGTTGTTCGCCGATTGCGCGGCCGCCGTGAAGCTCGTCGAAGACAAGCTCGGCCCCGTGGACGTCCTGGTCAACAATGCCGGCATCACGCGCGACGCCATGCTGCACAAGATGACCGAGGAACAGTGGAACGACGTCATCCACGTGAACCTGGCGTCCATCTTCAACATGACGCGCAACGTCATCGAGGGCATGCGCGAGCGCGGCTACGGACGCATCGTCAACATCAGCTCGATCAACGGTCAGAAGGGCCAGATGGGCCAGACCAACTATTCCGCCGCCAAGGCCGGCATGATCGGCTTCACCAAGGCGCTCGCCCTGGAAAACGCCAAGAAGGGGATCACGGTCAACACCATCGCGCCCGGCTATATCGACACCGAAATGGTGTCCGCGGTGCCCAAGCAGGTCCTCGACCAGATCATCGCCGGCATTCCCGTGGGCCGACTCGGAATGGCCGACGAAATCGCCCGCTGCGTGGCCTTTCTCGCCGCCGAGGACTCCGGCTTCATCACTGGCGCCACACTCTCGGTAAATGGAGGCCAGTACATCAGCGGCTGATTTCGGCGTCCAAAAAGCGCCCACTTCGCCCCTCACGGACCTCCGATGGTCTCCATCCCCCGGGTTCTCTTCGTCACGAGAGTGCTCGCCGTCGCGCTCGCCGCGGCGGGGTGCATGGGATTCGTCAATCTCTCGCTGACGCCGGCCTGGGTTAAGAACGCCCTGTCGCTGGGTCGCGAGGACCAGCTGCACGCCACGCCGACGGTGGCGCGCTTCTCCGACGACGAGGGCGGCGGTTTCATCCTCGATCGCAGCCATCATCCGGCGCTGCTGAAGTTCGAAGACAGCGCCGAGGTGTGGGTTGTGTCGGCCAGCCGCGGTCCGCGCGGGGATATCATCTTCAAGGACGACACCGGCGACACGCTGCTGCGTATCACCAAGCTTGGCGGGGTCACTGTGTTCGCGCCGCGCTGGCCCATGGGCCTGGCGGCGACCCTCGAGGGGTCGACCGGGGCGTTGCGGCTGACCGCCATTGGCCCCGACGCCCTCTATGAGCGCATGATCCTCGCCAGCAGCCGTTGCAGCCGTGTCGCCCGTCACCTCGTGCCCTTCGACGCGCCAGACGCCGACGCCAAGTCCGCAGCGATCATCGCCGACGCCGCCCTCTCGGCCATGAACGCCGTCCTCGGGATTGCCGCGAAGCCTTCCGGCAAAGCGATCCTCGCCCATCTCACGAGGGTGATCTTCACCGCCGGTCCGGCGCCCGCCGCGTCGCTCCGCCATGGGACGCTGGTGATCACGGTCAATCCGAACAGCGGCCTTTCCGGCCATCCTTCGTCGGCGCGCATCGCTCAGGCTCTCGAAGGCTCGTA
>Ga0302314_10014500_pt1 | contig 13481 bp, 13 predicted proteins | sample III_Palsa_N2_3_FD_200533 | JGI IMG/M metagenome (GOLD analysis project Ga0302314, IMG submission 200533) | Peat permafrost microbial communities from Stordalen Mire near Abisko, Sweden - III_Palsa_N2_3 | ecosystem: Environmental > Terrestrial > Soil > Palsa > Peat permafrost | place: Sweden...
CTGCTGGATTGGACCTCGAACATATCGCTGGCCGCTGCCAGGGTGACGAAGTTCGGCGCCTTCGTGACGTCCATGGGCGAAAGGTCCGTCGAGGCCGGATTGGCGCTTGGCGTAGCCGCGACCTCCGCGTTGGTCGCGGCGCTCGGGGCATTGGTCTGATCTGCGCCCTTGCTGCAGGCGGCAACCGAGAACACCGCAATTGCGGCGCCGACGAGCAACGGGGTTGGGCGCATTCGTGTCTCCCTGCATCCGATCCGGCCGGAGCGACGGCTCCAACAGGCTTTGCAGGCTCAACGGCACGTATCGTTGATCCGTTCCGACCTCTTCATACGTTTCCGCCGGCCTAGTCACGCAGGAGCTGCTCAACGCCCACCGCGACACCTGACACCCCCGACCCTCGGCAATTGGGAGTTCCGACCCCACGCTGACTCTATGCTGCTTCCGCAATCGGTGTCACTGCAACGGAAACGGCCTGCCAGCGACCGGCGCGTTTCGCGAATACGCGCAGAAAGCGTTGGTCAACAACCCGATCCTCCAGCTCCAGCCTGAGGCGGCCTCGACTGATGGCCGCATCGCCGAAGACATGAACTTCTTGATCAGTGAATGCGACGGAGCGTGCTCGGCCTGGTGGGTCGACCATCAGTGCGACTTTGGTCACCGGCTCGTTGCTCGGGGTCAACGCGCTGAAGTCTTCGGCGAGGATGTCCGCAAGGGGGCGACGATCACGACGCCGGTAGGCTTCGTTCCAAGCCTCGTCGAGCCGCAGCACTTCAATTTCGTCGCTCATCGGCTGATGTGCTCCAGGTATTCGAAGTCGATCAGGAACACGCGCTCGCCGGTGCCGTGCTTGGCGACCTTCAGCAGGTCGACCAGGCCGGCGAAACCGGTGCGCCGCGCCAGCTCCGGGGTGATGTCGGCAAGCTCGATCTCGCGGATAGCGGTGACTTCGACCGCACCGGCGTCCAGCGCATAGCGGCCGCCGACTTTCACGTTGGCGCGCTGCCAGATCCGCACGGTCTGGGTGATCTCGCCGGCGACGATCCGCGGTCGCAGATGCTTGGTGAACTTCATCGCCCGCCAAACCTAGCATAAGGGCGCGGCGCTTGCCGCCACGTGACCGTTTCACCGCCCCCCGGCCTCCGCTAGGGTCAGACGAAACAGCGGAGGAAGCGTGGCGGACGACCCGGCGAATGCGGGCAAGAGCGTGGGCGAGATCGTCGCCGAGCGCCTTTCCGCGATCGCGCGCCAGCGGTTCCCCGGCGCCGAGGGCGTCACCGGCGTCACTCGCCTCACCGCCGGGGCGACGCAGGAGATTTGGCGCTTCGATCTGCAGCAGAACGGGACCTGGACGCCGCTGATCCTGCGTCGCACGCCGGGCGGCGCCGTGGTCGAGCGGACCGCCGCCTCGACCTCTATCGGCCTCGACACCGAGGCGGAGATTCTGAAACTGGTGTTCGCCGCCGGCGCACCGGCGCCGGAGGTTCGCCACGTGCTGACGCCGGACGATGGGCTGGGTCAGGGCTTCATCATGGCTTTCGTCGCCGGCGAGACCCTGGGCGGGCGGATCGTGCGCGACCCGCGCTTCGCCGAGGTGCGACCGAAGCTGGCGCGCCAGTGCGGTGAGATCCTGGCCCGCATCCACGCGATCCCGATCGACGGGGCGCCACCACTGAAGCGCGCCGGCGCGGCCGAGTTGATCGAGCAATTGCAGGCCGGCTACCAGGCGACGGGCTGGCCGCGGCCGGTGTTCGAGCTGGCGTTTCGCTGGCTGGGCGAGCGCATGCCGCCGCCACTGCAGCAGCCGCGTCTGGTGCACGGCGACTTCCGGAACGGCAATCTGATCTTCGACGAGACCGGCGTGGTCGCCGTGCTCGACTGGGAGCTGGCGCATTTCGGCGATCCGATGGCGGACCTGGGCTGGATCTGCACCGCCCCCTGGCGGTTTGGGGCCGTGGACAAGCCGGTGGGCGGCTTCGGCCAGCGCGAGGACCTCTGGGAGGGCTACGAGGCCGCCGGCGGCCAGCCGGTCGACCGCGCCCACGCCCTGTTCTGGGAGGTGTTCGGCTCGCTGCGCTGGGGCGTGATGTGCGCCGGCATGATCCCCGCCTTCCGCGCCGGCGACAGCGTCGAGCGCGGCGTGATCGCCCGCCGCGCCTCCGAGAACGAGGTCGACCTGATGCGGTTGCTGGCCGGCAAGGGCGCCGTTTGATGCAGGACGAACCGCGCCCCGACGAAATCCTGAGCCGCGTCGCCAACTTCCTCAAAGGCGCCGCGACCCGCGAGAGCGGCCCGCATATCTCGTTTCAGCTGCGCGTGGCCGCCAACGCGATCGAAATCTGCCAGCGGCAGCTGACCCTGGCGCCCCAGGCGGAGGCCGAGGAGCTAGCGCGGCTGCGCGCCTTGCTGGGCTCGGGCGGCGACCTGCCGACGCTCAATCGCGAACTGGCGGAGCGCATCCGGTCGGGCGCGCTCACCCTGGAAAGTCCGGGCCTCTCCGAACACCTCTGGGCCACGACGCTAGCCAAGCTCGCCGTCGACCAACCCAACTACGCCGGCTACCGCGCCGCCCTGGCGGAACGGTCCGGCTCATGAGCCAAGCCCCCTCCTATCCGCTCTTCCCCGCGAAAGCGGGGACCCAGGCGTTTTATGAAGGGGCGCCACGAATTTCAGAAAAAGCCTGGGCCCCCGCTTTCGCGGGGGAGAGCGGGAAATAGACAGAGAGAGGCCACCCGATGGATTTCGACGTTCCCCAGGACTTGCAGGACTATATCGCCGAGCTCGACCGCTTCATCGAGGCCGAGATCAAGCCGTTGCAGGCGCAGGACGACAACATCCGCTTCTTCGACCACCGGCGCGAGCACGCCCGCACCGACTGGGACGCCGGCGGCCTGCCGCGCAAGGAGTGGGAAGAGCTGCTGGCCGAGGCGCGCCGACGCGCCGACGCCGCCGGGCACCTGCGCTACGCCTGGCCGGTGGAGTGGGGCGGCAAGGGCGGCACCAACCTGGCCATGGCGATCATCCGCGAGCACCTGGCGGCCAAGGGCCTGGGGCTGCACAACGACCTGCAGACCGAACACTCGATCGTCGGCAACAACCCCTTCATCATCATGTTCAAGGAGTTCGCCACCAACGCGCAGTACGATCGCTACGCCGACATGCTGCAGAAGGGCCAGATTCGCACCGGCTTCGGCCTGACCGAGCCCGACCACGGCTCCGACGCCACCTTCATGGAGACCCGCGCGGTGCGTGAGGAGAAGGACGGCGTTTCCGGCTGGCGCATCAACGGCGAGAAGATGTGGACCACGGGCATGCACGTGGCCAACTACATCATGACCTTCGCCAGAACCTCCGGGAAGGACGGCGACGCCGCCGGCATCACGGTGTTCCTGGTGCCGGCCAGCGATCCCGGCGTGAAGATCGAGGAGTACCTCTGGACCTTCAACATGCCGACCGATCACCCGCGGGTCAGCCTCAAAGATGTCTGGGTCTCCGACGATGCGATCTGGGGCGTCGAAGGCCAGGGCCTGGGGCTGGGCCAGAGCTTCGTGCACCAGAACCGTATCCGCCAGGCCGCTTCCTCGCTGGGCGCGGCCGTTTATTGCGTGAATGAGAGCGTGAAGTACGCCAGGGCCCGCAAGCCCTTCGGCAAGCCGCTCAGCGACAACCAGGCGATCCAGTGGCCGCTGGTGGAGCTGCACACCCAGTGCGAAATGCTGCGCCTGTTGATCCGCAAGACCGCCTGGGAGATCGACCGCATGCCGCACAAGGAGGTGGAGCGGCAGATCTCCGACAAGGTCAGCATGTGCAACTACTGGGGCAACCGGCTGGTGTGCGAGGCGGCCGACCGGGCGATGCAGGTGCACGGCGGCATCGGCTATTCGCGCCACAAGCCGTTCGAGCACATCTATCGCCACCACCGCCGCTACCGCATCACCGAGGGCTCGGAAGAGATCCAGATGCGCAAGGTGGGCGCGTTCCTGTTCGGCTACATCGGCCCGCGCCGCAAGGAGATGGACGCCATCACCTGGGACGACGTCGACTACCGCCTGCACCCGGCGGGATAGAACCTTCCCTCCCTTTCATGGGGAGGGACAGATCGCGAAGCGATCAGGGTTGGGGGAGGCTGGTGAAGGGCAGGATCCTCACCAGTGACCGTTGCGGCGTCGCACACCACCCCCACCCGTCCGTCGCTGCGCGACGTCCACCCTCCGCATGCAAGGGAGGGGACGCGGGAGGGTTAGTTCCAGATCGTTTTCAGCGACGCGGCCAGCGCCCTGCCCTGCTCGATGCCGGCCTTGGCCGCGGCGGGGCGGACGCGGCCGTCCATCAGGTTGGCGCCGAACGCTGCGACGCTGGCGTCGTCGGGCAGGATCAGCTCGGTGCGGGCGCCGGCGTCGCGCAGCACCTGCATCTCCTTCTCCAGCGGCGCACGCGCGGCAGCGGTGGCGGCCTCATCGCCGGCGGTGCGAAGGCCGACCACCACCACCAGCTCGTGCCCTGTGGCGAGGTCGGCGTTGCTGCCGGAGCGCATGCCGCCGTCGATGTAGCGGCGGCCGTTGAGGGTGATCGGCGGGAACACCCCGGGCACGCTGCAGCTGGAGGCGACCGCGCGGGCGAGGCCGACCTTGCTGCCCTCGTTCCAAAGCACGAACTCGCCGGTCTCGGCGTCGACCGCAGTGCAGGCATAACCTTTCGCGGGCCAGATATCAGCCTGCGCCTCGCTGAGCTGCCGGCCGAAGCTCCTGATGAAGCTCTCTTCGTCCATAGTCTTGGCTTCGAGCGCGAACTGACCGATTTCGCGGCGCACTTCCTGCGGATCGCGCGCACCGGAGCGCGCCTCCTGCATCTTCTGGAACAGCAGGCCGAGGTTGGGCGCGCCGCCACCCCCATTTGGCCGGCTGCCGGCCGCCACCGCTGAGCTGACGCGGTTGGCTTCGGCGAGGATGGCCGCGGCCATGTCGCCGGCCTTCTTGCCCATCGCCAGCTGCGAGCCGACGAACGAGCCGGCCGAGGTGCCGAGGATGAAGTCGGCGGCGCCGAGCTCGACGCCGTTCTCCTCGAGACCGGCCAGCAGGCCCGCCTCCCAGGCGATCCCGACCGGACCGCCGCCACTCAGCACCAGCGCACGCGTCATGACTTCCTCCCTGATTTTGTTGAAACCACCCTAGATCGCTGCCGCCGCATCGGCGAGTCATCTACAGTTCGTCGCGTCGTCCCTCTCGCCCCTGCCCCATGCCGCCAACCACCAGCGTCCCGGCCCAATCCCGCCTGCCAGGGCTCGACCTGCTGCGCGCCTTCGCGATCGTCTGGGTGATGCTGACCCACGGCGGCATGTTCGGCCTGATCGGCGACGACAACTGGTTCGCGGGCTACGGCTGGATGGGCGTCGATCTGTTCTTCGCCCTCAGCGGTTATCTGATCGCCGGACAGCTGCTGCGGCCGTGGGCGCGCGGCGAGAGCCCGAACTATTCGCGCTTCTTCGCCCGGCGGCTGTTGCGCACGCTGCCGGCCTACCTCGCGGTGGTGGCGCTCTATTTCCTGTTTCCGCTGCTGCGGGATCGCGATCAGATCCAGCCGCTCTGGCGGTTCCTGACCTTCACCTTGAACGTCGGCGTCAATCCGATGGGAAAGTCGTTCTCCCACGCCTGGTCGCTTTGCGTGGAGGAGCAGTTCTACCTCGTCCTCCCCCTGGCCGTGGCACTGCTCGCGTGGCGGCCGAAGACAGCGAGGATCGTCGGCGCGGTCGTGGGCCTCGTCGTGCTCGGCATGGCTCTGCGCGGCTATCTGTGGCTGGCCGACGTCGCGGCGCGACCGTTCGACATCACATCGGAGCCGCACGGCGGCCCCTACATGCAGCTGATCTACTACCCGATCTGGTCGCGCCTCGACGACCTGCTGGGCGGCATCTGCGTCGCCCTGATCCAGGTGTTCAGGCCGGGGTGGTGGCAGGCACTGGCGCGGCGGAGAAACCTGCTGACGGCGACCGCGGTCGCGGGTGTCGCGGCGGTCATGCTGATGTTCCGGGACGGGGAGGTGGCCGGGTTCTTCGCCGCGGTGCTCGGCTTTCCTCTGCTGGCGCTCTCGATGTCGCTGCTGGTGATCGCGGGCGCCAATCGGCGCTCCCTGATCGGCCGCTGGGCGGTCCCCGGCGCGGGGGCGCTCGCGGCCGGGGCTTACAGCCTCTACCTGAGCCACAAGATCGTGTTCCATCAGGTCGAACTGTGGTCGCAGACATGGCCGCCGGCCGAAAGAGGCTTCGCCTTTGCCGTGGCGTTCGCCGGCGCGCTCGCCGTGGCCGCGGCGCTCTACTGGCTGGTCGAGCGGCCGTTCCTGAAACTGAGGGACCGGTTCAGGGCGCCTCCCTCGCCCTTGTGGGCAGGGGAGGGAGGGTTTAGCGCCCCTTGAACGCCGCCGCGCGCTTTTCCGTAAACGCCGCCATGCCTTCCTTCTGGTCGTCGAAGGCGAACAGGGAGTGGAACAGGCGCCGTTCCAGCTTCACGCCTTCGGCGAGCTGGGTTTCGTAGGCGGCGTTGACCGTTTCCTTGGCCATCAACACCGCCAGCGGCGACAGCGAGGCGATCTTCTTGGCCGTTTCCAGCGCGTTGGGGACCAGATCGGCCAGGGGCACGACGCGGCTGACCAGGCCGCCGCGTTCAGCTTCGGCCGCGTCCATCATCCGCGCGGTCAGGATCATGTCCATCGCCTTGGACTTGCCGACGAAGCGGGTCAGGCGCTGGGTGCCGCCGGCGCCTGGCATGACGCCCAGATTGATCTCCGGCTGGCCGAACTTGGCGTTCTCGGCGGCGATGATGAAGTCGCACATCATCGCCAGCTCGCAGCCGCCGCCCAGCGCGTAGCCGGCCACCGCGGCGATCACCGGCTTGCGGCAGCGCGTGACCCGCTCCCAGTTGCGGGTGATGAAGTCTTCCGCGAACACGTCGGCGTACGACTTTGGGGCCATCTCCTTGATGTCGGCGCCGGCGGCGAAGGCCCGGTCCGAGCCGGTGATGACGAAGCACTTGATCGCGGCGTCGGCCTCGCCCTCGTCGAGCGTGGCGGTCAGCTCGTCCATCAGCGCGCCGTTCAGCGCGTTCAGCGCCTCGGGGCGATTCAGGCGGATCAGGCGCACCGCCTCGTGGTCTTCGACGATCAGGGTCTGGTGGGCCACTTCGATCTCCTCACAACCCCGGCAGGGGCGTCCATTCCTCGCCCGCCGGCAGCGGGGCGAATATCGCATCCACCATCGCCTCGCTCACGCCTTCGAGGCTGGGCGGCGACCAGGCGGGGGCATTGTCCTTGTCGACGATCACGGCGCGCACGCCTTCGGCGAAGTCGTGCGTCATCACCTGCCGGCGCGCCACGCGGTACTCGGTCACGAAGTCGTCGGCGATCGTGGCCGGCTCCAGGCCCGACAGCAGGCGGAACGAGACCTTCGAGCTGATTGGCGACTTCGGGCGCATCGCCTCGAGCTGGGCCAGCGCCCAGTCCGACCCGTCGGCCTCCAGCGTCGCGACTACGGCTTCCACATTGTCGCCGGCGAACAGGCGGTCGATCTCGTCGCGGTGGGCCGCGATCGGGGCGCGTCCTGGATCGACTTCGAACTCGGTCAGGATCGCCTCGATCGCCTCTGGCTCGCGGGCGAACGCCGCCTTGATCTCCGGCAGGCGCTCGGCGGCGACGACATCGGTCGCCAGGCCCAGCAGTTCGCAGTCCGCGGTGGCGAGGCGGGCGCCGGTCAGCACCATCCAGACGCCGGTGCGGCCGTGCAGCCTCGGCAGGAACCAGCCCGCGCCGACGTCGGGAAAGAGGCCGATCCCGGTCTCGGGCATGGCCAGCCGCGTGCGCTCGGTGGCGATGCGGTAGTCGGCCGGCAGCGAGATGCCGACGCCGCCGCCCATGGTGACGCCGTCCATGACGGTGGCGATCGGGGTCTCGTAGACCGCCAGCAGATGGTTGAGGCGGTATTCGGTGTGGAAGAACTCGAATGCCTTGGCCGCGCCCGCCGCGGCGCTGTCGGCCAGCATGCGGATATCGCCACCGGCGCAGAAGCCGCGCGGGCCTTCGTGATCGATCAGCACCAGCTTGATCGCCGGATCGCCGCGCCATTCGAGCAGCGCCGCCGTCATCGCCTGGCACATCCCCAGCGTCAGCGCCCCCAGCGCCGCGGGCCGGTTCAGCGTCAGCCGCCCAACGGCGCCCTCGCGGCGGACGATCAGCTCGTCCGTCACCGAAACAGCTCCCGCGAGATGATCACCCGCATGATCTCGTTGGTCCCCTCCAGAATCTGATGGACCCGCAGGTCGCGGACGATGCGTTCCAACGGATAGTCCTTCAAATAGCCGTAGCCGCCATGCAGCTGCAGCGCCTGATTGGCGATGTCGAACGAGGCGTCGGTGGCGAAGCGCTTGGCCATGGCGCAGAGCTTGGTCGCGGCCGGATCGCCGGCGGTCAGCGCGGCGGCGGCGCGGCGGACCATCAGGCGAGCCGCTTCGAGCTCGGTCGCCATGTCGGCGAGCTTGAACTGCAGCGCCTGGAACTCGCGCAGCGGCCGGCCGAACTGCTTGCGCTCGGCCATGTAGGCCCTGGCCGCCTCGAACGCCTGGCCGGCGCCGCCGAGCGCGCAGGCGGCGATGTTCAGCCGCCCGCCGTCGAGCCCCATCATCGCGAAACGGAAGCCCTGCCCTTCGTCGCCGATGCGGTTGGCGACCGGGACCCGTACGTTGTCGAAGTGCACCATCGCCGTGGGCTGGCTGCGCCAGCCGAGCTTGCGCTCCGGTGCGCCGAAGCTGAGGCCGGGCGTTCCCTTCTCGACGATGATCGCCGAGACGCCGCCCGCGCCATCGCCGCCGGTGCGCGCCATCACGACGTAGAGGTCAGAGGTTCCGGCGCCGGAGATAAAGGCCTTGGCCCCGCTCAGCACGTAGTCGTCGCCGTCACGCCGGGCGCTGGTCTTCAGCGAGGCGGCGTCGGAGCCCGAGCCGGGTTCGGTCAGGCAGTAGGAGGCGATCAGGTCCATTCGGCAGAGCGCCGGCAGGAAACGCTGGCGCAGCGCCTCGTCGCCGAAGCGGTCGATCATCCAGGCGGCCATGTTGTGGATCGAGAGGAAGGCGGCGGTGGAGACATCGCCGCCGGCCAGCGCCTCGAACACGATCGCCGCGTCGAGCCGGGTCAGGGCCGAGCCGCCGACATCGTCCTTCACGTAGAGCCCGGCGAAGCCCAGCGCGGCCGCCTGCTTCAAGGTCTCGACCGGAAACACCTCGTCCTCGTCCCAGCGCGCCGAGTGCGGCGCCAGCTCGGCGGAGGCGAACACGCGGGCGGCGTCCTCGAGCGCGCGCTGGTCCTCGGTGAGGTCGAAGTCCATCGGGTCAGCTCATGGTGGGGATGACGAAGCTGGAGGCCGTCTCCAGCTTGCTCTCGGGCCAGCGCGCGGTGACGGTCTTGACCTTGGTGTAGAAGCGCACGCCTTCCATGCCGTGCTGGTTGGCGTCGCCGAAGGCGCTGCGCTTCCAGCCGCCGAAGCTGTGGTAGGCCACCGGCACCGGGATCGGCACGTTGATGCCGACCATGCCCACCTGCACCCGCGAGGCGAAGTCGCGGGCGGCGCGGCCGTCGCGAGTAAAGATGGCGACGCCGTTGCCGTAGGGGTGGTTCGACGGCAGCGCCAGCGCCTCTTCGAAGCTCTCGGCGCGGACGATCTGCAGCACCGGGCCGAAAATCTCGTCCTGGTACGACTTCATGGTCGGCTTCACCTGATCGAACAGGGTCGGGCCGATGAAGAAGCCCTGCTCGTGGCCCTGCAGCGCGAAGCCGCGGCCATCCAGCACCAGCTCGGCCCCTTCCTTGACGCCGAGCTCGATGTAGCTCTCGACCCGCGCGCGCTGCGCGGCCGTCACCATAGGCCCGTACTGGGCGTCGGGGTCGGTCGCGACGCCTACCTTCAGGCTACCGATCTCCGCCAGCAGTTTCTCGCGCACCGCCTCGGCCGTGCCCTTGCCGACCGGCGTCACCACCGGCAGCGCCATGCAGCGCTCGCCGGCCGAGCCGTAGGCGGCGCCGATGATCTCGCGCACCGCCTGGTCGAGGTCGGCGTCGGGCAGGATCACGCCGTGGTTCTTGGCCCCGCCCATGGCCTGGACCCGCTTCCCGTGCGCGGCGCCGGTCGAATAGACGTAGGCGGCGATATCGGACGAGCCGACGAAGCTGACCGCGGCGATATCCGGATGGGTCAGGATGGCGTCGACCGCCGCCTTGCCGCCGTGCACCACGTTCAGGATGCCGGGGGGTCCGCCCGCCTCGATGAAGAGCTCCGCCAGCCGCACCGGCACGCTGGGGTCCTTCTCCGACGGCTTCAGGATGAAGGCGTTGCCGACCGCGATCGCCACCGCGAACATCCACATCGGGATCATGGCCGGGAAGTTGAAAGGGGTGATGCCGGCCGCCACGCCCAGTGGCTGGCGCATGGAATAGACGTCGATCCCGGGGCCGGCGCCCTCGGTGTACTCGCCCTTCATCGCGTGCGGGATGCCGCAGGCGAACTCGACGACTTCCAGGCCGCGCTGGATGTCGCCGCGGCTGTCGGCGACCACCTTGCCGTGCTCGCTCGAGAGCAGATGCGCCAGCTCGTCCATGTGCGCCTCGACCAGGCGCTTGAGCTCGAACATCACCCGCGCCCGCCGCTGCGGGTTCTGCGCCGCCCAGGCCGGCTGCGCCGCCAGCGCCGCGGTCACGGCCTCTTCGACCACCGCGGGACCGCCGAGGCCGACGCGCGCCTGCACCTCGCCGGTGCTCGGATTGAACACCTCGCCATGCTCGCCATCGGTCTGGCGGAACGGCTTGCCGTCGATGAAATGGGGGACGTCACGCATGGCTGCCTCCGGTTGGCGCGTCCACATACACGATCAAGCGCGGCGCCGGCACAATCACGGCTGCTTCACCGAAACCGGAATGGCGCCGAGCACGCCGGTCCACGGCGCGCGCGTGACGGCCAACACCGGCCCGCTCGGGTCCTTCGTCGCCTTCGCGTCGAGATAAACCGCGGTGATCGCCAACGGCGCGTCGGTGAGGATGGTGAAAACGCAGGCGCTGCGGAGGGTGCGCTTCTGCCCCACGGCCCACGGCGCCTTCGGATCGGGGCTGCGGGTGCTGGTGCAGCTCTGGTCGCCGGCGACGAGGGTGATCTGCTGGACCGCGCCCGCCGCCTGGGCGGTCGAGGTGGCGTCGGCGCGGACGAGATAGACGCCCGCGGTCATCGCCGGCACGGCGCACTGGGTCTCGCCGGCATTCACCGTCTTGCATGACCCGGGCCCGATCTCCGGCTGGGCGTAGCCGGCCTGCTGGAACACCTTCGGGGGGCCGACAGTGGGCGCGGGCTGGGCGACGGCGGCGCTCGCGACGAGCAGCGCGGCCGGGATCAGGATCGGTGAACGCATGGAGGCTCCTTCGCCACGGTGCTTAGCCGTCTCTTGGCGTCCATTCAAAGGCCATGGCGCGGCCAAGGTTGACTTGCCCCAATCGTCGCGCTGTTGCTCGGCCGGCGACGACGCGGGGGAGACGGGCATGTTGCGGACCTTGTTTTTGAGCCTTGCCGGGTTGCTGTTCGCGGGCGCGGCGATCGCCGACACGCCGCCGCCGCGGGTCAAGACCGACAGCGGCTGGGTGATCGGGACCGAGGTGGGGCCGTCGCACGCGTTTCGCGCCATCCCCTACGCCGCGCCGCCGGTCGGGCCCTTGCGCTGGCGCCCACCCCAGCCGGTGGCCGCCTGGAAAGAGGATCGCCCCGCCCTCGCCGACGGCCCGGCCTGCGCGCAGCCGATCATCCCCGGCGGCCACCCCAACGGCGGAGGTTATTTCGGGCCCGTCAGCGAGGACTGCCTGACCCTGGACGTGTTCGCCCCGCCGGCGGCGGCCAAGGCGCCGGTGATGGTGTGGATCTTCGGCGGCGGCAATTCGGCCGGGGCGGACTCGATCGCCCCCAACGATGGTCGCTTCTTCGCCCGCGACGGCGTGGTGCTGGTGGCGATGAACTATCGGCTGGGACCGCTCGGCTTCTTCGCCCACCCGGCGCTGACCAAGGAAGCCAGGCGCGGCGCGCCGCTCGCCAACTACGGCCTGATGGACCAGATCGCGGCGCTGAAGTGGGTGAAGCGCAACATCGCGGCGTTCGGCGGCGATCCGAACAACGTCACCATCTTCGGCGAGAGCGCCGGCGGCGCCGACGTGCTGACGCTGATGGTGACGCCGGCGGCGCGGAGCCTGTTCCAGAAGGCGACGGTGCAGTCCGGCGGCGGCTGGGGCGCGCCGGTGAGTCTGGCGCAGAGCGAGGCCGCGGGCGTGGCGCTGGCCGGCAAGCTCGGCCTGCCCGCCGGCGCGACCGCCGAGCAGTTGCGCGCGCTGCCGGTGGACAAGCTGGTCGGCGCCGGCGAGGCCAAGCTCACGGTCGACGGCCGGCTGGTGGTCGAGACCGCCGCGCAGGGCTTCGCCCGCGGCCACCAGGCGCCCGCGCCGCTGATCATCGGCTCCAACAGTTGGGAGGCTTCGCTGCTGCCGCCGACCAGCTACGCGGCCTACGCCGCGGCGGCCTCAGCGGAAACCAAGGTCGCCTATCCCGATCAGGCGGCCGATCCGGACAAGCTGGCCCAGGCGATGTTCACCGACGCGGTGATGGGCGCCCCCGCGCGCTGGTTCGCCGCGCAGGCGTCGAAGAAATCCGGCGCCTGGCTCTATGAGTTCTCCTACGTGCGGATCGCACGGCGCGGCAAGATTCCGGGCGCGAACCACACCTCCGAAAACCCGTACGTCTTCGACACCCAGATGATCGTGCCGAACTATTCGTCCGAGATTCAGGACGCGGACCGGCAGGTGGCGGCGTTCATGCACTCGTGCTGGGTCAGCTTCGCCAAGACCGGCAAGCCGGCGTGCGAGGCTGGCGACCAAACCTGGCCGGCTTACGACCCGGCGAGCGACCAGCTGATGCAGTTCGACGCCGCGCCAGCGATCGTCGCCCACTACCGCAAGGTTCAGCTCGACGCGCAACAGGCGGCGCAGGGGGCGGCGATCGGGCCGTAGGGACTTCCGCCCCCTTTGCGGGATTGCGGGAGGGACCGGCGATATCAAACATTGTGTGCCGGCTCCGCCTCCCTTTATCGGTCATCGCCGGGCGCCAGTCCCGGCGACCCATGACCACCGTCCGGCGGGTGGCCGTGCTCAGCACGGCCAGGGCGGGTTCCGCGTGCTTGGGCGGCCGGGACTCACGCCCGGCCGTGACCGGGATTTGTAGGAAGCGCAATGCGAGAAGCTGCCGATCGGTTCGAAGGAATTTAACGCGAAGGCGCGCTTTGCGCGCTGGAAGGCGACGAGAGTCGTGGGGGACTAGTGGATAGAATCTGACACTTGGCGCCCACCGATCTATGCGCAAGGCGAGCCCTGGAAGAGCGTCGCGCCGCTGCCCGTAACCGGACCTTCCCAAGGCCCCAGTTGGGGGG